>Ga0209318_1000089_pt1 | contig 115205 bp, 114 predicted proteins | sample RifGroE1_FD_183999 | JGI IMG/M metagenome (GOLD analysis project Ga0209318, IMG submission 183999) | Groundwater microbial communities from Rifle, Colorado, USA - Groundwater E1 (SPAdes) (version 2) | ecosystem: Environmental > Aquatic > Deep subsurface > Groundwater | place: Rifle, Colorado...
TTCTGTGTTACAATTAGTCATAGAATGCCTCCTGTTATAAAATGTGTTATTTTTTTCTCAATAAAATTTTAATACAAAACAGGAGGTTTTTCAAATATTTTCTAAATCGAAATTCGGGTTATTAGTTATTATATTGCTGGTATTTAACTGTAAAAAAAATCAATCACGAAGTGATGATAGTAAGCAGATAACTTCTGATGGTTTTACTGAAATTACAAAGTATAAACAACAGAAAATGGTAAAATTGGATAAGGTTTTCGATTACTCTGAAACAACTGTAAATTATTTTGATAAAAGCAAAGTTGATACTGCTGACTTTGAAATTATGGAGGATGATACTCCTTTTGAAATTGTTGATTATGGCCCGGTAGATCAGCTTCCTGCACATATGAAAAAACCGACAATCTATGTTGTTTTTTCACAAGCTGTAGTACCACTTAGTAAATTGGGTGCACCAATGATATCGTCATCAATTATGAGTATAGAGCCAAAAGTTAATGGTGTGTATAGATGGTACGGTACAAAACTATTAAATTTTGAACCAACCGAAGAAGTTTTACCACAACGTAATTATAAAGTAATTATTAATAAAAGTATTAAATCCCTTGGTGGAAAGAATCTGGATGGTATTAATGAGTTTACATTTCATTCTGAATACTTAAATATAGCTTCAGTATTGCCATCTGGTGATGATATTCCATTATCAGATGCTAAAAAAATAAGGCTTGAGTTTACTTATAGTGTAAACCTTGATACCATCAAAAAATACATTAAAGTTGAAAGTAGAAATAATAATTATTCATTTCAAATCAGCAGGTTTAATCCGGAAAAAAATGAAAATCAGTATTCAAAAGAACAGCTGTCAAAAATGGTTGTGTTAACTATGGATAAAGCATTTGAAGAAAATAATCAGGTAATGATTATAATAGAGAAAGGAGCAAAGTCTGAAGACGATTTTATTGGTATTCCAGATAAAATTGTGAGGTTTTTTACAACTATAAGCCCATTTAGATATTTAGATAATAATACATATTCTTACTCTTTTTCTCAAAGTAAGCAAGGAGATTCAAATCCTATTTATTTAAACTTTTCCCATCCGATTGATGAAAAGAGTGTAAAGGGTAATATTCAGGTTTCACTTAATGTACCTAATTTAGACGATTATATTGAGGTTTGGGGTAACATCATTAAAATTAATAATTTGCCTGTTCAGTATAATAGTTCTTATGCGATTATTATATCTGAAAAAATAAGTGATATTTATGGGAGGAAAATTGGGCAAAAGAAAGATATTATTATTGATGTTCCTAATGCCAGCTCATATTATTATTTTCCTAATAAAGGTACAAAAATATTAGAGGCATCGTTTAATCCTAAGATAATTTATGAATATCAAAATATATTTGATGGATTATGGAAAGCCGGTACAATTGAAAACACTTATTATAGTGATGAAATTTTTAATATAAATAAATTGGAAACTTATGATTTTGGAAATGTTAAAAAAAATATGAAACATTTCGAAGTGTTGGATCTTACCCCGTGGTTAAATCAGGATAAAAAAGGTTTTGTTGGATTTACATGGAATTTTAATCCGAAAGATGTGCCAAACGAGATACGTGATTATGATTATGCAAGTATAATAATGCCTAAACTAAGTGAAGAAATGAAATCGAATTTTGATAAATGGTTTTATACAAATAACACCATGAGAGGATTTAGAATAAAAAGTGAATATTATAACAATAGTACTAAAGCAAAAATTAGAGATGCGTTGTTAGAAATCGGGTATGATTTAAAAAGATCTAATTGGACTTCTAATCTTGCATTACAAGTTACTGATCTGGGTATTACAGCCAGGGTTGCATATAATAAAATAATTGTATTTGTAAGCCAAATGTCTACTGGTGAGCCTGTAACTGGAGCAGATGTGTATTTAATGCATTATGGCGCATCATCTATAAACGATGCACCAAATGTGAAAACAGATAAAAGAGGCATTGCTACTTTTGACTTAAAAGATGGTGATTATCGACGTTTGATAGAAAATCGTATTCCAAAAATACGTGCTGTTAAAGGGAGTGATAAAGTTGAATATATTCCTGATTCACACAATGTGTATCATTTCGGTATAAATCATACTAACTACCCGAATCAAGCTGAAACTACAACCCCTGAAACATTTATATTTACTGATCGAGGTATATATAAACCTGGTGAGACATTAACGTACAGGGGGATTGATAGGGATTTAAAGTTAGGTAAATACTATGTTTATAATGGAAATTATAAACTCTCAATAAAAGGGCAACTTTATAATTCACCTGAAATTTATACTGTTGAAGAAACAACAAGCGAGTCAGGTGGCTTTTACGGCAATTTTATTTTACCTGAAGATATTCAACCTGGTTATTACTATATAGATTATAGAAGAGATAATAATAACACTAGGATTAGTTTTCAAATTGCAAACTTTAGAAGGCTTAACGTTCAAGTTAAAGTTAAAAAACCAGATAGAATGTATTTTAGTGATGATAAATTGTCTTTTACCATTGCTGCTGAATATCTTGCAGGGGGAGCATTAAGCTCTGCAAATTGTCAATATTACTGGAGTAAAAGCATTACTAACTTTAGACCGAAGGGAGTTAATTGGCAACCATACAGATTTGGTACTGGTGGTTATAATTATGATTACGAAAATGAAAATGTTGTTTCATCCGGAAATGGTAAATTGGACGGTGTTGGTAAATTAACTGTTACTCAAGATACAACAGGCTTGGATACTGATGGTAAAACATATAAATATACTTTGTCCGCTCGGGTGGAGGATGTTGATCGTCAAGTTATACAGAGCACTCAAAGTGCTATTGTGCATCCTGCATCTTTTTATATAGGTGCAAAATTTGACACTGGAAATTATTTTGTTAAGAAAAAAGAAAGTGTACCAATTAGCTATGCATTTGTAAGTCCGGATGGAAAAACATTTGATAATTTTACAAAAAAACAAGTACTTAATGTTAAATTATCAATTGAAGAATATAAAATAGCTCAACAAAAAGGAGTTAATAATAGAATTAACTCTCGTTATCAGTGGGTAAAAACAGTTGAGTCAGAACAAACAATAAAAATTGATAATTCTACAGGTGTTTTTACAATTAAACCTGAAAACTGTGGACAATATACTATAGAAATAACAAGCAATGATAAAGATGGCAGAATTGCAACTACTAGTATGTATTTATATTCTACCGGATCAGATTGGATTCCATGGAGAACTGAAAATGCTCAGGACATTAATTTAAAAATTGATAAAAATAGTTATAAGCCTGGTGAAAAAGTTAAAGTACTTATTCAATCGCCTATTCCACAGGGTAAATATCTTTTAACTATTGAAAGAGAAGGTATTTTTGAAGAACAAGTACTGGATCTTATCGGATCTGCAAATGTTATAGAGATTCCGGTAAAAGAAGAATATACTCCGGTATTTTACATTGCATTATCATCTTATTCTGTACGTGATAAAGAACCTTCTAAAAGTTACAATGAACCTGATTTAGGTAAACCAAAAGGATATTTTGGAATAACCACAGTTATTGTTGATACAACTTTAAAAGAGATAGCACTAGAAATCGTTCCAACGAAAACAAGTTATCTTCCAGGTACTGAAGCAGAGTTAACAATTCATGCTTCAAAAGATGGAGCTCCTTTAGCTAATACTGAAATTACATTTCTTGTTGTTGATAGAGGAGTTGTTGATCTTATTAATTATCATGTTCCAAATCCTTTAAAATATTTTTATGATATTAGTAAATTCCCATTAAAAGTTGTTGGTGGAGACTCACGATCTTTACTAATAGACCCGGTTACTTATGAAGTCAAGGATCTTCAAGGTGGAGATGGTGAGGATAAAATTAAAACAAGAAAAGACTTTAGGCCAACAGCTTTTTTTGAGCCTTATTTAAAAACAGATGAAAATGGAGAAGTAAAAGTTAAATTTAAATTACCTGATTCTCTTACTACATATAGATGTACTGCTGTAGCAGTTAATAAAGATTTATTTGGAATAACTGAAAACGAAATACAGGTTAAAAATCTTATTAATGTTCGGACTGCATTGCCTAGAAAACTAAGAGTTCGTGATACTTCATTTGCCGGTGTAATATTAACAAATTTAGACAGTAAAGAACATGAAGTTACAGTATCTATTGAAACTGATATTTTAACAGTAGAAGGTACCAAAGAACAAAAAGTTATGATACCTGCAAACTCTGTTATTGAAGTACTTTTTAGATTAGCTTCGTTACAAGAAGGTAAAGCTATAATTAATTTTACAATGCAATCAGATGTACTTAATGAAAGATTGGAATCTATAATAGTAGTGGAAAAACCGGTTATAAAAGAAGTATTTTCAACAATAGGTGAGACTAAGTCTGTAGATTCGAATAATGATGTATCTGTATCACAGGAAGGTTTGCTTGTACCTGAAAATATTTCACAAGGTTATGGCGGCGTAAGTTTAACATTGGATTCTACAAAATTTACAACACTTAAAGCATCAATTGAATATCTTTGGGACTACCCATTTGGTTGTATGGAACAAAGATCAAGTAAAATTTTTCCTCTTGTCGTATTCGGTGAAAAAGTTAAATCATTTATCAATATTGACCCTTATAAAATTGTAGAAGATGAATTTAATTATTGGGGAAAAATTCAGAACTCGGATGGAGGCTTTCCTTTTTGGACTGAAGGGGGGAATGAGTCTAGTATTTATGTATCAATTAAAGTAGCTGGACTTCTTCATTTTGCTAAGAAAAATAATTTTAAAATACCTGATACAATAAATATCCCTGCATTATTAGATTATATTGCTCTGGAAGTTAAAAAAAGTAATTCTGAGTATCTCGAAGCATATTCTCTATATGTCGAATCATTATATGGGCGGAATGTAAAATTACAGATTGATAATATGATCGATAATAAACAGCATTTTAACAACAGTGTTTATGCTTTATTAGGGCTTGCTTATTACAATATAGGAAATAATGGAAAAGCAAATCAAATACTGAATATATTAAAAAATAATATTAAAGTCGGAACTCAAAGTATTGATTTAGTTGACCCAAATAATAGTTATCGATATTATTTTAATTCAGATGTCAGTGAACTTGCTTTAGTGTATATGTTATTTGATTCAGTAGCCCCTAAATCTCCATTGATACCGAAAATTGTTAAAACAATCATGTCAAATCAGAAATCATCCGGATATTGGACTAATACTTACACAACAGCTTGGGTTATTCAGGCGTTTGCTCAAGGGTATGAAAAAGAAAGTGGAAAATCAACAGACTTTCATGCAAGTGTTAACATAGCCGGTCAGGAAGTAATAAGTGAAACATTTAAAGGAGTATCTCTAAAACCTTTTTACTGGAAATCCGGCTTTGATAATGATAAGCTTGGTAATATTAAAAGAAATGCAGTATTACCGATAAACTTTAAAGCTGATGGAGTAGGAAAGTTATATTATACGGCAAGTATTAAATATTCCCTCGCATCTGAAATTATCTTATCAAGAGATGAAGGTTTTAGTATTTTTACTGAAGTATATACAATAGATGGGAATAAAGTCGATGACCCGACTAAATTAAAACTAGGTGAAACATATAAAATGAAAGCGATAATATCATCATCTAAAAACAGGCAATTTGTAGGTGTACGAATTCCAGTTCCATCAGGTGCTGAAGTGCTAGACTCTTCACTTGTAACAACTGCAAGTTATAAAGACAAAACAGATTCAAAAGATGTAAGTAGAATTGATTGGTGGATGTATAGACCTTTGCAATTTATTATGGATAATGAAGTTCAGTATGTATTCAATTATTTTGCTAGTGGCCAAAAAGAAGTTGAGTTTATATTCCGTACAACGACGCCAGGGATTTATCCAACACCACCTGCTATGGTTGAATGTATGTATGAAGAAGAGGTTTTTGGTAGAACCGAAGGTAAATTAACGGTTATCAGGGCGGAATAGGGTGGCTAAATTAAAATTTATATTTAAGAAAAGGTATTTAATAATAATAATACCTTTTCTAATTATTCTATTTTTACATTTATTATTATTAATTTTACCTTACAGCGACTTGGATAATTTTTTAAATAGACAGTATAGTCTCGAAATTATCGATAGAAATGGGAATCTGATATATATTACAGCTTTAGATAATGGAGATAGAAGAGAATTTGTCAGTATAGATAATCTTCCAAAAAATGTTATTGATATTTTTTTAAAGTGTGAAGATAAAAGATTTTTTTATCACCCGGGTATAGATATTTTTGCGTTGATTAGATCATTTTACATGAATTTCACTTCTAATAGCACTATAAGTGGCGCTTCAACAATTACTATGCAGCTATCGAGGATTATATCTCCTCATAAAAGTGGATATCAAGGAAAGATAACTGAAGTAGTAAATGCATTAAGACTTGAATCAAAACTTTCCAAAAAAAGAATATTAGAACTGTGGCTTAATAGCCTGCCTTATGGATTTAGGGCAGTTGGTATTAAAAGTGCCTCAAAAACATTTTTTTGTAAAAATATTTCTTTACTAACAGAATCTCAAGTAGTTTCTCTTGCCATAATACCTCGAAATCCTAATGAATATAATCCTCTAACTTCACAAAAAAAAGCAATTGGTAAAGTAAAGAGTGTTTTGAAATCTATAAATATTGTAGAAAATGAATCTAAAATTGAAAATGAAATATCTCAAGCAGTAACAATCTCTTATGAAAATCGTAATCCTCATTTTATAGAATATATTAAAAATGAAATTACTGATGATGAATATAAAACTGGAAGTCCTATTTACACTTCGCTCAATTTAGATCTTACTTATTATATACAAAATATTTTAAAGCAGAATCTTGAAAATCTTAAAGACTTTAGAATAACTAATGGATCAGTGATAGTTTATAATAATCAAAATGGTGAAATACTTGTATATATCGGTTCAAAAGATTTTGATGATATAGAAAATAGTGGAGAGATCGATGGTATACATGTTAAAAATCAACCTGGTTCTACAATAAAAGCATTTTTATATGCAGATGCTATTGAAAAAGGTTTTTTACCATCATCCATTCTGCCGGATATTCCTATGGATTTTGGTAGTAGTGAAATTTATGTACCGTTAAATTTTAATAGAAGGTTTAATGGACCGGTTAGGCTAAGAGTTGCATTAGCATCTTCATTGAATATACCATCAATTTATCTCGTCACTAGAATTGGCGTACAAAATTTTGTTGAAACTTTAAAAAAATTAGATTTTGAGTCTTTGAATGGACAAGAGGCTAATATTGGAAGTGGAATAGCTGTGGGTAATGCAGAAGTATCTCTTTTTGAGTTAACAAGGGCATTTGCTATCTTTCAAAGGTCAGGATATAAATTAAAAACAAGCTGGCATTTATTGAAAAATAAAACTTTATATAATACAGATAAAGTTTTTTCAGATTATACAAGCTTTATAATTTCTGATATATTATCAGATAATAAAAGTCGAATTACCGGGTTGGGTAGTAATTCGATTCTTAATACTAACTTTAATGCAATGTTTAAAACAGGTACTTCAAATCAATTTAATGATATATGGTGTTTAGGTGCAACTCCAGAGTATACCGTTGGTGTATGGATGGGGAATTTTAGTGGTGAAACAGTAATTGGTAAAACCGGGAGTGGAATACCAGCTAGTATAGCAGTTAAAACACTAGAGACTTTAATTGAAAATACTGGAAATAAGGATTTTAAAAGACCTGATAATATAAAAAAAGAATTGATTTGCCCATTATCAGGAGAACTCATAACTCCATTATGTAGTGGAGGCGTTTATGAATATTTTAATAAAAATGAAATTATAAACTCATGTTCATTTCATCAAAAAAGAGCTGGTGAAGTTTACGTTGAATATCCAATAGAGTATTCCAAATGGGCACGAGATTCAGGTAAAATTGATATTTTACCTGGTTTGTCAAGTAATGAGGATAATCTTGAAATAGTTAAACCGAAAAATAATGCAGTCTACTATTTTGATCCTTCAATACCGGCAGAAAATCAAGCTGTAAGATTGGAAGTTTTATATACAAAACCAAATGAAGAAATTAAGCTTTTTGTTAATGGAAAGTATAAAGAATCTTTAAAATATCCATATGAATGGTTTTTCCCTCTTAATATTGGTGAATGGGAGATTGAAGTAAGGAGTAATTATCAAAATGATAAAATAAATATTAAGGTTCATTAAAGATCGTTTAGAATAAACTTTTTAGTATAATGTAACCATTTTTCAAGACCAATTTACCATTAGTCACTTATCTGGATACGGCCCCCTCTGTTATCGGTATATTTAACCTCATACACTACTTTGTTCGTATGAGGTTAAAATTTGTGTTTTAGAGCATTATTACCCTCTATAAATAGGCACTTAAACAGAGTTTTTTAGTTCAATTAATTATTAAAATACCATATAATACTAATGGAGTTAATTATGAAAAAGAAGCAAGTAATTGTAAAACCGATTAAAGCTACAATTATAATAAAAGGTTCATATGCCAAAGAAATATTAAATGAAATAAAAAATCAACCTTCTGACCAATCTGGTAAGAGAAATCAAGCTGCACTCTCTCTGCTCAATAAATTACGAGTTAACAATTGAGAATTCATACGAAAGTGTCCCTGTCAAGCATTTTTGTACCTGCATAGCTTTCAATAATTAATATTAACAGCGCCAGTATTCATGAGTTGTAAAATGGTTCATAATTCAGTATAATTACCATTATTAAACTGATTAAGTGCATTACCTATGAGATCATTAAATTTACCGGTTGCCTGGTCATCTTTTAATTTATCATCTGATTGATAAGAAGCCATTCTTATTAGCCAAAAATTTCATATAGCAATACTTTTGAGAATATCGTAGACACGTTCATCCCTCATGCACTCAAGCATAAATGAAAATACTGAAGCCAAAGAATCTTTTGTGAGAGCTTTGTAATTTGTTAATAGTTGCTCTTCAGTCCATCCTTGTGAAAGAAGTTCAAGAATAAAATCGACAGTTAATCGAGTACCTTTAATTATAAGTTTTCCGATTAAAATCTGCGGATCTGATACGATAAAATCTTTCCAGTTTGTCACATCTGCCTCCTGAATGTTTTTTTTATAAATTGGTATTTTATTATATATTTTAGTACTTTATTATCAGAATAACATTATCTAATCAGTAATTCAAGTGAGTTGCATTAACGATTTACAACGTATTATAAATTAATGAATTATTATTAGTAATATATTATACTATCATTCATATTGTGAGAAAAAATATTTTCATATAGTATTTATTCTTGATTTTTTAAAGGAGTGATTATGATAGTACAAGCAATAATTAAAGATGGCGGTATTTTCATTCCAGATTTACACATAAATTCCAATACAGGATATATAACAGTTAATGTGGATATTCTTAGTTCCAATGATGCTGATTTTAACAATAAATTTAATAAATATTTTGGAACATGGAAAGATACTTATGATGAAATAGACCTGAATGTATTATCAGATCAGCGAAAAATTGATAAGGAATTATGGCATGATTAATCTGCTGCAAGTGTCATTATGTTTATACTCAATAGATAGGCATTTTGATAATATAGAGTTTTTATCAAGAGTAACGGGCTAAATATGAATCTCCTCGGTTCTCGATAAGATGGTTATTAAGTGAAGAATATATAAAATATTAAAATGTGAGATTCTTTTATCTAATAGATTCAATCAGTTCGCGGTCTTTTTTTAATATATTGTTTACCAGGTCTGATACTCCAATATGTTTTTCAGCCGAAATATTCAGAAAATAATCAAGATTATCTTTACTTAAATAAACCGGTAATTGGATATCATTTTCAGGAATATAAAATTTGCCTTTTACACCTTTTGAGAAGTCATATTCTTTTTTCATTATTTTCCTCCTAATCGACTATTGTATTCATTTTTTTCTGTAACTACAGCTTTTCTTGCAGAAATTATTCTTATATATTCTATATCAGATTTAATTCTTTCTGTATGAATTACAACTATTATACCATAAATTTTTATTTTACCAATAGTTATATATCGATCTTCATCTTGTGAATGTTCTTCATCAAAAAGTGAAATAGCATTAAAATCTGAAAATATAAATGCCGCTTCTTCAAATGATATTCCATGTTTTTTTATATTTATACGATTTTTATTTTCATCCCAATCAAACTTCATATTTTTTCTCCAATGCCATTAACAATATTTTTATTTCATTCAATATTAATCTACTTACATCGTGTCTTATCTGACCCTGTTCTGCTATTCTTTTCATCATTCTATTGTTTTAGTGTAGCAAGAATTTCTTCAAGCAAAAAATCAATTAAATAACCGGAATCAGCCTCACTTGATCTCTTACTTATCGAATCATAGTACTCTTGTCGGTTTTCTAAAACCATATTTTCAACCGGATGACATATCGTTCGATCTGTGAAGAAATATCAGCAATTAAATGTATCGATTTTGCACTTATATGAAATGGTGGCGTATAGTCTGATTTCATAAGCTGATTCCTTCAATGCTTTGGGTATTGTTATTTACGATATTAAACTAAAATTTTTAATAAATCAATGATTGAAGTTTTGATAAATGCAGTGGTTTAAACAATCGGGATTTGAATTATTATGGAGAGCTTTGTAATTTGTTAATAGTTGCTCTTCAGTCCATCCTTGTGAAAGAAGTTCAAGAATAAAATCTACAGATAATCGGGTGCCTTTAATTATAGGTTTTCCGATTAAAATCTGCGGGTCTGATACGATAAAATCTTTCCAGTTAGTCATAATGGCCTTATGATAGTTTCTAATAAATCAGCATTTATTGTTTGCATTTCAATAACTCATTATGAGAATAATATTATTAAATCATTAATTCAAGTGCGGTTTTATAATTGTCAGGCTTATGATGAGATGGGGTGGGGAAGATATGTAAAAAAAAGTGGTATCAAAAATCTAATTACAAAGAATTTCTGATACCCTCCTTAAAAATAACATTAATAGTGGTTATATTAGTTAATAAGTAACTTTTTTCTATATTGAGTCAATGAATTAATTTTATGGTATTAGATATAATGGTACTGTTACTCTTTCCGTTTCACATTGTTCCGCACATAGTTTTTCAATTCTATCATCTTCCATATATAATCTAACTTTTCTTTCGGAGTCATATATATCACATCTTTTTCAAGATGACCGTCAAAATTTCTATCTGTTGTGTTACTCTGGTTATCCATGTAAAATGTCCTTTAATTGTTTTATGTCGTATAAATCCTTATCACGGAATGTGATACAGATTTAGCTTTCCGAATTTTCTATAATTCAAGTCATTAGTTTATTTGCAATATGTATACTTTCAAAACGCATAATACTATCATCATTGCTACCAAAACTTAATAAACTAATGCTTCCATACCATATTATTTTTTTAAAAGCATATCAAAGTCAGTTTTATTTTTTTCATAAATTCTCACTTAATATAATTACAAGTCATTTTGATTATTCTATTTATATCATACTAAACTATTTTTATAATTTCAATATCAATTATTTTTCTTAGATAACTACTTCCTGACTCGCTAAAATAATTCTATTATTGTATAATGGTTGTGAGGTGACACTGCCCGATACACCGATGGAAGCAAATTGCCTGGCAGTTCCGGTATCAGTGAATGGCAGTAGTTTCTATATTGATAAAAACAATTAAATTTACTATAGTGACAATGAAACTCTTGCAGTGTTTGAAGGATAAAATATGACATTAGAAGAACTGAATGAAATTATAGCACGTGGTGAAGATAGTCGTTATCAATTTAAATCTAATTTTACCAATGTGAATAATGTTGCTGCTGAAATGGTAGCTTTCAGTAACTCAGATGGTGGTAATAAACAAAAAGTAACGAGTCGTGAGGAGATTCAGCGAATGTTTCAGAGTTCAGGGCTCATGCATGGAGATGAAATTCCTGTTACCGGAATAACGTATGAACATATAGATAATAATATTTTCTCGGCTTTTTTTAAAAAAGAGTTTGAGGAAGAATTGACTGAACAGGAAAGTGATATACGAACTATACTTGAGAATATGAATCTGTCAAAGAATGGCGTATTAAATGTGGCAGGTGCTTTGTTATTTGCTAAAAATTCGCACTATTATCTGCCTCAGTTTATTGTGAAAGCAGTTTCTTATCCGGGATATGATGTTGATGTTGATAATTATATTGACAGTCGGGATATTACCGGTACACTTGCTGATATTTTTCAACAAACAATAACTTTTATGATTGTGAATATCCGTCATGAACAGGCAGGTCAGTCTGTGAACTCAGTTGGTATCCCTATTGTTCCAAAAATAGTATTTGAAGAACTGATTGCTAATGCTCTCATTCACCGGAATTATTTCATAACTGCTCCTGTCAGAATCTTTATTTTCCGTAATAGAATCGAAATAATAAGTCCGGGTCATCTGCCCAATAATTTAAGCATTAAAAATATACAGTCCGGTAATTCAAATATCAGAAATCCGATCCTTGCCTCATTTGCAACAAAGATTTTACCGTATCGTGGTTTAGGAAATGGTATTCGCAGGGCTTTAAAAGCATATCCGGATATTGATTTTATCGATGACCGGGAAGGCAATATGTTTAAGGTAATTATTAAACTCAAAGAATACAAACAGGAATATTAATCCTGATTTCCGGTTACATATTTGCTTATTAAACTTGTGATTATTGTATTATATTTGTGAGGTACTCATGTCAGGATATATACCGCCATTTACTATTACACCGCGTCATCTTACACTCACTGCAAGAATAGCCGAACTTATTGGTAGATATTCTGCTCTTAATGAGTTGAATGCTGATCTGAAATTACGTCGTATCAATCGTATCAGAACGATACAGGGATCTCTTGCGATTGAGGGAAATACGCTCAGCTTAGATCAGATAACTGCAGTTCTTGATGGAAAAACTGTTATTGCTCCGCCAGTTGAACTACTTGAAGTAAGAAATGCAATTAAAGTATATGATATATTCAGTGAGTTAAATCCATTTCATGAGCCTAATATGTTAAAAGCTCATACAATTCTTATGGCTGGACTGATTGATGCTCCCGGTAATTACCGTTCTGGTGGAGCCGGTGTTATGGCAGGAACGAAAGTTGTACATCTGGCACCGCCGGCATCACGTATACATGCATTAATGAATGATCTTTTTATGTGGATAAAAAATGCTGATATACATCCGCTTATCACAAGTGCAGTATTTCATTATGAGTTTGAGTTTATTCATCCTTTTGAGGATGGTAATGGAAGAATGGGGAGGTTATGGCAATCTCTGTTATTAAATGAATGGAATCCCTTATTTGCCAATCTGCCTGTTGAAAGTCTTGTGTTTAAACATCAGCAGGAATATTATCACGCCTTGAATGTAAGTTCACAAAATGCTGATTCTGCTCCATTTATACACTTCATGCTTCAGATAATACATGATGCATTGCTTGAAAATAATACCCCCGAAGTTAGCCATGAAGTCACCCCTGAAGTCAAAAGATTTATCTCTGCGATTAATGGGGAAATGTCTAAACATGATATCATGTTGGCACTTGAACTGAAAGATGAAAAAAACTTCCGAGAACGGTATTTGAAACCGGTAATTAATGCCGGTTTATGTGAGATGACCCGGCCTGATGTTCCAAATAGCCGGTTGCAAAAGTACAGGCTAACGGAGATTGGGAGGCAGTTGAAATGAGATTGCCAGTTATAATAACTTCCGGTTTACCCGGTTCAGGAAAATCAACCTGGGCCCGATCTATGAAAGATAAAGGATATTATCACGCGAGTACTGATGTTATCAGAAAAGGATTATTCGGTTCATTTGTTGATATATATAATTCAACCCAAACTAATACTGTTTGGGAGCTTTTTGAAATGGAAATTAATGCAGAATGTATGAAAATTACCTGTGGTAAATCTGAAAATATCGGGATAGTTGCCGATTGTATGGGGATATACCTTCATATGGTTAGGGCAGTCTCTTCAAGGACTGTAGATTTTATGAGAGAGGAATACGGGATATTGGCAGATATGTATATCCGGTTTTTTCCGGTACTCCCTGAAGTGTGCCGGATGAATATTGAACGTGCTATCCAGTCGGGTGAAGATCGTGCTGATATAAGGGTTGATGCATTGTTAAAGTATTATGAAGTTTTTTCAGAATTAAAATCTACCGAAGGGATTGCATTGCTCGGAAGTTTTGGCATCAGCGAGTGGGTGGATTCTCATACTGGTTAATAAGTTTTAGGATGCTTTTTAATGAATTTCGTTGCCCGTTTAATAAAACTTGATGTAAAACCTGAATTTTAAGCCTTTGTTGGGCTTTTTCAATTTTTTGTGTTATACATTTTATAGCCATGAATTTTTTCCATCAAGAAAAAGTGGTTATCTATAGAAAATAATTCCACTCCATGTTCTATTGCATTTTGTGCTATTATTAAATCTGGTATTCCGACTTTATTAATTCCGTTCTTCAAATTTAGAATTTGCATTGAGGTTATCTGATTCCAATTAACTACTAAATCTAGTTTTGTAATAGAATTTAGTAGTTCCACTAATTCTTTTTCTCGTTTATGAACAACTGATGGTAATAATTCTGCCAAAATTAAATCGTTTATACAAATAGTATTGTTTTCAATTAATTCAAATAATGGAATGGTATTTTCTTTCCCTTTAAAAAAATCAATCCAAACTGATGAGTCTACAAGTATCATTATTTTCGATCTCGTAAATTGTCTAGATTTATTTCTAAATCTACTTTTCCAAAGTACTTTTTAAGATCTTTAATTTTTTCTTTTTGAATGAGATTTGTTAATGCAAATTTGATTAGCTCAGTTTTGGTACTGATATGTGTTATTGCCATGGCTTCTAATATTAAATTTTCAGGTAAGTCTAATGTAGTTCTCATTAGTTACTCCTTTTATGCATATAATAGCACGGTTTTGTATGCATGTCAAATATTCTTCATATGTGTCACTAATCGGGATACTGACCCCTCTGTTATCGGTATGTTGACCCCCTTAATCTTTTAAAATATTTTTTTTGATATCATATTACTGATATCAGTATGCAATATGGAGAGGACAAAAATGTACAAAATAAAAGAAATATTCAGGTTATTTATTGAATCTATAATGTCATGTAAAGAAATATCAGTTTCATTAAATATTAGAAAATAAACCGTAAATAATGCAGCTAAGAATGAAAATAAAAAATACAGAATTTACAAATCCTAAAATATCAACCATTTCAGATAACGATTTACATCAAATGGAACAAAAAAATAACTGGAATCAGCTAGGATATAAGAATTTTCAATTTGTATTTCCTATTTCAAACCCACCATTAATAATAAACTTTTGAAGCAAGTTATGTACTTTAATATTTATTTTAAATGCTGGAATCTTTGTTCCTTCTAATTTTTCAAAATACTCCATGGCTTTCGTTTTATCAACTGTATTTTTTAAATCGTCGAAACGGCCATATTCATTTATATTGTATTCACTTATTCCTGAAATCATCAAGTTTCTGAGCTTTACTTCATCTAATCCGAAAGCTTGTGAAATGTGATTGATTTCTGCATTTTTTGCCTTGAATTGATATTCTGTTATGTATTCTCTAAAGGTTTTACTGCTTTCCAGAGTTGCATTACCGCTTTGCACATCGTGAAGGAATATATTGGCATATTTTTGTTCTTCTTGAGTCAATGACGCGAAAGATTTATGTAAATCATCCAAGGTTAGTTGTAATTGGTCTTTATCAACACCATCTTGTCGGAGCATTTTTAGAAACTTATCAAAACGGGAATTCATAAAATCAGCATCGATAAGACCTGTATCTATTTGCGTTAAATAGCCGGCGATTTCAAAAGGAACATTATCCAAACTATTGCCACTGCTTCCGGTAAATAACTCTTTATAACGAAGTGCTAGAATGAGGTAGGTATTTTCATCAAATTCCATTTCGATTTCTTTATCATTGTCAAACTCATAAGTAGGTTGACTCCATTTAAAACCTTGTATTTTAGCAGCTTCCATATAGTTATTTAACTCTTTGAAAAGTTTCGCAAATTTACCACGTTCCGAAACATCCTCCGGTAACTTCTCAAAATTCTTGATACCGGCACTTTGCAATAATTGAGATATATCATTACATACTGTATTCATTTTATTCAGGTTGTAATCCAATTGTTCTACAAATAACCCGATCGGTTTATCACCTGAATAAAGTTTGACAGCTTTATTGATATTTTCTTCCATGGTGTGAGGGAATCTGTAGTAACGAATCGTGCCAAAAGGTTTGTCAGGGCCAAATAGTCGGTTTGTTCTTGAAAACGCCTGAATGATATTCTCAAACTTGAGAACTTTATCCATATACAGTGTATTGATCCATTTAGAATCGAAACCTGTAAGCATCTGATCGACTACTATCAAAAGTTCAATCTGTTTTTCCGGTGTTCTTTCAATTCTTGTATATGGTTCTTTATGTGCTAATCTTGCAGCAATATCTTTTTTGAACTTTGAATGGTTGGCAAATGTAAAGTCCTGTTGGTTACGGTGATTGTAGTCTTCAATAATTTCGACAAGTCCATCTTCTTTGAATTTTACACCACCATTATTATCAATATTTGGGTCAAATATAGCGGTTATTTTTAATTCCGGTTTTTCTTTTTTTATTAACCTGTAATATTCAATGGCTTCGGGTATGCTACTCGTTGCAAAAATAGCATGGAACTTACTTTTCTGACTAAGAGTTAGCCAATTTTCTACTATATCGTTTACGACCATTTTTCGATGTTCTTCACGCTCATACTGTGCATTGGTCAGAAAATCTTCAATTCCTTTAACATAATTCCCATCATCTCCAACATAGCCTGCCATTTTAACCTGGTTCATGTAAGTATTAAAAACCTCTTTTTTTTGGGGATCAGAGAACGCTTCGTTTTCATCTAGTGCTTTGGACTTCTCAAGGGCAACAGCTCTACGCAAGTCTTTATCTTTGTAGGTAAGAACTTTATAAGGGTCAAAACCAAGTACATTTTTATCTCGTATTCCATCAGCAATACTGTATCGGTGTAATTCATCGCCAAAGACCGTTGAAGTAGTATTCATCTTCTTTTTGTTTTCATCTTGAATAGGTGTGCCGGTGAATCCGAAAAACATAGCATTACAAAATGTCTCTTTAATGGTAATAAGCATATCGCCAAAAGTAGAGCGGTGTGCCTCATCTACAATAAATACTATTCTTTTCGCATTCATCAACTGAAGATCATGTGCATTAAGACCGTCATCTTCATCTTTGATATTACTCATCTTTTGAATGGAGGTAACAATTAATGTGTTTGCCGGGTCGGTGCTTTTAAGTTTTGTAACCAGAATTCCTGTATTCTCAGTAGCCTGAACATCTTCATTGGCATCGGCAAAACCCCGGTATTCACGTAACGACTGTGTGCCTAGCTCGATTCTATCCATTAAAAAAATCACTTTGTCGGCATCTTTCGAATTAGCAATTAATTGTGCTGACTTAAAACTAGTCATGGTTTTACCAGATCCGGTAGTATGCCAGATAAAACCACCTAATGAATGTTTACCTTTCCAATCGGTTTTAGAAACACGGTCGGATATTGCATTAGCAGCATAATACTGATAACTACGCATTACTTTAAGAACTCCATCGGAATCATCTGCAACGGTGTAGAAACCGATTAACTGATGTGCCATAGGAATAGAAAGGAGCGAGGATGCAATATCTTTCCAATGATTGATAGGTTCATTATTAAAATCTGCCCAATGGAAATAAAAGTCCTTATTAAATCTGCCATCTTGTCCAGGATTGGAAAAGTAGACCGTTTCGTTGGGTTCAATAGCAACAAAAACCTGAATCAGTGAAAATAAACCTGTAAAAAAACCCTCATCAGAGTATTTTTCTATCTGATGGTATGCCTGACTCACTGATATACCACTTTTTTTTAGCTCGATATGGATAACAGGCATACCGTTGATTAAAAGCATAATGTCACCACGGCGATCATTCAGGATTTTAGACTTGCTTTTGAATGTTGGTTGTTGCACAATTTGATAACGGCTTTGCCCGGCTGCTATTTCTCGACGGTCGTATATTTTAAGACTTACTTCTTTGCCAAAATGCAAGGTGTCGGCAGGATTGTCACGGATAATGGCAACTGTTTTTCCATTAATAAAGCCATTTAATTTAAGCGGTGTTCGAAGTGCGGCTATTTGCTCAAGTATCTGCTGCATTTCTCCGGTGGTGAGCGGGTGGTCATTCAAACGATCAATCGCCCGATTGTTGTCAAAGAGAATCTTTGCCCAGTTAGCCAGTAAATCTTCTTCTGTAGGATTTATTAAAACAGCTTTTTCCCAGCCTTTTTCTGAAAGTATATCTATTAATGCTTTCTCAAAATCAGCTTCTTTTGTATAGGTCATTTTTATTCCTCACCAAGATCTTCGGTTTTATAAGTGGTATATCCTTCGTAGTGATAACTTGCATCAATACCTTTCATATATATTTTACGGTCATTTATTTTGTCGGTTAACGATTGTTTTAATAAAACTTTAATTTCAGTATCTTTAATCGGGCTTCGTTCCATAGCAAGCAGATAATCATTCTTGTCCACTATGCTCCAGTCAACAACCATTTTGAGTTCCTTTTTTAATATCAAATCAAGCCATATCCTTGTGCTTCGTCCATTGCCTTCTCTAAATGGGTGAGCAATGTTCATTTCTACATATTTTTCAATAATTTCATCGAAGGTACTTTGTGGCATTGCTTCAATATTTTTTAAAGCAACCTCCAGATACATGAGGGGGGCAAATCGAAAGTTACCTTTTGCAATGTTTACTGTGCGGATATTACCTGCAAATTCGTAAATATCATCAAAAAGATAGGTATGGATTTCTATCAGTGCTTGAAAACTGCCGGCTTTCAGTGTATCAATAAAACCACTTGTAAACAGTTTTAACGCTTTTGTTTTACTGATTTTTTCCTCAACCCTTGCAAGTTCCACCGCATCGGTAATGCCTAATTTATTTTGTAAAATCATGAGTTGGTCTCCTTTTGTCTTTGAATAGGATTTTTAGGATTTATAGGATTTTAGGATTAAGAGATTTTTCTAATTTTGTAATCTTATCATCCTCAAATCCTAAAAATCCTATTCCTGACGTTTCTTATACTCTTTATTTTCAGGGTGATTTATATTATAAACTCTTTTGAACTCCAAACTTTTTGCACCAAAGTTTATAAGTAATCCAATTGGTAAATTATAGACCTGACAGTAATTCATTGCTTGGTTAAGATGTGCATCTTCTAATTTTATCGATGCTTTCAATTCAACCATGATATTTTCCTCTACAAAAAAATCAACTCGTCTTGTTCCTATGTCAATACCTTCGTAATATATTGTCATCTCCATTTCTCTTTTATATGATAGTCCTTGTTTTTCCATTTCTATGGCTAATGCTCTTTGGTAGATCACTTCTTGAAAACCATTACCCAAAGTTCCATGAACTTTCATTGCACAGCCAATAATTTTATGTGTTAAGTCTTCATACTTCATATTTCTACCTTCTACTTTTGTCTTTGAATAGGATTTATAGGATTTTAGGATTATGAGATTTTCCTAATTTTGCCATCCTATAAATACTATTCCTCTTCTTTATTTTCTATCCGCATCAGCATCTGATAATGTGACCAGCTTAACTTAAATTCCGGTAAACTTATTTGCTTTTGTTTAGTTATTTCAACTGAAGAAGATTCCGCAGACATTGTCTGCGGAATTGGGTATGTGCTATACAAAAGGCGCATCTGTTCAATATTTCTTTCGGAAAAACCTTTACCAAACTCTGATTGTAAATGACTCGATACTGTTTTAATAATGCCTTTACCGTAACCGGCACGTAACTCACCCTGCTGTTCTTCTTCAACAATTCGTTTCCCGATGAGCCAGTAAGTATTCACCATTTCTATATTTATTTTATTATACACATTTTGATTGGCTTTTATGATGATATTTTTAATGTCGTGAATTATTTGCATTCTATCAACCTCCTCCTCTTCCTCTTCAATCCTACCATCCTCAAATTTTAAAATCCTAATTCAGACAAACATTTTTTCCAAACACGCTTTTTTTATATTCTTCAACTTTTCTATCTCCCGCTGTTGTAGGGTGATGAGGGAGTCGAGTTGTTGGAATAGTGTACCGATTTTAGATTGTTCCTCTGGATTTGGTAACGAAATAGGGGTATCCAATATGCTTTTATTATAAAGCCGTTTTATAGTACTACCTTCTAAACCACTCCATTTTACAACGGAATAAAACTGTTTTAGAAATGAATTAATTAATCGATAGTCATGTTGAAGCCAAACAATATTCGAATCTTGAAAATATTCATCTTTTCCTTTATATTCAACGATTCTACCGATACTACCAGATGCAGATATTAGAAGGTCACCATTTTCTGGATATGGATATTTTAATTTATATTCTTTGAATAGACACCTTGAAATAAATGCATCGGGCTCATTTCCGAATGTTCCAATTTTGTAAAAAGGCACATCGCCTTCGTTTGATGTTTGATCTTTGAAAATCCTTTTATTCATCAAGACAGAACCCATCTCCCCCAGTTTCCTCTTCTCCCACGCCCCGCTAAATCCTTTAAAACGGATTTCCGGCACATCGGCACCGGCTTTGGGAAACATTTTTTCGAGCATCGCTTTTTTCACATTTTTCAGCTTGTCATATTTGCGCTGTTGAATTGTGATGAGTGAGTCGAGTTGTTGGAAGTATGTACCGATTTTGGATTGTTCGGTATTCTTTAGAGGAATACATACTTGTATATCAGCCAAATCACTTGAATTGATCGCAGGGTAACTTGTTCCTGTGCAACTATCTAAAACAGACTTTACAAACATATTATTCTGAACTAAACTAAGCAAGAAATAACCGTTAACATGAGGTCGTATCTGTGCGTATCCAGTTGAAAAAACATAGTTATTGCAAGGCTTTTTAAAGAGATAGTTATTCTTTTGATATGGTCTTACTGTTTGATAAAACAAATCTCCTTGGCACGCAAGTCGCTGAGCTCTTGAAGGAGCCGTTAATTTTCTTTCTTCTCTATAAGCAATCATTTCTGTACCAACAACCGATTCCAGATCTACATATTTAAATATTTCTGGGAGCTCTGATTTTGGATTAAATTCACCTACTTCCCCCAGCTTCCGCTCTTCCCACGCCTCACTAAATCCCTTAAAACGAATCAGCGGTTTTCTATCTTTCTCAATCATAGTATTCACCTTTTAATAATTTCTGAAACTCACGAAGTTTCATTACATTGTATCCAGCCTTTTTCACAAAGTACGCTGTAAGCCAGTTCAATTTGACGTTTGTTAAACTGTTTTTTCCGCTCATTCCAGCTATAAACACAATCGACTATTTCATCAATTCCGTGGACTTTTTCTTTTGTAACGACCCAATGTACTGTGGCTAGTAATTCCATGCCAAAAGGGGATTCAAACCCTTCTACTAAGTTGGACACTCTGTTAAAATGCTCATTTGTCTGCTGATGATCTTTCAGAAATTTGGAAGCATCCTCGTAGGCTCCGGGAACAAGTGTAAGTTGTTTATCCGGTTTATCTCCACCATCAGCGTAACCCGAAAGAAGATGACCTTCAATTGAGTTGAGAACATGGCGAAGGTTTTCAGCATAAGGACCATAAGCCGCTTTGGTATATTTTAACCTTAGATTTTCACCACTTTCCTGCAAGAAATACATGAGTTTATGAATTTCTAATAGGGTGATAAATGGATCTAAAAGTCCTGATAAATATCGATAAACCAATTCTACAAGAGCCGCTCTACCGGGAGTCATTTGCGGGGCGATATGATTCTTGACCATTTTCTCTGATACCGGAGCGCCTTGCGGTTCAAAGACCCGAACATCAACAGATGGTATATTTGATAAATAATTTTCAATTATAGGTTTTACTATATTCCAATCCAGTCCTCCAAGTCCGCATCCCAAAGAAGGAAGAGCTATAGATTTTATATTGTATTTTTTTATGACATCTGCAAGATTTTCAAGCCCTGCCTCAATATCTTCAAGCCGGCTAGCTCCTCGCCAGTGCCTTTTAGTCGGAAAATTTATAATAATTCTGGGGTTGGTTACATTACCAGTTTCATAAACAAACATATTACCGGGAATTACAGCCTCTTGTTTACAGGCTTTTTCATAAAATTTGAAATTATCAGGAAACCGTTTCTTGAACTGGAGTGCTATTCCACGCCCCATAACTCCAACACAGTTTACTGTATTGACAAGGGCTTGTGCATCATCTAAAAGAAGATCTCCTGTTTTGTAAGTTATCATATATCACTCCTATTTTTAATAGTACCAATTTTTATTAATAACTACAGGCGGTTTGTGACCTGATAGTTTTAAAATATCTTGAACCTTTTGTAACTGTTCATGTGAATAAACAATTATAGACTCTATAAACTGAAATGGCAAGTTATTTTCGATCAAGAACTCCGCTTGTTTCTTTTCCCGACAGTCTTGCCAGTCTGTTGTTTGTACTGCATTCCAATCAATTTTGCTTAACTCTGAAAGAGAATTGTAATCATTAAAATAATATGAACCTGCATTTGAGTCGGTAAAGACCCATCGCTTCCCATTGGTATTTGACCATGAGATAACTTTATCAAAATCAGCTACTAAATGAATAATCGGCTCTTGTCCTCCATGATAGGTAATATCAGGGTGATTATCTTTATAAAACAGATAGAGCATGACTGAACGGGGGCAAAAATAGAACGGAACACATTCCCCAACATGGAGGTCGGTATAACTTGCAAGAGTTTTATTTATTCTGCGTTCTTTTATAGTATTCATACCGATGTTTGTACCGATATTATTTTTTTGATGTATCGTCGCATCACTCCATAGATAACCGTCATGTATTATCGATGACAACCGGTCAATATGGACAATATGATATAGTTTAATATTCGACGGAACCGGACTACTCATTTTACTCACCTTTTAATAATTTCTGAAACTCACTAAGACCTTTCATATCGTAATCATTGCCCGTAAGCTCATCAATGAGAGATGATAATATGTTTTCCGTCTCGTTTATCTCTTTTACTACATCCATGTAAGTAGTCGCATACTTATCTGCAAGGACTTGAACCTTTGCCGATAATTCATTAATAACTGTCTTAGGGAGTTTTTTAAGTGATGTTATGAGCGGACGTATCCACTTTAATTCCAGCAGTTCAAACACCTGTTCATCAGTAAGATTTTCAATTGTTTCTTTTGTTCGTTGATGTAATTTTGCGTTTTCAGATACAAGTTGTTTTTTTAGTTCTTTCTCTTCTATAAATAACTCGCTGACTTTAACGATTTTTGCTTCGTAGGAATCCTTTGCTAAACTACCGTTTTTCATATCAGCCTTGATTTGTTTTGCTTCTTTGGCAACACCTGCATTTACAAAACTATCTTTTGCATCATTTACGGCATCAGATTCTTTTTCTTCCTCACACAGTGAATCGAGTATTTCTTCATATTCTGCTGTTATTTCTAAAAGCCTGCTCTCATTATATTTTAACTTCTGATGTTCTTCCTTTAAATAAGTCTCTTGCACCAGTTCAAACGGTATAATATGGCCAAGCCAGCCTTCTTGAACTTCCTGATCCTTGCTATCTTTTTTCTTGTTAATCAAATTCGGGTCAACTTTTTTTGTAGTATCAAAACCTTCGGTTTGTATGATTTCCAAATCAACAGCTATTTTAGTCCAATCATCATCAAGTAGTTGATATGCCTCGTATTTATCTATTAATGGAATTGTTTTTAAACGCTTAAATATATCTTCGCTTATTACAGTTTCTTCTTTTGATATATTTAAAGAGTCCATATTGGTCAATAATTCTTTCTTTAGAATATCATTAAAATCACCAAAAGCAGAATTAAAGCTGTTTACAAAACCTTTCACATCCAAATGCTCTTTTATGATACTTTTAACATCTTTTACTTTTAGCTCGACATAGGGCGTATCAGTATTTGAGAATAAATCATTCCGCAAATTGGGAAATGATGTCCAAAAATCTTTTAATTCATCAATTTCATTTTCTGGAATACCACCGAACATAGAAGAATAAATATCCCAGCTTTCAGCCTTTTCGGAAGAATCAACATATCGAGGTATATTAAGATTATAGTCATTCTCACGAAGTTCATCTCTACTTACCACTTTTGAATATTTTGAATGACTCTGTCTGTTGATAACAGTATCTGCTATTCTTTTTATATCAGAAGCTCTGAGTTTGTTGTTTTTCCCAACTTTAATAAATCCTTTTGATGCATCAACAATCAACACATCAGTATTTTCACGCTTTTGTTTTAAAACCATTATAACGGTAGGAATACCTGTACCAAAGAAAATATTAGCCGGAAGCCCAATTACAGTATCTATATGATTGGCTTCAATGAGATTTTTTCGAATTGCACCTTCTTCACCTCCACGGAATAGTACACCATGCGGTAAGACAATAGTCATGATTCCATCGGGTTTGATATGAAATAAGTCATGCAATAGAAAAGCATAATCTGCTTTTGTTTTTGGAGCAATGCCAAATCGGGCATAACGAGGGTCGGTCTCTTTGTTGCTATAATCCCATTGTTGTGAGTATGGTGGGTTTGAAACTACCGCATCCACATAAAGTGGGTTATATGAATTAACAGGATCATTTTCATCAAAATATGGCCAATCGTCTTCCAAAGTGTCACCATTGCGGGTTACAATATTATTTGGCAACATTCCACGCATAACCAAATTCATTCGGGTAAGGTTATAAGTATTTTTCTTTAATTCCTGTGCATAATATTTGATATTGTTTTCATCATCGATATGTCTGGCAACACAGCTACCAATATTAATCAGTAAAGAACCCGAGCCACTTGTAGGGTCATAAATCTGAATCTCTTTTTTATCCTTCAAATGATCAGCAACAATTTCTGACATTAAAAGTGAAACTTCGTGAGGGGTGTAAAATTCACCTGCTTTTTTTCCTGCATTTGCAGCAAACATACTTATCAAATATTCATAAATGAAACCAAGAACATCATAATCTTGCTTGCCATCCATGGGTATGTCTTTTATTAAATGTATCAATTCGCTAATGGCTTTTGTTTGCGATGCTGCACTATCACCAAGTTTACTTAATCCGGTTTGCAAGGTGTCAAAAACACCGTCAAACAACTTTTTGTGTGCCGGACTAATCAATCGGCTAAAAGCAGACAATGCGTCTCTAACATTGGAAACATCAAAATCTTTTCCCATTTTTATCCATGTTGAGAATAAGTCTTTGTGAGCTATAAAATAGCCGATGTTATTTTTGATGTGATCCAGAGTTTCCGCATCTTCTTCTGAAAGTGCTTTTATATCTTCATCGGTAAAATCTTCTTTTTTTGCAAACTGCAATTCTTTATCTGAAAGGTATTTATAAAAGATAAAACCCAAAATATAATCTTTATATTCATTTGCATCAATTTTTGATCGCATCTGGTTAGCAGATTCCCATATTCTTGCTGCTAATTGTTGTTTATTCATATTGTATGTTTCCTTTTATTAATCCGTGGTTGATGATAACGTCAGTTTCATAGACTTTTAATAGGAGGATGTCTCATCGCTTGGTGTTGCTTAAACCTAATTTATATAGATATATTATTTTTGAATTACTAAGAACTATATTTAATGATTTTATTCGATTAGATTTATATAGTCAAGTAGATATCTGATTTAATAGTTTATAAATGTTTATTGTGTGATGGAGGGGGGTTATATAGCCTCTACATTCGATTAACCCGTGAGGCGTAATTGGTGCATAAATTGCTTTTTTCAGCCCCGTTCGTAGTGATTAAACAGAAAACTTCCAGTTTAACCAAAAATTAGAATGTATCAAAACCATTTTAGCAATTTATGTGACAATAGCCGAGTCGGTGTTAAATCGATTGTTATCAATCACATTTTATTTTGTAATAAGAATAAAAAACAAATAATTTCTTATTCAATATTATATATAAATTACACTACTCAATTTATTTTATAATCAATTATCTTTCTGATATTTTTGTTATTTTTTCAATTGGTAGTTTGGTTAAACGACTGATCGTTTCTAAATCAAATCCTTCTGAAATCATTATTGCTGCAGTTTCATATTTTTCTTCAATTTTGCCTTCAATTTTACCTTCAATTTTACCGTCATCGAAAGCCGTATCTACTGCACTTTTTATATCCCAATATTGGAGTAAGCTCTTTTCATACGCTTCATGCTGTTTTTTATTTAAAGCTGCAATTTCCGCAACTTTAAAACCTTTTTCAAATACTGCTTCTTTCAAAACTCCAGGAATATTTTTAAACTCAATAAGATTTTTTAAGAAATATAACCATTTTTCGAAGTGATTTTCCAGTTCATTTTCATTCTTTTTAAACCGTGGCATTTCAATGAAAATATATTTTAATTTATCATAAAACTCTTCGCAATACTGATTTTTTAAAGTTACAATATTCTTGTAATCTTTATTTTTTATATCCTTATCAAATTCAAAATCTAAAATTGCAATACAATAAACTGGTTTCAATTTGAAATCCCATTCACCTTTTTCTGCTTGTTCTTTGATTGGAAATGTTGTGTAAAATACTGTTCTATCTTTGAAGAAATTTATTTTTGCTTTTTGCATTTCAATGATAATTTTCTCACCACTGACAGTTTCACAGTAAATATCAAAAATAGCTTTTCTATCTTCTGAAAGTTCACCAATATTTTCATTATTTTTAAATGATAAATCTGTTATCTTATGCTTCTCATCAACAAGTTCATTAAGAAAATCTATTAATAAATCTTTATTTGCTTCTGTTCCAAATAACTTCTTAAATCCAAAGTCTGTATAGGGATTTATATATTTTGACATTTTAATTTCCTGTTCTTTTAATATTTTATAGTATTTTTAATTTAATCAATTTTTTATTATTTTTCAATTGTTTTATTAATTACTATTGAAATTCTGAAAGTGTAATTATTAAGGGATTATGTGTTTTATTAATATCGAAATGAGAGAAAAAAAATGATAAGCAATATCCGTGATTGATAACGCCCGATTGAGCTACCGGGCGTACATTGGTGCATAAAATGCTTTTTTAAGCCCAGTTCTTTGTGATTAACAAGAAATCTTCCAGTTTAACCAAAAATTTGAACATTTAATAACCAGTTTAGCAATTTGTGTGATAATAGCCGAGTCGGTGTTGAATCGGTTGTTATATTCCGGGATTATTTAACTTTTTTATTCAAAGGATATTATTTTATCCAGCTATCAGGTATTAGTTTTTTCCCATTTCTCCACTGCTCGATAATGCAAGAGATAAAATTTTCATCATCAAAATATGCATGATCGGTTACTATTATTTGTAATTTAGAGTTTAATTCACTTACTAAAAAGAAGAAGAAATTAAACATTTTTAAATCAGCTAATTCATCATTGCTTTTAAGAGCTTTACCAGGTAACTATAGATATTTCTGAGGATAGTGAACTTGAGTTGGTTGGTCTAAAATAATAAAATTAGGAACAGGTCTATTATTTTCAATAAAGTATTTATGTAATGTTAAATGACTTAGAAGATGAACTGCTAACCAGTTTTCAGCACTACCCATTTTTTTCAAAGGAGTTGATTTGTGTGGCATATCAGCAAAAACAGTCAATTTTTTTACATCGAGTCTTAATAATGAATCTTGATATTCAAAAGAAACCTTATCTGCCCACTTTGTCATTTGATTATTAATCAGATTCAATATTGAAAGTAATCTAGCTTCAGTTTCTTCATTGCTAATCTCATCTTCTAAAAGTGATATCTCCCTTTCCAATGCACAAATATTTCTCTCTAAACTATTATCTATAGTTAATGTATTTAAACTTTTCAAATATAGTTCTACTTTTCCTAAGACCATTCCTTTTCTTATATTTATATTTTTGATTTGTTCTGCATCTTCTTTAGTATCATTAATTGCCTTTATAGCGATATTTAACTCACTTATTTTAGACTTTATAAATTCCTTTTTAGTTTCAAGATTATTTAAATATTTTGTTATTTTTGGGCGTTCTATTTCTGTAAGTTCTAGTTTCTTATTTAATTCAGTTAAAGATTTATTAATAGCCTGAAGTGGTATTGTCAAATTTTCTTGATACGCTCCCATAATAGAGTTCCAATGATTATTATCTTTAGGTTCTTTGTATAGACCTAGAGACAATAATCTAGCTTGCTGATTTTTAAGCTCACGCAGATAGCCGGAAGCACCCGATTCAAAATCTTTGGTTGCCGAGATATCATTACATATAGAGTCAAATTCATTTCTTAATACTTTTTTCTTATTCTGCAATTCATTTAACCTTACATTGCTCTCTTCGACAAATTCTTCATTCGCTTTGTTTATTAATGATGATTTTAGAGTTTTAAATACATTAACAACTAAATCTTTATTAGATGTATCTATATTCTCAGATAGTAAACCAACGGCAATTGCTTCTTCCACTAAATCTATAAATGATTTCTCACCTTCTGAAAAAATTGAATCGTTCTCTATTTTTTTTCTTTTTAATTTATTTAATTCTTGTTTTTTACTATTAATTATCCCTCGTATTTTCAAATCATCTTCTTTCACTGCACCAAGAAAATACGGAATAGTATCTTTTAAAGCTTGAGGAATGAATGGTTCATCTTGACTATAAAATAAGTATTTATATTCGGCTATAGTATTCTGAGGTTGAAAACAAAAAAGCTTACTATGATTAAAATTACTTTCTAAAGAGTCTCTAGTTCCGTTTTCTGGAACATGAAGATTTGAGCCTATTTTTAGTTTATTTCCTAAAAAATCTTTTAGTGCTGATATTGTCGAATTTAACTCCAGCTCTTCATAAGTAGGAGGCGTAATATTGTTACTATAAACGAAGCATATATTTGAAGTTGACTTTTGTGAAAGTTTAACAGGATTTTGCCGACCTATAAACACTTGATCATTTTCAAATTGTACAATTAATCCATACCAAGAAACAGCTTCTTCAATAATCTCACCCTTAATATTACAATTGTTACTTCCAAGGCAGTAATCAATTATATCTAATATTGCCGTTTTCCCTGTTTTAGATTCTCCAGTAATTATATTAACTTTACCTAGCTCAAATTTTACAGCCCTAGTATCACCATTTTCATTATATAGTATTATCTCTTTAATCTGCATATATATCCTTTTTAAGGTTTAATTCCTAAGACAGCAAATATAGTTTCAATATTTCCAATTTTACTTAGCCATTTGCCAAAAAATCTTGATTTATGAAATATATCTACTAATTCTTTTGTCTCATTTAAAGTGCTATTATCTTTTTTATATTTTATTACACTTGTAAGGCCTGAATCATCTATTTGAATTGCCTCATGATATATTAAAAACTGCAAGCTTTCTTGTGTATACATAACCATATTTTTTATTCTTTCTGCAAGTCCAATTCTAATATTTGGATTTTCCTTTAGCCAATCATAGAACTTAATTCTAGTTGTAGATGGTAAAAGTTCCCTAGTATTTTTATGTAATATTATTGGTAAAATTAAATATATCATAGAATATGACATTCCGATGCTAGTTTCATCTTTGTATGACTTTAAAGTTGTTCTTAGTACTTTTCCGCAAAAGGCTGGGTTTAGAATATTTGCTATGATTGAAGATCTTTCTGACCAATTATTTTTCATTTACACCACCTATTTTTTTTCGATATTCAGGATGCCATCCTATTTTTAAATCATCAGATAACATATGGCAACTACCAGTAATCATATATGTTGAAGTAAACTTATCCCTAATATATAATTGGGGAGGATTTTTAACATAAAATTCTTTATAAAAAATTATTGCTAATTCCTCAGGTGTTGTATTTGTTTTTTCGTCACATTCATCCAATAATAAATCAAATTTAGGTTTCCAATTATCTATAAGTATTGAATCATAATTACTTAATTCTACCGGGTTTATTAAATCATTACTTAGCCATTTTGATTTCTGTTCATACGCTCTGTAGTAATCACTTGTTGCATTTTTTATAATTCTATTAGTTGCATTTATCAATTTTAATTGTTTAACATAATTTAAATTATCTTTTTCTATCAACTCATCTTCAGAAAAGTCGATAAATTCAGGAAAATCAATAGGAAGATTATCTTTTTGAAAACTTTCAGCAATATCAATTATTTTTGTATGCATTTCACTATAAGATATATTAGTTTTTAAACCTTGTAAATGCAATAAACAGTTTGCAAACCACCAACCTTCGAGTCTTTCGAAAAGCAGTTCAATTACTTCTTTGTATGTAGACATTCTTAATTGTTTTAGTATTTGAGATTTAATTTCAAGAAAGTCTATGGAGGTATCTATTATTTTAATTCGATTTATCAGGATAGTTTTCTGTTTCTCACCTAAATTATTATAGGCAGAATATCCTTTAGCATTAGTTTTGTTTGTTGTTTCTTTAGAAATTTCATTTAACTTTTCAATAATATTTTTTATATCTTTTTTTTCCTTTAGATCAAATATTATCGAATCATCAGAAACCTTCTCTGTTGTAATTAAGTAAAAGTTACTGTTTTCAATATCTAAACCATTGGAAATATTTGTACACCATACCCTCATAGTTTTCCAAAAATCAGTACTTCTATCTGTTAAATTTATAGTAGAATTCTTGTGATATTTAGTCTGAAAAAATGATAATTTATCTTTGTTTTCTAATAAAATATCATCTAAACTTTCTATATAAATAACTGATTCCATATCTGATTTTAATAATTCAAGCAATCCATATCTTAACTGATAAAAATAGCCTAATGAAGGCTCTTTTGCTGAAAAATCATTATTATAGTTGATGGTTGATTCCACTTATTTATCCTATTATTGTTTTTATATATAAAAAAAATCATTAAAAACATCTGGTGTCAAACCGTATAAAATCTTAATAAAAATATATATTACTTACAAAGAAATAAATATTATTTTTTTTATAGTATATTTCAAGGAATATAACATTTATTATTCCGTCAATGAATAATCACCCGTTTTCATCCATTATACATTCTTCCATTAATAACCTTCAAAATAGCAAATTATACCGGCACTGAACCCAATTGTAGTAAAAATCATAATATTATCCCCATACCAAAAAAAGAGTATAGTACTAATAAAAAATAATGCAAGTATTTTGTGAATATTATTTGATATTTTGAGGTTTTATAAGATACATTATAAGACAAAATATAAAATTAAGTTACTTTTTGTCACTAATCGGGATAATGATGCCTCAGCATAGGTATATCCGGTTGATGGAAGTGTTGCTACAAATACTTCTACAAAAGTCTCCTGTTTGGTTTCTCTATCGAATATGCTTAATTTTTTACCTGCATAATCAATATATACCTTATCACCGGCTTTATGGTTTTTATCCATCTATACTTTTGTTGTACCTCTCCATAGTTGAAAATGATATCCAAATTGTGATAAACAATAACCACCAGGATTTTTTTCCTTATATTCATCCCAGAGTAGTTTAATCGTTACTCCGGTTCTTTTTAGTTCTTTTTCAAAATATGGAAACTGTTTAACCAACTCACTATATTTATCAGATTTGTTTTTTTGTGCCATTTGAAGTGTCAAGTAAATCAGTATCCTAAATGGTAGATATTTCAGTATATATTAATTCGGTATTTTTAATTCTTTTCACTACATCATTTTCGGTTGATTTACCAATATTTAATGATGCTGCTATTTCTCGACATGACATTTTAGAATCAATTAATAGTCTGAAAACTTCTCTTATTTTATACATTTTTGTTCTCTCCATTTTGTCCCCTAATATCAGTATTGTGATATCAAAGAGACTGTTTTTTCTGGAAAGATTCAAGATGAATAAGTGTCCGGATGTTTCCGGTTTTAGTGTCCGGATAAAAACGGGTTGCTGTCCGGATAAATCCGGTTTATGTACTGTAGAATCTCTGCTTATATGTTCAATTAAAAGAGGTTTTATATGTGTTTTTATAACTTCTTCATGGATTATGCCACGTAAATTAATATTAGAGAAATTCTTAAATGCCCTTGAGAAAGTGCTTTCAGTTGGAATTGCTTCATCAATATCATAACCGCATATTCTTTTAAAATTTCGGTCTGCGTTTAATCTGTCGATTAACTTATTGACTGTCGAAATCCTTAAAAATTGATTTTGCGATATAAGAACGAAATATTTTTAATCTTCTTTTTTCAGGACGTCCTTTTCTATGATCTCTGGTATTAAAAAAAGACTTTATTGTTTTTAATTACTTTCAAGCAGTTAATAAGTAAAAGATGCTCTTTAGTTGGTTCTTCGTAAAAATATTTAAGATATTCTTCATAAAATTCAAAAAGTTCTCGCTTATCTCCCAGTAAATCAGCTATACTTTTCATGGATATTTGCCTTTATTATGTTTGGTTTTTTTGCAAAATAATTTTAACAAAATTTAAGGTATTTATCCACAAAATACATTGCAAAAACTATTTTTGCAAGAGGCTCTGGTATTTGGGAATAAACCTTTAAATAAGTTAAGTCCTCTTGATCTTCAGCAATTTAATAAATTTATTACTTCTCAAACTGATAAAACTGAGAAAACTAAACATAATATTTCATCATCTTTAAGGTCTTTATTAAAATGGGCAAAATAGAATAATTATTTAGATGAAGATTTAGTTTCTGATATATCAACATATTCTCAGAAGACTGTTAATATTAGAGATTTTTTAACAATGGAAGAGGTGAAAATTATTAACTTTTGTTGAGATTGAAGCGGTTAAAGATTTAATAATTTTTATGGTATTTACCGGAATGAGAATAAGTGAAGTGTGTGGATTAAGATATTGTGATATTAATTTTGAAAGGAGAATGCTTACTGTAAGTAAACAGATTTATTTTACTACATCTTCACCGGATGGATTTATTCTGATACCTCCAAAGTATAATAATATATCTTCGATCTTTTTAAATGATATTGCATATAATGTTTTATTAAATAAAACATCAAATCAGCAGACTAAAGCAATGGATTTTGTTTTCTCTGATCCGGATGGTTATCCTTATAGGAAAGATGGTTTCATTAAGAATCAGTTTGAAAAAGCTATAAATAAGATGAAAGCATTAAGAGCTCTTGATCCTGCAAAGAATATAACATTTCATACATTAAGACATACTTATGCGAGTATGTTTGTTTATTTGAATGAAAACATCTACACAGTGCAGCATTTACTTCGACATAAGGATTTTAGATTAACTTACAATACGAATGCTCATATGTATCCTGATAATAAACCTACGAGCTTTGCAACTATCAATAATGAGTTTAATTATTTAATGAATGATGATATTGATGACGACGAAGAAGATTAAAAACTCGTTGGTGGAAAAATGGTCAAAAAAACACACTCGTTGGTGAGTTTCGTTGGTAAGAATTATTTTGGACATAAAAAAAGCTGTTTTTATCTCTAAAAACAGCTTATATCATTAGCAGGGGTTCGACTCGAACGAACGGCCTTCGGGTTATGAGCGTCTCGGTTTACTGTCTATCCTGTCTATAATGTACTTTTAGTCTCTGTAATACTCTTTAAAGTCTATATGAGACACCGTTTCTATGCACTTTTAGAAAATCCGGTGGTTCGACTCGGTGGTTCAAAATGCAAGGATTTAAAGAAACCCGATGGTCAATTTACAGTTTTTAAAATCATTGTAAATGGCTTATATGTCGATATTTATGCGATCATGACATTCGGGTTCTAACTGAGCGTATTTTTCATTATGTGTTATAATGTAGAGTGATGTAACAATTTCGTAGGTGCAGATTGTTCGTTTTTTAGTTGAAATAAAGACTTAAATAGAATATTTTATGGAAGTAATTTATTATTAACTATATTCAATTATTGGAAAAATAGAGATAACTGTCTGGTAAATATTGATTTTGTATTTATATAATCAAAGATGTAAAAATAATAATCTGCATAAACAAAAAAATATTGCATAGAGATAGTAATTGTATTATGCTATTATATGGCTTGATAATAAAGTTTTAAATTAATAGTATGTTTAACAATAGAGGATATATGAACACATCTTTAATAACTAACATTATCAGTGAATATGAAGAGCTTCCTTACAATGATAAAATATTTGTGCTTGAGATATTTCAAAAACAGGTTATTGAAGCCAAAAGAGATGCTATTCGGGAAAGAGCAGATGAGGCTATGAGTAACTATCACATTTCAGCGGTTAAGAAAGGCTCTTTAAATGATTTATTGTCGGATATTGATGATGATTAATTTTGTATGGGATGAAGGATTTAAAAAAAAAGTAAAAAAAAATATTGAAAAATAATGATCTTTTCAGAATCAAATTTTAGGAAAAGCTTACTATTTTCTGTAATAATCCCTATGACTCCCGTTTGATAACTCACATACTTTCCGGAAATTTAAAAGATTTATGGGCAATACGCATTGATTTTGATTGTAGAATTATATTTAAATTTATATCTGAAACCGAGGTCTTACTCATTGATGTGGGTGGACATGATGAAGTTTACTAAATTAATTGATTATATTTGACCAATACATTTTATCAGTTTTAAGATTCAATGACTGGATAATAACGCTACCGGTGGACTTAGAAGATAAGATAATAGATGCTGTTGAGAAAATGGAGGGTAAACCTATGGCTTATGTAACTAGTTTTGAGAGAGTTTGGGAAAAGAGAATAAAAAAAGATGTTGTAATAAATATGATTAATAAAAATTATCCTATTGAAGAAATATCTGACATTACGGGGCTCCCAATTGATGAAATCAAGAAATTAAAAGTACCACAAAAGGTATAATCATTACTTTTTAGTTTAAGTAATTTATCAAAATCTGATTCAAATAGTTTATCATGACAAGAGCAGGGACTTTAATTATAGAATACGTTGTCAGATTTTATCTTTATCTATAATTGCACAGCCGAGTGGATCAGGTTTTTTCAAAAAAACTCTTTAAACAAGATTTCGGATAGTTTTCTTCCTTCGTCGGTAAGTGAAACAGATTTAGCTTTACTCACAGGATCACTTATAAAACCGTTTTCATGTAACCGGTTTAGTGCATCCCAGTCATATCCTTTCCATGTTCTATATATTTTTTCTTTACAAATTTCTTCAGAAAATGTTGTTAAATACATTAATGCAAGAGTCATTTTGTCTATTTTATCTTTGTCAATCGTCATGATTCTGAATCTCCAGTATTACAAGTCATTTTGATTATTCTATTAATATCATACTAAACTATTTTTATAATTTCAATATCAATTATTGTTCTTAGATAACTACTTCCTGTCTCGCTAAAATAATTCTATTATTCTAATAATGTTTGTGAGGCACTCATGTCAGGATATATACCACCATTTACTATTATACCGCGTCGGTTGCAGAAGTACAGGCTAACAGAAATTGGGAGGTGGTTGAAATGAGATTGCCAGATGAATATTGAACGTGCTATCCAGTCGGGTGAGGATCGTGTTGATATAAGGGTTGATGCATTGTTAAAGTATTATGAAGTTTTATCAGAATTAAAATCTACCGAAGGGATTGCATTGCTCGGAAGTTTTGGCATCAGCGAGTGGGTGGATACTCATACTGGTTAATAAGTTCAGGTGTTTTTTATTCTTTGGATATGATCGTTTATCGATTCTGTTATATAATTTCCGCTTTTCAGGTTATTACGGGTTTCAATAAGTGCTGCTTCGAGTTCACATTCTCTAAGATGATTATAGGTATCTATCGATAATACAACATAGCGGTTTTTACCTCTAACGGAAATAAATGCCTCTTGACCGTTTTCAGTTGCTTCAGTTATAGCACTAACCCCTCTTGTTTTAATCTCATTAGCCGTTATACTATTAATCATGACATCCACCTTACTTTATATAATATTATTAACAGTACTATTCGTCAATAATGATAATAATGGAAATGGAAAGTTGACAACCTGTTCTGGTGCGATACCGGGAGGTATCCCGTAACAGGTCAAATTGTCTAATTCATAACTTTATCAATTTTACTCAGTCTATCTGTTTTATGAGCGTCTCGGTTTACTGTCTATCCTGTCTATAATGTACTTTTAGTCTCTGTAATACTCTTTAAAGTCTATATGAGACACCGTTTCTATGCACTTTTAGAAAATCCGGTGGTTCGACTCGGTGGTTTAAAACGTCGGTTTTTAGTTAACCAGAAGGCGTGATTTTGGGTGGTTTTTAACCTACTGATTTGACTGTTTTTTTCTTGTAAAATGTTTATATTATGTGTTTTACAGGAAACAACATTTTTGGGTTAAATTCGGGTTGATGAAAATTAGAATGTATTTTAGATAAGTTTTAAGATGGGGAGTGGTTTGTTATATTAAAGGTAATTTCTTAAATTTAAAATACAATCTTCAGAATTTATTAAGTATCATTATAAAAAATATATTTTCAAAGGGGATAAAACGAAGCCTTTGTTACTAGATTTGTTTAATATTTGCTATGAAAATTAAACATTGCATTTTTACTATATTTTTATTAATATATAAATATAAAGCTTCTTGCAAAAATACTCCTTTTATTTCGAATTTTTGCAACAACCTACCTCTAATGCGATTATATCGCATATGGCGGAAGCATAAAAAAAGTACTCTTTTTTTCATCAAGAACTCTTGATTTTTGCAAGAGCCTCTATAGTAAAAGTATATTCAAGTCTTTTTTTTTAAATAATGTTTTTTTCGGGAGAGATTATAAATGCAAGCAATAATCAATGTTTCAGATAGTATAATAATGGCTTTAAATGAGAATAAGGATGATTTTCTAATGAAAATGAAATTATTCACGGCTGTTGAATATTTCAAGGAAGAAAAACTATCTCTCGGAAAAGCAGCAGAATTAGCAGATATGAATAAAATTGATTTTATGTTTTATCTTGGAAAAAATAATATACCAGTAATAAATTATTCACTGGAAGATTTAGAAAAAGAATTAGGGGTTATGAATAATTTATGATTATAATTGCAGGTCATAGGCACCTTAGGCGTTTTAATAAAATCAAAAGAAATGAATCTGATAAAAACACTTAAACCATTATTAGATTTACTTATTGAGAATAAAATCAGGATTTCTTCTCATTTATATGAAGCCGCATTAAAAAAAGTGAATGAATTATAAGGCATGGCCACTTGCAGGATTAAGTTGCCAGTAGAGTATAACTTCGATATATTCAAAATGTCTTAAAATACAATATATTGTAAGTGGAGTTAATTATGAAAAAGAAGCAAGTAATTGTAAAACCGATTAAAGCTACAACTATAATAAAAGGTTCATATGCCAAAGAAATATTAAATGAAATAAAAAATCTACCTTCTGACCAATCTGGTAAGAGAAATCAGGCTGCACTCTCTTTGCTCAATAAGTTACGAGTTAATAATTGAGAATTCATACGAAAGTGTCCCGGTCAAGCATTTTTGTACCTGCATAGCTTTCAATAATTAAAATTAACAGCGCCAGTATTCATGGGTTGTAAAATGGTTCATAATTCAGTATAATTACAATTATTAAGCTGATTAAGTGCATTACCTATGAGATCATTAATTTTACCGGTTGCCTGGTCATCTTTTAATTTATCATCTGATTGATAAGAAGCCATTCTTATTAGCCAAAAATTCATAAAGCAATACTTTAGGGAATGTCGTAAACTCGTTCATTCCTCATGCATTCAAGCATAAATGAAAATACTGAACCCAGAGAATCTTTTGTGAGTGCTTTGTAATTAGTTAATAGTTGCTCTTCATTCCATCCTTGTGAAAGAAGTTCAAAAATAAAATCTACAGATAATCGGGTGCCTTTAATTATAGGTTTTCCGATTAAAATCTGCGGGTCTGATACGATAAAATCTTTCCAGTTAGTCATAATGGCCTCCTGAATGTTTTTTTTATAAATTGGTATTTTATTATATATTTTAGTACTTTATTATTAGAATAACATTATCTAATCAGTAATTCAAGTGAGTTGCATTAACGATTTACAATGTATTATAAATTAATGAATTATTATTAGTAATATATTATACTATCATTCAGATTGTGAGAAAAAATATTTTCATATATTTTTTGTACATGAGTTTTTTTAAGAAGATCCAGAAAAGAGGAGGTTACTCTCTATGAAAGCTGCAGAATTTGATGTTATATTTGACGAAAATCAGGAAGATATTATTGAATCGCTTGATATAAAAAATGTAAAAAGAATAGGAAGAGAACAAAAAAGAGTAAATGTTGATATTCCGGTTTGGATGATTGAATCTCTTGATAATGAAGCATCCAGATTGGGTGTTACGAGACAATCTATTATTAAAATATGGCTTGCAGAAAAGCTTGAACATGTTGCTCACTTGTAGAGAGTAAAAAAAAATATTAAAATGTGAGATTCTTTTATCTAATAGATTCAATCAGTTCGCGGTCTTTTTTTAATATATTGTTTACCAGGTCTGATACTCCAATATGTTTTTCAACAGAAATATTCAGAAAATAATCAAGATTATCTTTACTTAAATAAACCGGTAATTGGATCTCATTTTCCGGAATATAAAATTTGCCTTTTACACCTTTTGAGAAGTCATATTCTTTTTTCATTATTTTCCTCCTAATCGACTATTGTATTCATTTTTTTCTGTAACTACAGCTTTTCTTGCAGAAATTATTCTTATATATTCTATATCAGATTTAATTCTTTCTGTATGAATTACAACTATTATACCATAAATTTTTATTTTACCAATAGTTATATATCGATCTTCATCTTGTGAATGTTCTTCATCAAAAAGTGAAATAGCATTAAAATCTGAAAATATAAATGCCGCTTCTTCAAATGATATTCCATGTTTTTTTATATTTATACGATTTTTATTTTCATCCCAATCAAACTTCATATTTTTTCTCCAATGCCATTAACAATATTTTTATTTCATTCAATATTAATCTACTTACATCGTGTCTTATCTGACCCTGTTCTGCTATTCTTTTCATCATTCTATTGTTTTAGTGTAGCAAGAATTTCTTCAAGCAAAAAATCAATTAAATAACCGGAATCAGCCTCACTTGATCTCTTACTTATCGAATCATAGTACTCTTGTCGGTTTTCTAAAACCATATTTTCAACCGGATGACATATCGTTCGATCTGTGAAGAAATATCAGCAATTAAATGTATCGATTTTGCACTTATATGAAATGGTGGCGTATAGTCTGATTTCATAAGCTGATTCCTTCAATGCTTTGGGTATTGTTATTTACGATATTAAACTAAAATTTTTAATAAATCAATGATTGAAGTTTTGATAAATGCAGTGGTTTAAACAATCGGGATTTGAATTATTATGGAGAGCTTTGTAATTTGTTAATAGTTGCTCTTCAGTCCATCCTTGTGAAAGAAGTTCAAGAATAAAATCTACAGATAATCGGGTGCCTTTAATTATAGGTTTTCCGATTAAAATCTGCGGGTCTGATACGATAAAATCTTTCCAGTTAGTCATAATGGCCTTATGATAGTTTCTAATAAATCAGCATTTATTGTTTGCATTTCAATAACTCATTATGAGAATAATATTATTAAATCATTAATTCAAGTGCGGTTTTATAATTGTCAGGCTTATGATGAGATGGGGTGGGGAAGATATGTAAAAAAAAGTGGTATCAAAAATCTAATTACAAAGAATTTCTGATACCCTCCTTAAAAATAACATTAATAGTGGTTATATTAGTTAATAAGTAACTTTTTTCTATATTGAGTCAATGAATTAATTTTATGGTATTAGATATAATGGTACTGTTACTCTTTCCGTTTCACATTGTTCCGCACATAGTTTTTCAATTCTATCATCTTCCATATATAATCTAACTTTTCTTTCGGAGTCATATATATCACATCTTTTTCAAGATGACCGTCAAAATTTCTATCTGTTGTGTTACTCTGGTTATCCATGTAAAATGTCCTTTAATTGTTTTATGTCGTATAAATCCTTATCACGGAATGTGATACAGATTTAGCTTTCCGAATTTTCTATAATTCAAGTCATTAGTTTATTTGCAATATGTATACTTTCAAAACGCATAATACTATCATCATTGCTACCAAAACTTAATAAACTAATGCTTCCATACCATATTATTTTTTTAAAAGCATATCAAAGTCAGTTTTATTTTTTTCATAAATTCTCACTTAATATAATTACAAGTCATTTTGATTATTCTATTTATATCATACTAAACTATTTTTATAATTTCAATATCAATTATTTTTCTTAGATAACTACTTCCTGACTCGCTAAAATAATTCTATTATTGTATAATGGTTGTGAGGTGACACTGCCCGATACACCGATGGAAGCAAATTGCCTGGCAGTTCCGGTATCAGTGAATGGCAGTAGTTTCTATATTGATAAAAACAATTAAATTTACTATAGTGACAATGAAACTCTTGCAGTGTTTGAAGGATAAAATATGACATTAGAAGAACTGAATGAAATTATAGCACGTGGTGAAGATAGTCGTTATCAATTTAAATCTAATTTTACCAATGTGAATAATGTTGCTGCTGAAATGGTAGCTTTCAGTAACTCAGATGGTGGTAATAAACAAAAAGTAACGAGTCGTGAGGAGATTCAGCGAATGTTTCAGAGTTCAGGGCTCATGCATGGAGATGAAATTCCTGTTACCGGAATAACGTATGAACATATAGATAATAATATTTTCTCGGCTTTTTTTAAAAAAGAGTTTGAGGAAGAATTGACTGAACAGGAAAGTGATATACGAACTATACTTGAGAATATGAATCTGTCAAAGAATGGCGTATTAAATGTGGCAGGTGCTTTGTTATTTGCTAAAAATTCGCACTATTATCTGCCTCAGTTTATTGTGAAAGCAGTTTCTTATCCGGGATATGATGTTGATGTTGATAATTATATTGACAGTCGGGATATTACCGGTACACTTGCTGATATTTTTCAACAAACAATAACTTTTATGATTGTGAATATCCGTCATGAACAGGCAGGTCAGTCTGTGAACTCAGTTGGTATCCCTATTGTTCCAAAAATAGTATTTGAAGAACTGATTGCTAATGCTCTCATTCACCGTGATTATTTCATAACTGCTCCTGTCAGAATCTTTATTTTTCGTAATAGAATCGAAATAATAAGCCCGGGTCATCTACCCAATAATTTAAGCATTAATAATATAAAGTCCGGTAACTCAAATATCAGAAATCCGATCCTTGCCTCATTTGCAACAAAGATTTTACCGTATCGTGGTTTAGGAAATGGTATTCGCAGGGCTATAAAAGCATATCCTGATATTGATTTTATCGATGACCGGGAAGGCAATATGTTTAAGGTAATTATTAAACTCAAAGAATACAAACAGGAATATTAATCCTGATTTCAGGTTACATATTTGTGAGGTACTCATGTCAGGATATATACCGCCATTTACTATTACACCGCGTCATCTTACACTCACTGCAAGAATAGCTGAACATATTGGTAGATATTCTGCTCTTCATGCTTCAGATAATACATGATGCATTGCTTGAAAATAATACCCCCGAAGTCAGCCATGAAGTCACCCCTGAAGTCAAGAGATTTATCTCTGCGATTAATGGGGAAATGTCTAAACATGATATTATGCTGGCACTTGGTTTAAAAGATGAAAAAAACTTTCGGGAACGATATTTGAAACCGGTAATTAATGCCGGTTTATGTGAGATGACCCGGCCTGATGCTCCAAATAGCCGGTTGCAAAAGTACAGGCTAACGGAGAGTGGGAGGCGGTTGAAATGAGATTGCCAGTTATAATAACTTCCGGTTTACCCGGTTCAGGGAAATCAACGTGGGCACGATCAATGGCGGATAAAGGATATTATCACGCGAGTACAGATGTTATCAGAAAAGGATTATTTGGTTCTTCGATTAATATATATGACTCAGCCCAAACTAATACTGTTTGGGAGCTTTTTGAAATGGAAATTAATGCAGAGTGCATGAAAATTACCTGTGGTAAATCTGAGAATATCGGGATAGTTGCTGATTGTATGGGGATATACCTTCATATGGTCAGGGCAGTCTCTTCAAGGACTGTAGATTTTATGAGAGAGGAATACGGGATATTGGCAGATATGTATATCCGGTTTTTTCCGGTACCCCCTGAAGAGTGCCGGATGAATATTGAACGTGCTATCCAGTCGGGTGAAGATCGTGCTGATATAAGGGGTGATGCATTGTTAAAGTATTATGAAGTTTTTTCAGAATTAAAATCTACCGAAGGGATTGCATTGCTCGGAAGTTTTGGCATCAGGGAGTGGGTGGATACTCATACTGGTTAATAAGTTTTAGGATGCTTTTTAATGAATTTTTTTGCTCGTTTAGTAAAGCTTTCTGTAAATATTAATTCAGGTGTTTTTTATTCTTTGGATATGATCGTTTATCGATTCTGTTATATAATTTCCGCTTTTCAGGTCATTACGGGTTTCAATAAGTGCTGCTTCGAGTTCACATTCTCTAAGATGATTATAGGTATCCATCGATAATACAACATAGCGGTTTTTACCCCTAACGGAAATAAATACCTCTTGACCGTTTTCAGTTGCTTCAGTTATAGCACTAACCCCTCTTGTTTTAATCTCATTAGCCGTAATAATCTTTATCATTCAGTGCCTCGCTTTATATAGGACTACACGTCAATGCAAAAAAAAGAGTTAGTCTGTATGAACCGCGCTTATAATATTTGACAACAATAAATATGAACAAAACACAGATACGAGTGCTAATACTGGAATTATAAACACCGCAGGAATTATAGCATACCCTAATATCCCCAACGCTATTATTTTGGAAATAAGTGCTGTCATTAGTAATGACAGAAACACTAAATAAACCGGTCCTATAAGAAACCCCCATGACTTTCTACGCAGTAAAAGGATACCGGAAATTGCAGCTAATGGTAATAATAAACCTAAATCATAGCCCTGGACAATAAGTGTTGTATAGTGTTCCACAGATGATGGAATGATACTTCCATTGAGTAACGGCGGAACTACTATACTCAACCACAACAGTGCAATCGCAGTGGTATTAAAAATCAGAAACGCTCCGGGAAATAATACCGGAGTTTTTCGTGAAAATAGTGCAGAAATATCATTCACCCCTACCGAAAGCAAGGTTAATGACAGAGCAAAAAATGAAGCCCCAAACAAAAATGTGTACACAAGAAATAAGGGATTATATACAGCCATAGCAAGATAGAACATATATGTTACCAGAAAATAGCCTAAAACTCCTCCGAGTACAAACCGAGCTCTTAATGAGCCTTTAAGAAAGTAAAACAAAGCAATTAATAATAATGGTATCGCAATAAATAGAGTAACATAGTCCTGTGCGATACCTTGAGGCGCAACTTCAGCAGACATATTCCGGTATATGCCATTACCATAAATCTTTACCACTTTACCATGAATAGATGTAAATTCATGAAGTCCTGGACCTCCTGACGAGAAAATCCCAACTGACGCCGCATATCCCGACGCTATAGCAATCATAGTAACCAGTATTGCAACTGTCTTCTTATGTATCATTTTTCCTCCAATGCAGTTAAAGATAGATCATGTTTTCTCTTCAACGCAAATCGCTTACCTAGAAAATCTGCCAAAGCTCCTGCTATTCCCCTGCCAATTCCCAATCGTACCGGATAAAAATAATCTGATGTAAACCAGCCGTTTTCTCTGTAATATCTGACATCTTTTAAACTGTCATCAGGGGTTGCACGGTACATAGAACGGACTATACGAAAAATAAATACCATAAGGTAAGACGGTTTTGGCGATGAATCAGATTTTAGTGATATTGCAAATCGATGTACAGAAGCTGTAATTTTTTTATCAATTGCTTTTTGTTCCTGGGGTGTTCTGGGAGTGACTGTCGTTACAAAAAAGCCCGGTACATAGATATACCCTGTATAAAGGGCAATATTTCTCAGGTATTTTACGATCTCACTACCACCAGTTGCTCCCTGTGTCACGATGCAGGTAAATCGCTTATGGAAAAAACATGGTCTATGAAATGTATACGCAATCCGATCCAGGAAGTTCTTCATTACGGCAGTAACTTGCAAAGCATAATTTGGTGTCGCCCATATAACCCCATCAGCAGCCATTATTTTATCAACAAGCAGTAGACGGTCATCATGGTGAGGGCAAAACTCCTCTCCTTTAGTAAGACACAAAAAACATCCTCTACACTGTTGAATGTTATATTCCTTAAGATAAATATATTCAAAATCAAGATCAAATTTCTCTTTTAGTAACTTCTCAAAGTATTCGACGGTCTTCCAGGTTTCTTTCTTGCGAAAGGATCCAATAATTGCTACTATTTTTAATCTTTTCATTTATTATACCCTTTTCAATTTTCTAAAAATATCAATACTTAACAATGTACTAACTGATATTAATGCAAGCCAATTGATTGTGATAGCGGTAATCTCAAAAAAGTATTCACGATTTACACCAAATAATACCGTAAACAGCAGGAAGGCAAGAATTGTGGAAGTAAAAGCAATAATGAAAATCCATCGAATTGCCCGTTCGATTTTGTTAGAATTAAAAATTGGTGCTAAACATATAAAAGAAACACTCATCATAATAAATCCTATTTCTTCGAGTGCGATAAAAATACCATGAGGATTATATTGAGTCAGGATCGAAATCCCGTCAAATTCTCCATTCAGAATAGCTGGTTGAATTACACTTATCTGAAGAAAATAGTCAATTATTATTGTTGCTGAGGAGATAATTGCAAAAGCTAATCCGCACTGACCGTATATTTTATGTTGCTCCTGAGTACTGTTATTGATGCAAACTATCAAAATAAGGTAAAATGCAGTTGCTACCATAGCCGGATACATCCATAAATAGTCGCGTGGAAATCGTGATGCGATATCTGTAAATGGATACTTGAAGCAACCTTCGATGCAAAACGGCCCGGATAAAGGCGGTGTACTAAAAGCGATGCCAAGTGTAATGGCTGTTAACAATCCGGTGAGAATTGAAACAGTGAGAGTAAATTTAAGGTTAGATTCAATAGCAATGATTTTCATGAGACAACTCCAGAGGATAGATTATTTTGTCGACACTCAACCACATTAGAACATATAAATCTCATAATTCACGGTTATGATTCAGATACTTGGTAAAACTCATTGTTCAAAAAAGCAATGACAAGATAAATACAAAATATATACCATGGAATTAAGGATAGTAATGAAAAAATCAGCCCAATCATTCCAAAATTAGCGGGAATCGTCATAAAAATTGCTGAAATCAAAGCCCACACCGCAGCCGCTTTGGGAAAAACCCTGCTATTAAACATGGCAAATGAAATCAGAAATAAAGTGATACATCCAAGAAAATAATATGTAACATATGAGGTTCCCTTCCATTCGAGTAACATATTCTTTGCGGAGACTATTAAACTATTTTGAGTTAACTCATCGGTTGCGAGAAGAAACTCTCTACTGAGGAAAAACATTTCGATGGCTTTATTTGAAGCAATGTAGGCAATAAGACCTATTGTTCCTAAGATTAAAGCAATGGTAATAGAATTTCTATTTGTTTTATATAATGCCAGAAATAATGAGAAATAAATAAAAACCAGAATTATATTATTAACAAGGTATAAGAGATCCATATGAATTAAACCCAAAACTGGATTAGTATTAAATAGTTTAATCCATCCAATAGTTGTATCGGGGTGTGTCGTCGTTGTAAATATTATGATTTGAACAGGTATAATAATTAACATAATGATAGTCAGAATAGCAGTTGTCTTATACAGTGGTTGCCAATTTTGTTTTTCCATTGCACATTTCCTCCTATATATCTTTAATCAGGAACTGACATGTACACGTCATCATATAAATATGATGCAATATTCTTTTTCTTAAGTCAAGCGAAAGTGATAAAAAAGAATTTTCATTGAAAATGTGTAATTTATGAACAGTTTATGTTGATAATTAATTGCGTCTCAGTTTTACGTCATTATACTAAGTTGCGTTAGATTATTTATGGTATATTTAAATTAAGGGTATAAATTCTTTACCTCGTATTTTTTATATAATTATACCCCGGCAACTGTAAGGCGATATTTCTGATTCCGGCTTGATGGCTTATCTGGTACGGTCATTTCAATATATCCTGCTTCTAATGCAGGATTGAGGTAGTGTATTCTAAAATTTGTTCTGTGTGATAATGAAAGCTTTTCCATTATATCCGCAGGTGAGAGCGTTGCATATCCGAGAACCTTAATAAGACTTTTAACCTGGTCATTAACATAGTCATTAACCTGGTCAGTTGTGATTTCTTTTAATGCAGATGCAATTGCGGTTGTGATAAAATCGATAAATAATGAGCTATCGCCGGCTTTATCGGATTCACCGAGTACTTTGTAGTATTCTGTCTGATTATCCCGTATAACGGACTCTACCGGTAAATAATAGAATAACGGATTCCAGCTTCCAAGGATTACCGTCTGCCACAATCTACCAATACGACCATTACCATCGCCATGATTTGATTTAACTTTCATTATCAGGTATATTCCCTTGCAAACATGAAATCCATCTACATAACCTGTTAGTTTTTCTTTGTAAGAATCAATTGATTTAACATCATTATTATTTGATTGCTTTGTTTCAATTAAAATGGGCTGTAGAAAACCGTATTTTAAAAGAATATCGCTTCTTTTATCGTCAAGTTTCTGTGCCTCCCTGATTATATCAAAGTTTCTCAAGCCTTTTGATAACGAAATATTTTCTATTTTGGTAATAATTGTTTTTTGAATAAGATCCTCACGAGTAAAAAAATTTACTCCTCTCCGGGCTGTATTATTTGTAAATTAGTGATATTATACAAAATCCTGTAACTATTATGCCAGATATTATCTATATCTATTATTTTATTTTCGGTGTTATTGTTATCTTTGAGAAATCCTATGCAACCACGAATATGATCTGAATCTATATGAGAAATGATAAATTACGATAATCTTCTTCCTTGTTTTTTCAAGCATTGTAATCTTGATTTCAAATAATTATTATATGTAGATGTAAAACCTGAATTTTAAGCCTTTGTTGGGCTTCTTCAATTTTTTCTGTTATACATTTTATAGCCATGAATTTTTTCCATCAAGAAAAAGTGGTTATCTATAGAAAATAATTCCACCCCATGTTCTATTGCATTTTGTGCTATTATTAAATCTGGTATTCCGACTTTATTAATTCCGTTTTTCAAATTTAGAATTTGCATTGAGGTTATCTGATTCCAATTAACTACTAAATCTAGTTTTGTAATAGAATTTAGTAGTTCCACTAATTCTTTTTCTCGTTTATGAACAACTGATGGTAATAATTCTGCCAAAATTAAATCGTTTATACAAATAGTATTGTTTTCAATTAATTCAAATAATGGAATGGTATTTTCTTTCCCTTTAAAAAAATCAATCCAAACTGATGAGTCTACAAGTATCATTATTTTCGATCTCGTAAATTGTCTAGATTTATTTCTAAATCTACTTTTCCAAAGTACTTTTTAAGATCTTTAATTTTTTCTTTTTGAATGAGATTTGTTAATGCAAATTTGATTAGCTCAGTTTTGGTACTGATATGTGTTATTGCCATGGCTTCTAATATTAAATTTTCAGGTAAGTCTAATGTAGTTCTCATTAGTTACTCCTTTTATGCATATAATAGCACGGTTTTGTATGCATGTCAAATATTCTTCATATGTGTCACTAATCGGGATACTGACCCCTCTGTTATCGGTATGTTGACCCCCTTAATCTTTTAAAATATTTTTTTTGATATCATATTACTGATATCAGTATGCAATATGGAGAGGACAAAAATGTACAAAATAAAAGAAATATTCAGGTTATTTGTTGAATCTAAAATGTCATGTTAAGAAATATCAGTTTCATTAAATATTAGAAAATAAACCGTAAATAATGTAGCTAAGAATGAAAATAAAAAATACAGAATTTACAAATTCTAAAATATCAACCATTTCAGATAACGATTTATATCAAATGGAACAAAAAAAATAACTGGAATCAGCCAGGATATAAGAATTTTCAATTTGTATTTCCTATTTCAAAACCGCCATTAATAATAAACTTTTGAAGCAAGTTATGTACTTTAATATTTATTTTAAATGCAGGAATCTTTGCTCCTTCTAATTTTTCAAAATACTCCATGGTTTTGGTTTTATCTATTGTATTTTTTAAGTCGTCGAAACGGCCATATTCATTTATATTGTATTCACTTATTCCGGAAATCATCAAGTTTCTGAGCTTTACTTCATCTAATCCGAAAGCTTGTGATATGTGAGTAATTTCTGCATTTTTTGCTTTGAATTGATATTCTGTTATATATTCTCTAAAGGTTTTACTGCTTTCCAAAGTTGCATTACCGCTTTGCACACCGTGAAGAAATATATTGGCATATTTTTGTTCTTCTTGAGTCAATGACGCGAAAGATTTATGTAAATCATCCAATGTCAGTTGTAATTGGTCTTTATCAACGCCATCTTGTCGGAGCATTTTTAGAAACTTATCAAAACGGGAATTCATAAAATCAGCATCGATGACACCTGTATCTATTTGCGTTAAATAGCCGGCAATTTCAAAAGGAACATTATCCAAAGTATTGCCACTGCTTCCGGTAAATAACTCTTTATAACGAAGTGCTAGAATTATGAATTGCTGATTTAATTTTACTTGGGAGTATAATCCAGTCATCTTTTTTTATATCATGAGCGATCGGCCAGATTTGCCCCAACCAGTTACGATTTCTCCCGGTTTTATTTGACGGGTTGTGATCGTTGAGGAATGCAAACAAATCTATCTTATCCTTAAAGCTGGTCAGATCAATATTCAGTTCTTCCCAGGTAAGATAAATCCGTCCTTCATCGAGAAATTTATTTTCATATGTACCGGTTGAACCGGCTCTAAATAACCAGAATGACATATTGGGGCTCCTGTGTAGTTAATTTATTTCGTAAGATTGTAAAAGTTTTACTGCTTCTTCAACCGTCATTGTTGATTCTGTTTGTTCAGATAAGAATTTATATTTATAGATATCATTAAACTTTTCAGGAATATTTTCCGGATTATTGACCTTATAAGCATTAAGTTCATTAATAATTAGATCCGCCGAACCAGATGAAATCTGTGTAATTTCATTTAAAATAGAAATCAGGTTATTATAGAAATCATTTTCATAATAATTTTCATCATCAGGAAAATCATTGTATGTCTTTCCCAAACTAATCATTAATAGTTTAATAACTGTTTTTATTTGATTAATATCAGTAAGAGTTTTCTTGAGTGGAAAATAATAGTATCCCCATTTCTCTGGAAAAGGATTGCCTTCTTTGAAATAATCAATAAAAAAATCGATTCCTTTTGTATCGCCCAGTCGACAAAGATTTTCATTTTTTTGAAATAACTCATTTTCATTTGTGATTGAATATAAGTATTTTTCTAACTTTTTAATAATTTCAGAAAAATCTTTTTGATCAGATTCTACCAATCTAATAATTTCATCGATTGCTTTCCATTTGAAATTATCTGTAATTTTCACGATTTCATCGATGATTGACTCTTTCTCAAAGTGAAGTAAAACACTTAATGCTTTTTCTCTTAGAGATTCATTGGCAATACTGTTTGAAATTATTTTTTTTGCATAAATAACAGCTTCATCTATTATGTTATGATTAATTGCATAATCAAGGTAATTAATTTTTGCAAGATATATATTATTCTCATATTCGGCACTGGTTAATCGATTGATTATCTCCTGTTTGACATCTATACCATTTTCAGACAATAATTTATCCAGATATTCAACACCGACAAAGTTACTTTCCAAGAAATCAAATGACAGCATATCGATATATTTTTCTTTGAATTCAGGTAGATAAATATTAAATTTTCTTATAATTTTCCAAAGAAAAAGTGCTAGATAATTAGCAGTTATTCCATTTTTATCATTTTCTTTTACTGCACTCTTAAAGTCAACCTCATCAAATAAAGGAATAATAATTGATTTCAACTTATTTATCAAATCCCCTGATTTATCGTTATTTATATAATCAACAAAATCCTTATCATTACTAATCATCTCATCAAGTTCTTCAATTTGAAGTCGAGTTTTCCAAAACTTCCTCATAATTTTTTCAGTTTCTTCAATTGAATAATTTTCCTTATCCTGATAAATATGTTTTTCTCTTTTTTGAAGCATATGTAAGGCGACTGTTGGAAAAACGGTAATATCATCGTAGTAAAGAAGATTTTTTCTATCATCTTTGCTTAGTGAAATCTTTTCTCCAAATATCTGCTTTATTGAGTCTATCGCCCCATCAGTTTCAGATAATACAAATTTATAATTTTCCAATTTTCGATTATTTCTGAATTTTTCCCGTTCTTGTTGTCGGTTAAATATTAATTCAGGATTATTTTTTGTAAAATATTTTATTAAGCCATTATACTTATGAACCTTATTTATATCATTACAAATTTCTTCGATTAACCATCCATTATTATTTTTTTTATTGTATAGATTAATTATGTCGTTATCATTTTCTCTGGGCGTAAAATATTTAACATATATAGTCATATGGATTTGATAGTTTAGGTAATTATAGTTTACATTATGCAATATTTCTAGATAATATGAGAATAGCTTATTTTTAGGATATTTATCAAGCAAAGTTAAAATACTGTTTGTGCTTTCATATCCTAATCCGATTTTTATAGATACATATATTACAAGTTGATTAATAATATCGAAAAATGAATCGTAGTTTGGAGATAATTTAATTTTATTCATAATTTCTTGAAGATAATTTTTTTTCATGAAATAATCATTTATTAGTTCAGGAAAGGCAGTTAAAGATTTTATTACTTTTTCTAGTGATTCAGTTCTCGTTGCTAAAGAAAAACCTTTATATAAAGAATATTTTTCATCAAGTGAACGAGAGTATATTGTGTTTTCTTTTTCAGTTGTCTGATTGAGATACTTCACCCCATCAACAAATATATCAATATACTCATCAACCTGACTAGTTTTACAGAGATACTTATATAAACCGTATCTGATCTGGTCATTATCAGAATCTTTGAAAGAATCAATTATCATTTTTGTATTACCGCTAAGATATTGAAGTGAAGTTATTTTGGCAAAACTTCTTATTAATAAAGATGTAATATCAAAGTCATTTTTATAAGTATTTAAGCTTAATACTTGTAATAAACGGTCTTGTAATAATTTTTGATTGCTTATATTTATTTTAGAAAAACTTATAATAAACAATGTATTGTATAATAAAACTCCCTTTTTATTAATTAATCGTATAATTCTATTTATATTGGTTTGATTAGTGATGCATTCAGAAAAAATAAACAACACATCATAACTTTGATTGTTAGACAATATATTATTCATAATTAAATAATTAAAATACTCATTTTTTAGCTTCTTTACTTTTTGAGGTTTTAAAGAAAAAAGTCTTTTAATTAGTGTTATATACTGAGAATGTATTGATATCTGATTCATTGTTATTTTTGGAACAATTCTTGCATTACACTTTGTTAAATACATAAAAAATAAAGCATCAAGTATTTGCTTATTAAAATTTAAATAGTATTTCTTTGAATCGTAGTACATTTCATTATCAATAAGATTTTGTATCATTAAAGGATCTGAAAAAATTATATACATTTCATTTTTGTCAAATGAATTTCTATTGGTCATTTTTACTATACAACTAATGTAATAAGCAGGGATTGAAATATTTTTTTTGAAATTATAAAATATTTGCTTATCTTCATTGGATAGCTCTATTAACTGTGTTTCTAAATCAAATTTATCAATAGTTTGCTCTTCAATCCATTTGTCTTGTATATTTGACTTGGAATAAAGAGTAGATTTAAAATTAGTCTGTGTATTTAAGTATTGAATTTCATAAAAATTAAAATTGATATTACCATTTTCCTCGACTCCTTCACCACACTCAAATAATAAACATCCATTTATTTCATTTTTTTTTATTTCATTTCTTTTGCCTGATTTCCCGTGTGAATGGCCTGTTAAAACTATATTACTTGAAGAGTATATTTTATTTATTAAACACTCGCCTTTATCTATATCATCATTCATTGAATATTTTTTCTTTTCATCTTCACTGATAATGGATATTGGAGAATGAAAAATGGTAATATGCAATTTATTATTGTCATATGAAATAGTATTAATTTCATTAAATATTTGATTTCCTATATAGTGCGGTTTTATGTTGTATTTTTCATTACAAAACCATGTCGAATTTAAATAAGTACACGTGAAATCATTTAACAAAATACGATCATAAAGTTTGTTATGCTTATATTTTATTTCATTGAACTTTAGTGTATTCAGGAACTCTATATAATCTTTATATTGAGCGTTAAGAATGGATAAATTGTTTGGATCAAGAAAGTTATTTATTATTGAATAACTTGAGAGTTTATTATTATCATCAGTAATCGCATAGGGAAAATTATAATTTATTTCATGATTTCCCGGACAGAATATGATATTATTAATATCAGTAAAATCAATTTCCTCTAATAAATTATATAGCCATGTTTTGAAGCTGTTATAGCCATTGTTGCAATCCACCATATCACCACTTAAGATAATATATTTTATCTTTTTAACCTTGTTTATGGCATTTATTTTTTGTTTCAATTCTGAATAACCATTTACTTTCTTCAAATCTTGAATTTCTGTTTTTATTTCAGTATTAGTAGCAGTATCACAATTGATAATAAAATTAGCATCATCAAAATGCAAATCCGATAAATGTAAAATATTTATAAAATCAACTGGACTATTCTCATTTCTATTCTGGATCATCCCCCATCACCCCATATTCTTCTTAAAATTCTCAGCCTGCTCAAATATCTCCACATACACTTCATCTCTTTCAACAGGTGGATATCCGTGTTCATCCAATAGCAGGATAAGTCCAACTTTTAATGCTGATTTTATATCATCCCGTTTATTCCAGTCAGGGTAGCGGGCTTGTCCCTCAACAAGTTTTTTAACTTCTTTTGAAAGGATAATCAACTTATCTTCGGGATATGAGAAATCATATCTTATACAGAGCTCTTTTAATATATCGTAGAATGCTTTTTCTTCAAAATCAATTCCTAATATTTCACCGGCAGAGAATTCTTTATGGACTTCCCATATCATATTTGTAAGCTGATCTGCCATTTCCTCGTAGACTTCACTTTTTAATATATCTTTTTCATCCCTTTCGTTGTAGTGCTCTACAAGTGTCTGCATCTTCTTTGTGAAATTGATTCCTTTTATTCTGTTGACTTTCTTAATTTCACTGATAACTTTTGCCAGTAACTGCTGAAGTAATTTTATTTTTGTATTCGGTAGCTTTATTTTATTGATTTTCTCAAGATAATCTTCGTGAAACAGATCATATTCAGTTTCATTCTCATTAGAAAGTTTGAATATTTCCTGCACGCCATCACTTTCGAGTGCTGCTTGTATCATATCTCTTACACGGGCATTCATTTGTGCTGTATCGGGAGCATCACCTTTGTTTAGTTTGGCAATTATTGAGCGGACTGCAAGATTAAAATGTGTTATATCTCTTTCATTACTGGTAAGTTCTTCACTGCCGGCACATATATCATACGCCGCTTTTAACCGCTTCACCAGTCCCATAAATCGTGTTTCAAAATCTTTGGTTTTCTGTGCAAATTCAGCTGCAAGATTTAATGTATTCAACTGCTCGATTGGAGTGCCTTTGAAATATTTTGAGCTGTCGAATGTGTGAAATAATTTGGATAACAAATCAATATGATTTCTTACCACGATTAGAGATTCTTTAATATCTTCAAAATTATTTTCATCTTCTTTGTTATATTTTGCTAATGCAAGATTCATCTGCTTTTTAATACCGATATAATCAACTACAAGGCCTTTATTTTTACCTTCAAATTTTCTGTTTACCCTGGATATTGTCTGAATCAATGTATGTTGTTGTAATGGCTTATCGATATACATTGTATCAAGAATCGGAATATCAAAACCCGTCAACCACATATCAACAACTATCGCTATTTTGAAGTTGGATTTCTCATTCTTAAATTCTGCATCGAGAGTTTTACGATATTCTTTTGTACCAAGTAAATTGTAGAGTTTCTCCTCATCGTCCTTACCTCTGGTCATAATCATTTTGATTCGTTCCATAGGTTTTATTTTTGATTTTTCTTCTACAGTTAATTGAATATTTTGATCGCCAATTTTAACCTCATTCCATTCCGGTCGAAGTTTAATGATATTATTATAAAGTTCATATGCTATATGTCGGTTATTACAAACAAACATTGCTTTACCTTTAATGGTTGCACCTTCAGTAACTCTTTGTTCGTAGTGATTAATAAAATCTTCTGCAACTGAGCGTAATCGTTTCGGATCGCCTAATATTGCGTCCATTTTGGTCGTTTCTAATTTACTTTGTTCAATCTGATATTCATTAGCACCTGCTTTGGCGGCCTCATCGTAGTATTTTTCAATTTTTTCAAGTTCACTATTATTTAACGCAACTTTTGCGGCTCTTCCTTCATAGACAATACGGACGGTTATTTCATCATTAACTGATTCAGTCATAGTATATGTGTCGATTATTTGACCAAATACATCGAGTGTTGCATCTATCGGTGTTCCTGTAAAACCGACATACGTTGCATTTGGCAGAGAATCATGGAGATACTTAGCAAATCCATATTTTTTTACTACTCCATTTTCATTAATAACTATTTTCTGATCAAGATTTATCTGACTTCTATGTGCTTCATCAGATATACAAATAATATTTGTTCGTTCGCTTAATAATTCAGTATCCTCAGTAAACTTATGAATTGTAGTAAGAAATACACCGCCGCTTTGTCGCCCTTGAAGTAATTCTCGTAGGTGTGCCCGACTTTCTACACTCATAATCGTTGTATCACCAACATATTTTTTTGCATTGGTAAACTGTCCTGAGAGCTGATCATCCAAGTCTGATCTATCGGTAATCAAGACAATGGTAGGACTTTCGAAGTGTAAACTTTTCATTAGCAATCGGGTGAGAAATAACATCGTATAACTTTTACCGCATCCGGTAGCACCGAAATATGTACCACCTTTACCATCACCATCCGGTTTTTGTGATTTTTTGATTGAATGGAATAATTTATTAGCTGCATAATATTGCGGATAACGGCATATTATTTTTTCATTCTTTTTAGATGCATCCGGTATATAAATAAAATTACGGATAATATCGCTGAGCCGGTTTTTATTGAACATCCCTTGTATCATTGTAAACATACTATCGATACCATTAACATCTTTTGCAAGGCCTTCAACTCGTCTCCATGCATAAAAGTAATCATACGAAGTAAAGAAAGAACCGGCTTTATTATTCACACCGTCACTAATTATACAAAATGCATTATATTTAAAAAGTTCCGGTATATCTCTCCGGTAACGGACAGACAGCTGTTTGAATGCGTCAAAAATAGTCGCTTCTTCACGAATCGCACTTTTAAATTCAAAAACCACCAGAGGTAACCCATTAATATAGATAATCCCATCGGGGATTCTTTTTTCAGAACCGACAATTTCAAGCTGATTGACAAACTTGTATATATTATAATCTTTTGGATACATTCTCTTCTCATCAGCAATAAAAATATCGAGATTATTTGAAACAAGTTGTGCATTCAACCCGGAATAATCTATCAACTCTATATGAATATCCTTTTTACTACGATTTTCACGCTTAAGGATAAAACCATCCGACAACCACCGCATGATCGTTTTATTACTTTCGTAGAGATCGCTTGATGGAAGTGTTTTCAATTGTAGAATAATGGTTTTCGCTTCATTCACCGATAACTGCTGAACTTCATATTTAGCAAGAAGGTACTGCATTAAATCATTTTCGATCAGAACTTCATCGAGAGAACGGGTGATATGCTCACCGGTATAATGTATAAACCCTTCTTTTTGAAGTAATTCAGTAAATGCCTGTTCCAGTTTTTCTTCGGTAAATTTCATGGTTGATTATTCCTTAGCTTTGTTTAAGTAGTTTGTCAAAATCTGATTCACGTACACCATGTTGAGTGGGTATTTCCAAAATGGAAATACCCACTTTTTCATCAAGTTCTTTTGATTCAAAAATATTTTTTAAATGCTTTGATACGGCAGATACACCAACATCAAAAAGTTGTGCTATTTTTTTTTGAGGCAGCCATATTGTCTCATCCTGAATATACACATCAATTTTCACATTGCCTTCCGCACTTGTATACATGAGAAACTCTGTTAATTTTTCATTATCCATACTACTTGTCCTTTATCTGCTTAAGCTCGTTATATTTTTCAGCTTTTTAATATCTTGTTCAATCTCTTTTAAGCTATTTTCTTTTTCCAGTATTTTCTGTGATTCTTTATATTTATCAAACTCTGTACCGGATTTTTGGACTGCTTTTTCATGGCTTATTTTCCCGGCATGAGAGAGAAGTTCTCTACCGTTTAATTGGAGTATTACATCAAGCCGTTGAATCCAGTCAGCCATATACATTGGTTTTTTCTGCTGAGCCATTGACTCTGCGAATGCCAGATATTGTTCTACCAGTATTCCTAAAAGTTTTATTTCATCCTCATTAAGATAATTTTTTGCAATACTTACATCTGTCTTTTTTATTTCTTGTGGCTTTTTTTTATCAATTGATAGCATTCCCATTAAGGGGAGGGTGGCATCCGCTCTACGATATACCAATTCTGCAGCAGTCTGTTCACTTATAGCCCAGAGTAATTTATTTTGAATCACTTTAAAGAACTCAATGGTCCTTTCATCTTTCGCATCATAATCGATACTGGTTGTATAAATATCTTTTATCTTTTGATAAAAAAATCTTTCGGACAATCGAATCTGACGGATACGGTCTTGTAATTCATCAAAATAATTCATCGAATTACCGGATTTGAATCTCTCATCATTTATAGCAAACCCTTTTATTATGTATTCTTTTAACCGTTCGGTAGCCCATATCCTGAATTGTGTACCCTGTTTTGATTTTACCCGGTAGCCGACTGAGATAATGACATCGAGGTTGTAGTGAAGAATGTCATATTCTTTTCCATCAGAAGCAGTTGTTCGGAAATCCCGAACAACTGCTTTTTCATCCAGTTCCATTTCTTCGAAAATATGTTTGATATGTTCACTGATAGTAGATTTTGATTTCTGAAATAATTCGCATATTTGTGCCTGAGTTAACCAGACTGTTTCGTTTTCGAGGTGTACGTCTATTTTTATATTGCCGTCGGGGGCGGAGTAGATTAATATTTCACTGTTCATAGTTTATTCCTTCAATTCTTTTTTGTCATACATAATTTCTTCTCATTTTAATCCTCCCAAAAATCTGTTGGTTTAATTGTTTTATTATTCGGTTCGTAACCGTTTTCAATTATATCCATTTCAATAATTATCGGAACTTGAGCACACAAGCCAGCTAGAACACATGTACCAGTAGGTAGTATGGGCAACGCATCAAAAGATACTTTATCAAGATATGAAATTGTTTTCTCAACAGCTTCAATATCTTTGTTATTAATTAATCTATGAAGAAAGTAATTGTGTAATTGAGATATAATTGTACTTGAAATATCTGAAGGTCTTTGACTAGCTATTGTTAAAAAAACACCGAACTTTCTACCTTCTTTAATTATCTCTTCAAATGTTTCAAGTCTATAATCTTTCCATGTATCACTTTCTCTTTGAGAACTATACGAAAGAATATTATGGGCTTCATCAATAATTATATTAAGATATTTTTCACAACATCTTTCAGTCTTTTTTTTATCATAAATCTGTTTGCATATTAATAAAGGAAGTATCTTTTTCATTGAAGTATTTACGTCAGAAAGAGAAATGATATCGATAAATTTATTTGAAATCTCATTTGAGATCGTAATAACCTTATCAAGATCTTCAATTTTCTTTAATCTTTTTATTAAGGGTGATATATGCTCAGTATTTAAATTGTATTTTGCAAGTTCATTGTAATATTCGAAAATTATTTTTAATCTAATTTTTTCAAGATATGTAAATTGCTTTGTATTTATTGTAATAGAATCAATTTTATTTTCAATTACTTGAGTAAAAAAACTACTGTCATCGTCATAAATTTTAGAAGATTTTTCATAATAATATTTTTCTTGATTACTATGCCATTTTAAATTATTTTGATAATCTTCAATGATTATATGGTTATCAATTTGAACATTAATAGCATTCTTGATATCTAGTAGAAATTGAATAATATCACCCTTATCAACCTTTTTAATTAAAAGAGATTTTAATATACTTGAAATTACATTTTTAAAATCATCATCATTTCCAAATTTTTCAAAGTAATATGTACTTGAAAGAGCTCTTTTTAAAAAAGGGGTTTGTGTTTTTTCTGTAGCTGTAAGAAATATTGCCCAAAAGTCAACATCGTTTATTTCTTGTTCAGAGATAGGGAATTTATTTAAAGATTCTTCTCGTGTTGTTAATTTGTATATATTTTTATCTGCCAATGCAGTAATTACATTATCCGTACCATTATCATTTAAATACTCACCATTGAAGTCAATCAAAACAAATTTTGCATTTTTTTTAAAAGACTTGTTTTCCCCATATTTTTTAAAAAGTTTATGATATAGACTAGCTAATGTGTACGATTTTCCACTTCCGGTATTACCAAAAATTCCTATATGACTAGCAAATAGACTATTAATTCCAATAGAAATTTCCTTCCCTTTTTCATTTGCTAAATAACCTATTTTAAGAGGGATATCTAGTACTCCATTAATTTCTTTAATAAAATGATGTACTTTGTTAAATTCATCTTGAGTTAATAGAAAACATTCATTTTCAATCAAAGGGAGTTCTTTAATTCCTTGTTTAAATTTATATTTTTCAAAATACCCGAGAAGGCTTATATTAAGAATTCTTTTAATTTTGTCTTTTTCGTTTCTATATTTCTCATTAAATAAATAATCTTCTGTAATGTATTCACCATCGATTTTCCCTATAAGGATTTCAAAACCTTTAGATATCTTGACATAACTTCCTACTGATACATTTTTTATAGTTTCTCCATTAAATAATAAATGAGAGGCGTTTTTACTTTTATCAACAATTACTTCAACATATCTACCTTTAATTGAAATGACTTTTCCTATTTTTAATATATGTTCCAAATCATCCATTTAAATTTTCTCCGGTATAGGTCGATGAAGTTTTTCCTGACAAATCATTTGATAGTTTTTTAAAGAAATTATCATTTATTTCTTTAAGAGAGTAAAAACAATCATCATTATCTGGATAAATAATTTTTATATTTTGAGTTTCATTCATCTTATTATCTATTGCATTTTTTGTGTAAGCAAAAATTATTATTAAAAGTGTAGGATTTGAAGCTGCTACTCTTTTTGTTATCTCTCGTATATGTTCATCAGCAAAAGAAAATCCAATAACGAATAAAATAGAATTCTCTCTTTCGAGGTAATTAGAGTACATTCTTAGTAATTCGTAAAATGTAAGTTCTAAAGTAGTGATTGCTAACTTCTGTTTTGTAGGATTAATTATTAGTAGTTTATTATAAGCGTCAAGAAATGATGAATGTGATGTAGTTAACTCCTTTTTTTCAGACATTAACATTTGAATATTTTTACTGTCATCCTTATCACCTTCATTATATTTGAGAGCAATAAAATCATTTTGATCCAAAGGTAGGTTATAAATCGATGAAAGAACTTCTAATCCGTAATCATATGAAACTGTATTATCATTAGGAATTTTATTGTTGCCATTCTTCCAATTAACACTTCCATGCATTTTATAAATATTAAATAACGGTAATTTGGACTCATATTCATAATGTGTACTAGTTTTTATTACAACGTTATGGAAATTTTCTGTTCCAAATTTCGGGTGAAATCTACCATAGAACCCATCGTTAAAACATAGTTGTAATTTTTCTAATGTATAATCTAAAAAGATATCCATATTAGTTGTAAATAAATTTACTTGCTTGCTTACTAAGTTAGACTTTCTTTTATTTATTATGATGTTTAATGATTGTAAGAACTCTTCATATGATAGCTTAGTTTCAATTAAATCAGTATCCTTTGAGGAATCAATATGTAGATTACCTCTTATCGCAGTATCGAAATAATGCTTTTTAATTGAAGCATCGACTATAGTTTTTTGATCTGAATCTTTTTCTTTTGATAAATCTGTCAGTAAAGACTCAATAGATCCCAAAGTATTTAAATATGGTTTAGATGCTCCAGATCCAATGAGAAAGTTCAGATGACAACTTTCAATTACTTTTTTTATATCATCATAATTCATATTATCCCTCCACCGTCGCCAATTTAGAAAGAAGCAAGTCTTTCAATTCTGATAGTTTTTGATTTTCTTTTACAATATTCAAGATATAATCGTAAATAGGTTTGATTTTTTTTCCAAACGATTTAATAAGAATTTTCTCAGGTTCTATTAGAATTTGACTATCAAAATTTTTGGTAACCAATGCTGCAAATACGGCACCGACAGCTTCATTTTTAAGTTTTTCAATTGCAGAGAGTGTAATTTGATGTGCAAAATATTGATTCATGTCATTTCTTCCAGTAATTGCATAGCAACTTTGATTCATTGTCATTTGACAGCCTGCGATTGATATAGCTCCAACAGTTCCTCTAGCTGTAACAAAAACAGTATTCATTGGGTATAGTTTAGTGCTACTATTTTTTAACCCCAATTCGCTTATATTCTTTTCTGTGTAAATTGAATAATAACTATCTACAACATCTGCAGGGGAAAAAAAAGGAATATCTCCATTCCAATATTTTTCTTTATTCGTATCGGGTGTTCCTCCTCCACTCAATGTAACAATTTGAGTAAATGGTTTTACCTCCCACCCCCGCGGAATCTCCTTCCCCAATTCCTCACACCAAACCATCTCCCCGCCATTGCTCTTATAAGGTTTTCCCTCAACCTCTGAAAGTTCAATCTCTTCCGCATATTCTTTACTGATCGGAAATTCAAACTCCACAAACCACTGCTTATAAACTGCTTGCGCGGTTTCCTCCAGCTTTTGAATAAGTTTCTGGTTATTCTCTATCCGATTCTGAATAACTTGATATTCAGTAACAATTTCTCTTTGTTTTTCTATAGAAGGGATGGGGAGTTTCATATCATGAAAAGAACTTAATGATAATCCACCTCTAACATCTGCATCAGTATAATACCAAGCATTTCGATCAAATTCTTTTCGTGAAAACCACATCATTAAATAATCAGGATTAAGAACAATTGTATCATTGATTTCAAAAACATCATAAGCAGGAGATACAATAAATTCACAATCGGATTTAGATTTTGCGATTGGTAGTTTATGATCTCTTCCAACATGCATACGGTTACAAGCAAACTGATTCTTTTGTACTAGTTTATAAGCAGATAAATCAGTTCCTACAACATTTGCAACGGAAGGCATAAAGTATTTGTCTATATTTATTCCTAATAATGTATCTGTTTTCATGTCATAGTTACGATTATTTAAAACTTTTATATAATCTCCAATGCGTTTATAATTTGATTTCATACCCTAATTCCTTAAAAACGTTAAGTAATTCAATTTTTGATTCTTCTTCAGCTCTCAAAAGAGTTGCTATTTCTGTTTGTATAGCCTGCATATTTTCATCAAAATCAATATTCTCATCACGGTTAACAAATTCGATATATTTACTTGGTACTAAAGAGTAATCTTTTTTAATTATTTCTTCTATTGAAGCAGCATAACAAAACTCAGGAATATTCTCATATCCCTTGTCGGTCTGTTGCCATGCGTGATAGGTAGACGCAACTTTTATTATATGTTCCTGATTAAACTGAATAAACTTTTTTTCAAAAGGTTCACCAATCTGCCGTAAATCCATAAATAGAATTTCTTGTTCTCTATTTCTATTATTTCTGGTCTCATCACCAATTTGTTTAGTTTGAGGTCTTTTATTCTTATTCAAAATCCAGAGTGTGACACTAATATTTGTCGTATAAAACATATCCTGTGGTAGTACCAAAATTGCATCCACAATATAATTTTCGATGAGTTTCTTTCTTATCTTATACTCTTCACCGCCACCGCTTAATGCTCCATTTGCCAGTAGAAATCCGGCAACTCCATTCCCGGATAGTTTTGAAGCAATATTCAATATCCATCCGTAATTCGCATTACTCTTGGGTGGAACATCATATCCCTTCCATCGTGGATCATCTAATAATTCATTAACACCACGCCAATCTTTTTGGTTGAATGGGGGATTTGCCATTATATAATCTGCTTTTAAATCCTTGTGTTGGTCATCACCGAAAGTATCAGCTGCCTTTTCTCCGAGATTACCAGATATTCCACGGATTGCGAGATTCATCTTGGCTAGTTTATAGGTAGTATTGGTATATTCCTGTCCGTAAATCGAGACTTCTTTTTTATTACCATGATGACTTTCTATAAACTTTATAGATTGCACAAACATACCACCAGAACCGCAGGCAGGGTCATAAATGATTCCCTTGTATGGTTCAATCATTTCGGTTATCAGATTTACAATCGTTTTCGGTGTATAAAACTCACCTTTACCTTTCCCCTCAGCCAATGCAAACTTCGAAAGAAAATATTCATACACCCGACCGACAATATCATGTGCTTTATCTTTGATGGTATCGATTTCATTAATAGTATCAAGCAAGGATGATAATTTAGTGATATCAAGTCCAAGTCGTGAAAAATAATTATCGGGTAATGCACCTTTGAGTGCTTTATTATTCTTTTCAATCGTATGAAGAGCGGTATCAATTTTGAGTGCGATATCATTCTGCTTTGAGTTCTGTATGATATAACTCCAGCGGGATATTTCATCAAGATAAAACACATTCGCCTGACCGTAAAAATCCGGCATATTAATATATTTTTCTTGTCCTTTTGTGATCATTAATTTACGATGTTCTTCAAACTTGTCACTGGCAAACTTCAGGAATATCAAACCCAAAACCACATGTTTGTATTCAGCCGGTTCTACACTGCCACGAAGTTTATTGGCTGAATCCCATAATGTTTCCTCGATACTTTTTGTATTCTCTTTTTTCGCCATCTATTCACTCCGTTTATAGTATATCACATTTACTGTGCAGTATAGCTTCACTGTTTAATTAATATTATTCAATAGGATATGTTTCATTAAAAAACCAATTATTGGTTGGTTATATAGCATAATCAATATTAAGCAATTTCTACATCAATTTTGTTAAAGAATATTCCTTATTATTATTTTCAACCGATTTTCCGGATTTAACAATTCCAGTTTCCATTATTTCCTCTAAGTAATTAATTATGAGAATTTCTTTCCCTCATAAATAGGTCTTAACTCATAAGTGACAAGCTTTTCAAGCAGATCTATATCATAATCTCTATTATTAATAGCCGCTATTTTGAATTCTATTCTGCAAATATTCAACAAAATCCAATCTTTAATATTTACAACTTTCTTTATATCATTAAAATCATTTATTGCTAAGGTAGTTAATGTTTTTTTGGAAACTTTATAATTTTCACCTAACTTTTCTTTTAAGATTTTATCCCACCAATCAAAGGTTTCTTTTGAATTTTCATCGAAGTGATTTTTAAAGTTTGAAAGATCGTTTAGCAATGATTTTGAAAAGGTACTCGGGGTATTCTTATCTAAACTATAATGATGTGAATTCCACCGAGCCTGACTTTCGATACCAGCCTTTCCAACTTTAAAGCAACAACCATTTTTTAAAAGAAATACATAAACTCCTTTTTCAGTTCTTGATAATTGTGTTGGTTTATGATCTTTTCCTTTATTCATAAAAACAGCTTCAATATGAATACCTGTTAATTTATAATATTTACTTGCAATTTCATCTGCTATTTTTTGACTCATTTTTTATTACCGATCCTTAATTTCTTAAGATATTTGTTTTTTTTCATCAAAATAAAAAAAACAAGATTCAGACATCCCGTAATTATCAGAATCTTTCGCGTATATAGAATAAAATAATAATGTCATGGATTTAAATAATAGACCACGGGCATTATAATTTACTAAAACCGAATGAAATTATCATAATAGGAACCCGTAGAAATATTTTATCAGTAATCATAATTTTTTGCAAGCGTCTTTTAAATAATTAAATAAATTATATTACTCATTTCATTATAGTCTTGAAATAGTATCTGATATTAGTTTCTTACTAAGTACATATACCGGATATTATCAAAAAATCCCATGGCGTAGAGGCAATCCAGTTTATCCAGAAATCCCCGAAAAACTTCTTTTTATCTGATGCTGGATGTAACGAAGTGTCAGTTCGATGTTTTCTATCTATTGTTGTCAATATAAATGTCTTTAATAAGCTTACCAATTACTGGAAGAGAGAATGTCAATAAACAAATATATTAAAATTACAAGTAACTACCAATACCAAATGAAATATTATAAACATTTTGATTATTATTTTGTATATATCTTACAATACTTTCTAATAAAATAGGAATCATCACAAAGGATTTATAAATTTTTACAAAAAGAAATGGGAATAAAATAATTGTTAGACTTGCTGCGGTAATTGCCATGATGTAGGTTTGTGTTAGTTGTCAATAATCTAATTTATATGTAAATATTTTAAGATGTTTTTCTTCTGCCGTCCGCAGGATCTGTGCAATGAGACAGTAGAAAAGATACTTTTTTGTGTCTGAAACATACATATAACGGCATCTCAGAGCTTTGTTATGGAATATTTTACATCATCAATATTTGCTTAACCTGTATTTTCGTGCCTGAAGGGCTTGGCACATTTTGTGCTGTCGCTACGCTCCTGACATACAAAATGTGCCAAAGAAAATATCAGCTTGAAGCAATTGTTAGATTATTGACAAATACATCTATTGTTTTTTGTGTTCCATATTTCATTATAATTCAATTTCACAGTATTTTTTGCAACATCACCTTTGCATGTAGTACAGTATTTGTGTTGTAATGCAATATAATCAAGACATGGTCTTGAATTTTGAAATCTATCACTTCTTACAAAAATAATATTTTTCTCTTTTAATAAAGAATAAATAAAAGTATTACTTTGCGAACCATGATGTGGTGCTGTAACTATTGAATAATCTTTTAGATTCAACGCTTTTCCATTTAGAAAAGAAAAATTCGAATCTCCTGAAAATAAAACATTTGGCTTATCATAACTATGATATTTAAAAACCAAAGATTCTTGATTAATTTTGCTGAGACATAAAAGAGAAAGAATAAAGATATCTGGTTTTAATGAACATGGCTGAACTTCATTTCCATTTAAGGCAATTAATTCAGTTAATTTACTAATTTTATGGTTTGTAAGTTTATCTTGATACTTTATCCACCTAATATGGGCACCACTCTTAATAGAAGCCAATATAATCCTTGCAATTTTTTTAAGGATATTTATACTTATATATGGTAAGAAATCAATGAATCTATTTCCTAAATAATGAAAGTAAAAATTGTCACTTGAAAAACAAATAGATTCTAAAATATTCAAATCAATCATTTCATATGTATTTATATCGCTTTCTACGTTCAAACTTTCATAATTGGGTAAACCATTATTATCCGAATTCAAGTTATTATCAGTATAATATTTATATATATTTTTAAAAAAATCACGATTTTCATTATTAATTTGTAAGGTATATATTAAATCAACCCAAACTGCAGGCAAGATTATTTCATTAATTCTAAAACTTGAAGATTCACAAATACCAATTATTCCATTTATGTGATCAGAATCATAATGTGTACACCCAAGTTGTGTTATATATTTAATATTATTCTTTTTTAATTTTGAAACAATCCCTTTTTTTTGTTTTCCACCATCAATAATAATCGAATAATTGTCATCTTTTAACACGAAACAATCACCCTCATTTACATCAATTGCCAAAAATTCCATATGTATTCCTTCTTTTTAGTAATCTATCATTTTTATAGTACTATAAAGTCTCTTTTTCCGCTCGCGATTCTTACCGAGGAGCGAAGCGACGACTAGCAAGAATCGTCACATAGCCGAGTTAGGTTGAAGCAGTTGTTAGCCATCTTTTTTCCCAAAGATAAATTGATCAGATAGTAAGCAAGGATATTGACCTTGAAATGAAAAAACTGTTTCTTCAAAAACACTATCTTCATAATCATCAATCTCTGGTCTAAGAATATGTAGAAATATATTCTGGATTTTTTTATTATTAATTTCTAGTTTATTTAAATCAGCAATTGCTTTATCAAGCAATTTTTTTTCTACTTCTTGACCTTCATACGATTCGTAACAAATGTGAATATTTCCGCTCTCATCATCAGGAATTTGTTCAATTGCTTTTCGAAAATTATTGTATAAGCTTACAGCTTTATTTTTTATTGATTGATCGGAAACAGAATACCATATACCAGCACAAGCATAATCTATTTTCGGTGAAACTTTATACATTTTCTTATCATATTCAAGTCCGAAATATGTCGTAATACCACCATTCCTAATATCATATTTAAATAGAACTTTATTAAACATTGGTTTATCCATTCGTATCATTTTTTTATTTCGTTGAATATTATATTCGTGAATATCAACAGGATAGAGCTTGATATTTATATCTTCATCATCATATCTTATACATTTATAATTCTTAATCATAGATTTTATAATATCAAGAACAAAGTAATCTTTATATATTGATAGCTCCTTTTTAAATGTAACTTGAAAAACCAGCTGAAGCATATTATCAAACATAAAGCGACTTATTGGAGTATATTGACGATACCAATGATTTCTTTCCTCTATGGAATAATCACATTCTTTAATTTTTCGTTTGCACTCTACATATATATTATCAGCTCGTAGATCTGGTGTTTTAGAATCATTCTTTTCTGGTATAAATTCAATATCTTGAAATCCATTTTTAAGATATAAACAAGCAGTACAAATTTCGAAAAGGTCATTTTCAACAGACTTATTATTTTTCCTAAGCATTTTTATATTTTTCTGTTTAAAGTTTTTTGAGTTTTTTAATTCCTCAAGCATAGAACCTATTATATTTATCTTTGGAAACAACCGGGTAATAAATGCTGCATCATGTTCTACATAATTGCTTAGATATAATTCAATTTGTAGAAGATAGTACATCGGTTGATCTTCTTCATAATTAACTGGTATGAACCTGCTTTTAGGTTTACTACTCAAAACCACATAACCATCATGCAAACTATTTTCATAATACTTTAATACAGTATTTCTTCTTTCTGTAAACTGAACAGTTTGAATTAATTGTTTCAGATAGTCATAATATTTTTTAATATTTTCCATATAATCCTCTACCCGAAGGGGCTGGCTAATGAGGCTGTAGAAAAACCTCTTTTTTGACACCTGAAATGTACTTATAATGCCATTTTAGAGTACAAAAATAGGGTTATTCTACAGGCTCGTTGGATGAAATTCGGTTACACTTTTTATGTCGCTTTGAAAATATTTATTTCCATCACTAATTTCATCCCAAAAAGCTTGAAATTGTGCAGGAAAAAGTCTTCCATTAATTTTTTTATAGTCATTAATTTTACCAATCCATTTACGTTTAACGAATTTTTTACCATCTTCTGAGTAAAAGCGATCATTTGTTTCAAATTTATCTATTAAACCTTGATCATTGAAATAGAATATTCCTTCAACAGATGTATTTTCTACCTTTAATTTTACCAAAACCATTCTATTCTCCATTTCACTATATTCAGTTTCATGAGACATGAAACACTTTGGTAATACGGAGAATTCAGATAAATATGTTGATAGAGCAGTGGTATTTATATGTACCTCGTTTGATATATTTATTATATTTAAAAGGTTAAATAACTTCATATCCCAAATACCAAATTTTCGCTTCCAGCCCTCTAAAATTTTAATAATTTTTGCGTCAATATAAGCGAGTCTTATTTTGTTTGTTGATAGAAACAATGTGTAGTCAAGGTTTCGAAAACTATCTTTTAAATTTGATCTATGAATTGTATTTTCCCATGTAACTTCAAGTCCTTCGTGTGAGGCAACCGAATTTCCGCATTTTTTTATGTATTCATCAATTAGATTTGGCAACTTAAGTTTAGTTTTAAAATCACCTGCTAATTCTGAATTACTTTCAGCAATTAGTTTATTATACAACTCTTTAGTTTTCATAAATCTCCCTTGCGCCGAAGGCGTCCATCCAACGAGGCTGTAGAAAAACCTCTTTTTTGACACCTGAAATATATTTATAATGCCATCTCATGGTACAAAAATTGACTTATTCTACAGTCTCAACACCAAATTGAGCTGTTTGGCTAAATTGGCGCATAAATTGCTATTTTCAGTCCAGTTCTCAGTGATTAAAAAGAAATCTTCCAGTTTAAACCGGAATCAATATGTTTAAAAACCAGATCAGCAATTTGTGTGACAATAGCCGAGTCGGGTTCAATCGGTTGTTAGGCATTTTTCTCTATTAATCAAGAAATTAAACCTGCATTAATGACTAACTTAATAAGTTTATTAATATCAATAATATATACATTCTTATTTTCATCTGATTGAATTATACTACTTTTCATAGTATGAACGACATAATACATTTCATCATAGATTCCATTCTGATAGAAATATTCTTCATATTTATCAAATTCATTTTGATCAGATGCAGCTTTCACCTGAACAAATGCTCTCCTTTCATTAACTGGCATAATTAAATCCAGATCAATATCTTTTTCAGATTTTCCTATAATTCCTAATCTTTTCCATCCTGCATAACTAAATATCAAATCGACTAATAATTCAAATTCTTTCCATGGAAGATTCCGTATTAATGGTATTAACGAATTTTCAAGTACATGTAAATTTTTCATAGCATTATCAACTTCAATAGCAACTTTATTGTTTATTCTATTTCTTAAATACTCTCTTTCCTTTACTTCACATATAGTACCTTGATACATTTGAACTTTTGTTAATTTCCCACTTAATTTATCTATCGAAAGTTCATTGCCATTAATATCTGATGAAGACCATCCATTGATAGTGCTTCTGATTCTACTTCCATTCTCAATTTCATTAATTCCATTCTTCAGAAAACACCACCACAATTTTCTATTATAAAATGTTATCCATAGTATTCTTTCATTCGATTCATAAAATACTTTTATAAGGTTAATGATGGAAGTTACTACTCCCTTAGATTTTTGTTTCTCATCTTCAAAATATGTGCGTAATGGTTCAAAATTACCACTCAGACACTCTTCGTGAAAAGGATTTGGGAAACCCAATCTAATAATTCCTTCATCAATACATTTTTTTTCCCATATTCCATTTTTTCCTAATTTGATAAAATATGCTTTCTCATATTCAATCATATTCATGCCTTCCTTGGAATTATTATTCTGCGCCCGCAGGGTCCATCCAACACTTTTATACAGAATCTTCAATTACTGATCATAAGTTCTGTATTACAGAATTCAAATATCAATAACTAAAGAAAATTCAGATATCCCGTACCAATTTGAATCTGCTCCCTTATACTGAATAAAATAATAATGTCATGGATTTTAATTAATAGACCACGGGCATTAGCATTTACTCTTTATAAGCGAACAAATCATAATATCATCCCGTACTTTTGATTATAATACAATTAAAATAATGTGCAAGTAAAAAACTAAATAATTCTTAATAATTGTACAATTTACACCATTAAAGAAAGGAAGAGTCAAAATGACTCTTCCTGTGTATTGTCTGATTTTAATCTAACAGATAACACTATCAAAGTGATTATTATACTTTATTCAAAATTCTTTTTATTTATGACAGAAAATGACTTAGCAATTACTTTACCTGATTGAACAAAGACTATTTTACATCTACCGCCATAATCTCCGGTATATTCAAAAAATATTTGATAATTTAATTTAATATCTTTGGGTATTAGCTCATAAGTATCAAAGTTTACAGCATATTTTTCAGATCTCCAGGCTGACGGATTCCGATCAGCATCTGCACCATTTCTTAATCTAGAAATATATTCATATTGAATAAAATCTTCATTAATAACTATGTGTATGCCAGTCTTATCCGAAATCATTTCATAATATTCACCTTTGAGTTTATTAAAGTTTCTTAAGTCTTTCAGTCTGCGGGATACTTTTTCAATTTTTTCATTATTTTCAGCCAGTTTATAAAATGACATTGCCATATCATAATTCCCAGTTGAGTATTCTGTATCGCCCTGGGTATCATAATACATTTTTATGTCATCAATTTTCAGCTGAGCATATTCATTTTTTTTACAACTTATTGACTTTAAATAAATTGAAAGTGCTTCTTCAAACTTTTCCTGATTCTTTAATTCATCACCATATGCGTTTAATGCAAGAATCATATTAGGTTTACTTCCTGCTAAATTAAAATAATCAAAAGCCTCGATATACATTTTATTTTTTAATGATAGATCACCAAGTTTTAGATACATTTCATTGATTTTGTCATTTTCATTTATGCTTATGTAAATATCGAGAGCTTCCTTTATTTTTCCTTCATTTACCAGTAATTGAGCTTGTTGACTTTGTTTTTGTTTTAATTCATATAAATCAGATGTTATTTTTTTCATAATATTAGCTGATTTCTTTTCAACTGCATAATTGTATATTTTTTCCAATTCCTTATTATCTTGAATAGGTTGCACAGATTGATATATAGTAATACTATCGAATTCTATCATTTTATTTATTGAATCGGAATTGTCCTCAATAAATCCAACTTCTTTAAAATATTTAAAAATATCTAAACTATCCATCATAAAAACAAGCGTAAGACCAATATCATCAGGAGCTATACCTTTTTTTACTATTCTTTTTACATTATCAATATCTTGAAGTAGCAGGTAAGTAATAAGATTATCTGTTTGCTCAGTTAGTTTCAATCGACGTTTTTCTGGTAACAGTTTATTGACTCTAATTATATCCTTAAGTAATTTCACATATGGATGATCTATTGAGATTGTATTTTCATAATCAATATGACGAGTGATTTTATATATTATCCATTCTAGGAGATTAAATTTGTCTTTTGAAAAATTTACTGTTATATCCGCACCACTATTAATTAGATAAGATATTCTCTCTGGTGAACTAGAGTCCATACAAGATTCTATTGCTGTTTTATTATTAAAAATAAATCTGCTATTGAGATTTATTCCCCGGGATGTTAATAAATCAAGTGTTTCATTACTAACATCCTGGTTTATTAAAAGAAAAGTAAATTTATTGATATTTATTCCATATTTTAAAAATAAATCAACAAGTTCTGGATGTTCAATAAATAGATATTCATTTTCACTGATAATGCTATCTTCAACAATAACTTTTTTATCCATAAGATATGATATTATTTCTGATTTTCCACTTTTTAAAGCATAACTTATAAGTGCATTTCCATTACTATTTTTTATATTCGGATCAATTCCGATTTTTTCGATAAATGTTTTAAGTCTATCAATATTACCCTCACGAGCAACATCAAAAATATCTTCTGAGTACATAATTACTGAAGATGTTAAACAAAGAAAAATAATTATCTTTTTCATAGTAGAATCCTTATAATTTTAATCAATAGTTGCTTCATAATATCTTTTAAGTCCATGCATTGCTTGTATTTGGAATAAAATTCCTTCATAATCATAGTTAGTATTATCTATTATTCCTCCATAAAGAATAGCGCGACTATCTTTTTTTCTTACTAAATACTGAATAACTACATCGCCTGAATGCCAGGGCATTTTTTTCCATGATGCTTCTACAAGATAATAATCTTTTTTTAATTCTTTATCTTTAATTTTTGATGCTGTCCATTTTACAGTATTATTTGACAAATAATTCATTTTTTTCTCATTTGTTAATTCCCAAGAGTTTACATACAACTTTTTAACTATTCTTGGATCCATTTTAACCCCGCAGCTTACTAAAATAAGTGCTAATATTGATATTAAAAATATTTTTGATTTCATTATGTTTTTCCTTTTAATTTAATTTTGTTTAATTATTCAATTATAGCTCTCGAACTTTGATGTACGAGAGATTTAATATATTATTGACTAAGTACCGGATTGTTTATAACTTGCTAAGACTTTCAAATCCCTTAAAATAAAATCCCCATATTAATATTGCGGATATAATTATCCCTAATAACACAATTCCGATTTGTTTTATAATTTTAAATGGGATTACGATTTTACTGGTTCTTTTATCAGTTCCGCCAACTTTTTTAAGATAATCAAGTTGTTCATTTCTATTTTCTGTGAAATTAATTGCTTTTTTATATTCTCTTCGAAATTTACAGTATATCAGAACCGGATTAATGAAACCTACTAGTAGAATATATATCAAAATAAATACTGAAGCTATAGGCAAAAAGTATGATGTAATTATTGTAAGTAAAAGTATGATAAAAGTAATAGTTCCCTCAATATATGCTTTCCGATGATATAAGCCGATAAATCCGAAAAGGGTATGAGTCCAAGACCATAATTTATCCCATTTATTAATTTCAATATTTTGAATTATTGAAAAACTTTTTGCATAGAAACTATTATACCCATCATCATCCAAATTTGATGATCCCTTTAGAAATGCCTGTATAAATTCATCTTCAATTTTTACCATTGTTATTCCTCCATAATTGTTTTAAAAGATACTGAAATTTTGTTATCATAAGATTTATCAAGCTTTTTTGCTTCATCATTTATTTTTTGTAGAGCGTTCGCATCAGCAGTCTTATTATCAATAGTATTTATTGCATTGCTAATTGAACTCATTGAAGTTGCTGTCGCCCCTGCAATTCCTGCTCCTATACCAGCAACTTGTTGAGTACTCATTGTAGTTATTACCTGTGGTAAATGTTTTGTGTAAGCTGATACTTCTGTGCCATCGGTTCTAAAGTAAGATTCTACTTTAACTGCTTTAAATCCTTTTTCCTGATTGAAGTGGTATCTCATTTCAAATAAGTTTTCGATGCTTGATTTGAGTGATTGGATTAATAATATCATGATAGGAATTACCAGAAGAAAGAAACTGAATTTGAATAATGAGTCTTTTATCGACATGGTATATGCATAGCGGAATGCAATAAATACACATACAGCTATAAGACATAAATCAATCAGTGTAGCATTACTTCGATTCATAAATGTATTAATTATTGAGTTTAGAGATATTTCATTTGCAAGAAATTGTGACAATATATCACCGGAAAAAATGAATCCTTTCTCTGCACGATAACCGAATATAAAATCGTTAAATAACAAAAAGTAAAAGATACCGCTTAAAGTTGCCATACCTATTAACGAAAAAATAGTGCCTACAATTCGAATTATTGAATAAATGAAGTATATGAACAATAAAACTATTGCAGGTGGAAACACTACTGCGAGTATTGTGAGAACTACAGAAATAAGTACTCCAACAATTATTTCAGATAAATGACCTTCTGTTATTAAATAGAATAAAATATATGAAAATGAGATAGCTACAATAAAAACGAAAAAATATAATATTGATATATCCGGTTTTACCGGAAGGCAGGATTTTATGAGAAATACAATCAACATTATGGCTAATAAAAAAAATACTCTACTAATATATTTTACATAGGGCATGTTTTACTCCTGTGCGGGTATTTCGGTTTGAGTTTCTTCCTTATTTAATTCAGTTGTTGCAGGTATTGGAGTTTCATTGTTACTGTATTTTCCAATTAAATAAAGAGCAAATAAAGTAATTATCCCCCAAGGGAGCGAATATACAATATTTCCCAAAAAAGCAAATATACAAGGGAAAAAATCAAGGAATGTCCGTATTGGATGAAATAATGTCCCGAGTAATGTACCTACAATTAACATAATGATTGATGTAATTACTCCAAAACACGCTAAAATAATATCACCAATAATAAAGAAAATACCGGCTATCGGCCCGACGAATGAACCTGAAATTGATACTTTAGTTTCTTCTTTAGCAATTTTATTCCAGAACTTATTATTAGAATTAAATCCCATGATAGCCAAATCAAAAGATATATTTTTAATAAGATTTTTTGGTAAACTGATTAGATAATTTAAATTATAGAAAAAATTAACAGACCCACTATCCTGAAAAATCAACATATCCCCAAAACTACCACTTATACTAAATGCATATCTGAGTAAACGTGTGTGTATTGTATTTATTACATCTCTTCGTATTTTATGATCGAGACCTGAGCCATAAGTAATATGTGTAGAATAGTTTGTAAGTAAATCCATCTTTTTGTAGGATTGAAATGATGAGATATAATATTTGAATTTTTCAAATGTTGATAAATCATTTAATTGCTCATTTGTTAATGTTTCATTCGGCATTAGTTCACTCATAAGTAGAGTATTATATTTAAACTGCATAAAACCGCTGTCCTTTGAGCAGCTTAATAATAACATTGAAAGTATTAAAACTAAAAATAACAATTTATATTTCATATGATCTCCTTATCATGTTTGAATTTAAGATTTGAGTTTAATAACTTTTTTTGTAGAAAATTATAATTTAGTAATACTTATATATAATTAATCACCATCAAGTCTTTTAATATAACAAAGTATAAAATTGAATTTCTGATGTTTAGTAATGTGTTTAACCATTTCCTTCTCCTTCCATAGATATCAACTATTTATTTTTCTAAAGATAAATTTATAGTATTAATTGTACTATATGTCAATTTATTTATTGTACTATAATACAATTATAATTATTTAATATTTCTTTATAATTCGGCTAAGTTTGGGAGTTGAATTATGAGTTTAAAAAGGGATATTGGGGCAAAAATAAAAGATTTACGGGAAAAAATGAATTATACTCAGGAACAATTAGCAGAAATCGTTCAAATAGATATAGGTTTTTTATCGGGTGTAGAAAATGGCAGAAGAAATATAACCCTTGATACATTAGATAAAATATTAACTGCATTAAATCAAAATATTTTAACAGATCTCCTTAAATACGATTCTCAAGTTCTGGAGGATCGTGAGCAATATATTTCCATAATAAGTAAAGCAGTTCAGCAGATGGATATAGAAACATTGAAGGTTCTTTCAAGAATATTTAAATAATCTTATAAAATATAAACACCGGATTAGAAACATAAAGTATGGTTTTTATATGATTTTAATTTAACTAATCTGTAATAATCACATTTTCACTTATATATACTCTCTTTGTATAAACCAAGGAGGCATATATGAATCACTTATCACAAAATCAGAAAACCGCATCATGCGAAGGTATAATAATTGCAGAACCTTCAAAGGCTGATACGGTAAGAAAATCGGTCGTATTCTCAATAAAATCCGTAGATACTATTTATGAAGTTACCGTAAAAGGTGAACTCGTTAAGCCGGTATTAAAGTATTTGGGAATTAATCAGCGTGTAAGAGTTACTGGGAGAGAGAAGCATTTAAGTTATGGTCAGAAAATCGGGTTTATCAATGCCAGCATTGTGGAAATACTCAGATTTGTAACTGAAAATAAACAACCGGTCGCCGCATAAATGAAAATATTTAATGCGATCACTGAGAAGATCATTGAGAAACTTGAATCTGGTGTCATTCCGTGGAAAAAGGGATGGCACTCCCATCATAACTGTAACTTTGTCTCTGGTCATAAATATAGGGGAATAAATGCACTGATTACCGGCATAAGCGGATATTCGACTAATTATTGGCTGACCTATCATCAGGCTAATAATAAAGGTATTTCAATTAAGAAAGGAGAGAAAGCAACACCTATTATATTCTTTACTTACAGGGATATTCCAGAAAAAGATAATCCTGAAAAAATAAAGTCTATTCCTTATATAACTCCCTATTACATTTTTAATCTCGAACAGACTACTTACGATCTAACATCATTATCAGTAACAGAGTCAATTTCAATTCACGAGAATGCAGAATCACTTATTCAGTCTTGGAAAGATAAACCTGAGATTGTCTACGGTTCTACTGACCCGTACTATAACAGGAGAACAGACAAAATATTCCTGCCTGAAAAAAAGAGTTTTTATTCACAGGAAGAGTTTTACAGTACACTTTTTCACGAATGTGTACATAGTACAGGTCATCAATCACGACTTGAGCGGAAAATAATGACTGACTCCAAAAAGGGAGATAATAATTATTCAATGGAAGAATTGGTTGCCGAGATAGGTTCAGCTTTTCTATGTTCCTTAACAGGAATCAATAACCCAGACAGTTTTAACAATCAAGTTGCATATCTCAAAGGATGGTTATCAGTTTTCCGGGATGATAAAATAATGATTGTTAAGGCCGCTAATCTTGCTCAAAAAGCCGTTGATTTTATAATCGGGAGTAACGAAGATGAAATACATAATTTCCCCGCAACCTGATTATTCTCTTCTTACTTTCATATTTAATCTTCTAAAAAAATATTTTCAATGAAAAAGGAGGTGGATATGAGAATACTTATTGTAATCGATTGGTTTAAAACGCTATTAACAAATTCTTCAAACAGACAATTTCCAAGAATTTAATAATGGAAAAAAGAAGAAACGGCTCTGCTATAAAAGCGGAGCTTTTTTATTTTAAGGAGGACAAAATGTCAACACGAGGTGCTTGGGGATTTTTTCGTAATGGTGAATCCGCAACAAAAATAACTTATAATCATATGGACAGCTACCCTGAATTTCTCGGACAAAATGTAGTTGATTTTATAAGAAATAGTTCTATTGATGAATTAAATACAATTTTTGACAAAATTATTCTTGTCGATAACTCAGAAAAACCAACGGAAGAACAAATTGATGAATGTAAATCATTTGCAAATACAGATGTGAGTACAGGTTCACTCTATGATTGGTATTGTCTCTTACGCAATACTCAAGGACAACCGGAACTCTACAAGGAAAATTTGAGGTATATGCTTGATAGTGGGAAATTTCTTAAAGACAGTCTTTTCTGTGAATGGGCTTATATCATAAATCTTAATACTAATGAACTTGAGATTTACAGAGGATTTCGTAAGAAACCAAATAAGAAGAGTAACCGATATAAAATTTTAAATTCTGAAAACGGATATTACTCGTGTGAAATACTTTATACCTATCCGCTTGATAAGATTCCCGACAATTGGCTTGATGAGCTAATTGTACTTTTAAATAACTAAAATATGGAGGTCTAATTATGATAATTAAAATTACAAAAATTATTTCAACAAGTCAACCCTTTCAGCCGGTAAATAAAAATTATAAAGTTTTTAGTTGGGTTGTATCTGGTTTAATTGATAATGCATTAGAAGAAACTGTAACTGAAATAAAATCTTTTAAACAATGTGCTATTGAACCGGGTATTATACTTGATGTAGAAAAACAGGAGTATATGGGTAAAATTTCATTTAAGATAATGGGCATTAAAAAACCTCAATCGGAAACAAAGTCATATACTACAACATCGAGGGGGCATTACACACTCGAAGAATACAATAATTTATTTCTATTTGCATGGAATATGTTTGAACCGAGACTCGTAAAGATTTCAGAGCCTGCACAACGGATTGAATGCTTACAAAAATTAATATCAACTTACATTATATCAGCGGTACAGAATGGTATAAAAATACCGCAGAATCTTGAGTATAATGCGGTACACTCAAGTAACCGGCAAAATCTTTTATATAATCAGGGGGTAGCATAATGAACCAAATATTAAAATTATCAGATGAAGAATATTTTGGAACAAAGGCATTATCAAATAGTTTTTTAATTCAGTTCGATAGAAGCCCGGCACACGCATTTACTCCAATTTCACAGACTGACGGTATGAAGATGGGAACTATGATCCATCAGTTTATACTTACACCAGAACTTTTTAATGAAACATATATAATTGCACCGCCTGAGATTCCCAGTGATAAACGGACATCTGCCTATAAAGAATTTGCAAAAGGTCAAACAAAAGAGATATTGTTTAAATCTGATTTAATTGAACTTGAGCATATTCGGGATAATGTGTTGAAATACGAATTTGAAGGGAGTTGTATTAAAGATTATCTTTCAGTATCAGAAAAAGAAATATCACTTTTCTGGGATCTAAATTTGCAAAACAAGAATGTTCAGTGCAAGGGGAAGGGTGATATGCTATTTATAAGCGGAGACCGAGGTATTATATTTGACTTTAAGAAAACACAAGATTGTACTAAGTTCGGTAAATCTGTTGAACAGTACAAATATTACAGGCAGGCTAACTTTTATACTACCGGATTAAAAATTCTATATCCAAAATTAACATCAGTACGGTTTATATTTCTTACAGTAGAAGAGTCATCACCCTACGGAGTTTTAGACTATGAACTTGATGAGGAATATATGTACGAGGGTGAGAAAGAGAATTATTACAGCATTTTAAAATATCTGAACTGGAACGGTAATACAAATGAGGTTTATCCGAATCAGACGGTTACTCTCAGGAAGCCTGGTTGGTTGTGTGCGTAGTTTATTCAATCTCCGGTTTACGGAGATTGAATAATATCCGGGTAATAGAGTTTAATGAGTTCTGTTATAGTTTTGGCGTATTGTAGTTTATCATTTGAAATTGTTAATTCAGAGGATTCATTTTTAATATATTTAATAAAAAAATCAGATGATAAAGAAAATGCAATTTCATTTATATTATCTTCGATATTAGTATATGACTTCTCAATAATATGTACTTCAAATCGATTTTTAAAAGATTTTTCATTAAAATCAATATTTTTAATTTTTTCAAAGGTACTGGAAAGCAGGATAATTGATTTGATTTCAGGATTAGTTAATTCGGAAATAGTGATTTTTGAATGTATATTTTCTAGTGAACCATTAAAAAACTTTTCGTATTTCTTTTGATTAAAATTAAAAGCAAAATAGACGGAAAAAAGGATTCTTAAATATTCAGAATAAATATCAAAACATTTTTGACAAAGATTCGCATCGATGAGGAGATCAGAAAAGATATTATCTAAATCTGCTTTTTTATAAAAATGCATCCGACCCGACTTTATATAGGGTAGATTTGCTTCTTTTATTTTTTTTCTTATTTGTCGCTCTGAAATGTTATAAATTTGGACTGCATCGTGAATACATTTATCTGCATTGTTACTCATGATTACTCCTGATTAATTATGAATTATTGCATAGTTATGCATAGAAAATCGGTATATGAGAGGTAATAGTTGAATATGTTAAGTGTTTTTGTGTTGGTATTTAATTTTTAATAATTCACCTTCTGATTTTTGTTTTGGTTTTTTGTTGTTATTTATTAGTTTATTTTTACGCTCTAGAATAGTTTTCTTAGAGGACGTAGGTACAGATGTCGCAGATTCATCATTTGGCCTGATTGGTTGATTATTTAAAGAGTTAGCTTCATTACCCAGTGTTTCTGAAGGAATATATGATTGAAAGAATGTATAAACATCAGTTCTGTGTTTGAAGTACAAATCAGTTGTATATAATGTAGGATTATATTTGATTATTTTAGGTATTTTGGTTTTCTTACAGAGAAATTGATATAAGCATGTTAAAAATAATAGAGGGATTTCCTTAAAATAATTTTGTAACGTACCATCAATAGATAATGGTGTAATTGATTTCACTAGATAATGTCTTTGAAAATATTGCCTAATGAAATTGGGAATTTCTTTTTTTAAAGAATTATAATTTAGATTATATCTCTTTATTATTACTTCTATAGAAAATATATATTCTAAAATATTTAATGACTGTAGCTCATTGTTTCTTTTTTTTTCTAATCTTGAAATGTAGAGAGCAGATTCGTTATAGTTTTTTTTGGATAAAGTCTTGGCTTCGTTTATTTTATCGTTGTATTTATTATATATTTTATCAGATAATTTCTGACGGCGCTTACTTTGTAATAGTATATTAAAATTTTCAGAAAAAAGACTGCTTATATTTGTCAAATCCATATTATCTATGTTGTTTGACCATTGGATATTAAGTAAAAAGTATAAATGACTCTCCATCATATTAATTACATTATTCATCAGTATTTTAAAAATTTCAATTCTATCAGTGTTGTCCGGCAAATTGGATGTATTTATTTCATCGTTTTCTTCTTTTTTCATTAACAATTTAAGTTCTTTCGCATGTTGCTCCATAAAAGATTTATTCTTATTAAAAGACAGATTTAATATTTCTGCTTTTTTTTCATCACTAAGGTTTCCACTCTTTACCAATGGTAAAAAAGGAACAAGCTTAGTGTAACTGTAATTTGAAAAGGTAACAATTTCAAATTCATCTTTGGAATTGATAGGATTCTTTTTTACAAAGGGGATAATAAAGTATTTGTAGGTTTCGATTAATTTATAAGCAGTAATTCTGTTGAAAGGAAAGTTGTTATTTATATATTCTTCGAATGAGGAATAATCTTTTTCATATAGTTTATTTTCCTTTATAGTATAGAGATATTTTGAAATCTTGTAGTAGTTATATGCAATATTCTTAATGCACTTCTTTATCTCCTCTGTTAAGCTTGTTATGTCCAGAAGATAATTATCTTCATTCATACATTTCTCCCGAAAAAAATATTTATTATAAAAGTTGAAAAAATCAGTCTTTTTAATAACTTGCTGTTGTTGATACGAATAGTAAAAATCCTCTGGAAATAAGCAGCAATAATAATTTTTAAAAAAAAGATCGGTACATATACTGAACTTAGTATATTAAAGAAATATATTATTTGCAATATGTTTCCCTTATGTTTCCCTGGGGAAACATAGAAATATTTTTAATGAGTAAGGTAATCAATGTTAAAATCATCATTTCTAATACTGAAAAAATCTATGGGGGGGGGGTATTGTCTGAACTGTCAGTATAATTCTAATGAAATCAGTGAATTGAGTTCACTCTTGTCAAAAAAGTCGTGAATAACTATAACAAAAAAAGTCGTTTTTTTATGTTGGATGTATCCATAATTTCTTTTAAGAATTTAGATTTCTACAAACGCTATAACAGTAACTTGTGGAGATAAAAAACACAGTTATCAAATGGAGGTTTAAATGATATTAAAAGGAATTGACACAATGGTACTATATTTGCCCAAGGACAGTTTTATCAAGATAGGAAAAAATAATTATCCACCTTTTTCACAACGGAAAAATATAATTATTCAAAAGTTCTCATGGGGGCAGTTTATTCAAAGTAGTAGAGAAATGCAATTGTATCATTATTTAAAGTTTTCTGTAACAAAGCTATTATGTGGTAAAAATTATGGTACCTCATATCACTCTTATGACTTATTGCAAATTTTAGAGAAGTTAGGTCAAAGGTTATTAGAAGATGGTTTTCAGGTTGATTTTAAAAAAGTAATTTGTAAAAGAATTGATATGTTTACGGATTACTATGGTAAAGTAGACTTTGAAGAGTTAAAAGCACTAGCACCATTTTTAAAAATTAAATCGCAATCTTCGATTTTCGGACAATTTTTTAATAATAATTTTTCATCAATATATTTTCAAAATCAATCAAAAACTTTAGTTGTTTATAACAAAACAAAAGAAGTGTATGATAAATCAAGAGTTTTATTGCCATATAATATAACTCGATTTGAATATAGACTTAAAACATCAAAAAAAATATTTCGAGAATTTCAGACTACAAATATTTGGGATCTTGCTTTTAGCCATGAGAATATTTTTCAAAAATTATCATCTGTTTTTAAACATGAACTGTATTTTATGTTTGATAAAATAATATTTAAAGTTAATGAACTAGCAAAGCTATCAGATTCAGAGATTTTAGTTAATGAATATGGAGTATATGAGTTATTAAGAAATTCTAAGGTAAGCAATAATCGAATAAATCAGAAAGAAATTTACCGATTAAAGAGAAAATACTTAAAATACGAAAAATTATTATTTTGTTACAGTAGAGAGAATTCATTATTTCATCTATTAAAAAATGCAATCGATATGAGGGAAATTCTGCAATACATAGGTATTCGGGATTTTTACAATAATTACTCTAATTATAATAGAATAATTAATAAAAAAAGACCGGAATTGCTAGTCAATTTAAAAAAGCTTCATATAGATATTGCATCTTTTATTATATTCAAAAATACAGATTTATTCACATTAGTTTCTCAAATATATCACAACTAGAGAGGAGTATACACTATGATAAACAACAACACACTTAATGAAAAACAGCTGGAGGCAGCAAATCATGTAAACGGACCGGCATTGATTTTAGCTGGAGCCGGTACAGGAAAAACCACAACTATAGCACATCGAATATATAACTTAATTAATGCAGGCGTACCACCGGAATCCATACTGCTTGTGACATTTACAAGAAAAGCCGCAGAAGAGATGAGAAATAAAGTCGCCGGATTAATAAAAAACTACAATATATCCAATAAGATTATGGCAGGAACTTTTCACTCCATAGCGATTCAACTTATGAAACAATATGGTTTATTCAGAAATAAAACTATTATTGATAAAAGTGACGAAGAAACTATTATACAAAAAATTAAAGACTTGAAAAATAATAATCAAATTACAGAGAATATGAAGATGAGAAATGATCGAATAATCAAGTTTTTTTCTTTTCATCAATCAACCAGAATTCCGCTATATAATGTGTTAGAAATATACGGTGATGAGAAGGATATGAAACATTTTAACTATTTACACGAGCTTCTTGTCCAATATAAGGAGTACAAAAATAATCATAATCTTGTTTCTTTTAACGATATTCTCGATATATTTAGCTGGCAATTGCAGCAAAATGGTGATTATCTAAAATCACTACAAAATAGGTTCAATTATATTATGGTAGATGAATTTCAAGACACAAATGTAGTGCAAAATGAAATAGTATCTATAATAACTGCAAGATCAGGTAATCTGATGGTAGTGGGTGATGATTCACAGTCAATTTACAGCTGGCGAGGTGCGAACATAGATAATATTCTCAATTTTGAAACAAGATATTACAACACAAAAGTTATAAAACTTGAAGAGAATTATAGGAGCACGCCTCAAATACTGAATATAGTTAATAATGTAAATGTAGCGATGAAAGAAGGCTATAAGAAAGAGCTTTATTCGTCAAAACCTGAACATTACAAGCCTAAACTGGTTATTTGTAACTCACCTGAAAGCGAAGCCGAGTACATCGCTAATAAAATTATTTATCACATAGAAAATGGCTTAAGGCTAAATGATATGGCTGTTATTTATAATAAATCCGATAATGCCAAATGTATTGAACAAGAATTGGTTAAAAGAGGTATTAAGTATAAAAAAATCGGCGGGCTTAAAATAGCCGAAAAAGCTCATGTAAAGGATGTTCTTGCTTATTTAAAGGTATTAATTAATCCGGCAGACTCGCTTGCCTGGACGCGAATTATTTCTTTTATACGCGGAGTCGGTGAAGCAAAGTTACCTGACATAATAGACGGTGCAAGTAAATACGGAGTAGAAAATTTTACTAGAGATTTATCAGAAACTTTATCAGATATAGTGGACTCAACTCAAATATTATTTCGAGAGTTAAGTGCTCTTAAAACGGTAGATTCAATGATAATGAAAATAATTCAACATACCAAATCGATCATTGAATTAAGAAATAAAGATAAAGATAAAAATATTTTCACTGTCTTTACCGATTTAGATTTTCTTATGAAGCTAGCTTTCGGCTTTACTGATATAGAAAGCTTTTTAACCACTTTTGCGATGGAGACTTCAAATTTAACTGGATTACTAGAAACAAAACATACTGATAATGATGCTGTTATCCTGAGTACTATTCACTCTGTTAAGGGATTAGAGTTTAATACCGTATTTATGCCACATCTTTTAAACGGTGTATTTCCCGGAAAACCTGATGAAAATAATATTGCCGAGACTCATAGGTTATTTTATGTTGGGGTTAGTAGAGCGAAGGAAAACTTGTATCTTTCATATACCACTTATAAACCAACATTCGGAAATTTTGCGTATTTTGAACCATCTTCTTTCCTAAGTTATATTACTTTCGATAACCTCGATAAAGAAGAGTACATAAGCAAAAACTTTAATCATTTTGCATTTAATCATCAACCCGAAATAACAGAAGCAGTGTAGGAGGTTTATTATGGAAAAGAAATTTTATACAGCAAAAGAGGCCGCTTGTTTTGTCTCCGTAAGTGTTAAAATGATTTATAAGATGGTGGAAAATAAGAAAATTCCATACACTAAAATCGGATCAAAAGTACTTATACCGGTTAACGATTTTGAAACATGGCTAAATGCTAATACTCACAAAATAGAATTATAAGTTGAGTTTCTTGCAAAAATATTTAAAAGTCTATCTTTGTCTAGTCAGAAATTCTGTTTTATATTATACTTATTATGAGATCTTTGACATTATCAGACAGGATAGACTTTATTTTTTTATAAAAAAGGAGTCTATTATGGCAATATTACTGAAAAATAACAAAAATGGTGTGTCATACGAAGTAAAACTTTATTTACCTTTAGATATGCAGGCTGTATATAACAGACAAAGAATATACAAGAATTTTACTAACAAAAAAGAAGCTGAAAAGTGGGAACGTGAAAAATTAAGAGAAATTGAATCAGGTTATGTAACTATTAATGAAGATGTGTATATTTCGAATGCAACTGATGAATACATTAGAGAAAATACCGGTGTCTGGTCACCAGGTACTATTGTAACTTTTGCAGGATATGTAAGAAATTACTATGTTCCTCATCTTAATCATAAACCTATGACAAAATTAACATTGATGGATTTTAAAAAGTTTAATACTTTTGTCGATAACCTCGAAAGATCAACAAAAACAAAACATAATATCACTACTTATTTACGTTCATTTCTTAAATGGTCACATACAAAAAATTATATTGAAGAGGATGTTATAAGAGAACTTGGACATTATTCTCAAAAGGCAGAAACTATTCGTGATTTTTTAACAATGGATGAATTGAAGATGGCTCTGCCGTTAATTGAAATTGAAGATGTGAGAGATGTAATAACTTTTATGGCATTCACCGGTATGCGAGTAAGTGAGGTATGCGGATTACGATTTTGTGATATCGATTTTAATAAGCATAATATTACCGTTGCATCGCAGATATATTATGAATCTGGCAGTTACCGTTTAATACCACCTAAATGCGGTAACATTTCATCAATACAACTGAATCAAGTAGCTTATACTATTTTACTTAATCAAAAGCAAAAGCATAGTTCAGAACCGAAAGATTTTGTATTCTATGATTATCGAGGTATGCCATTTAGAAAAGACGGGTATCTGAAGTATAATTTTGAAAAAGCAATCGTACAGTTGCAGGATCAGGGACTACTTGACCCAAAAAAGAATATTACTTTTCATAGTCTTCGCCACACATACGCCAGTATGTTGGTTCATCTTAACGAGAACATTTTTACCGTCCAGCATTTATTGAGACACAAAGATTTCAAGCTCACCTATAATACTTATGCTCACATGTACCCTGACAAGAAACCGGAAAGTTTTAATAAATTGGATAACGAATTTAGTTTTCTCTATGAGAATAAAACGAATTAAAATCCGGTGGTTTGACTCGGTGGTTCAGAACTATCAGTAATCAGATCCGGTGGTTGGAAAATCGAGTCGGTGGTTTTAAGAAGGGTTAAAAAGGGGACTCGGTGGTTCAACTCGGTGGTTTGAAACCGCTAAATGATAAAAAAAGCCACTTTTCATCGCTGAAAGTGGCTTAAATCATTAGCAGGGACTCGACTCGAACGAGTGGCCTTCGGGTTATGAGCCCGACGAGCTACCAACTGCTCTACCCTGCGTCAACGTAGTAGTGTATAATATAAAAAAGCCCCAAAGTCAAGGCTTTTTATGAAATGTGCGAATAAAAAATGATAAAAAACCTCATTAAGCCATAATATCGAGTTTGTCACCCAATCCGGCTATTTTAGCTGTGTCATTCATTTTCTCAAGTTGCTCCTTTGGCCCCTCTAATGCTTTTGCTAAAATACCCATGCTCCATTGTTCTTTAACATTGTGTAATTTGTAGTTACTAATGCTTTCTGTTGTCATTCATCAATAATATTAGATTAATAAAAAATGTCAAATGAAATATAAAATATTAAGTTCAAATATTGTTTTTTTAATTATTTCGTATTAAACTTGACTTGATGGATCCTTATTATAAGGAAATACAATCAATACAGGGTATACAAATGAAAAACAGATTTTTATTTTTTGTAATAATTATAACTGTAATTATTACTCAAACGCAATGTTCCATAGAAGACTGGGTAAAGTTTTCTACTAATCAGGGGTTTGAAGAGAATCCTAATTGGGATCTATATTTTAAACTTCCAATTCTTGAGAGAAGAGAAAATCTTTCGAAATATATTAAGGCTCCTGAGGTAATTAAAGCAACAACACCGGACTTACCGTTCCCGGGTAATGAATGGCCACCAAGTAATGCAGTCTTTGAGGTCATAAAGGCGTTTATACCGGATACACCGGTTCAAAGTTTTCCTGCATTAATCGATTTTGATGGTGATAGCTCTACTGATTTTACAATCACAGGCTTGTCTTCAAATAACGGTTATTTAGAAATCAAAGCGACACTTATGTATGATGGTGCCCTGGTACCATTAGAAGTTGGTGATCTTGGAATAGAACCTTTAACTATTGAAGATGTTCAATTTGCTTTTGATGATCCTTTGGTCGATAATGGAACATTGGTTTTTAAAACAAAAGATTTTCTTACAGACTATAATGAGTTAGATATAATTGGTAATCAAGTTGATTTTAAAGCATTTTCTATCATATTAAATCCCGGTAACAATCCTGCAAGAAGAACTGATTTTGAATGGAATATTTTAACTCCTACCACGACTAAAGCAAAACTTATTTTTGAATTTAATGTAAGTTTTGGTGATGACTGGGCAATTAAAGGTGATATGATGCAGGATATAGAATTGTTTTCAATGAAAGATCAGGCATTACCAATAGAGTCATTGCCAATAAGTATTGATCCTATTATCATTAATCTTGGTGTTAATAATCCTTCACCGATTTTTTTTGAAATGGATATTTCATTTAAACATGATGATGGTCTCATTCAATTACAGGATAATGGTAATGATTTTATTTCAATACCAAATAATAAAGTAATATTTCTTAAACTTTCAACATCCGAAACTATTTTTGACAGAAAAAATTTAAAAATGGACATGATTGCTAAAATGAAAGCTACAAATGGCGTTAAAATTACGAATAATATCGAATTCCTTGCTATAATCGGTATTGAAGGCAATGGTTTAATCGATACAAATAAAATTGACATAGGAAGTGTAAAATGAAACAAATAATTATTATTGTATATATTGTATTTTGTTTCACTCTTTTTGGACAGTCTGCTAAATCGGTAGGCACTGCAAATGCAATGAGTAGTGTTGATAAAGGTTTTGAATCGTTATTATTTAACCCTGCTGCATTAGTTTTTACACAAAGGCGCTTTGGTATAAGTTTATGGCAGAATATGTATTTTAAAATGTATAATAATACATTTTCAACAGATGATATTCTTGAAATGAATGAGTTGGTAAAAATCACTAATTTTATTAGTGATAAAATTGAAAAAATGCCCGATGGCGGTATTGAAGCAGCTGTTGAAGCCGAGTTATTCAGTTCATTTTGTTATATCAATATAGCAGAATGGAATAATTATGTGTATAATTCAAATATAAAAGTACCTCGATTTCAAGATGCTTTTCAAAATAAAAGCAATAAAACTGTCAGAGTTTTTGAGAACCGTAAAAATCGTGGTGTCGAACGTGAAGAAATAAAGCATGATAATGAAGAATTAACTACCGATAATGCAGATGTTGCGTTTGTAGAACTTGATAATGAAATATCAGGTGACAATACATCGGATAGTAAAATCTCACTTGAAATTATTGATGCTACAAATGATAGTGAACAAATCAATATGCTGACTGAGGCGGATTTGATAATCGAAGGTTCAAATTATATATCTATTAAGTTAGATAATTCCAGAAGAGAAATAACAGATGTAATCATTTATTATCCGGATAACGCGGTTTCGTATGATAAAGATACATTATCACAACATTATTATGGCGAATATTTTTTATTGCCTGTCAATGATACTATTGATAAAGTGGAAGTTGTTACTGATAAACCGATTGCAAATAATTCTCTTTCCATGTATCAATTAATTGATATTGAGCCAAAAAAAACTTCTTCAATTTTTAATAATTTAGCATTTGGTTTTGGTGGACGTTTAAGAAATGAATCAAATATAATGATTGGAAAAGGTATCGTAAACTCTTTATTTAAAGAGTTGTCTCTTGAGGACGGATTGTTATTTGATAGTTCATTTTATTTTAGAGAATATATCGATTTATTTATTTCGGCAAGTTACAGGTTAGAATTTTTAGAAAAGAAATTACCTTTTCAAACACGAATAAGTGTCGGACTTGCACAACATGTCTATATTCCTACGATGCTCATTTCATTTAGCGGTGATTTTTCATTCAAAAAGGGTGAACCAAGTGCAGATTTAGGTCTCTATTCATACCTTGTCGATTTTAATGGCGAGGCAGTTATTGCTACATCATCAGCATTCAAAGAGCTTTTTAAGTTGGGTAAACAGGATTTTACTGATATGCTTGCGAATAATTCTTCTTTTGGATTTGGTCTTGGATGGGATTTAGGGTATTATATGGAGTTTCCGTTTGGAATCGCTGCAGGGGTTTCAGTCACTGATTTAGGTTTTATTGTTTTTCCTAAAGCATCATTAGCATCTGTTACTATGAATACAGAACTTGATTTTAGTAATCTTTCAAAAATATCAGATGATTTTCAAAATGCTGTTACCAAGAGTCCTTTTACCGATGGAAGTTATACATTTACACCAAATACAACTATGCGCTTGGGTGCTATGATAGATCCATTAAAAGATACTTTAAAATATTTTTATATAGTTGGCGGTATGAATTTCTCACTTCACAGTTTTAACAAAATTGAATTAAGAGGTTATCCGACATTTGAATGGTCTAACGCTATTGATTTCGGTCCTAAAATACCTTTTGCTACAAAAGCGTATGATATTAGATTTCCTGTGAGGCTTGGTATTTTGTATAGTACTGACACAAATTTTCCAAGTATTTCAACCGGTTTAGGCTTTTTAGCAGGTCCTGTTTCATTTGAAATGGGTGTTCAGGGGCTTGAGTTTCTTATTAGAAAATGGGGGATGAGAAATACCGTTATTTCACTTGAAATGAAATATGCCTTTTAATTATTGTGTATAAAAAAAGCCCTTCTACATTTTAGAAGGGCTTTTTTAACATATACTTGAAAAATTATACAACAAATAGTATATTCAAAAATCTTGCAAATACAATAATTGGAGTCGTTATGAAATTTGTTTCCTGGAATGTTAACGGATTAAGAGCTGTTGTTCAAAAGGGGTTTATGGATTATTTTAATTCAGTTGATGCAGATTTTTTTTGTTTGCAGGAAACAAAACTTCAGGAAGGGCAAATTGAATTGGATATCCCGGGGTATCAGTCATATTGGAATTACGCGATTAGAAAAGGTTATTCCGGTACGGCTATTTTTACAAAACAGACACCACTTACTGTGGGGTATGGAATTGGTGAACACCAGCATGATCAGGAAGGTCGGGTTATAACTTTAGAGTTCAATTCTTTCTATATAGTTACGGTGTATACGCCTAATTCAAAAAGAGAGCTTGAAAGGCTTGATGAACGTATGTTGTGGGAAGATTCATTTTTAATGTATATTAAGAAACTTGATTGTGTAAAACCGGTTATACTTTGTGGTGATTTAAATGTTGCCCATAAAGAAATAGATTTAAAAAATCCCAAAACGAATCGAGGAAATGCAGGGTTTACTGATGAAGAGCGAAATAAAATATCCATTTTTTTAGATGCCGGGTTTGTGGATAGTTACCGGTATTTTTATCCCGCAAAAGAAGGTGCATATACCTGGTGGAGTTATATGGCTAATGCACGATCGAAGAATATCGGGTGGCGTATTGATTATTTTGTTGTTTCAGAAAGGCTTGCCGATAAGATGGTGGATGCTGAGATTCATGCTGAAGTTATGGGGAGTGATCATTGCCCGGTTGTTTTAAATATTAATCTGTAGAGTAGAGGCTTTTGCAAAAATCAAGAGTACTTGATTTTGCGTCCGCCAATACGCAATAAAATTGCGTTAGAGGTAGCCTCGTGCAAAAATTCGAGAAAAGAAATGTATTTTTGCAAGAGGCTCAGTATATATGGAGTTTTGCGATGAAAACAGTTGTTTTGGCTGAAAAGCCGAGTGTCGGTAGAGAATTAGCACGGGTTTTAGGATGTTCAAGTGTTTCTAAAACTCACATTGAAGGTAAGGATTACATTGTAACCTGGGCTATGGGGCATCTTGTTGAACCTGCTGATCCGGATGAATATGATGAGAAATGGAAGAAGTGGGATATGCAGTATCTTCCTATGCTTCCTGATACGATAAAATTGAAAGTGATTAAACGAACAAGTTTTCAGTTTAATGTGATTAAAAGTATTCTCAAAAGACCGGATGTTGATAATCTGATTATTGCCACCGATGCCGGTAGGGAAGGGGAGCTTGTTGCCCGTTGGATTATTAAATTGTGTGGTTATCATGGAAAACTACGGAGATTGTGGATTAGTTCACAAACCGACGCTGCGATTAAAGAAGGTTTTAGAAATCTCAAAGACGGTAGTGTTTATGATAATTTATTTCACGCAGCAGAATGTCGTTCTGAAGCCGATTGGGTTATCGGACTGAATGTTACCAGAGCATTAAGTTGTAAATATGATGCTAAGCTTTCAGCCGGTCGGGTTCAAACACCAACGTTGGGCTTAATTATTAATCGTGAAAATGAAATTAAACATTTTAAGCCTGAGGCATTTTGGACGGTTGAAGCATTATTTGATGGTTTTAAAGCCCAGTGGATTGGGAAAAATGGTTTACCACGTTTAAAGAATAAAGACATGGCATTGGGTGTTGTTGAAAAATGTTCAGGAAAGCAGGCTGTTATTCAGAATATTGATATTGAAGAAAAAAGTGAACTTCCACCTTTAGCGTATGATTTAACTTCTCTTCAGGGTGATGCAAATCGGATTCTTAATTTTAGTGCTAAACATACACTTCAAGTTCTCCAGGGTTTGTATGAGAGACATAAAATAGTTACTTATCCAAGAACTGATTCCAAGCATATTACAACTGATATTGTTCCGACTTTAAAGTCAAGGCTAAAAGCTATTGAGAATACAAAATTCGGACCGTCAGTGAAATGGATAATATCGAAGGATATTAATCCGGGGAAGCGGTTTGTTGATAATAGTAAAGTTTCAGATCATCATGCAATTATTCCGACTGAGGAAGTTGTTAATGTTTTAAAATTATCTTCTGAGGAGCGGGCTTTGTGGGAATTGATTGCAAAGCGGTTTATTACTGTTTTGTATCCTGCAAATAAATATAGAAGAATTACCGTTACATTGGATGTGGCTGGTGAAAAGTTTATCGCACGTGGTACTGAGTCTGTTGAGTTGGGATGGAAAGCGGTTACCGGTGATATTCCAAAAACTGATGATGATAATGAAAGTGATCAGAGTATTAATTTAAAGAACTTACAGGTTGGCGGTTTTATACATCCCAAAAAAATAAGTTTTGTTCAGGGGATGACTAAACCACCGGCTCGATATACAGAGGGTACTCTTTTACATGCTATGGAAAATGCGGGGAAATTCATTGATGATAAGGTTTTAAAAGCATCAATCGAAAGAGGCGGGCTTGGAACACCGGCTACAAGGGCTGATATTATAGAAAAATTATTTGCTAATTATTATATTGAAAAGAATGGAAAAGAACTTTTTCCTACTTCACAGGGTTTTGAATTGATTTCTGTTGTGCCTGAACAATTAAAAAGTCCTGAACTGACAGCAGAGTGGGAGCTCAGGTTTGAGCGAATTGCAAAAGGGCTTGAGAAAAGTAATACTTTTATTAAGGATATTAAGAATAATGCAGTTTCACTTATTGCCGATATAAAAAGTAGTTCTATTGAGTTTAAACCATTTAATGAATCTGATACTGCATGTCCTATGTGCGGTAAGATGTTACTTACTGCTCAAGGGAAAAAAGGTGAAAAATTATTGATATGCAGGTCAAGGCAGTGCGGTTATGAACAAAAAGAGGAACGTGATTATTCACTTAAACGAAATAAATCAAAACAGGAAAAAATTGTAGATTCTAAACTGATGTATAAATATACTGATACAAATGCAAAGTCTACTTTTACTCTTGGTGATTTGATGAATATAAAAAATGAGAAAAATAAATAAATTTCTTGTTATTATTTCTTTACTTTACAAAATAGAGTATAATTGTATAAAATTAAGGAGTTTTTGTATGAATCTTTCAAAAATCTATGGTGCAATTATTGTTTTAGTCGGAGCGATGGATCTTTTTTTTGCTTATAAAAGATTGTCTTCCGGGTTCGGTAAATTTATGTCAAAGTTTGACAAGATTGAGGAAGTAACAATAGTACTGCTTATCAGTGGTGTTGTGTGTCTGGTATTTGGTGTTCTTGAGTTATTGGACAGGAAGTAAATATTGAAAGCCGCAAAGTTTGCGGCTTTTTTTTAGTTATAGTATAGGATTAAAAAAATATAATGATTTATGAAATAAATAATATTAAATTGTCTATTGATTCGAATAATTCTGAATTAGTTGTATTAACTGCTCTTAAATTGGGGGTTAATGTTTCAGATTGTAAAAATTTAAAAATTATTAAAGAATCAATTGATGCTCGAAATAAAAATAATATTTCGTTTATTTATACAGTACAAGTTGAAGTTGATGGTGAAGTTCCTATAACTTTATGTTCTGATATTAAACCTTTTGTTTTGCAATCAAAAAAATTAATTTCATTGGGTACCGAAAAGATTTTCAATCGTCCGGTAATTATCGGATCGGGGCCTGCCGGTCTTTTTGCTGCATTAAAATTATCAGAATACGGGTATTCTCCAATACTTTTTGAACGTGGGGATTGTGTGGAGGATAGAACTCGTGCTGTTGATAATTATTGGAAAACCGGTATTTTAGATGTTGAGAGTAATGTTCAATTTGGTGAAGGCGGTGCCGGTACTTTTTCTGATGGAAAACTTACGACAAGAATTAATGATGAACGATGCAATGAAGTTTTGGATGTTTTTCGAGATTCGGGGGTTTCAGATGATATTTTGTATAAGGCAAAACCGCATATTGGTACTGATAAGCTTAAAGATGTTCTTGCATACATTAAAAGAAAGATTATCAGTAATGGTGGTGATATCAGGTTTAGAAGTAAAATTACTGATATTAAAATTGTAAACGGTAAATTAGTTGGTGTTGTTATTAATGAAAATGAAATTATAGATACTGAAATAGTTGTTCTAGCTATTGGTCATAGTGCCAGAGATACTTTTGAAATGTTGAAAAACAAAAATATTCAGATGACGAGAAAGGCATTTTCTATTGGGGTCAGAATTGAACATCCTCAGGAATTAATAAATAAAGCGCAATTTGGAAAGTTTGCAAATCATCCACGACTGGGTGCTGCTGAATATCAGTTGTTTAAAAAAATAGGTGATCGTACCGTTTACTCATTTTGTATGTGTCCCGGTGGTGTTGTGGTTGCAGCAGCATCAGAAGAAAATAGTATCGTTACGAATGGAATGAGTGAATATGCTCGTGACAGAATGAATGCAAATAGTGCTTTAGTTGTTTCGGTTACACCTGATGATTATGGTTCTAATGATCCGCTCGCCGGTATGTATTTTCAAAGACTACTTGAGAGAAAAGCTTTTGATGTCGGTGGTGGTGCTGCTCCAGTTCAAAAGGTGGGTGATTTTATTGCTGGAAGAAAATCAATAAAAATTGGCTCTGTTATTCCAAGTTATACTGGATCTACTGCATGTTCTGATATTAATAATATACTTCCTGAATTTATTACATCTGGCATGAAAGATGGAATTATTCAATTTAATTCGATGCTTAAAGGTTTTGGATTAAATGAATCAATTATAACCGGTGTTGAAACAAGAACCTCTTCTCCCGTTCGTATCGAGAGAGATGAATATTGTCAATCTATTAATATAAATGGTTTATTCCCCTGTGGCGAGGGAGCAGGATATGCTGGTGGTATAATGAGTGCAGCTGTTGATGGTATAAGGGTTTCTGAGTGTATTATAAATAAATTTTCAACTTTATAAATGCATAGAATTGTGATTGTAATATATGGATTTGTAAGAAAAGTTATGAGTTTATGCCGAATATTATAGATGTATTTATATGCTTTTTGTTTTTATGGATAACCTTTTATATATATAATGGAATTATTTGAATTTAAGTGTATTATTCGTTTTGTTTCTGATTTTCCGAATATCATATGTGTTTCGAAATCTGTTGCAGCCCAAATTCTATCTTTTAGAAAATCTTTCAACCACTTCACAATACTATAAATAGATCGCTTAAAACGATAAAGATAAACTCGCAATATTTTCCTGAGAATAGTTGCAATACTAAAAGTACTAAACCTAAAGTGAAGATATTTTAATTTTTCTAAATATTCAGGTTTAATTTTAACAATTACATTTTTTGAAAAACCAATCATTCCATCAACAAGCATTTCTTTCATAGGGAAAAGATCCAGTTCATTGAGAATAATCATCATTTTCCCAAGAATAAAATTAACATACGTACTACGATCCATACACGCACTAGCCGCAGCCCAATCTAAATCTGATATTAATTTTTCTTCACTCACAAAGTGAAATCTTAAATAACTCATACAAACTCCTTACTTTTAATTAAAGTAAGAAAAGTTTTTTTTCATTGTGATTTTATTGATAAAGGAAGAAAAAATCCTCCTTTTTATATAAATCAAAAGTTATTTTTCACCAATAAATAAAGTTTGGGAAAATGAATTAGGCTTATCAAGCCCGGAAGAGCTTAAAACTTTAACATTGTGAAAATTATATGACTCTAGAAGTTTAATCCATCCTTCACTATTAAGTAAAGGGGATCCTGGCATTCTAATATCACTATCTTGAAACTTCCACCATCCATCCATTAAGCCGAATGTAAAAGTAGCAAAATCCTGAACAGCAGTTAATTCATTTAATAAAAAAATCCCATTTTTTATTAGTAGTTTGTGAATATTATCTACTCCGGCTCTAATATTTGCAGTAGCATGAATAACATTTGAAGCGAAAATGATATCAAAAGATTCAAGTTGAAAATTCTGTGAAGTAGGGTCTGTTTCGATATCTAATTTTTCGTACTTTACAAATGGGAAATCAGCAGATAATCTGGATTGGGCTTTTTTCAAAAAGATTTTTGATATATCAGTAAAATAAAATTCGACATTAGATTTTTTTTTCAGTTTTGCAATCACAAAATCACTCGTCCCACCAGTTCCTGAACCAATTTCAAGAATCTTTATTGTACGAGTTGAATGAACGGACGCATAATCGACTATAATATTTGCGATGAGATTATTAAAATAATCAACTAATCTATTACCTTTAAAAATAGCTTGTACTAAGTCAATAGAAAACATCGGGAACATAACAGAATTAGCTGTTGCACGACCTGAAAAAATCTCATCATAATTTGAAATACAAGCTTCAAGGAGAGCAAAATTAGGTCTCATATCTTCAAATTTTTCAATCATACTATTTTTAAAACCGTCAATATCTTTAGTGATATTTGCATATTCTGGAGAGTCAATTTTACTCGATACTGTGATTATATCACTATTGATAGAAATAATGTCTTCTCTAACCATAATTGATAGTAATTTATCAAAAAGTTGTTCATATTTTTCAATGAGGCCAATTTTTGATTTAATGTCGGATATTTTTGTTTTTTCTCCATTTTTCAGAAAAAATCCATTTTTTCTGAAAAATGATATCAATAAAACTCTACCGAATAATTCAACATTGCTAAAATTCTGCCCGCCTTTTTTAATCATTTCTTCGTTATCGGCAATATACTTTTTAACCTCACTAGATAAAACCATATTTTAACCTCGTTTTTTTTAATGTTTATTTTTTATAAAATCAGGATATCCTGAAATAAGTTCACTCGCAAAACCACTCAAATGTGAAAAATCGCCAAATCTAATCAATTCACAGTGAACATCATCCCCGGATGTTTCAATATTAATTTCTGAAATTGAACAATTATTGTTTTCAATAATGAATGGTTTTTTTTTGTCATTATTAAAAAAGTTCCAAATTGTAGAAGAGAATATCCCGCCATGACCTATAATTGCGATATTTTTATTGTTTTTTTCATGAAATATTGTTAAGAGGGCTCTCTTAAATCGTTCACGCATTTCGTTATATGATTCTCCATCAGGAAATTTATAGTCAAGCTCGCCATTTTTCCATTTTTTATATACCGACATATATAAATCCCAGCTTTTCTCATCTGGTTTTTGAAGTTCAAGAGAACCTACATTAACTTCACGAAGTTCTTCTAAAATATTAATATGTAGACCCGAAACACTTGAAATATACGAAGCTGTTTCATAAGCACGTTTAAGAGGTGATGACCATATTTCATCTAACATAATATTTTTAAAAACAAGAGCAGTTTGTTCCGCCTGTAATTTTCCTTTCTCAGTTAATGAATAATCAATAATTTTATATGAGAACTCTTTGGTAATATTAGCAGTGTTTTCTCCATGTCTTATGAAGTAAAGTTTATTCATATAAACATCCCTTAATACATTATTTAATAAGGCTTAGAAATTCATTTCTAGTTCTACTGTTTGATTTAAATATACCTCGTAAAGAGCTTGTTACCGTATAACTATTTTGTTTTTGAACACCCCGCATCATCATACATAAATGCATCGCTTCAATAACAACACCAACACCCATGGGATTTAATGTTTTATCAATATATTCGGTAATTTGAGTGGTCAGTCTTTCCTGGATTTGAAGTTTTCTTGAAAAATGATCAGTTATTCTTGCAAATTTTGAAAGACCCATAATAGTCTTGTCAGGTATATATGCAATATGACATTTTCCATAAAAAGGTAACATATGATGTTCACATAAGGAATAGAACTCTATATCTTTAATGATAATCATTTCATTATCTTCTGCTTTAAAAATTGCGTTATTAACAATCTCTTCTATATTATCGTGATATCCTTTTGTCAGAAATTTAATCGCTTTTTCAACTCTGTGTGGCGTTTTTAATAACCCCTCACGATTCGGGTTATCACCAATATCTATAATCAATTTCTCAATAAGATCTTTCATACATCAATTCCTGAAATAACGAGATTTTTATTATTTAAAATATAAAATAAATGATTAAGTTTGTAAAGCAATATAATCAAGCCTCTTAAAAAAAAGATTCAAACTATTCGATAAAAGGATAGAAGCCTTCTCGTAAAACAACAACTTCATCTTTAGTTAAATCAACAACTGTTGATAAAATCTTCGAGTGTTCAATCCCATTATCATTATCAATAATAATATCAAGATCAATAATATCTTCAAGTTCCCATCCAAACTCAAATAAGTGTTCATCTGCGAAAACAGTATCCCACCAATTACTATTTGACATTTCTTTTGAGGCTGTAATACCAAAAAGCGGGTTTTCAAGAGTTTTTAATAGTTCAATAACTATTGTCGATTCAGTAATTCTAACACCGATTTCTTTTCGTTTCATGTTTATTTTTTTTTCGGTTGATTGTAATGTTGGTAAAATAAAAACAAATGGTCCGGGAGTGTAATGTTTAATATATTTGAAATTTCTATTATTTAACTCTGCGTAATCACTTATTTGTGAAATTGAATAACAAAAAAGTGTGAACGTAAAAGAGTCATTGTTACCTTTTAATTTTTTTAATTTTTCAATACCACGCTTTGATAGAGGAGAACAGAAGATACTGAAATTAGTATCTGTTGGACAGGCTACAATACCGCCTTCTTCAACTATTTGTTTTGCTCTATTAAGAACTCTATTATCTATATTTTGATCATTTACATAATAAATCATATCTACCTCAAACATCATAATACTATTTTGTTTACAAAAGTGAATAATTAGTTTACAAAAATATTAAATTTTCCCTTTTGGAGCATTTTTTGTTTAAAATTATTCAAAATAATCCGGATTTTATTGTTGTAAGTAAACCACCTGACGTAAATTTTCACAATGAGAATGAGGATTCAGGTTTTTTTAACATTGTACGCGATTATCTGAAGTGTGAATTATATCCTGTTCACCGACTTGACCGGATAACAAGTGGTGTAATATTGTTTGCAAAAAACAAAGATGCTGCTAATAAATTATCAATTTTATTTAGAAACAGAGAAATTGATAAATATTATATTGGTTTGTCAGATAAGAAACCGGTAAAAAAAATGGGTCGAATTGCAGGTGGAATGGAAAGAACAAGAAATGGGCAATGGAAATTAAATAGGACAAGCCTTAATTTTTCAATAACAAATTTTACAAGTATTAAACTATCAAATGGTTTAACTTTGTTTATCATAAAACCTTTAACGGGTAGAACACATCAAATACGTGTTGCATTAAAATCTATTGGCTCCCCAATTATTGGAGATTCGTTATATTATCCATCAGCGACAGAATATGATAGAGGGTATTTACATTCATGGTCAATTCATTTTAAGTTTAAAGGACGATCTTACTCCTTTACTGATTATCCGGAATATGGAAACTTTTTTACAGATGATGCTTTTAAAAGTGTCATTAATCAAAATATTAAACCTGATTTTTTCAAAATGCCACGATAATAAAAAAAAATAATAAAACTGTTTGAATTACTTTAAATATCGTTTATACTATATTAATTGATTCGATTGAGGAGGAATTTAATGCAAAAAGCAATGTTTTTTGAAGAAGCATTTAAAAAAGGAATACTTGGTAAAGTTTCTGATGGATATATTATGTCTGTTAGCATACCTGATTTTGAAAATCTTGAGAGACAGAATGACCCTATAGCTATTGAAATGATTTCATATAGTGGTGTTAAGTCAATAATTGATGTTGGTTCAGGAGTTAAATTTCAAGCTCAAGGGAAGAAGATGTTTTGTCTTTTAGAACCTGTTTCATACACTGAAAGTCATGTAGATCCTGTTAATCGATCAGCATCAACAACAGGTCATTTACCATTCAGATTTAGTGAGTGTGATTCATTTTTAACGAAAGATAACAAAGTTCGAGTTTTGCTTCCTAGAAAAGCACATGATTGTTTTGATTCATTTACAGTGTCGTTTCCTCATAAAGGGGATTTGTGTATTTTGTATTTTATTTTTGATAAAGATATTGATGGTGTCGTTTTACCATTTATACAGGAAAATCTTCAGCAGATAATTCAAAAGACCGTTTCATTACGGGGGGGGGATTCAAAAACTATTTCCGATAAATTTATTAACATTGTAAAACAATTTAAAATGATTCCATCAAGACCTGATAGTGAGAGTAAATAATAGTATATGATTTATCATGTTAAAAATTTAGTAAGATATATTATTTTACTCATATCAATTTTTTTATTTTTCATAATTAATTTAATGTTAATTAACATCCTTCCTGCATCGTTAGGCGGGATGTTAATTAATGAAACCGCACAAATCGCTAAGAGTTTTTTAGTTCCGGTATTTTATTATTCGCTATATAATTCGATGATTTTATCCATATTTTTGTATGGATTTTTGTTAATTGATTTTGACCATGTTCATAAAACCTCAGTAAGAGTATTAGGGCTTAGCATAACTATAATAATGGTTTTTTTTGTTGTCGTTATATTAAATCCTCATAGAAATGATATTACAATAAAGTCAATACAAGATGGGAGGCTATATCTTGTGAATGGCGTTTTTTTTAATTATATAAATGAAATACCTTCAGTTATAGATGAAGAATCGTATGAAACCATTATTTCAAAACTTTCAAAAAATGAAAAAAGTGTCATTACATTACATTATTTAAAAAATAATTATAATAATTCATATATATTAAATGATAAAACAGATTATGTGACATTAACTAAAATTAGATCTATTTTATTATCAAGCGGTTATCTCGATGACATTAAAATATATTTTAAAACTGTTAAAAAAAACTCTGTTGGCGGTGTTATCATTTCATTTAATGATTCAGTCTTAAATTTTCAAGAATTACCATTTAATTTTATCAATGATAAACTCTATCTTGTAATCCCGGATGAAAAAAATACAACTCTTGTTTTTTATAAAAAAAATTTATTATTGAATGATATCAGTTCTTTATCATTAATTTATAATTTAATTGAAAGTAATAAAAAGATAATATCAATATTTTTTTCTCATTCCCGGGTAAATAAAATATTAATTTGGTCGGTTTTTGCTTATATTTTAGTAACAATATCCAGTTTGATTTATAATAGAAATTTTCCTCTTTTATCAATAGTGTTCAATATTTTATTGTTATTTTTTATATATTATTTTTCTGATGACATATTTACAATAATTCAATTATTTTATGAGTATGTTGTTCCTGAAAAAGTATATAAATTCAGGCAAATCATAACTGTCTTTTTTTTATTTATTCCGGCATTTATCTTTAATCTAGTGAGACTTCTTCTTCTGAGTAGTAAGGGAAGGAGGGAGAATGTCTGATTCTATCGGACCGGTTAAAAGTTTTACCTATTCAATGTTCTTTAAACTTTTTTTCATATATTGTTTAGGTTCATTTTTTTTTGTTGCTTCAGGATATCGTCCGAATATAATAAATCCAGTTTTCATAACATCCTATTTATTTAATCAAACACTTCTTATTATATTAACTAATTTTATTCAATTTATCTGGTTTTTTATCTTTTTAAACTATGCTTTATTTTTTAGAACAGATTTTATATATTTATCCGGGGGTAAAAGGGCATACTTTTTCCAGCTTATCTCTCCGGGGTTGAATATTGTGGTTATATCAGTAATCATTTTCTTTTTATTTTCTGAATTTGTGAGTCCTGTCTTATCGTATCAGGTAGAACGGGTAAAAGGGCAGAGTTTACTTGCGGTTATTATGAAAAGAACAGCTGATACATACTATGAAGATAAAAATTATGTCGATGCCCTTTCAGCCTTTGAGGGGTATATGAGCCTTATTAAATCTGATACAAAAACCAGAGAGCGTATTAGAAAATTACGATTTTTAGTTGTTTCTGAAAGTGTTTCAAAAGAAAAGAATAAAGTTGAAATCCCGGATAATATCATGAATTATATTGATCTGGCAGATTATTTTTATAAAATTGGGGATTATTTTTCTGCCTGGTATTATTATCAGTTTATCGGTGAGTTTAATCCTGTAGACAGAAGAAAAGCCATTAATCAAATTGAAAATATTAAGAAGATTCTATTATATAGAAACTCATTAATGAATGATAGTGAAAAAATTACATTTATCGATAGTAAAACTGCCGAAATAAGAAATTTATATCGTAATATTCTGGATGCTAATAATGATTTTGATCATGGTGATTATTTGTCAGCATATTATAAATATCAGAAGATATCAGCATCGTATCCTGCTATTAGAGATGTTTCCTCAGCCCGCGATAAATCTTTATTAATTTTAAAAAATAGTTATATTAATTTAAATGATATTCGTGACTCTTCTTTTTTTCCTTCACGGGATAATTTTGTATTTTTTTACAAAGATAATTTACTTTTTAAAGCAAAAAAAATGATTAAAAGTATAGATACGGTGCAAATGAGAACAAATTATTTTTTTTATGACCTGCAGATTTTTCGTTTGGAAAACAACCAAATCACTGAAATCTTTATGTCAAAATATGCTCAATATAAAAATAATTCTCTTTCACTCATTGCTTTTTCAGCAAATAATCAAAATGATATATATTATCCTGTATTGACTCAAATGTCCGTTGAGGTATTTGAAAAATTGAAATCAAAATTAGACAGATCAGTGGCGTCATATTTTAGTTCAGTATATGAACGCAATAAGGATTTTATGATAGTTAAACAATTATCTGATTCAGATTTTAAGAAATTAGGTATACTCTATAATTCATTAAATACCTTTACTGATTATGTTGAAAACGGTACAATAACATTTAACTTTGAAATGGATCTTTTGTATAATTTAAAATATGATAATCGTGATGACACATCGTTTTCGATGTATAATTTATTGAAACTTAATAATTCCTATAAAAATAATTTAATAAATAATTCAGGTTTTTCATTAAACTTTATCAGTATAGGGATATCACAGAAAATATCAAGAATTTTTATCTTTTTATCAGTTTCGTTATTATTAATTTCCGTATGTTTCAGATATAGAGTAAAGGAATTTAAAAGTATATATTATTTACTTATTCCAATAGCTATCGTTTTTATTTACTTAATGTTTCAATGTGTAATGTATTATAGTAATTTATTTATTTCTACATTTTCAAATATATTTACCATTTTTCAGCTGGCTCTATTTATAATAATAGTAAATATTATAGTTTTATTTTTTGTAATACTTTATGATTCAAGTACTCAAGTATAATTGAAAGGTTGTATATGAATAATTTCATGCAGATTATCGGAAAATCGATAATCACTTTTATTTCATTTAATATTACTCTCTTTACAAATATCCCTGAAGAAATATCAATAGTAATAAGACATTTTTTCTCAAAAAATAAAATTTTTAAAAATGTCTTTTTTAAGGAAGTTTATCATAGCGGAATTATGTCACTTCCTGTTCTTTTAGTAATTTCAGCTCTGATTTCTTCAGTATTTATTCAATTGTTTCCATTTGAACGATTTTTAAATGAAACAGAAACTGTATATGGTGGTGTATTTTATTTATTTATTATACGGGAGTTAACGCCGCTTATAGTTTTAATTATTATTGCTGTACGATCAACTATTTATATTACAATACAAATCTCACAAATGAAAATTGGTGGAGAAGTAGAGACTTTAGAAGTATTAGGAATAGATCCAGATATTTATTTGGGGTCAATGCGAATTTTTGCAGGTATTGTATTATGTCCTGTTTTAGCTATCTATTTTGTTTTCGGGGCATTAATTTTTGCTGGCCTAACCGTTAATATTTTTTTTGGTATTGATTTTTTTACATTTTTAATAGAAACAATGAGACAAATACGATTACGGGATTTTTTCATTTTTATTTTTAAAATGTCTTTTGGCGGATATTTAATATATAAAATTGCAGTTTATAATGGAATTACAGCTCAAGAGAAAAGGAATATGATAATATCAAGAACAATCAGAGCTATTACTCAATCAGTTAGTGCTGTCTCATTTTTAGCGTTTATTATATCCGTGGTGTTTTATGGAAAATAAATCGATTCTTACTTGTAATAATGTAATAATAAAAGATCCTTATAGTTACGCAACAATCAAAATAAAAGATTTTTCTATTCATTCAGGTGAACGAATATTTATTCTTGGTACCTCTGATCATTTAAGAACAGTATTTATGAAAAGTATTCTTGGATTTATTTGCCCTGTATCCGGGAAAATACTGTATAAGGATAAAGATCTTTATATGAGAAATTATAAAGAAATGTTACGATATAGAAGAAATGTCGGATATTCTTATTCACAGCATGGTTTATTAAAACATTTATCAATATATGATAATATTATGTTACCTATGCAGATTAATGGAGAGTTGTCTGAATATGAAATGGGGCAGCGGGTAATGGCTTTATTTGATTTACTGCATATATCACTTCATCCTTTTAAAGAGGCCTGGGGTTTAAGTCGTGTTGATGAGAAAAAGATTCTACTCGCTCGAGCAGTGTCATCAAAACCTGAGTTATTACTAATAGATGATCCTACAAGTTATGTAGAAAATGTTGATAAAGCATCAATAATTGATTGTATTGATACAATATTATTAGAATTGTGTATTGAAAGAGATAAAACAGCTGTTATTATTACAAGTGAGGAAGAAGGCTGGTCAGCAATTAATAATGACAGATCACTTATGCTTGAAGAAGTATAACTTGTTTTTTTTTGCAGTAAGTGTATATATTGTACGAGGAGATAAAAAATGTATAATGAAAATATAAAAAGAAATAGAATGTTAGAGCGTATAGTCGGATATTTTTTTTCAATAATAATTGTCATATCGATAGGTCTTGTCATATTTCTTTCATTTAAAGGCGAAATCTCATTTTTTAAATCAAAATATGTTGCATATTACCAGTCAGGTAGCGGGTTGATTAAAGGAACTGTTGTAACATTAAATGGTATCATTATTGGAGAAGTAACAAAAGTTGCTATAGATGATAGAAATCGAATTGAAGTCACAATGTCAATATCCAATAAATATCATGATAAAATCAAAAGAGACAGTGTCGCAAAAATAGTAAGATCTATGTTAATTGGCAGTAAGCAAATATCTATTTCACCGGGTAGCGATACTTCGGCGATGTTACCTCCCGGTTCAGTTCTTCGTGCTGAGGATTCATCTGAGCTTGTTGACTTAATTAGTGGTGTCAGTATTGATAAATTTGTCAAAGCATTAGATATAAAAAAGACATTTCTTGATTTTACCGGTGATGATATGGTTACCGCAAAAGAATTATATGAACAGGGTGTGAGTGCATTAGTTTTAATGAATGAGTTTCAGAAATCATTAAAAGATATGAGTTTTACCATGTATAATTTATCAAAATCCTTGAACGAAATGGGTGGTGATTTAAAATCGATGGGAGTGCTTTCTCAAAGTATAGAGGTAATGTCTTCAAGTTTAAAGGACTTGTCTCTTTTGTCAAAATCGATGACAGATATAAGTAAATCAATCACAGGGGTCAATAAAGGTTTTGATGGTGTTACCAATGCTATGAACTCAATAACCGGTGAAGCCCGCGATCTTAAACCGGCTATAGAAAAAATTGATCTTTTAATGGATGATTTGTCAATTCTTTTGCTTGCAATGCAAAAAAGCTGGATGTTTAAAACAGAAGTTGATCTTGTAAAAAAAGAAAAGGAAGATATTAAAAATGGAGTTAAATAAAGAACTTTACTATCAAGAAAACCAAGAAACTTATTAAAATATAACTTTAACACAAGATCATATTTTGTACATCCATCCTTTGACAAACGACGTTGGCTGACGGGGACTCTCACGGGGAGCCAATGTGCCCCGGGCTGGAGCGAAGCTGAACCGTTTTGGCATTATATGTCAAACGTTATGTATAGTGTCAAGAATTTAAGACTGTAGTTATAATTATACTGTAATTCTAACTTTATGATTTTACTCTATACCAATATTCATAAACTTCACTATAGCCTAAATTTGTATATAATTTTGAAGCAGCCTTATTGTTCTTAACAACCTGTAAATATGATGCTTTGGCGCCAAACTTAACTCCCTCGGATAATATTATATTCATAAGTTTACTACCATAACCAATACTACGAGAATTTTCAACTGTATGTATATTTAATATTCCAAGTTGATTTCTTTGTATTGCCCCAGTACCTAATGAAACAATATCGTTATTATTATCTTTTAGAATAATATGGAATACAATCCCAGATATCTTTTCTGATATAATTTGAAAATTACTTCTGTCCTGATTATTCATTTTTTTTACTTTAGCAAATTCATCTAACCAATTTATATCTAAATTTGAAAATATTTGATAATTCAAGTTTGATATATTGTAAGTTAAATCAAGATCCCTTTTCATAACGACCGATGGCTCGACAATTTCATATCCACGTTTTTCAAGTATTGAGTCCAGATATTTATTTTGATCCAAAATTGTTAATTTAAATGTTGGTTTTATATTTGCTTTATGAAATAAATCTTCACAAAAATTCAATTTCTCATATAATTCAACTTCACCATTTCCGTATATTGTATTTATAGAATTAGCTCTTTTTGTATATCCATCAGAAATTCTAATAATCCAATTATCATAAAACAATGTTTCATGAGAAGGCCACTCAGAAAATGATAGTTCTTCATAATAATTTATTAGATTCATTTACTCTCCAAATTTTGTTTCTATAGATATCCAAATGTTTTTTTAGAAAAACTTCTTGGCATTACACATAACTCTTAGGAAAGTATTTTATTCTAAATAACCTATAAAATCAATACAAGAAAAAATAAAAGTTTAAAATAATTTCCCCAGTTGAATGAAACCGAACTGTCGAAAAATTCAGAATTAGAAAATATCTTCTATATTTATGGAGTTAGTATCAACAGGGATTGGTTATATAAAAAAACTCTTAAACCCTAATTTCAATTAAAACTATCATTAGAAAACTAATAATCAGCAAATATTAACTTTAGTATCTCTTAAAATCAATAATAATCTCAAATTAAAAATTTATTAAAACAGACCTCTTGCGTTAAATAAATAAACCGAAAACTTTTAACATTATCTCATAACGCATTCAAATATCAAACAATATCAAATCATGGTCCAGCTCTTGCAATTACTTCAATAATTAACATTTTACCTTTATGACATTTCAGACAATGATAAATATCATGCCCCGTTATATCGTGATAAATTTCCTGCCATGTTTTAACATTCACTTTTTTTGCTTTTACCTTATAATATTCACGACATTTATCAACCTGCTTTTTCTTCGTGCTATTTGATAGTAGACCATAATATCTAATTCTCACAAATCGATACGGAACAATATGAAGCAAAAAGTTCTTCATAAATCCATAAATCGGCATAATCTTAATTTTTTTTTATTATCCTTGTAATCACGGTATGAAAAATGAGCATTACCATTTCTAACATCAAGTATTCTATGATTTGAAATTGCAATCCTGTGAGTATATTTTGCAAGATATTCAATAACGCTGTCAGAGTTTTTAAATGATTCTTTAATGTAAACAATCCATTCTTTTTTAAATATTCGATTAATTAAATTTTGAAATACTTTTGGATTTTGATATTCTGTTCCTTTAAAATAAAGTTCATTATCATTATAAAGTTTTTTTAATGCAATAAGAAATAGCGACCTGAATCGTGGCATTATTCTTTTTTCATAAACTGACATTGAGGACAGTGACGATTTCTACATGAATTATATAATGTAACCTCATGCCCGCAATTGTCACATTTTTGAATATGTCCCCCAAGTTTATATGTTCTACATTGAGTAATTGCCCGTATTACTTTTTTTGTGTAGCCAGAAACATTGTGTGAATGTATAAACTCGTGTCCATATTCACGAAATATTGAATTAACTGTCGGTTTTTCCATAAACATCCAATGGACTTCGAGCAATTATTTTTTCTTCTGATAAATGTACATACTGTAAAGTAGCAGGTAGCCAGCCTGAGCAGCAGTACTCTGCGACCAGGGTTCTTAATTGTTTATGTCCCATAAAATTTTGGAGTTGAAAAAGTCCGCCTCCGACTTCTAAATAATGAGTTGCAAATGAATGTCTTAGGCAATGAATACCGGCTTTTTTTGTTATTCCTGTTTTCTTTTTGGATATTTCGTAAGCATGTTGACAGGCACGAATTGACATTTGATTGTTACCGTAACCTGGGAAAAGCCATACTTTCGGGTGATATGCTTTCCAATATTTTTCAAGTAATTGCAATGCAAGTACCGATAATATTGAATATCTATCTTTATTCCCTTTGCCTTGCCTTATGCGAATTAACATTTTATCACGAACATTTGCTTAACTTGCAGTCCCGTGCCCGAAGGACTTGGCGTGATTTTTGCCTATGCAAAAATCATGACAAAGGGAATGTCAAGTTGAAGCAGTTGTTAGGTTTAAATCTCTAAAAACATATCCTCTATCTTTGAATGACTTAATTAAATTTTCAATCGCATTAGGAACCCATATCCTATTATTTTGTCTTAAACCCTTTCTTTTGGTACTTAAATTATTTGAATGACCATCATGAAAAACAATAATACCACCTTTATCTTTCTCAAGTTTATTCATGTAGTAAGCAATACATTTCTTATAATTTTCAATATGATACTCAGAATCAACATAAAAAGGGCTAAAAGCTGTAACTTTCAAAATTTCATAATCAAATTCATCGATTACAGTTTTCATTTTTCTTGTCACCAACCCAAAAGGAGGACGGAAATATTTCGATTTGTAGTTTGATATTTTTAAAACATCACCTATCAATTGATCTGTCCTTAATAATTCATCTTCGAAGAATGAAAGTTCTTTAAAAAATGGAAATCGATGTGAATATGTATGGTTAACAATTGTGTGTCCATTTTCAAATGTTTTTCTTACTATTTCTGGATGTTGAACAACATTTTTTCCAATTACACAAAAACAAGCCTTTATATTATGCTTCTCCAAAATATCAAGAATATTTTCAGTTATTGCTTGATCTTGATTTGGACCATCATCAAAAGTTAGCAATATTTCTTTTTCTTGAAGAAATGTATCTTTCCTCTTAATCATAAATCCAAAACTTTTATTTTTGTAAATATTCATTTAATCTCCAAAGCGCGAAGCGTCAACCTAACGAGGTTGTAGAAAAACCTCTTTTTTGACACCTGAGATGTACTTATAATGCTATTTCATAGTACAAAAATAGGGTTAATTCTGTACAGCGTCAACGCCCGATTAATCCGTGAGGCGTAATTGGCGCATAAATTGCTTTTTTCAGCCCGGTTCTTAGTGATTAACAAGAAATCTTCCAGTTTAACCCGAAATTAGAACCTTTAAAAACCATTTCAGCAATTTGTGTGACAATAGCCGAGTCGGTGTTGAATCGGTTATCTGCTGTTTTGAAAAATGATAATGACTTACATTTATTTTAACAAAGAATATTTCATATTTTTACTATTTGGGAATATTACTTCAAGATAAATTGGTAAATTATTTTTATCAATATTTTTTTCTGTTATTGGAATATTTGATTTCAAAACCCAAAAATATCTATAACTAATAAACGTTATACCGTTCAAAAAAGTAGTAAATTTTACAGATAAAAACTTTACTTCACTTAAAATATTTTCATTTTTTGAGTTATACATATTAAATTTTAAATCTATGCTTTTTTTTAACAAAGGTTCTCTATTTATTAATGTAAAATAAAAATACTTATTATCTTCAAATTTTAGTGTTTTAATATCATTTACAAGTTTTTCCTGGTCATCATCTGATAATGAATTGTCTTCCAATATCGATCGTTTATATAATGATATCATATTATCAAAATCATCTTCATCCATACTATCAAGATTAGAATAAGTTTTTCCATAAATATCTTCAAATTCATCGTCAGAAAAATTGCTATCAACTTTTTCAATTGTTAAACAACCACAAAAAAATAACATAGTTACAACTAGTAATAAAAAATAATTCTTAAACATAATTTAACTCCTTTTTAATTTCAAAATAGCAGATAACGGCTGTCATTTGTGTCGTTTTTTTCTTTGCCGAAAAAGGCGCAATGCCAGGCAAAGAAAAAAATGTCCCCGAAGGGCGCAGTGAGGTACTCCGAACGGAGTCTTATGGGCTGTTAGTTTTCGTTGACCGCTGTAATACCTCAATCGAAGCCAAGAATGGCGTTATTAATTATTGTGAAACTATAATTGAAGCATAATCAGACCATCCAGTTGCAGATTTATATGCATCAACAGAATTTGAAGGAACTTTTATTTCTTTTATATAACAATTAAAAAATGAATTCGATTCAATTACTGGAGGAATCACCGGATTAACAATTAATAAATTTAAACTCGAGCAACCGTAAAAAGCCATTCCTTCAATTGATATTACTTTTGATGGTATTGTTAATGATGATAAACTATAACAATTTGATATTGCTCCATAAAGGATTTCTGTTAATAAATCAGAAAAAACAATCGATTTCATAGCAAAATTATCATTAAAAGTTCCTTTATCTAAACTTGTCGTTTGATCTGGAAGTATAATACTTTCTAATGTATGATTAGATGGAAAATAAAAGTATGTTATCCCTGTATCATATATTACATTTTTCATATTTACTGATATAAGACTGTTAAGGATAATGGCTTTATATATATTATTTATATCTGAAATATTTAATCTTACGCCATCTGCAGATTCAATAACAAGATTTTTTTCAGTCATCCCTTCAATTAAACCACCTAATGTTCCAGGAGTTTCAATTGTTATTGTTTTAACAGAAGTTATATCTATTGCTGTTGCACTTTTACCATCTTTTGCTAAAATCTGCCATGAGGAACCATCATAGATATAGGATATTCCATCTACCGAATTGTAATAAGCCCAATTCAATTCAGGACTTGTTAGGTGAGATATAAAACTACCTTTCCATACAACACTTACACCATTTATTCCATCAACACCAGTAGCGCCATTACTACCGTTCTGCCCATCAGTTCCACTTTGACCGTCTTTTGCTAACACTTGCCAAGCTGTACCATCATAAATATATGAAATCCCTTCTACCGAATTATAATATGCCCATCCGCCAACGGGATTTTCCGGATGAACTGTCAAAGCACCTTTCCAAATAATTATGTTATAAACTACAGTATTAACTGTCGATCTTGTCATACCATTTTTATACGCAATGGCTTTTACAGTCATTGAGTTACTTACTTTTACTGCACCTTCATACATTAAACCTGCAGTTTCAGTCGGTTCGCTACCATCAACTGTATATCTTATACTTGCTCCAGTAGTTTCTGTTGTTATTTCGATACTTTGTTCTCCGAAATACTGTCCTGCAATCTTACTAAAAGTCGGAGTGGAAACAGCAACACTTTCATTTTGATTTGTTTTATTATCTGTTTCATTCATAGAACAAGAGAGAAATAATAAAACGGTAAATAATCCAATACTTTTCCTGATCATATAACCCTTCCTAAATAAAAATCTTAAACTTCATACGAAGTCTGTACTAATACAAAAACTTTTGATAGTTCACAAGAAAGGATTGCCGGTTATTCATCTTCGCCGGCACGGAAGCCGGCTCTTCTAAACACCAAAAACCGCGGTTAATGGAAACTAACGTTTTGCCCGTATCTGGCGTTTTTCTCTTTGCCGAAAAGACGGAGCGTAAGCGGATGTCAGGCAAAGAGAAAAATGTGGCGAAGCCCAAGAACGGTACTCCGTTCGCAGCAGATACGGGCTGTTTTCGTTGGCCGCTGGAATACTCAAATCTAAGCCACGGATGGCGTTATTATTTTAGCTTTTTTATTTCAACTATAGGTAAATCAGTATATTCTGAAATAGTAGTAAGATCAACACCGTTCTTTAGCATCCTTTTTGCTACTTCTATTCGATTCTTAGTTTCACCTTTTTGTATTAACTTCGTCGCTGTAGACATAATCACACCTCCTGCTTTATCATCATTCTCTTTTACAATCTCCATTAGTTTATCAACATCAAGATTATCATCTATCTCATACAAATACCTGATTATTTTTTCAAAAAATATCAGTCCTTTCGGTTCCTCTATATATAATTTACCAATTTTAAATATTTTTTCAAGGTTTTCATTGAGAATATTTTCATTATGACTGTATTTCATTATTTGCATTAGAATTTTTAGAAGTTGTCCCGTAATTTTCTGTTTAATATCATCATGTGAATAACCGGATAAATCTATCACTAAATAATCGAAATTCGGGATAAATTTAAGTAAAAAATCATCTTTAATATTGAAATATTCAGAAAAAGATCGCTTTTTCCATGTATCTTTACCGTGATAAAAAACTACCGGTAAGGTGAATATAAGTTTGTTAGTATTAGCAATGCTATGTTCCTGAATATTGAGAATATACCGGAGCAATTGCACATGTGGAAATTCCGGCAAATAGCTTTTATGTTCAAATAAAATAGTAATAAGAATATCTGATTCTTTATATTTACAAGTATAAACAAGATCTGAATAATATTTTTTAAGTTTCCGGTCAATATATGTTGTAGATTCCAGTGTTAATGTTTCAAGTTGCAAATGTTCGACTATTTCTTTGGGAAATGTTCCGTTTATCAAATCAATTGTATTATTTCTATCTGAGAATGAAGTCTTGAATATTGTGTCATGCGGATCATGTATTTTTTTATCTGGCATATGAGTATTATAGTATTTTTACATATTTATATCAATATATTTTAAAGTTTGGATTATAGCAGAAATGTATATATCGTACGCTTCTGCTATAATTTTTTAATATTATGTTTTTTTTATTAGTGTAACATTATATGATTTCTAAAATAATCATGAGAGTTTTTGGGATCATTTATTTTTGTATCATATTTTCTCGACTTTTCTTTAAATTCAAGCATAAAAATTGAATGATCTAAAGCTGAATGTTTTTCACCAGCTTTCATACGTCTTAATTTTTCTTTTTTTAATTCAATAAGTTGCTTTTGTTCTTCTTAAGCAATTTCTTCATCAATATTCATAAAAAACACCTCCTAAAAAATTTCATATTTATTCTTTCACATATTTTGTAACTTCATCTTTTATTGTCTTTCCAATTTCAATACCTCTTTCATATGATGCATTATGACCGTCTGGTAAAGAAACTTTAAACTTTGAATCATTCATAATTCCATCACAAATTCCTTTTTTGATACTTAATCCATGACCATGTGGAATACTAATTTCACTAAAATCTATAACCATAGCGTATTCCTCCTCAGATAAATAATTTTAAGACCTCATACGAAGTCTTCTTTGTGATTAATACGAATACACACAATAATATAATTATTTTTCATAGAAAGGATGATTGGTTATCTATCTTCGCCGTCACGGAAGACGGCTCTTCCTCACACCAAAAATCGCGGTCAATGGAAACTAACGTTCGCCAGTATGTGACGTTTTTTTTAATCCCGAAAAAGACGGAGCGACAGCGGATGTCAGGGATTAAGAAAAATGTCCCCGCAGGGTGTAGCAAGTGCTAACGAGCGGAAACATACTGGCTGTTGACGAGACAATATTCAGTTTAATGTAAACGGCATTTCTTTTTTACAATTAAAACATTTAATTTGTGAATAGCCTATTAATTTCCTTTTATCAATTTGAATTTCAGTATTGCAAAAAGGACATTTTCCATTAACTAAATGTGGATTATCTCCAAAATAAATTGCACCGCCATTACCAAAACCAATTCCACTATCTTCAACAACAATATTGCCTTCAGTTGCAACATTGTTCATTCCTACTGCACCAGATAATCCAGTAAATGTTGTATTATTCACATAATTTTTACTTTTGTCTGATGCATGAAGTAATGTTCTATTTGCTTTTATTTCAGTATTTTCAATAATATTTTTGCTACCATTTATTGAAATAATTTGAGCATAGTCTACAGTAACAATTGAATTTATGACTTCTTGATAACTCCAGTCTTCAGTAAGCATTGTCCATTCTGATTTCTCGTTTTTTAAATATTGTATTGTATCAGTAATTGCTAACGAAATTTTATTATTAAGATTTTCATTATATTTTACAATACCTGCAATTTCATGATATTTTAATGCTAAATCATTAATATCTTTAAGTTTAGAATTTATAGAATTTATTTCCTGCCATAAATCTTCAAATCTTAAATTCAATTCTTTATTTGAAAATATTTTATCAAAGACTTGAGCAGTTTGTTGCAATCCATGAATTGGTAATAAACTAAGAATAAATGAATAATAACTTAAATCATTATGAAGTGCTTTATTATTCCAGATAATTTTCAAAATATCAAAAATCCCTTTAATTTTATCTTTTATTTCCATAAAAACCTCCTGAATATTGTCTTGTCATATAACGTTTGCTCGTATCTGACGTTTTTCTCTTTGCCGAAAAGACGAAGCGTTAGCGGATGTCAGGCAAAGAGAAAAATGTGGCTTTAGCCCAAGAACGGTACTCCGTTCGCAGCAGATACGAGCTGTTGGTTGGAGTTGGTCGCTGTAATATCAACCACCCCGGCAAGGACGCCGGAATTTAAAAATAGTTCAGAAATATATTCAATAAATTAGTATATGATTTATACCAGTAAGCATATGCAATACCGCTGATAATAATCTGACCTATTCCATATGAAACGAATCCTCTAAGTAAGTTTGTGAAACCTAGCACCAATCCTAAAGGACCAAAATATTGCGGTAATATAAACCAGGAAAAAAAAGATATTGATGTCCCAAGTAAAACAACCGCATCTTTTTTTGATTTTGATGATTCTTTTGGTTTCTTGAAATTGTTCATTTTTTGAAAGAAAATTTCAATTTGAACTTTCTCTTCTCCTTCAGGTAAATTTACTAAGTGGTACCCATAATCTAGTGTCATGAATCTCAAATAGACACATAAAAAATATTATGCTATATATAGGTATGGGAAGAACAAGAAAATCAATAATACTTTCTGCTGAAGTTAAAGCAGAATTAGAAAAACGAGTAAATGGGT
>Ga0209318_1000092_pt1 | contig 111969 bp, 169 predicted proteins | sample RifGroE1_FD_183999 | JGI IMG/M metagenome (GOLD analysis project Ga0209318, IMG submission 183999) | Groundwater microbial communities from Rifle, Colorado, USA - Groundwater E1 (SPAdes) (version 2) | ecosystem: Environmental > Aquatic > Deep subsurface > Groundwater | place: Rifle, Colorado...
ACCGTTGGCTTCTGCGTAGGTTCTAAATTCGACGATGTTCTTGTTTATCAATGGATATTCGTTCGGCAAGCTGTTTAACTTCGTACCACCCGTCAGGGTTGTGCCTGCAGGATATTTGCCAACATAGATAAAATCGTTATATGTTCCGGTTGTAAAATTGTAAAAACACCAGGGTTTATAACTGCCAGGCATTCTTGCCTTACTAATCTGCCATGTTTTCTTGCTGGCTGTGTCAGTCTTACGGATGTAGAACGCTGGTATCTTTATAAACTCGTTACTGTCATCGTCTGTGAAAGTGTCAAACTCTGAATAAATCGCGGCGGTATCGAAATCGTTTGTGGCAGCTCCGGCATCTACTCCGGCTTCTGCTGTAAATCCAACACTGCCATTGATACGGGTTAGTGGTGTGTCTGTTTTATCCCATGATACACCATAAACCGCCTCGCCTGCATAGGTTGTTTGGACTTCGTTGATTCGATTACCGCCCAACAATAGTATCATTTTTTGTGCTGAACTTGGCATGCTACACTCCTCTCCCCTGCTTTATCGCTAATCGTTGTCGTAATCGCATTATTCTGTCAGTTTGGAGCAGATTGGTAAAACGAATAGTAAAGATGTCAATACTATTCTGAATATTTAAACCATCTTGATAAAAAATTTTTTTATTCATATTTTCTCACAATCTTCTCCTTAAAGAGGTCTTGTTACAAGAGTAATAATTCTACTTCCAGATTGAGCAACAGGAGAAGCACTTAATCCCGAAATAACTTGTAAATCAGTTACCCCATAAAAATTTTGAAGAATTAACGGATACCATCTTCCAGCAGAAGCAGAAGTAATGTAATATTCTGTTCCTGTGTCATATCCTTGCAAGGAACGGAAAATACCATCTCCATGAGAAACTTGAAAAGAAATGTTGTTTGTAGTCCAATTTGAAGGAGTAATTAAAGCTGCAAGATCCGTACTGCTAATTGTGGCAGAACCAGATATTCCAGAACCAGAATCCATAATTGTTATAACTTCATTCCTCAGTGCAGATTCAGACACAGAAGTTAAAGGATACAGAATTAAATCTTCGCCAACCCTATACCATTGTTGTGTATCTATAATATAAACATCAGCACCAATCCAAGAAGCATTATCAATTTTACCACCAACTATATCACTTGATAAAGCCTGATAACTTTTTTTACTATTTTCACTTATTACTATTAAACTCATATCTAATCTCCTTTTCTTCCTCTTCCTCAAGAGAAAACTATGAAATAAATTCTATAAAAATAAATTTTATAATTTAATCCAATAAAATCACTATTTTATTTTTCAATATTGTTTCAATAAATTATTTTGTTTTATAAACCTCTCCAATTGGAGTTAAAGAACCGTTATTGTTTACAAGGTTGAAATCATACCAACCATCAGGGATATATTCAGCCTCAGGATCATATCTATTGGTAAAATAGCCATATTTAGTTATATATTCTTTGCTATCAATTACATCTAATAATGATGAAAAAGATTCTGTATTTCCTGTTGTGTCTGCAAATTCAGTAACCCATATCTCAGGATGAACATCAGAAAATCTATAAATCATATATTCCATATCAATCCACCATATGTCTAATTGTTCAACTGTAATCCAACTTTCTACATAACCATGAAATCCATAATATTGTGGTTTTTGAATATTGGGATAATTATCACGTAATTCAATAAGAAAATCTATAAACCACCATGAAGCCCACGCTGAAACATTTCCAACTACTAATTTTGCATTAGGTCGTGCTTGTATGAAATCAGCGTATCTTTTTGCGCCTTCAATTGGTGATATTGCCGATCCATAGGGAGCAACGTTGTTTGGTTCATTCAAAAATAAAATAAAACCATTATAATCTATTGGCAAACATTCTGGAACTAATCCAGCATAAGACATAGGAATGTACCTATTATCATTCAATCTAGTACAATCACACGACCATACATAATACCAACCTGCACCAACCATATCTAAATCTGATAACTGATTGGTAACTAGGGCTATTCCTTTATTTTCATCATAATGAGGAGATATATAGTTTTTGAGTACAAGAGGAATAAAAACCCGATATTCTTCATTTCCATAAGCAGGAACACTACGAGATAAAAGACATGCTATTAAAATAAGAAGAATAATTAAAAATATTTTACGCTTCATTGAATTCCTCCCATTTCATTATTTTTTTGTTTAAATGCAATTTTATTTAAATTGTTTTTTATTATTAAAATTCATCATCTTCTAAATCATCTAATTCAATATCTTCAAAATATTTTGCTGAATTTCTGCCTTCAGAATAAACATTATCATAAAGCAATTCTTTTAAGGTTTTAGAAAATTGAAAAACAATTCTTTTTGATTCGTCAACCCATGCTTCTTTTTTCTTTAATCCAATCCACATTCTTCTTGCTGGAATTGTTTTTACATAAATTTTTCCAAGTCCATGAATCTTTAAGATTTTCTCTGCAATAATAGCACGAGCTATAATTCTAATTACAGATCTCCAAAATATTCTAGTATCTGATATTGTAAATCCAGCATCTTGCGATACTAAATGCAGAAATTTATCAGTAGTTATTTCATTTATTTCTGGTCTATTTTGAAGATTGTATTTATTTTTTTTTAACATTTTGTTTTTCCTGTTGAAGTTTTGTTAATTTTAGTATATTCTATACCTATATAGCACAACCTTTAAACTGTATAAAAATTCTTTTTTTTATTACTATAATATTTTTTTGCATTTTCATTTATTTCTTTTTTTCTTTTTTCCTTAAAACATTTTTCACACATTTTTTTGTTCTTTCCTGTTTTTTCAATTTCAATTCCACAAATTTCACAATATGGTTTGTAATAATCAATAAAATTATTAAAATTTTCAATAATTATTTTTGGATCGGAATTATCATTTTTATTAATATTAACAATGTAATATGCACCATCATTTCCAAAATTAGTATTAATTATATTTTTTTCTAAAAGTTGGTTAAATATCCATTCTTTATTTTTTTCATTAGTTTTTGCAAATTTTAATATATGATAAGGAGTTGTTTTCAAAGTATAGTAATTAGTATTATTTTCATCAAAATTTTTACCAATAATAAAATAATACTTTGATAAAACAAGCATTATAAAAAGTATTTTTTCAAGGCGATAATTTTTTATGTTTCTAATTATATTAAATTCGTTCTCAGTAACTACTATGTTTTGAAATTTTTTTATTTTACTTTTCTTAGATGTTTTTATAATATTTAATAAAAATTCTTGATATAATATTTCATTATAGTTTTCTTGACGTTCTAATAGCCAGTTATTTATTTTATTGTATATTTCAGATTCTTCCACACCAATGTTTCTAAAATACATAATTAATAATCTAATATCTTTTCCATTCATAAAAGAAGATAAACAATTATTGAACATATTTTTAGCATATGAAAACTCATCCAAAATAATCATAAATTTCTCCAGTGTAATCAGTGATTTCTATTGTTTTCATTTCATATTTGTTACCCAAATAATTAATGCTTCCTTTTATATCTAAGAATGGAACTTTTACTTCGTCTTGCTTATTTTTTATAATATTGCTTATTAAATCTTCTCCAAAAACATTCCATAAAAAAGATTTATTGTCAGATGGATGAATAACGTAGCAAATATCAACTGCTAAATTTGCCAATTCAGATCCATTAGAAGAGATATCATTAGCCAAATTTCTAAAATGGGAATTAAATTGTTCTACGGTTTCATAATTATAATCATAATGTTGCTGATTTTTTTTATTTATATTTTTCTTTTCTTTTTTATATTGTTTATAAAGATCATATAATTTTTTTAATTTTTCTTTATCTGTATTAATTTCACTGTCTTTTAATATCAAGATATTTTCTTCACTTACTTTATTAAAATCTTCTGATTTCATTTCTTTTATAGAATTTATCATAAAATTTGAAACATTATTCATAACACAATTGGTTTCTAAAAAAGGACTTAATGCATAATATTTATTTACAAAAGATAGTTCTTTTTCACTTAATTGAGTTTTATCTTTTTTATATTGATCAAGAATATCTTCTAATTTCTTCTTAAACTGTGTTCTTACATGAATTAAGTCTATGGACTTATAATAATTATTAAATTTTACATTATATTTTGGATATAGCCATCTCATAAAATGAACACGTTGGTTTATACAAATGGCATTTAAAAATTCTTTTTCTTTTATTATTTCTTCGCTATCGGTTTCTTTTATCTTATTCCATTTTGTCCAATGCATAGGAAATGGTTTAATTTCTAATCCTTTAGTTGCATCAATTGTGCTTCCCTGTTCTTTTCTAAAACATTTCAATCTTTTTATGATTTCATTATATTCTTTTGATTCTTCTTCAAATTTAGGCAGAAGAGCAGATGCTGTAGTACCGACATTTGTAACAAATCCAACAGAATTATTGAATCCTCGGATATCAGATAAATATAATTCGTTTTTATTAATTATTTTTTTAGGTGCTTTTTTATTTTCATAATCCACAGGTAATCCACCGTACACACCATTTATTATTTCTTTATTATTTGTGATACAAACTATGTCTCCATCAAAATCAGATCCACCATGAATTAAACAATCATTTCCAAAAATATTATATACAACACAGTTATCTAAATATTGAAACCATTCTTTTATTTTTTCATTATATTTTAAATTAAGAATATTTACTTCACTTCTCCAGATAAGAGGAGCTCTCATTCCTGCTAGTATATATTCTCCTTTATTCACCCAATATTTATTATAATGTTCTCCTCTTTGTAATAATCCTTTTATTGGAAGATCAAATATATATTCCAAAAAAGCATAAGGATCAGAAACCATCATAGTGTAAGATCCATCAATTATTAACTTTCCTATATATGATTGTTTAATTTTTTTATTTAAACTATGAACAATGTTGTTTTGTACATATGGATCTTTTAATAACTGATTATTTAAGATAATGGCTTTTACAACCTTATCATTAATCTTATTGAAAATATTTTTATCATATTCTCCATCAGACATTCTTCCAAGAAAATATAATAAAGTTTTTGATATATCAGATTTAATAATACTTTTAAAATATTTTACAGTTGGGGAGCAAAGATTTTCAATAGATTGATTATCAAGATTTAATGCTTGAATAAACTGATAATTTAAAAAAGTATGCTTTTTCTCATGTTTTGGAGCAACCCTGGTAATAGACCATTGTAAATTATTCGACTTAGATTTTTTCTTATATTCTGAAATTGAAGAAAAGGCATTCCATAATTTAAATTGAGATTGTGTTAAAATAACGTCCATGTCTCGAATATTAACATTATTTCCATAAATATCAGTAATAAATCTTTTTCCTATTTTATCAGAAAATTTATGAAAATCAATTACGACAACCAGTCCTTTTATAAAATTTGATCGAACAATAAAAGAAGATGGAATATAGTCTAGTTCTAATTCTTCAGCCCAATGTTTAGCCATTTTAGGAGATATGATTCCTTGACCGTCCCATAAATTAAAAGTAATATCTCTGTCCATTTCAATTACTTCGTCATCGCCATTTTCTATTTCTTTTACAAAATCAACTCTTTCTGTTCTGACAACTTCTTTGTCTGGAACTACACAAAAATAAGGTTCAGAAACAGGAATAGATGCAGATGTAGATAAACTAAAATAAGCATTATATTTTTCAGGAGTTATCTCGATATCATTTCTATCATTATTTAAAATTGAATACATTTTTTCTTCATATTCCTGATCAATGTATAAAGCATTATTTCTTCTTGCTTGACCTGCTCCACAAGCAAATCTAATATATTTTTTGTTATTTAATATAAAACCATTTTTCCCAATATATTTATAATGTCTTATATCATCTACAAAAATTGAAATGATTTCAGGAACAAATAATAAATCTCTTAATTTTTGTTCTGTTTCCAATAATTCTTTCAGGTTTTCTTTATTATGAGATCTTCTTTTTATTTTTCTTTTTTCTGATAATAATATATCAATTTCATCAGTATCAATATTTATACCTTTTATTTGTCTAAGAGTTCTCAACATTTGAGAATCACCTAAAGAAATAATTTTTGAAGATTTTTGCGCCTCTTCAAAAGACATTGTTATATTATAATTTGAATGATTTAATTGAGTTGTTGAAATTTTAAAAATGTAATACTGTTGAAGTTTTTTCAAATTGAAAATTTCCCTTGTTGTAATATTCTTTTTTTTTTTTTTTACCAATAAAAAATAACTCAATAAATAGAAAGTAATTTAAGTTATTATATACATTCCGGTTTTATTATCTTTTAATTTACGGTTCATACCTTTCCCTACAACTGTATATTCTCCAGATTTTACTTTCTCTTTATTCCCTGAATTAAAAATAGCTGCTAAAAGTAATCCTATAATGATATGCATAATATTATCCTTTCTTTTGTTTTAATCTTTTAGTAAATCAATTAATGTTTTATTGATATCTTCATCCCAATTTCCACACGAATATTCATCATAATTATAATCTAAAATATTTTGACCATTTATTTCAAATCTGTAATAAGACATTTCTTCCCAATCAAATTCATTTCTACACATATAATTTTCATCTTTTTCTATGGCTTCATCCAATAGGATTTCATAAAATTCATTGTAGCATTTATTCTCATCAATATCTATATCTTCAAAACTTACATCAGAAAAAGTTTCTAAATAAACATCTTCTAAATCTTCTTCATCAAATATTATTATTCTTTGTAGTAACCCTTTGTTGTGTGACATTTTTCTTTTTAATTTACTCCTTATTCCCTTGCTTATACCAATAATGTGATATATAATACGGATAATTATAAATAATTATTTTTTTCAGTAAACCAGCATAGAGCAAATAATATTCCAATAATAAAAATAAAATCTATACTGGTTTACTAAAATAAATAATATCATAGAACATATTTTTTGTCAAGAAGAAATAAGTTTTAGAAAAAAGTATCGTTCTTCTTGACAACAATGGAATATCATGTTATAAATTTGTTTGCTATGAAAAATAGCATTATTAAAAAAAATATAAAAAGGAAAAATATGATTAATCAAGAAAATAAAGGTTATTTTGAAGATGGATCTGGTCTTGAATATTTTAAAGTGTATAAAGACATGTTGAACCATTATGGAGTAATTCCTTCAATGGTATTTTCAGTTATTGCCAATTATTCAAAATATGCAATGTCTGGAGATAAAAGATGCTGTACTAAATCAGAAGTTGCTATAGGAAATGAACTTCAATTAAGTTGGTCAAGTGTAAGAAAAGCCATCAAACTTTTATTAAAAGACAAGTTAATTGAAAAAGTCAATAAATCTCAAATGACTTTAGAAGAGAAATTAAATAGTGCTAACTGGTACAGACCTGTTTCAAAAAATATTTATCAATTGAAAAATAAAGAAAAAAAGACTTATCTAAAAACAAATTATCAAAGACAAAGATATCAGGAAACAGGTCGTGAAAAAATTAAAGAAAACATCAAAGAAAAGATAAATCAAAAAGAAAAGGAAAAGGAAAAAGAAAATAAAAAAGGTGAAGAAAATAATGATGAATATTCCTGGTAAAAATTTAAAAAACTTAAAAACTATCGTTGTTAAAAAGAACAATTCATTGTTGTTAAAAAGAACTATGTATTGTTGTTAAAAAGAACAATACATAGTTGTTAAAAAGAACAATACACCTGTTGTTAAAAAGAACCTATTAAAGAATATATAAAAGAATATTTAAAAGAAATATTAAAAGAACTCTTAAAGAGAGAAATAGTGTACACCAGTAAAATTCTTTACAAAAAATTTTTTACAAAGAATTAATTAAATAGCCTACGGCGTTTACTGCAAAAGAATAAGAAAAATAAAAAGGAAATTAATTTATGAGCGAGATAAATGTAAAAATAATTAAGTGTGATAGTTGTGGAGGAATCATTCCTGGTAAGTTTTATATAGATCAGGATAAGTTTATTAATCTTTCTGAAGTAAAAGCAAAAGATTCTATGGAAAATAACTTAGACTTTTGTTTTGAATGTTGGAAGTATTATGCCAGAAGAGCCAGAGGAAGGATTGATACAGTAGAATTGATCAATGCTGAATTAGGTTTCAATATTACTGAATATAAGGTTATTGGTTGTAGTGAAGAAGAATTAATTTAGAAATAGAATTAGTGTAGATATATGGGAGGTATAATATGAGTGTTAAAAATAATAGTGGTAAAAATAATACTGGTAATAATAAAGAACAAATGTATCAACAATGTCTTCTGAGAAAAAGATCTGGAAATGTAAGTATTCTTGATGTTAGTTGGATTCCTGTAGAGTATGCTGTTGTTGGTAAGGTTTTGAAGTTAAAAAAAGAAGAAGGAAAATTAGATCAATCAGGTGAATGGAAAAGTGGTTGGGATGATGGTTGGATTGTTATAAAAGTATATGGGGTGAGAAGTGAAAGTGATATTGTGAAGATGAATTGGGATTATAGAAAGTGGAGTGAAATTGGTTCTTCATGATTGACCTAATTATTGTTATTGGTTTGTTTTTATTAATTTGGTTAATTTTTTTGTTATTGGGTTATTAGGGTTATTAAGGGGAAAGGTTTTATTTTAGTGTTTTATAATTTTAGGTGTAATTTTTGTTGTTAGTATATTTTTTATAGTTTTTTGGTTTATGTTTTTTTATGTGAAGGTTTTTGTTAGTGATTTTGTGTAGTTTTATTTGAGGTTTTTGTGTTTGTTTAGGGGGTTTTGGATTGTTTTTGTTGTGAAGTTTGGAGGGGGGTTTATTGAGGGGATTTTGGTGATGTTTTGGATGAGGAAGTTAAGGGGGTTTTGTAGGGTGTGTGAGTTGATGTGCCATACCTGGTTTTCGAATCTGTTTTCAATTAAATCACGTAAACATACGCCTATCAATCTCATGTTATGCCATGCTATACGCTCATATAACTTGCCATAATATACACATTATGACAACTTTTAAGGCTATTTTAAAGGATTTTAAAGCGATTCTATTGGTTGTATGTATAGAATGATCATTCAAGGCTGATTGATACCAGGATTGACTATTCTTAACTTGTTGATTGATATCCAATGTCATGCCATAGGTTGACTATATACCAGTATGCAATGGTATAGCATCCTGTTTAAGCATGATTTAAAGGATTTTAAACGGTTTATATAGTGATATGATATATAATGACCTATTGACTATATAAACGCCTTAGAATGGCTTAAACGATGATTGATTAATGGTATTTTTGGAGATTAAAAGTATATCACAACGTGATATATCATGACGTGATACATCGTATAACATGCTGTTTTCTGGAGAAGCACTATATAACTACTATGTAATACATAATACTGATTGTTAAATAATTTACACTTGTAAAATAAAATACATTTATAAATCATTTAACAATTCATACCAATACATCAATCAATACATCAATCCTTAACTATCAATCAATACCATCAATTAAAGTATAACCAGGGTTACACTATTCAATACATCAATCCAACAATACAACCTTAACCAACAATCAATACAATCCAACAATCCAACAACTTAACCAACAATCCAATAAACAAATTAAAAAAAATAAAATCCTGATAATTTTTTTCTACCAGGATTTTATTTTTTATTTTCTCCAGTAATTTATTTATTGTTTGATCAATTAATCAATTCTTTAATTAATATTTTACATGAATTCTATTCCATCCATCAATCATGATACTATCATCATATAAATCAATTTGATATAAATAATTATCATTATTTTTAATATTTTCTAAATTTTCAGAATATAAAGTTAAATATCCATCTTTTAAAATCCAATTATTTGATTTAAATTTATCAATTAAAATGTCTTCATTTTCTAACTTATCCCAAATTAAAATTTTTTGAACACTTTGATTTTTTATTTTTTCATAATTTTTTTGATTCATTTTAAAATCTCCAATTATCCAATTTTTTATTTTTTATTTTCTGATTATTTATTTATAAATTTTCTGGAATTCCATCATAATAATAGTTAGTCATAATATTTGAAATACTATCATGATCAAATTTTGACATTAATTTAAAATTCCAATCTTTATTAAAATCCTGAAAACCAAAAAAATCATTTTCAAAATTCATAAAATAAACTGAAAAATTATAATTATAGCCATCGTTAAGATTTACATATAATTTAATATTATTTTCCTTGTTTTCATAAATCAATTTTGAATTTTTATTATTTTTATTTGTTTTCATTTTATAATCTCCAATTTTTTATTTTTTATTTTTTTTATGATCCAATACTTATTTATGATTATAGGGATTATTTTTTAAATGTCAATAGTCAATTTTCTATTTTCTGAAAATTGACTATTTTTTATTTTTTTTTAATTTTTATTAATTATTTTTTTCTGTTTTTTTTGTTACCGATAAAATTGTACCGATCCGATTCACTTCAAAAATTTTATCAATCCATTTATTATCATGATCAAAAAATCTTAATGTATAAATAACTATACCCGTTTTTTGATCAAAATTTATCGATGCATTAATAGGTTTTAAAATGAACCATAATTCGCTTAATTTGTTGTCTTGTTTTTTTGAAGTGGTTTTATACATCCCATTATTATATTTTATAGTTGACATTTTATTTTCTCCAATTCAATTTTTAATTATTTATTATCCCATGAAAATTTAGAATTAATAAATAAATTATTATTTTTTTCAAATAAGAAAAAAGATTTTTTCCAAAAAAACTTATCTATACCATGACCATTTTTTGTCAAACAATAATTCCACTTATTAACTGGATTGTATTTTATAACATGGTAACAATATTTTATTTTATCCATTGTAAGCATTTTACCATCTCCAATTCTAATCTAATTTTTTTAATATCAATCTAATATCTTTTATATGCTGATTTTTTGGTAATTACTGAATTATTAAACATAATAACCAAAAAAACCAAAAAAATCAATACAATCATAATAATTGGATTTTTATCAATTGTTTTAAGAATAAATTCGATAAAATCTCCAATTAAGCCAAAATTATTAAAGCTTGCTAAAATCTTATTAATTGTCATTTTTTAATCTCCTCATTATTCCATTAACCTATTGATCTATTATTGACAATGAACAACGCGCACTGATTGATCAAATAATACTACGTCCCAATTGTGATTTAAACCAGTGTCAAAGCAGGTAATTTTTGTCTCAGAAATTGCATACAATGGTTTCAAGTGAGAATTTACACTTAAAAATTCTACAATTTTTGGATCGATTGTGTATTTTCCGTTTCCCATCATATTTTCGATTTTCATTTTTTTTGTCTCCTCATTATTTATTTTTAATTATTAACTATCATCAATACCAGTATACACAACATTTTATTAAATACAATACTTTTAAACAAATTAATACAATTTTCAACTATTCGATTAACTTATACTAAAACCCAAAACCTATAAATTAAACTTATACTAAACTCATCCAGCATACTAAAAATACAGCCAAAATAAAGCACTTTCAAGCGTTTTAAATCAATATAGGTCACTTTATATCTTAACTTTTAAAATCCATTTTAAAGCCAAAAATAACGATTTATAGCAATTTAAATTATTTTTTTTATGAGTTTTTTCTACCAAAAATTATTAAAAATTATTAAAAAATTTTATTTTTTACACGTGAAAATTAAAAATAAAATTATTTTTTTTATGGTCAATTCCTAGAGATGATTATTTTTATTTTTTATTTATTTTTTTGATTATTTTAATGATCAAAATAATTTTAAAATAATTTTAATAAATTTTTAAAATTGATAAAAAAAAATTCATACTTGTATTATATTTTTTTTCTGTTATGATTTTTATATCGTATTTAATCAAAAAAAATAAAAAATAAACAATTGGAGAAAAAACAAAATGACATTAAAAAAATATACTAAAAAACAATTAATTAATTTGTCGCCTGAATCAATGCTATACCAACATATTGATAATTTAAATTTACCTGAATTTATTAAAATTGAATTGTTCGAACAAATGAATTTTTTTTCACGAACAAAAAAAATATTAATGAATTCCTGGTCAAAGTGGGAATTTGAAAACTGGTATTATTCGGATTAAAAAAAAAAAAATAAGGATATTAAAAAATGAATCAATATTATTATATCTATGGCTTAATGGGTTTAACGTCCTCAAGTACTTACACAAAAAATATTAATAGATGGATTCGATTTTCTGAAGAGGAGAAAATTAAATTTGAAAAAAATAACATTTTACCATATGGCGTGACCAAAAAAGGAATTTTTATTAATGTTAATAAATTTCATTAATAACAGATCATTAATAACAGATTAGATTAAACAAATAACAAATTATCAAATAAAATTAGAATTTTATCAGGAGATTAAAAAATGGAAAATAAAAATATTAAATTAAAATTAGATAATAGTCACGAAAAAACATATAAAAATATTGAATATATTAATTCTATTATTTTTAAAAATAATGATCATGACAATAATAAAATCGATAAAATATTAAATAATTATGATTGTATTTTAGCGTATTTTGAAGGACGTTTAAATTGTCAAAATGATGAAATTATTCTAACCAATTTAAAAATCGAAAATGAAAATTATATCATTGTTGGACAAAATTGTTTAAATAAACCTTATTTATCATCAATAGAATTATATAAAAAATCTGTAGACTATTCTTATCCATTAACATATGATTTAATTGATAATTGGATTGATTCTAATAATTGGTAGAATGTCAACAGATTGTTAACAATTGTATCATTGTATCAAAATCTATTGACAATAATAAAAAAATGGCTATACTGGAATATATCAGAATAACAAAATAATAAAATCAAATAACAGAAAATTAAAAAAGGATGTAGAAAATGGAAGAGACAACAACAACAACAACAAATAAACCAAAAATTAAATACTGGGTAACGATGACTGATAAATTTATGTCAAACTGGGGATTATCAGAAAATAGAATTAATAAACTTGTTTTCGAATGTGAAAATTTTAATGAGGCTCGAATCGTTGCGGAAAATGCAGAAAATAGGTCAGATCAAAAATATATTAATATTTGTTCAAATAAACCGTATTATAATAATAAAAGATATTTTGTTCAGATCAAAAATAAAGAAATTTATCCCTCCTGGTATGAAAAAGATTATTTCAAAGCATAGGAGCAAAAATGAAAAAGTAAAAATTATTAAATTATATTATACAGTATAAAAATAAAAAATTATAAAAGATTTATACTGTATAAAATTAATAGAATAATTTTAAAATTCTATAAAATAAAAAAAATGGAGAAAATAAAAAAATGAAAACCGTAACAAAATTAAACAAAAATGCTGAAAATAAATTAGAAAAATATATCGTAAAATACTTAAAAGATTATACTAATGATGAACAAGAATTAGAATCCCATATTTCAGATATTTTGCAATATGGCTGCCAATCCGGCGCAGTTAGTCCATTAATTTATTATTCTGATACTATACCATTTTTCAAAAAATATCAAAATGAAATTAATCAGTTATTATCAGAATTAATTAATGATACTGGTATGCCAATTTCAGAATTATTACAATCTTTTGATGATACCGATCCTTTATGCCTGGATACTCAAAATCAGAATTTAATGGCGTGGTTTGGATTTGAAGAAACCTTAAGAAATTTGTGCTTAAAATCTGAAGTATTGGAAGGTGAAATATAAACCAATAAAAATTATATTTTATTATCTGATTATTGCCATTATAAAAAATTATAAAATCCTATAATGGCAATGATCAGGAAATAAAAAATAAAAATCAAATAACAGATCAAAAAAAAAAAAAGGAATGATATCATGACAACAAATAGCAAAAATTTATTTAATATTTTACCTGAAGAAAACTTTAATCAATATGCTGAAAATAGAAAAGAATATGTAATCAATCAATATATCGATTATGCCATAAAAAGAGATTATGAAACACGAACAAGGGAACAAATAGAAAAAAGCATAACAGATTATTTTTATTATATGGAAGTAGATTTTAAAAGATATCAGGAAGAAGTTTTTAAACATAATGAAGAATATAAAAGAAAATACGGAAGAAGTTTAAATCCATTTTTAAATCAAACAATTCCTGATCATGATTATGCTAGTATGAAAACTGGTATTTCTACATTTTTTATTATGAATTTATTTGGTATATTTGATTCTTTATGTCGTCAATATAAAAAAGAAAATGATCAAATAACAGAATAAAAAAATAGTATAATAACAAATAAGGAATTATAAAAATGAATGATCGAAAATCCTATAAAATAACAAATTCAGAAAACAATGATTATATAAAAGATTTAATTATTCCTGATTATGTTATACAGGAATTAAATAAAAGTTTTCATAATCAAAAATCAGATTATTATAATAATTTTGGAAATTTTTTTCCTATTTGGAATGAAAAAATTAATGAATTTTTAATTAAAAATTTTCCAATTTTCACAAATGAAAACATGATTTATAATATAAATAATATTTATAAAATTGTTTTTAATTGGAATAATCAAATATTTTATATATCATCATAAAATAAAAAGGAATAACAGATCATAAAAACCATTAAATTTATGCTACGTGAAAATAGCAATGAAATAGACAACGAAGGAAAGGAATTTTTCCATAAATTCTATATACTACCAAAAAAATTAACATTATCCTGGAAATGGCTATTTTTTGACATGGTAATTATTGATAAGGATTTTATAACACAACGGATTAAAATTTTTAAACATGTAATTACATTCTACTATAATTTTAATAAAAAGGATTTTAGAATTATTTTGTATGATGCAAGAGGATATATGTATATAGAAATTCAAAATTTAAATCCTGATCATAAAATAACATTCTGGAAAAATGAAAAAAGGAAATTAAATGGTAAAATGAAATTCCCAAAATATATTTTCACTTCAGATAAAATTAAATAAAAATAAAACAATAAAATAATAAAACAATAAACCATAAAACAAAATAACAGAAAGGGAATAACAGATCACGAAAACAAAAAAAGAAACGCAACAATTGAAAAAGAATCGCAAGGAAAAAGAAAATAAAAAATTATTGTATTTTGCTTTATTACGTGAAGATAAGGAAAATTAAAAATGGATAATTCAGGATTTTTTATAGCCATAATGGTATTTATTGGGATTTTTTATATTGTCATTTATGAAATTATTAAAGATAAAATGAAACAAAAAAGAATTGAAGATCAAAATAAATGGAGAAAAAATATATGTAATTTTCCTAAGCATAACAGATAAAAAAATAAAAAAATCCTTCCTCCTCCTCTGAATGTGATATCTAAAATTAAAAAAAGATATCACATTCTATTTTAAACACATTTTCCAGTATAATAAAATGATTTATATACTAATAGATATAAAATGATCAATGGTAATTTAAAAACGCTGAAAATGGCTAAAAATAACCAATAAAAACAGTATTTTATTTAATAAATTGCTGGTTGAATTGGAATGTTAACAGATTGTTAACGATTGTATCATTGTATAAAAAACTATTGCAATTTATTTATAACTTGCTATAATTAGTATAGAAATAAAAAATAAATAAAAAATAGGAGATAAAAAAATGAACAACAAATTATATAAACACTTTTCGGGAACATTACAAGCTTATCAAAATTGTATTAAAACTGGTAATAAAATTTGGGAAGATAAACACGAAGAAAAATTAAATGAATTGGTTAAAAATGAAATGCCACATGGAAGTGGTATTGATGCTGGTATGGAATTAGATTTAATCAATTCCAAACCAAATAAATTGATTTTTACATTCGAATTTCATCATATGGATGAAAATGGTATGTATAATGGATGGACTGATCATAAATTAGTTGTTACGCCTGATTTATACAATGATTTTTATACAAATATAACAGGAAGAAACAAGAATTATATTAAAGATTATTTATATGAAATTTTTGAATATGCTTTACGACAGGAAGTTGATTATTAATAACAGAAAAAAATGGAGATTAAATCATGTGGCAAACAAAAATTTTTAAAACAGAAAAATCAAGAAATAACTGGATTGAAAAAAATAAGAATAAGTATAGAATTGATATTATTTTTGTCAATAATGGCTATGGAATAGAATATAAAAAACTGGTGAAAATTTAAATAATAAAATCAAAATTTTATTAGAAAAGGATAACAACAGAATGAAAACATATAATATCAGAATTCATAAAAAAGATGATACTACAATTTTAGAAAAAATTCCTGCTTATCTTTATGAATATATGGGATATAAATTTTTAGTACATAAAACCTGGTTATCGATAAAAAATAATGAAAAAAATCCTGCATGGCAAGTATCAGAATTTGATACTGGTATGGGATTTATTTCATTTTGTGATAGTAAAAAAGAATGTTATGAAAAAATTCATAATTGGTTTAATGTAGACAATATTGGATCAAGAATAGAATTTTTTGATCAAGCTGTAAAATCTCAAATAAACAGATACGGAAAAGCAAATTAAACAATAACAAAAGGATTGAATAAAATGAGAACAAGAAAAACATTAAAAATTGGAAGTGAAGTATTATATCAATATTTTAATAAACCTGAAAAAAAGTTTTATGGTGATATCAGAAAAGGAATTGTAAGAGATATTTTTGATCATAATGGAGAAAAACTTTTTGAAATAGAACACGCAATAGAAGATACAAATATTCTTGTTTCGATAATTGTACATAGAAAAGAAATTAAATCAATCCTATCATAACAGAAATACAAACCAATAAAAGGTTAATTTTATTAGAATAACAATAACAGAAAATAAAAGGAAAAAATAAAATGAGTGCATTTATAGTAAACAAAAAACATATTGATTACCTTGTATCAGCATTATATTATAATAATAAAGATTACAGTAATAAATATATGGATATTCAAGAATTAAACAAAATTGGTCAAACCTTAGTTGATGCAAATTATAAAAGTGTTAATTATCGTTATAATGAATCTGAAAAACCATATAAATATATTTTTTCTCAAGTTTTTGCAATTGATTTTATTCAAGTATTAAAAGGAATTAATTGTCTTGATTATCAATCCTGCGAATATCCTGCATGGGAAAGATCAAAAGCAAAAAAGATTTTAAATCAAATAAAAGATCAATGTATTTATCATCTTACCGATTCTGAAAAATATAAATGGGAAATTAGATAATAACAGAATATAAAAGATAATGGAGAATAACAAAATGAAAATAAAATCAAAAGATAACAGAACAATATATGAACCAGTTGAATTTCAATATATTATTCCCAATGGAGTATTTTATCTTGAAAATCCACTTGAAAATAAAAATGCTTTACCTCATTATACATGCGAAAATTTTGATCCTGAATTGATGGTATGGACAGTTTATTTTGAATGGCAAAATACTAATCCCTGGATTAAAAAAGAATTTCGATCCTTCCAATATGGAAATAAATTAGCTGGATTAATCAATTCAATAGATTCAGATATGTTTTAAGGGAATAACAAAATGATCAAAGTATTTTTTTATGGCGAAGATGATAACAAAAGAAAAATAACAGTAAAAATGAGTAGCATTAAATCTTATGATAAGTTTATTGATGAATATAAATATATTGGAGGATTCAACAGGTTTTCAAGTGAAATATATGGTGATATGAATAAAAAAGAATCTGATCGATATATCTTTATTCCTGCGAACAACAGAGGATTTGAAGTAATTTATAAAATGTTATATGGTCATTCTCCATATGTAGTAAGAAAATAAAAAAAATTGGCTATTGTAAATAATAAAAAACTTGTTATAATAAAATTAGAAATAAACAACAATAACAGAAACGAAAGGGAAAAATAAAATGACGACACCAGTAATTTTTAGAAAATTTAAAGAAGGCGATGTAATAGCGTTATTTCCTACAATTCCTTATTCCTGGAAATATGATTTTACATGCTATCAACATATTGGTCAACATTCTGGATGTGAAGGAATTATCACAGAATTAACAAAGTTATGTAAACCCGAAGAATATAAGGATTTATTAGAAGAATTAATCTCAATGGGTTATGATGATTTAGTTGTAAGAAAAAAGATTACCTACAAACATTTTTTAGAACGAGAAAAAAGTATGAAGGAGATAACAGAATGAAAATTAAATTAAATAAATCAGAATATTGGATTTTATTAGAAGCATTAAGACGATATTTAAAATTCAATGATCAAAATAAATCAACAACAGAATGTTGGACAGGTTTAGAAACATTGACGACAGCAAAAAGTGTTATTGAAAAAGGATATATGAATTGGGTATATAAAAAACCTTATCGATCATTAGGATGGTTGAAATTAACAGAAAAAGGATCAAAGATTATTGAACAATGGATAAACGATGGTTATACAGAATTAGAATTTATTGAAGGTTTCGATTGGGAATATCCAACAAAAAATAAAAATTTACCTGGTCAATTAGTTGAAATAAATTTGTAAAACCAATAAAAAGATTGTTTTATTAGATAATAACAGAAAGGAATTGTAACATGAATAATAATAAAAGAAAAACAATTATTTATGAATATGATAAAATTAATACGTTTATTGGAGAAAAATCTTTATCTCCATATGAAAAAAAATTACTTCATCAATGGAAAAAAGAATGTGGATTTATTGGTTATATTTCAGGATATCGTTATTGGAACAATGAAACAGAATCGGTATTAGTTTATTGTAAAAATTATCCTGGAATTACTGATATTGAAAACAGACGATCAAACGGATTACATAAAGCAAAATTTTATTATCTATAACAGAAAGGATTTTATAAATGTATATTCAATGGATTTGTGGAAGTTGCAAAGAAATAAATTCAAATAACAATACAAAAAATAGTGTTTGTACATGTGGTGCATGTGGAAAAAAGAAAAATATTAATTATATTAAAAAATATTTTATATATATTATAACCAATAATTTATCAATTAATAATTTTAAAAGCTAATAATAAAAAGGATTTTATAAATGGATAAAACATTTTATATTCAAAAAAATATTGGAAGGTCAAAATATGTGCTGAATTATCACGATGGAATTCAAACACATAAAGATAACAGTCCGTTTTTTGGAATTGAGATTTTTTCAAACATAAAAAAATTGAATAACAGAATTAAAGAATTAAGATTGTTGGGATATCAGGAAAAATATTAATAAAAAGGAAAAAATTATGATTATTGAAGTTGAAAATAAAACGTATGAATATAATAAAGAAAATCCAACCAATATTTTAGCCATACTCAACCATAGTCCATTTAGATTATACAAGGTTAACAAAAATTGGGTTTATCATATAGTTGACAACGGTAACATTGATTCAATATTGATTGTCGATGGTGGATTTGTTATTCAGGATATAAAACAACAAAGAAGTGTTATGTTTATGGTTGATGATATAGATTGTATTGCTGTTTATACGGATGTTGTTGAAATTTATTATCATAAACATATTACTTATACTCAATTTGAAGGGATTATAAAATGAGAAATAATAATGATGAAAGTAATCCAACATGCAAGGGAATTGAATTAGAAGATTTATATAACAAATTGTCAAATTTTTATGAGGATAATTATTTTGAATATTATGATAATAATGAAATTCATACAAAATTAAGGGAAATTCAAGATTTATTACATGAAACCTTAAAATTAATGGAATGGCAAATGAAAAACAACAATCAAGTAAAGCTTGACAATTGGAAAAGAAATTCTAATAATCAATAAAAGGAAAATAAAATGTATATTTATAACTATCAATTAATCGATGCAATAAAAAAATTAGAAAATGAGATTAAATCTCATGCTGGAAAAGATTCAATAAAAAATTATTTGTTATTTGAATATAATCCTTTAGGTGATGCTGATAAAAGAATTTGTTTATATAAAACCGATGGATTATTCACTGATAATAAAGATAACAAAAATTTCAAAACCTGTTTTACGGCAAACTCAAAGGTATTTTCAAGCAATGATGAATTTTATGCCATTGTACCAGTAAAACAACTGTTAGAATCCCTTAAATTCTACGATAAAAGCAGTATGGTTCAAATATCTATTGATGAAAATTATAAAATGATAAAAAAATATTGTCAAATATTTGATACCACAAAATTAGAAAAACAAAAAACATTAAGAAATTTAGATTATAGTTATCTTTATAACAGAGGAAATTTTACCGTAAAAACAATTTGTTTTGTTATTGATGGATGTAAAATAAATTTTATTTCTCAAGAAGGAAGAGATGAAATTCTTAAAAACATTTTCCAGGACGAAGAAAGAATTTATGAAATTATTGAGTAACAGTTAACAACCAATAAAAAATCTATTTTATTAGAAAATTGGTACTTGTAATTTGAAAATAAGTTGCTATAATCAATAGTAAAGGAGATAACAAAATGACAACTGTACTCAACCTAAGAAATACACCAGTAAAAATTATGAATGATAAATTGTCTACAATAAATTTTAGTGTTATTGAACCTATAATTTATGATTATCACATTATGAATAATATACAAATGTATTTCAATATGGAATATTATCAATTTACTAATGAACTTGCGAATAGTGACCTTGAAATTGTTGGATGGGAATATAAATCAGGAGATAAAACCTTGATTGTAAATTTTGATTATAAAAATTGTGCTGGTTATATCTATCTTTAGAATAAAAAAAGGAGAAAAATAAAATGACAAATAATCCGAAAATTACAGTAAATAATTTATTGAAAGGTTTAATTGGATCGGGAATAATCATAACAGATTGGAATAAATTAAATAACAGAATGGATGTTTTATTTGGATGTAATACCAATGTTGAAATAACAATCAATAGAAAAAAAGAACAGGTTTTAATTGATGTAAAAGGTGGTGTAGTACAAAATATTTTGACAACTTGTGAGAACACTGATTTTACACTTATTGATTGGGATAATATTGAAGGTGGTCAAGAAGATTTATTTGAATTAGGTGATTATGGCGCAGAAGTAAAAACAGAAGGTGATATCTTAAATGCAATCAATGAAGCTAATCAAGAAATCTTAGATAATAACAAATTTTATAATGAGGAAGAATAAAATGACAGAAAAACATTTTTTTAAGCCTGGTGAATATTGGATTGGTGATCCTTGTTATGCAGTGAAAGATGAAAACTGGAATGAGTTATGTGATAACACAGGATGTTTTGGTTTAGAATTAGAGAAATTTCCCTCTAATTGGCAAAGCGGTTTATTTGAATATAATGATCAATTGTGCTTTACATATAAAACAAAATATGGAGATGGTACATATTATGATAACAAAGGGAATGAATATGGTGTAGATGCTGGATTAATTGGAATTATGCCGATTGAATGTTGTGATGGTGATAGTATGCATGGTGGAAATATTCATATTTTTGAACATTCTTTTCAAGTATGGGAAGAAAATGGAAAATTTTATTTTGGAGATATTGAAATAAATACTGATGATATTGATGATTTTTGGAATGAAGATTTAGAATATTAATAAAAAATAAGGAAAATTAAAATGAAAAAAACAGAAAATAATCAAATAAAAATATCTGAAAAAGAAATAATTGAACATTTAACAACTTTTATTGAGGAATGCGATTCAGATGAATTAGCAAGAATAACAGGAGATATTTTTGGTGGAAAATGTTTTTGGTCAGGAGATATTGAATATATGGATGAAATATATGATGCAATTTACACTTTTGAACCTGATGAAAATTATGCTGGCGAATTTGATAGCCTTGATTTAGACCAATAAAAAGTTTATTTTATTAGAAATGATATAACAGAAAGGACAATAACAATGAGCGAAAATAGAAAAAGACATCCTGGAAATTATAAAAAATTAGCACGAGCATTAGAACAACGTGGTTATAAGGTAGAAAAAGAAATTATTTTTGACTATAAATATATTTTTTCCAACCTATCTAATAAGAAGAAACAATCACTTTTCACATTTTGGAAAATAACAGGAAAAGGAATTGATGGTGGTTTTTGTACACCTAACAAACAAAGTTATAAAAGTCTTCGAGGTCATCTTACAGCAGATAACACTGAATGCTTTGATAAATGGAGCAAGTGTCCGTTGAGAATGAAAATTCAAAATCTTGATTATGAAAAACTTTTCAAAGAATTGGAATTATTGGGAAGTCCAGAAGGATTAGAAATATCAGATAATTTTGATGAAAATGGCGTTTTTACATACGAAGAAGCCTAATAAAATAAAAGTTTTATTGTATAATAACAAACAATCAATAACAGATAAGAAAGGACAAATAACATGTGGAATTTTATAGATGCTGAAATAAAATGGAAAACAGATGACAGTATTAAAGATGAATTACTTATTATGTATTGGAATAAAAAAACGAAAATTGGAGCTGATTTTTCTATCAAGTGGTATTTTTTAGACACTCCCACACCTAGACTTGAAATTTTTGAAGATTCCTGGTTGGCTTTATATCAATGTGGTCAAGATTTTCTGAAAGTGCTTGCTGAAAATGATAATAAAAATTTAACTAAAAATGAAATGAAAGTTAAATTATTGGAAATTGGTTTTGTTGATAAAACCCATGAGAATTCATAAAACAATAAAATGATATTTTTATCAGAAAGGAAATGAAACATGAATTTTATTATAGTTTTTAATCTTATTATAAATATATTAATTTTATTATGTCTTTTATATTATTTTATTCTTTGGAGAATTAGTTTTACCTGGAATAAAACTTTTTGGACAGAAAAAAAATATGGATTTACTATGTGGTGGAAACCTTTTAATCATGATTATGAAAAAGGAATTATCAGTATCGATTTCATCAATATAAAAAAGATAGAAGAATTAGAAGAAAAAGAAAGGTTTGGTAAACGATGATTGATAACGATATTGCAAATTTACGTAAAGATTGGAATTACAAAAATAATGATGATACATTAATTCTTTTGGAAAGAATAGATCAATTGTGTATAGAATGTGGTAGAATTTTCCAGGCATTGAAAGAAGTCCAAGAGCATTTAAGAAATGGTAACAAGAATAAAGCTTTAACAATCGTGAATGAAGCCTTAGAGCCAAAAAGATATAATAACAGACCATATAAGGAAAACGGTAATGAATATTAAACAAATATTTTGTTTTCATAATTATGAATTAAAAAAAGAAGAATATCTTTATTCGAAAAAAAGATGGAAGGTATTTGATAATGAAATTTGGGAAGTTTTTTATGATTATTACTCAGAAGAATATAAATGTGACAAATGTAATAAAGTAAAGAAAAAATTAAAGAAAAGATAAGTTTTATTAAGGAAACCAGGAGAAAATAAAAATATGAACATAACAGAATTATTTACAAGAGAAAACGAAAATGATCTTGACATTAGAATAACTTGCGGTTATCGCTGGATGGTTATGGATGACAGAACACATGAATTCATTGTATATGAAAGAAAACCATACCAAAAAAATACTTATATAATTGGTCAAACTAAAGATGAAGATTTAGCATATGAATTTTTGACTACTAATATATGAAAGGAAAACGGATGGGATTGTTTACTTATGTTATTATTCCCGATGTTCTTTTGCCAAAAAAATATCAAGGATTTAATGAATGGCAAACTTATCAAATTGTAAAAAGAGAAATGGGAAAGATAGAAGTTTTAAATGATGGAACAATGGTTTATAATAAGAATGAATTTTATTCTGGAAACAATGAGATTTTTAAATTGACAAATAATAATTCTAATGGAAATGAGATTGTAAATATTGTGGCAAGCAACGGAATGGATGTTAATTCTAAAAAGCATAAATTTATATTTGCCAAAATGAAAATTGAAAATTCTAAAGTAATAGAAGTATTTGATTTTGTAAAAAAATAAAAAGGAGAATAGTATGGTTAAAATATTTAATATAAAAAATTTTTCAATTATGTTATGGATCGATTTATTTTTTTATGATGATTTTAGTTTTTATTTTTATTTACTTCCAACAATACAGTTATCGGGATCAAAATATGTTTCCAGGGCATCAATTCAATGGTTATTTTTTGAAATAGAAATAAGTTATTTTTTTGATAATAGAAATTAAATAAAACCGTTATTTTATTAGAAAAGGAGACTTAATTTATGACAAGTATGCTTGGAGCGTTTTTATTGATGTTGTTTGGAATTATAATTAGTGGAATGAAAAAAAAAGTAAAATAACAGAAAAGGAGAAATAAAAACATGAAATTAAACCCATTTGGTAATAACAAAAATAAACAGTTGGTCAAACAATTACAAGAACTTAAAGCAGAAATTTTGAGAAATTCTTTGATCCCAAGAATTCGTTATCAGGGTTTTATTGTTAGAGATAGGAAAACCAAACAAGCTTTAGGTGGAAAAAATATTTCTGGATTTTTTGTTTATTTAGATAAAGAATTGGCTCAACAACAATTAGATAGTATAATGAAATCATCTAAAGAAAAATATGAAGTTTTTCCCGTAGATGTTGTTTATACCGAAGAAAGACAGGAACAATGAGAATTATATTTTATGATCAAAAAGAAGACGATAACAGTGAAATGACAATTGATCAGCTAATCCAATATTTACAAGTGATCAAATTAGAATGGGGAGGCGAGTGCATTATGGGACTTCCTCAAGAATTTCAAGATGATGATGGAGAAACAGTAAGATGGAATGCTTCAATTAGCAACATTGAAATTGAAACTTCATTACCTGATAAAACGGAAATTTTATTATATTGAAAGGAATATAAAAATAATGGATAGAAAATTAGCCAGTGTTCAAAAAATTATTGATATTTCTCCAATAGAAGGAGCAGATAGAATTGAAGTTGCTACTGTTCTAGGTTGGAAATGTGTTGTTGCTAAAAAAGATAATTTTAATGTTGGGGATCTTATAGTTTATTTTGAAATTGATTCCATTCTTCCAGATCTTCCCATGTTTGAATTTATGAAGGACAGAAAATATAAAGTAAAAACTATTAAATTACGAAAACAAATTAGTCAAGGATTAGTGATGCCGTTATCAATTCTTCCAGATAAAAATTGGAAAGAAGGAGATGATGTAACAAACGTTTTAAGAGTTACAAAACATGATCCTCAAGCAGAACAGGAAGAACGAGAAACTAACATTAAAAAAAGTCAATTAGAAAGATGGCTTCGTAAACAGAAATGGTATAGAAAATTATTTCCTAAAAAAAGAAGTGGTTTTCCTAATTGGATTAAGAAAACAGACGAAGATAGAATTCAATTATTTCCAAATTATTATTATCATTGGAAAGATTTAAAATTTATTGTTACCGAAAAGGTTGATGGACAATCTTTAACTGTTTTTATTGTAAAAAATAAAAAACTTTTTTTCCGAAATAATATAGAATTTGGAGTTTGCAGTAGAAACTTAAAATTAAATAAACCGAATAACAGTTCCTGGTGGACAGTTGCCAAATATGCAAGATTAAAAGAAAAATTACTACAAATTCCATTTAGTAAAACCATTGTTCTTCAAGGAGAAATTTTAGGACAGGGAATTCAGGGAAATAAATATAAGATCAGCGGATATAAGTTATATATTTTCAATTTAATTGTTGATGGGAAAATCATTGATAGCATTGCTGCAAAAGAAATTCTGGATAAATTAAATCTCAAATTTGTTCCCATTTTAGAAAAAGATTTTTCTTTATTTCCTACAATGCAGGAAATGGTTGATTACGCAAAAGGAAAGAGTGTATTATTCGATACTCTAAGAGAGGGATTGGTTCTTAGGAATTATGAAAACAATATTAGTTTTAAGGTTATTAATCCTGAATTTCTTTTGAAAAACGATGTATAATAAAACGATGATTTTATTTGGAAAAAGTGTGAATTAAAAATGACAAAAATAAAAGATGTAACTAATAATGTAGTTTTTGGAAACAACGATGATGAAGCCTTACCAGTATTGAAATGTGTTTGTGGTCATAGATTTCAATCTTGGGATTTTATTATCAGTGTGTATGAAGAAGATCCATATCAATGTCCTAAATGTAGTGCTAAATTATTTTTTGGAAGTTCAATTACAGTTTATCAAATCGAAGAGGAAGAATGAAAAAACTCGAAGATGAAGAATTATATAAAAAATTAAATACAATAAGAACTCATCTAATTGTTCTTTTATCACAATATCAACCATATCAATATAGAAGATTGATAGAGTGTTTAGATATTCTTTGTGATATAATGGAATTAGATCCAAATAAGAATTATGAATCGGATTAAATAAAAGGATTATTTTATTATGATAAAAAAAGATGATGCAAAAAAAATAATTATAGAATATTATTATGTTTATGATTCTTGTTATAGGGGAAATGTTGGTAGTGAACATGATGGTTTTCCAAGAGGAAGTGGTATATATAATACTTTTAAAAAATCAAATGCACAAAGAATGGTTGATATAATGAATGTTGTTGCGGAAAAAGAAAATAAATTAAAATTACAAATTGGAAAAGAAAGCATAATGTTAGACGCCTTGAACATTGAAAATATGTCTGATGAAGAAATTATAAAATGGGTAAAAAATAAATAAAAAAATTTTTATTATAAAAAGAGGATAAATAAAATGGAAGAAACTATTGTAGAAACAAAAATTTATAAATCAAGATTGGCTTCTCACTCTGACACAGAAGAACATATTTTATTAACCACTAATTCTAACAATGTTGATAATGATTTTTTAATTGTATGTACATCTGAAACAATACCATCATTAATAGAACTTTCTGATAAATTAAGAAATCATGATTGGACATTTGAAATGTCAGATGATCATCGATATTGGAGTGCTGGAAATGCCGAAATGAATACAATACGTGGTCAAATTCTTCAATATGGAACTGGTGGAAAAAAATTATTGGATTTCTTTTATCCAGAGAATAATAGCGGTTGCCATAGTAAAAATAGTTATCTTTAAAAGCAAAAAATATAGATAAGGAGAAATGATGGATAGATCAACATTTTGGACTGGATATTTTGTTTATGCTGTAATTCAAGGAATGATAATTATGGCTAGATTAGTAAAATTGATTGAAATATCTTGGTGGTTAGTTTTTATTCCAACTATTTTAATATTTCTTAGTGCGTTTGTTTTTTTAGTTTATCTTAGTTTTGTTTATAATTTAAGAATCGAAAAAGACGATAAAGAAAGTAGGGTATGATGAACGTAACCAATATTGTAGTGGATGAATTGCCGGAATATGGTTGTGATGATTGCCAAATTAGAAAACCATCTATATCTAGAAGCGGTTACGATATTTTTATGTGTTCTGCTGTTAATGAAGATGTAACAGAGCATACTGAGAATGCTACACGTCCCTCATGGTGTCCCCTGGTTGTTGAGGTTCCCGAAGTGTGCGAGTGGAAAAAGGAAGATAAAGCGACTAATGGGAATTATGATATTTATGTATCACCACATTATCCATACATTTATGTATCAAGTATAGATCACAATATTCCAACTTTTTGTAGAGATTGTGGCAAGCGTATCAAGTATGTGGAGGAGGAGTGATGGATATAGAACAAATTGTATGGGACGAAAGAAAAATAAAACTTATTGAAAAGCAATTAGGAGAAGGATCTGTTTCATATGAAGTTGGAAGAGTTTATACAAAAATCGTTGCATATTGGGAAGTTGTTCCGTGGATTGCAGTTTATAAGGGTGATGAAATATTCGCTAGAATGGACGCTACAAACTGCGTGATCATTTACGCAGAAAAAGAAAGTGAGGAGTGATGAGCACAAATAGCGACCCGATGGTCAAATGTTCTATATGTGGTTTTCTTTATTATCACTATACAAATATAGTATGTCCTCGTTGTAACTTCGATAACCAAAATATTTCGCAAAACGAATCATTAGACGCTCTCACCGCTACCATAGCGCAACGTGATGCGGAGATTGAAAGGCTGAGGGGAGTGTTGAAAGAGATAGCAACACATGACTTAGATGTGTGGGCATGTGAGATTTGTAGGATTGCACAACAAGCATTGGAGGATGTGAATGATGAATAAGTTTACAAAAGCATGGTTAGATGCAAACAAGAATAATTTCGGAGAGCAATTACCAAATGAAGCTGAATTACAAGAACAGATAAACAATAAGGATGCGGAGATTGAGAGGTTGAGGGAAGCGTTGAAGGAAATATGGGATCTAACTCACAATAAACAAAAAATTAGATTGATAGACGCTCTCATTGAGATTGATATTGTTATAAAACAAGCCATAGAAGAGGTGAACAATGACTAACAAAATAATGTGTGTGCTTATGGAATGGAACGGAGGGGATACCCTTATTGTCAGAGTAGAGGATTGGAAAGATTTTGTTACAGAAATAGACTGCCTTCTTATTGATGGTGAAGCAGGCGATACGTTTTCTATTACATTAATGGAGAACAGTGAAAAAGAACTTGACAATTTACCAGAATTTGAAGGGTGGTGAACAATGACTGAATTTATTATGAAACATCAATTTGAAATTGGGTATCTTCTAGGTGTTGCAACAACTTTGATAATTACTTATTTAGTTTAGGAGGAATAATGATTGAATTTACGAAAGAATGGATTGAGGAACAAAAAAAATTGCTAAACCGTATCTCTCCACTTCCGTGGAAAGCCTGTGATTGTGGAAAGTGTGGTCAAGTATCAAACAAAATTGATTGTGTTGCTAAAGCAACCATTGGTGATTGGGGTGATGATTACCCTTCCATAAGACGTATAGGAGGTTCAATCGAGGGGAGATTTGAAACGTACATGGAGCAAATAACTTATGGTTCTGTGTCAAAGGACGAAGGAATAGCGAACGCAAAATATATTGCCGAAGCCTGTAATAACTATCCGAAAGCCATTGACGAAATCCTACGTCTCCAATCACGTGTGCAGGAACTGGAAGAATCCTTGCATGACCAGATTAAAGAAGACGCTGATCGAATAGCCTACCGAGATAAACGCATAGTAGAACTGGAAGCTGAGTTAATGTTCTATCAAATGGAATGCCCTGACCTTATTGGAAGATACCAACCACAAAAGGAGGAATGATGTTAAGAAGATGGTTAATGAATATTAGATGGGCTATCATCAAATTAATTGCTGGTAATAACACAATAATAATAAATTGTACTTTTCAATGTGATGGGCTAAAAGAAGGATGGAGTATTAGTAATCCAAATAATCCAGAAAGAAGTCTTGTTTTATATGGCAGAAAATTACAGGAAAGTGAGGAATGCCGATGAGTGAATTTCCAATGAAATTAATTGGTAAAGAATTGCCTATCAGTATTGTGTATCAATATGAGGATGAAATACCAGAGAACATAAATGACATAATTTATAGCGCTATGTTTAAGTCAAGTTATGTTGATTTTTGTCGCATATTTCCAGTGTTAAAAATTAATGGTAGATACTTTTATCTTATTGAACAATGTGATGCAATCAATGACGGTGAATAATGGTCATATTAACAAGAGTTGAATTTGTTATGATATTGTTTGGATTTTTCTTGGCTGGATATTGGTTAAAATATGTTTTGGAGAATAGGAGAAAATAATGACTCATTTCTGGATTGGATTCATTTGTTTTGTTGTTGGCGTGATTGTAGGTTGTGTTGTCATATTTAGTGTTTCATTATATGTTGCGACTAGAAATGAAGATAAGATATTTATTGATAGAGAGTAATGATGAAAGTTATCAAATCGATTATTCATTTTTTGAAGTGCCACTATGGTTATCACGAATTTATGAACAATGTTCCTGTTTGTACTTGGTGCAGATATAATGCTCATGCATTAAGTGGTGGAAAATTTAGAAAAAAACTATGGCTATCAGATTTCAGAAAGAGAAGGTGAATGATGTTTTGGATTGGATTGTATATTTTGCTTATAGTATTATTCGTGTTGTAGTGGAGAGCAACATATTATCGGACGCCAGACGAAGAAGCTCTTGATATTAAGAAAGAAACCAAATATTGGAGAAAAGAAACAATACGAAAAAGGGAATTTGATAAAGATTGGAAAGAATATGTAAAGCGTATGAAAATTATATTGTATGGCAATGGCAATTCACTTAAGTCAAAAAGTATAATAAACGCTAATTGTAAAATAGATAAGGAGATAAAATGAAAAAAGTATTTGCACTGTTATTGACGTTAGTCATGTTGGTCAGCATCTTTTCAGATGTGTCAGCAGGTGGGGATAAGGTTCGTGGCGATAAGGGTACTGGTGATGTTAATCAGCACCAGGTAATGAATCCTCCACCATTCCAACCATAAATTTTGTATTTCAAAAGGTAAAATAAAAACCCTTGATGGGTCTGGCATTAAGGGTTTTTAGGAAGTATATATAGTGTTTGTCTTGTATCTAAACATTGAGTCAGAACAATAAAAAAAAATGAATAAAATGATTATTTTATTAGGAGAAATAATGCCAAATCAAGATGTTATTGATAGATATTTTAAATATAAAACAGAAGGGTATGAGATTGATCAAGATTATATTCAATATAGAACATCAATAGATAATAATTCATTCGGATCAATTTGTATCGAAGTTCTTGAAAAAGATAAACCCATTCATACTTCATTGAAATTATGGTTTGATAGAAAAACAAGTCTTGATATAATAAATAAATTAATTAAATGTTTAGCTGATTATCCAGAAGATCAAAAAGCTAGAATTCAAAATGGTTTTGATTGTTCTTGTAAAACACGAATCGAGCATGAAGCCAAATAATAAAAAATAAACAACTACACGAAAAATAAACAAGGAGTAAAAATTGGTTAAAAAAACTACCACCAGTATTGTCCTAAAAAAAGTACAGAAAAATCCAGAAATCTTAAAGCAAGCAATTGAAAATTTATCTTTGGCAGTCAATATTTTAGAGTTTATAGGATCAGAGAATATTGCGTATAGAAAAACAATTAAGAAAATCGTTGAAGATTGGGATGAATGGATGGTAGAAAAATAAAATGTAGAATCAAATTATATTTATAGAAAAAAATAATTTAACTAATTTATTAGAAGAAAATATTAACACACTAAAGGGTTTGTTAAAATCTGAGATAATGTTTATAGATAATTTAAAAAATTTAAATAAATATTTATTGTGTAAAGGAAATTGTGGCACAATATTTTTTGGAATTGGTAAAATTAATATTGAATAAAAAACGACTTTATTATTAAATAAAAATTGCCTATTGACAAATCCAATAATATTTCGTATTATATTAGAGTAAGTATAAAAAACATATAAAATAAGAAAGGATAAAGTAAAAAATGAAGTTTAAAGAATTTAAAGAAATTATGCAACAAAATTTCAAAAATCTAACAAAAAATACAAATCAATTATTTGAAGTGTCTTTAGATAAAGACGAGTTATGGAATTTATATTTAGATAGCTTTCTTCCTGGAACAAATGAAATTTATAGAGAAAGACGGGAATATGATTGTTCTTGTTGTAAACAATTCATTAGAGCAATTGGAAATGCTGTGTGCATTGACGAAAACAATAAAATTCAAACCATTTGGGATTTTGAAACAAATGATCTAGTGTTTCAAATTGTTATTGATGCCTTATCTAAACATATAAGATCAAAGCCTGTAACTGATATTTATTTTTCTCAATATGCAAAAATTGGAACAGATAAAAATTACGAAGAATTAAAAAATGGAATAGTTCATGAATGGGATCATTTTTATTTGGAATTACCGAATAATTTTGTGAATCGATCTGGTAAAACCGAGGGAGACGTAAAGGGTTCATATCGAGATATCAAAAGTGTTTTTCAACGATCTCTTAATGAAATCAGTAAAGAAAGTGTTTTAACTGTATTGGAGTTGATTTCTCAGAATTCCTTATATAAAGGAGAAGAGTGGAAGTCGGTTTTAGAAAAATTTTTAACATTGAAAAAAGAATATGAAAAATTAAATACTGATACAGAAAAAAATAATTATGCTTGGACAAAATCTATTGATGTTGGAAGTGTCATTGGAAAAATTAGAAATCACAGCATTGGAACTCTTTTAGTTGATATTAGTGAAAATATGGATTTAGATCAAGCAGTTAGACGGTATGAACAAATTGTTGCTCCAACAAATTATAAAAGACCTAAAGCAATTTTTACCAAACAAATGTTAGAAGATGCAAAAAAAGAAATTGAGAAATTAGGTTATTTAGAATCTTTAAATCGCAGATATGCAAATTTAGATGACATTACTGTAAACAATATTTTATTTTCTAATAAAGATGCTTCTAAAAGAATCTCTGGAAATGTTTTTGATGACTTAGTTTCTGATGTGGTTATTAGTCCAAAAAAGTTTTCAAAAATAGAAGAAGTTCCCGTAAATGATTTTATTGAAAATGTTTTGCCAACAGCCAGAGAAATAGAAGTATTCTTTAAGAATAAGCATTCTCCTAATCTTGTGTCATTGATTGCTCCAGAAAATAAAAAATCACCTTCAATGTTTAAATGGGATAATTCTTTTGGATGGGCATATTCTGGAAACATTACTGATAGTTCAATGAAAGAAAGAGTTAAATCTGCTGGTGGGAATGTAGAAGGAGTCCTGCGATTTTCAATTCAATGGAACGATACTCCGAATTCTCATGATAAAAATGATCTGGATGCTCATTGTCATGAACCACACGGCAACGTCATATCTTTTAGAAACATGAGCAATTATCGTACAACTGGAGTTTTGGATGTAGACATTAGGTTTCCGAATGAGGGAAGTCCTGCTGTTGAGAATATTACATGGTCTAATTTATCTAAAATGGAAAATGGAAAATATGAATTTTTAGTTCATAATTTTGCCAACCGAGGAGGAAAAAACGGATTTAAAGCAGAAATAGAGTTTGAAGGAAATATTTATTCTTTTGAATATAATAAAGAATTACGACAGGAAGAAAAAGTTTTAGTGGCATATGTGCATCTTGAAAATGGATTATTTAGAATTGAAGAAAAAATTCCATCTAATTTATCGTCAAAACAGGTATGGAACATAAAAACCAATCAGTTTATTCCAGTTTCCGTTATTATGTTTTCACCTAACTATTGGGATCAACAAAATGGAATTGGTCATCGTCATTACTTTTTCATGCTTAAAGATTGTGTAAATTCTGAATCTCCTCATGGATTCTATAATGAATTTTTGAAAGAAGATTTGATGAAACATAAAAGAGTTTTTGAAGCTCTTGGTGGAAAAATGTCCGTAAGAGAAATTAATGATCAATTATCGGGATTAGGATTTTCATCAACAAAAAGAAACGAACTGATTGTAAAAATTAAAAATCAATCAGAGAGAATATTAAAAATTAAATTTTAAAAGGAGATAAAAAATGAGTACAAATAATAATCAAATGTTTGAAGTAGCAAGTCGTATGAAATTTCGGTTTCAATTTATGGGAGTTTTATCAGTAGAAGATTTATGGGATTTGCCATTAACTTCTTTAGACAAAATTTTTAAAGAATTAAACTCTCAGGTAAAGCAATCACAAGAAGAAAGTTTGCTTGAAACAAGAACAAAGAGCGATGAAGAATTAGAACACAAAATTGAAATTATAAAACATATTGTGTCAGTTCGATTAGAAGAAAACGAAAAGAAACGAAGAGCAAAAGAACGCAAACAACAAAAAGAAAAAATCATGGAAATCATGGCAAATAAACAAGATGAAAGTTTGCAGAGTAAATCTTTGGAAGAATTGTCTTCTATGCTCAACGAATTAGAAGGATAAGAAACAATATAATAAAAAATAAATAGAATCAGACTAATCTCTGATTCTATTTATTAAATAAAAGAACGATTTTATTATAAATTCCTTATTGACTTTATTTTATATTAATGCTAAAATCTTTATATAAAAATAATTAAATGAAAGGAAAAATATTATGGATGATAAAGAAAAAATTGAGTTTTTAGAACGCATTGTACAATCAAAAGATCTTTATTCTGAGGGACTGAGAAAACAAATAGAATTACAAGAAAAAGACCTTATTGAATTACGTAAAGCTAAAGATCGGGATGCTTTAAAACTTTACGGAGAAGGCATATTTAAAGGAACTGAAATAGGGGAAAAAGCTCTTGGAGAATCGTTGTATTTTCATCCTTCTTATCATCATAAAAATAATCTTGGACAAATAGGTTTTCATACAATTACCGTTGCTCCAGTAGCAGGAATGGTTTATTTAGGAGGATATGAATCTTATGAAGAAAGAAAACTAACATCTAGTTGTACTAGCTTTTGGTTAACCAGGGAAGAAACAATGATCTTGATAAAAGGTTTGGCAGAAGCAGTAGAAATGATTGAAAAGGGTGAGGAATAAATTATGAATGATAAATTTGAAAAAGATGAAATTGTAATAATTGATTATTCACAGTATGGAAGAATGAATTTCAGAAAAGGAAAAATTATTGAAGTTACAAAAGCTGGAAATTATAAGGTTTTAGAAGACGGAAAAGAAAAATATGAAATTTTCACTCCGTTTGGAAAACTTCGTGGTGATAAAGATTGGAATTCAACATACATTAGGAAATTTTCTCAAGATTTATGGGATAAATTTTTAAGGCAACAAGAAAAATTAAATATTATTTATAAAATTCAAAAAGTAGTTTTTAAAAATTTTAATATTGAAGATTTAAGAGAAATAGAAAAAATTATTAAGAAATATGAAAGTCAAGAATAAAATACAAATAAAAATCAAAAGGAGAATAGAAATGCAAAAACTAAAAGATTTAGCTGACATGTATATGGAGACTATTATCTCAATCGTAATCATAATAATATTTTTTACTTTGATTATTCTTTTTGGAGGATTAAAATGAAAAAGATATTACTAACTGGTGGAGCTGGTTTTATTGGAAGTCATACAATTGAACATTTTTTACGTAATACAGATATGGAAATATATGTTATTGATAGATTGAGTTATGCAGGTAATCTTAATCGTTTAGTAGAAATGGATATTTGGGAAAAGGAAAAGACAAGAGTTCACTTTATATATCATGATTTTAGATCTGCCTTTCCGTTTTTTATTAAAAAACAATTGTCTGAAATAGAATATATTATTCACATGGGAGGCGAAACTCATGTTGCAAATTCTTTTAAATATCCAAAAATATTCCTTGAATCAAATGTTATTGGAACAATGAACGTATTAGATTTGGCAAGAGAAATAAATCCGTCTTTATTTGTTTACGTAAGCACCGATGAAGTTTATGGTGCTGTTGTTGGTGATAAGTTACATGTAGAAGGTGAACCACACAGACCTAGTAATCCTTACTCTGCAAGTAAATCAGGTGGTGAAGCTATTGTTCATTCATATTGGAAATCGTTTGGAGTTCCAATGATTATTACCAACACGATGAATAATTTTGGACAAAGACAAGATCCTGAAAAATTTGTACCAAAAACAATGTTGAATATTTTACAAAATAAAACAGTGGATATTCATTGCGCCACAGATTCTAAAAATGGAAAAGTAATTGACATTTCTTCTCGATGTTGGTTACACGCTCGTAATCATGCAGATGCATTATTATTTTTATTAGAACATAGTACAATTGGAGAACGCTATAACATTGTAGGTGAACGAAGAAATGTATACGAACTTGCTCAAATGATTGCTACTGCATTAGGAAAAAATAATTTTAATTATGATTATGTTCCTTTTCATTCTTATTCTCCAGGTCATGATATGCATTATGGTTTAGATGGTACAAAAATGAAAGAACTTGGTTGGATTCCTCCTGTTCCATTTGAGAATAGTCTTGAAAAAACCGTACAATGGACTAAAGATAATCCCAAATGGTTGGGATTAGATTAAAAATAAATAAGCAAGGATGAAACCATGATCAATAAAAATAATAAAACAATATGTGATCGTCATACCAATATCTTAGAGATTGCGGAAGAGTGTGTTAGAATGAAATTTCATGAAGAATCTGCTGAAGAAGATTTTAATTATTTTATCAATAAAATGGATGATATTCATCGGTTAGCAAGACAAGCTTTAGATGATGGTCAAAATATGGAAGATAGGTTATATGAATATAAAACCGCCATTGAGGAATTGGGATTTACAAGGAACAAAAAATAGTATATAATACCAATGAAAACAAATATGTCAATGATTTCACTGTGAATGAAATCATTTCCAAAAAAAGGAGAATATGTTATGAGATTATGGCATGAAAGTTTATTAGATAAATTACCAAGACAACAGGTGTTAGGACTTCACAGAGAAATTTGTGCCCTCAGGGGGAACGGATGGGGAAAGAAACATAGCGTAGTGGATTACGTTTTTGAAAATCCTTATTTGAAATTAGTTGCCTATCATATGCGAGTAATGGCAGAAATGGAACGAAGAGGATATATTGTTGATTCCGAATGGAAAGAATATACTTATCGAGGCAAGAATTTAAAACATGATAGTTATAATAGTGAGGATGTGGCTGTCCTACAAGTGTATCTAAAGCGTTTTCCAGTGTATTCTGAGCATAATGAGGCATATTTACAAGAATGCTTGGATAATCTGTCTAAAAAGGGCGCAAAATTACTATAAAAGCATGATTTTATTAGGAAAGAAGATAACGTATGATCGTTGAATGGATTGAAAAATGCAAAGAATGTAAAGGAACTGGAATCTATGTTGGAGTAGCTGAAAATTATAGTGACTATGGAGTTATATGTTCTGTATGTAAAGGATCTGGAAAAAGACATAGAAAATTTGAATATGAAGAATTCACTAAAAAAGAATTTGCCAATGTAAATAAAGTTTTAGAAGTTAATCCAGGAATTATTATTGGAAAAACATGTTGGGATGCTGGTGGAATTCATTATATTGATTGGTATAATGGCAAAGAATTTCCTATTGGATCAGAAATGAGAAATTATGTTTGTCCTTCCTGGTGGTTTCAATGTGCTGATTATAGCAAAAAACCAAAATGGAAAAAATGTGTTTCTGGTAGATTCTCCGATTGTAAACATTTTAAAAACAAAGATCATTGTTGGAAAAAATGGGATGAGGAAAATAAAAAATGACATCAAAAGAAAAGCAAAAATTAATAAAAAAATCACTTAATTATGGTAAAAAAGAATCGGAAATGACTTTACAACAGATTAAAGATAAATATTTCCCCAATAGAAATTTAAATGATTTGAGGGGAGTTATAAAAAAAGAAAATCCAATAATGGATAAAATTAATGAAATTATTAAGGAGAAGAAAAATGAAGACTTGTACTGATGAAAATAAAGGATGGACATACAATGATGGTCGCTGTGAAAAATGTGGAAAACCATTTGTTTATGTCGGAGACGTTCCTCTAGGTGGATTTACTAAAGGTTTAGAACCCTATTGTACCTGTAATCAAAATGCAATCAGTATAAATTCGGATTTCCTAAGCTTATTTAATAATCAAGGTTGGACTTGTCCTAAATGTGGAAAAGTATTTTCTCCTAGTATTATTGAATGTATATATTGTAATAGAATAACTGTTACAACTACGAAAACAGATACTTATAATCTTGAAATTCATACAAAAAATCATGACTGAAAAAATAATAATTGAAAATTTTACTGATGTAATTTGTAAATCATGTGATTCTTGTGGAGTAACTGAGTGTTGCCCACCTTTCCAATGTTTGAAAAAGGCAGTTCAATTAAATAATAGATGTTCATTTGGGGAAACATATTTAAAAGAAGTTGAATTATATTATTTGTTAGGAAAGACATTGCATGATTTAATTTTGGAAAAAGGAAATATGAAAAATGTTCGTGTGGTAAAAAATATGTATGATGGTTTACACAAGAAAATATATAATGAATAAAATAAAAAATCCTTATTTAAAATATTTTATTGAGCGATATTAAACCAGAAAAGATAAAGAAGAAAAATTTGTTAATTGGGATTATAATAGATTGATGAATAAAACAGTAATAAAAGAAGTGTTTTATTGGAAAAATTTAAAAGGAGATTCATGAATCAAGATCTATGGTTTTTGAAAGAGCAATATGATTTGCTAGAAGAATCAGCAGATAGGAACTTAGATATATTGCGTAAAATGAATGACTATTTTGGAAAATTCATCATTATGCCACAATTTTTAGCTCTTCTTATTATGAAAAGTAAAAAATATAAAAGGTTAGATAAAGAATTTGACTTAATATCTGCTAGACATAATAATGAACGAGCAACCCTTAAAATATTACAGAAAATGATTCATGAAATTTTAAATTCATCTATGATAATTGAAATTAATAAAATAAAATTTTAGTTTTATTAGATTTAAAAACCAATAGAATGATGGTTTTATTAGGAGTAACATGGGCGATTATATGAAAATGGAAGATTTTTTAAGATTTGTAGAAAAAGGATATTTAATTGATCATGATGGTTTAGGATATTTATGTTCTTCTGAAAACACGAAAACAGATCCCAAAATTTTAATTTATCCTTCTGATGTGAATTATAAATTTGATAAAGAATATTTAAATACATTTCCTGGTGTTATATGGTACAATAGATAAAAGGAGAAAATATGGAAGTTAAAAAATCGCCAGATAAAGTTTTAGTTACCGGAGGAGCTGGATTTATTGGATCGCACATTGTAGATACATTAATCGAAAACTTTTATGATGTAATTATTGTAGATGATTTGAGTAGTGGAAAATTAGAAAACATAAATAAAAAAGCAGATTTTTATCTTTGTGATATTTTTTCTAAAACAATATTACAAAATGTATTTGAAGAAACTCATCCTGATTACGTTATTCATCATGCAGCACAATCCACAGTAGTAAAATCTATGAGTGATCCCGTTTCAGATGCTCAAACAAATATTATTGGAACTTTAAATTTATTAGAATTATCTAAAGAGTTTAAAATTAAAAAATTTATTTATGCTGGTTCTGGTGGAACAGCTTATGGAAATCCAAGCTATCTTCCATGTGATGAAAACCATCCAGTAAATCCAATTTCCCCTTATGGTATTTCAAAACATACAGTGGAACATTATTTAAATTTTTATCATAATCAATATGGATTGGAATATATATCTTTTCGTTATCCTAATATTTATGGAGAGAGACAAGATCCATCAACTGAAGCAGGTGTAATATCCATTTTTGCAAAACAAATGTTACAAAATAAAGAAGTGATTATCTATGGAAATGGCTTACAAAGCAGAGATTTTGTTTATGTAAAAGATATTGCTAGAGCTAATTTATTGGCATTAGAAAACAACAATATTCCTTCGGGAATTTATAATATAGGATGGGGTCATGGAACTACAATTGATTTAGTTTATGAGACATTAAAAGTTATCACAAGATATAAAAAGAATCCTATCAATAAACCAGAAAGAAAAGGCGAGGTTTACAGGACATTTTTAGATGGTGAAAAATTTAGAAAATATACCTGGTGGCAACCTGAAGTTAGTTTATCTCAGGGTTGTATGTGGGTTGTTGATTGGATGAAAAGAAATTAGTAAATGAAATATTGGTTTTATTATAAAGAAAGGAATAATTTAAATGACTGAAAATAAAGTTTTTATAATTTTTTGTTACTATACTGTTCTTTATATAATTCTAGCATCTATTTTAAAGAGTGTACGTTCAGATATTTCAGACATAAGTTTTGTCATAGGATATTGTCTTTTTGTTGTATTGGGAATGCTAAAAGATATTATTAATTTTTCCAAAGATTTTTAAATATAATAAAAAATTGATTTTATTGGAAAGGAAATGAGAATTGAACAATAACATCATTACATTAATTTTCTCAAAAAATAGATCATTACAATTATCATTACTTTTAGATAGTTTTTACAATCAATGTTTGCAACCAAACGCTACTGATATCTATGTGGTTTATGCCTACGATCAAGAATACAGAAATTCATATCATCAATTGATCGAAGAACAAAAAGAAAAAGAAAGAAATAATATTCAGTTTATTGATGAAAATTGTTTTGTTTCTTTTAAATCATCTTTTGTTTATGAAACAAAAAATTATGAATATATAATGTTTTTAGTGGACGATAATATTTTTACTAATAAATTTGATTTATCACAAATTAAAAGTTTATTGGAATATAATATTGATGCTGTTGGATTTAGTTTAAGGTTAGGAAAAAATACAAAAAATTGTTATCCATTAAAAAAAGAGCAAGAAATTCCAAAAAGTATTGAACATCGTCATATTATAAATTTTTCTTCTTTGCATTTCATTGAAGAAAAGGGACTATTTAAAGAAGTTGATTTTGCTACTTTCGCTTTTGATTGGACTAAATCACAGTTGGATTTCAATTATGCTTTAGAGATTAGCTCAAGTATTTATAGAATAAAAGATGTTCGTGCCTTATTAGAAAATTTTAGATATAAAAATCCTAATGAATTAGAAGCACAGTTATATGCTAATTTGTGGCAATTCTATAATAAACCAAAACTATTGTCATATTATAGAAGTGTTGCTTTTTGTGCTCCAATGAATAAAGTACAAAATGTAGCCTTAAATAATAGATTTAGCAATATCAATATATACGATTCTAATAACATGCTAAAAATGTATGAAAATGGCTTTAGAATTGATTGGAAAAAGTTTGATGGATTTACAAGCAATGGATGTCATCAAGAAGTAGAACTATATACTATGGAGGAATTTGAAAAATATGGCATATAAAAAGAATTTTGTTTCAATTATTATTCCTTACTATAATTACAGTCAATATATAGATCAATGTTTAGAGAGTATTTCAAAACAAACATATAAAAAATTTGAAGTAATTATTGTTGATGATCATAGCAACTTAGAAGAACATCATAAACTTTTAGAAATTAAAGCAAAATATTGGAAAAAAATGGATGTATCTCTTTATTGGAATATAGAAAATTTAGGATTGACACTTACAAGAAATAAAGGGGTAGAAAACAGTAAGGGAGAATTTATTTTATTTTTAGATCCCGATGATAATATTCATGAGGACTACTTATTAAAAACAACCAAAACTTTAAAACAAAATCCCGAAATTGGTTTTGCATATGTAAACACAAGATACTTTGGAGGAGAAAATAAAGTATTCTCACAACCAGAATATAACTTTTATAGATTGATTAATGCTGGAAATTTTATTTCTTATTGTAGCTTGATTAGGAAAAAAGCATTTATAGAATCAGGTGGATTTAATTTAGAGAATTGGTCTTATTTGGAGGACTATGAGTTGATAATCAGGTTATCTCGAAAGGGATGGTATGGAAAATTAGTTCCAGAAGTTTTATTCAATTATTATGTACACGAAGATTCAGCTATTCATTCTGGTTTTACTGCTGAAGCACAAAAATTATTTTATGCCTATTTTATAAAAAAATATCATGAGTTATATCCTGAACAGTTGCAAGCAGAAGCAGATAAAATTTTACAAGATGTTCCTAAAAACTTTATGTCTTTGCCAAAATCTGAAAATGAAAGGTGGTGGAATGAGTGGAAAAAGAATCATATCCGTTAGTATCCGTAATAGTTCCTACTTATAATAGAAACAACTTTCTAAAAAAATGTATTCAATCAATATTAAATTCTACTTATGAAAATTTTGAGATAGTCATTATTCAAGATGGAGGCGAAGAAAGTGCAAAAGATGTTATTGATTTATTTAATGATAAAAGAATTAAATTGTTTGTGAAAAAAAACGGTGGTCTTGCATCTGCTAGAAATCATGGAATAAAAAAAGCACAGGGAAAATATATTTCATTTATAGATAGTGATGATGGTGTTTATCCAAGCTTTATTGAAACGATGGTTAATTTATTAGAAAACAAAAAATCGGAATTTAAAATCTCATATTGTGATTCTGTAAGAATACATCAAAGAAAAAATAATAATGGAGAATATGAAAATTTTTGGAGAGACATTCCTTATTCACATGATTTTAATAGAGATTTATTGTTAGTTATGAATATTTCTCCGGTAAATTGTTTTATGATAAATCGCGAATGTTTTAATAATGTTCCACTATTTGACGAAACTGTTTCCGTATATGAAGATTATTTGATGAATTTAGAATTATCTTTAAAATATGATTTTTATCATTATCCTGTTCCTTTGGTATGGCATACTTGGAGAGAAGATGGCTCTACCATGTCAAGTAGTAGAGATTTTACAACTCCAATTCCAGGAATATATAAAAAATATTTTCAACATGCAAAAGATCAAATTTGGGTTGCAACTGCTATGAATAATGTATTGGTACAACGAGGACTTCAACCACTTTTCAATATTCAATATAAGGAGGAACAAAATGAAAAAAAATAGAACCAATATTAAAGAATTATTAAAAGATTTTGACGTTTCTACTGAAGATGAACTTCAAGAAAAACTAATGAATGAATCTACCATAGTAAAATGTACAACTGAAAATTGTTTTAATATGGTAGACTTATTGGATGGACAATTTATTAATGGAGATCCTGTTTGTAAAAGATGTTATAGAGAATATTATAGCGAAAGAAAAGATTATGATTTATAGTTTTGTTTGTGATGATTGTGGAAAATATTTTGAGATCAACTCTCAGCCATTTGTAATTAGCAACAATCAGATTTGTCCCAATTGTAGATCTAAAAATATTCATAGAAAATATAATTTAAATTCCATTCATTATAAGGGAAAAGGTTTTACTAAAAAAATTAAAGGAGATGAGGAGAATTCCCCTTGGAAGAGTTAAAAGATAACCAACACAACGAAAAACTCCCATTAAATATTTCTTTTGTATATGCTGATAAACCAGGCGAATTAAATACTTCAATTTACAGATGTGTAATTCCATATTTAGCATTAAAAAATGCAGGTCATCATGTTTCATTGATTCCGGTTCATTTATTTGAACAAAATACAATTGAGGCTAATAATGCTTTAGAGAAATCCGATATTATTGTAATAGAAAGAAATTTCTTTGGAGATGTTTTAACTAGAATTGCATATTGGATTGTTAGAGGAAAAATCGTAATTGCTAATTATGATGATTATTATGAAGGAATTGAAGAAACAAATGCTTCTTATTCTTTTTGGAATAAGGGAGAAGTAGATATTGAAAAAACTGATTATATTAAAGAACCTAGATCTTATGTTTATTCAGATAAATATTATAAGATTAAAAACGAAACAATAAAAGAAGTTAAAGAAAGACTAAAAAGAATAGGTTATCCTCATCCATTATGGCAATTTAAAATGGGATTGAAAATGGTATATGCTCAAATTATGCCTAGTAAGTATATGATGAAAAAATATAAAAATCTATCTCCAACATACTATATTCCAAATTATTTTGTAACACAAAATTATATTCATATTCCAAAAACTCCAAGAGATTTTAAAATAATAGGTTGGGGAGGTAGTTTATCACATCTTCAATCTTTTAAGGATAGTGGTGTCATCCAGGCATTAGAAAATATTATCAATTCCAGAAACGATGTAAAACTTTTGATTTGTGGTGATCAGAGATTATTGCCATTAATAAAAATTTCAGATGATAAAAAATTGTTTCAACCCTATGTAAAAAATGAAGATTGGGGAAAAGTGGTATCATCTTTATTTGATATTGGTATTGCTCCATTAGAAGGAGAATATGATAAATATCGTTCTATGATTAAACCGATAGAATTTATGTTAACAAAAACTCCATTTGTTGCATCTTATGGAGAAGCATATAAAGAATTGTTTCAAATTGGAGGTCTTGGAAGTTTTATAAAAAATTCTGCCGTAAATTGGGAACAAAAACTTTTATATATTTTAGATAATTATGAATCAGAAAAAGAAATAATGAACGGTAAACCGTTTGAATATGCTTTGACTTGGGACTATATGAATGGTGTTGATTACATGGTTGAAACATATAGAAAAATTGCCAGAGAATTAGCAAACAGGGATTTATAATTATAAAAAATTGGTACTTGACAATGAGTATTCTTTTTGATAAAATAAGAACAGATAAATAAAAAAGGAGAAAAAATGTACATATCAAAATATAATAATTTAGATTTCGTAAAAGAATATTCATTAGTTCTGTCTTTAGATAAAGATGAAAAAACAATTCAAAGTTATTTAAGTTCTATTGATCGATTTTTTGATTTTTTAAAAATTCAATCTAATGAAGACATTTTTAAAATTTCACCATTAGAGGGAAGAGAATATCAACAACATTTAAAAGATCATGCCCTTTCTAATAATTCAATAAACACTTACCTTCTGTTCTTAAAAGTGTTTTTTAATTGGTTAGTCAATGAAGAAAAAATTGAAAAATCCCCTTTGACAAAAGTAAAAAACTTAAAAGCAAATGAAATCAATAGGGCTTTCTTCAGTGAAGAAGAAGTAAAAAAGTTTTTTGAACACTGTAAAACAAATGAAGAATTTGCCATGTTTGGAATTTATTTTACAACTGGATTACGAAGATCAGAATTAATTAACATAAAATTAAATCAATTAGATGGATATACTATTCATAATGTAATTGTAAAACGAGGTAAAACCAGGGATATTTATATTCCAGATGATGTTTTAGTATATTTGGCAAAATATCTTCGAGAAAGAAACAGAAAATATCCCAATAATGAATATCTGTTTGTTTCCAATTGGGGTAAAAAGTTTTCTGGTGAAGGAATTAGATATAAGTTTAATTCTATTTTAGAACGTGCTGGATTTCCAATAGAAAGAATTAACGAACTCCATGTACATTCTACGAGACATACTTTCGCAACAAATTTATTGAGTAATGGAGAAAATATGAAAACCACTCAGGAAAGTTTAGGTCATTCAGATATTCAAACAACTCAGAAAATTTATGCTCATATACATAAAAATCGTGTATCAGAAGCAATGAGAAATCAATCTATTTTATCTTAACGGAATAGGATTCAATATGTGCAGAAAATGTTTTTTAAGAGGTAAAAAGGCAAAACTTTCAAAAGGTAAAATAAATTTTTTTGCTCATGAATTATTAAAAGGTCATGGAATTCCAATGTTTTCATATTCGCCAAATAATTATGCAATCGAAGGTAGAGTATGGCAAATTGAAAGAGAAAAAACAAAGAAAAATAAATATTATAATAAAGCAAGAAGAAAAATTAATAAAGAATTTGAAACTTATTGAAAGGAGAAAATAAATTATGAAAATGCAAGAAATGATCAAAGAAATGCGAAGCGTTATGGGTGAAGATAAAGATATATCGATTAAACTATATGATAATGAAATATCTTTTTATTTATTTGAAAAAGAAATTGGAATTTATTTAAATAAATATAATTATAATTATCATCCATATATTGACCTTGAGGGATGTGATGGTGTACATGCTCGTTTAGGATTTAAAGAAATACGGGTTATTCTTATTGTAATGGCAATAATTGAAAATAACTTAAAGGAAATTTTAAGTTGGATCAATGTTGATTCTCAATAATTTTATAAAAAGAAAGGACTGATAAAATGCAATATCATTATATTCTTCAAATAGATTTAGGCAATGGAGCATATTCTGTAACCGATGGATATTTAGATGTGAATGATTATCTTGATTTGAGTTTTGCAAACCAACAATTAAAACCAGAAAAAATTATATTTCAAAGTAATCATGCTACAATTGTTTATTGGAATGATGGTACAAAAACAGTTGTAAAGAGAGCCGATGAAGATGATAAATTTATTCCCGAAGTAGGATTTGCTATGGCTTTAGTAAAAAGAATATATGGAAATAGATCAGAAGTTTTAAGATGGATTGAAAATGCTGAGATAAGGGAGTAATAAAAATGTCTGATAATAAAAATAAGGAAATCTTAAATAAATCTTTACCAGAATATCTTCCAGAATTTTTTGAAGAATTAACAAAACGAATTATTGAAAAAAACGAACAATACGGAGACGCATGGATAGAACGTGGATTAATTTATAATGGTCTTACTCAAGAACTAAGATTTAGTAATTGGAGTGATGATAAGTTTTTTAATCATTTTTGGTTAGATGAAAAATTACCCTGGTTAGACTTTGCTGGAGAAGCATTTATTGGATTCATTCGTGAAAAGTATTTGAAAAACGATGATAAAATCTAGGTTTTATTTGAAAGGAAAATATATGAAACTAATTTCACACGAAGAAGTAATCAAGGAATCTTTAAAAGATCCAGAATTTAATATTGCATATAAAAAGATTTATTATCAAAGTGATATTGCAATTGCTGTTTATAGAATTCGAAAAAATAAAAAATTAACACAAAAACAATTTTCTAAAAAATATAAAATTAAGTTAAAGAAATTAAAAGATGTAGAAAATGGAATGATTGGAGATATGACATTAGATCAGTTAGAAAACATATTGGAAAAATTAGGATTATATATATCAATTAAATTAAAAAATTTTAGTGAAGATTTAGATTAGGAGGATTAATTAATTGGATAAATATTTATGTTTATTTGCTGAAGGAACGCAATATGAAGCGGTAATGATTCATCAAAATGAATTAATGGAAAAGCATTTCAAGACTATTTTTAATTACAATGGAAGATGGTTGAACGATGCTGGCTTTTATGATTTACCTAATGCTAAATATATTCTTGAACACTCAAATACTGGACACGGTTTTGCCAGTTGGAAGCCATTTATAATGTTACAAACAATGCCACACATTAAAGATGGTGATTTATTGTTTTATTTAGACGTAACAGATTATGTTTATAATGATGGATTTTACAATTGGGTTGAGCATTTAGTAAAAACTGAATTAGATGGATCTTTCTTTAATATTAATTATTATAGACATGGTGATTGGACTACCAAAAAGTGTCAAGAAATAATGGGTTGTGATAATAAGTTTTATTATGAACAGAGGCAATTAGAATGTGGAACAATTGCTCTAGTAAAAAATAAAAAGAATATTGCCTTACTTGAAGAATGGTTGCAGTGGTGTCTTACTCCTGATGCTATTCTAAAAGATAGAAATCCAAAAGAAGAAAACGATCCTGGTTTTATTGATCATCGTACGGATCAATCGATTCTTACTAACCTGTTTTATAAGTATGGTTTAAAGGGAGTTGGTATGGAATATGTTAGTCCTGCTCCACATGGTTATATTGTTTATAATTATTTTGAACGTGGAATGACTGGTTTAGAGAATAAACATAAATACGATTAATTGGAGGATTATTGAAAACATTATATGATTTAGCAAATAAGTATGGAACAGATAAAAGAGAACAAGATCATAATTATGTAAGAATGTATGAGGAATTATTGTCTAATAGAAAAATTGATAACCTCTTGGAAATTGGTTTAGGCTCTGGTGCTTCAGCTTTAATGTGGTCAGAAGCACTTCCTAATTCCAATATTCATATTATGGAATATTTTGATAAAGAACACGTTGAAGTTTGGAACAGTCCTCAAATTTCTGCTCCAAATTTAATGATTCATCCTGGAGATTCTACCAAACATGAATCATGGGCTAATATTCCTTATGGATTTGATGTTATTATTGATGATGGAAGTCACTATCCGAAAGATCAAATTGAAACATTTAATTTGGCGTTTTCACATTTAATAAGAGGAGGTTTGTATTTTATTGAAGATACTCATTGTAATTTTGAACAAAAATATACTGAGGGGAAAGATATTATATATAATTGGGCTTTAAACTTAGTTTTTAATCAGCAACTTCCACTTTTAGGAAACACAAATGGAAATTTTTATCAGCTAAGAAATCTAATGCCTATTCCAATTCGAGATATTTATTCTTATCATTTTTATAAATCTGTAATTGTGTTCGAGAAAGCATAATATGAATAATGATATATCTATTGTAATGCCAATTCATAATCAAGAATCAATTATCTTTAAAATTTTAATGGGAATTTATAAAAATTCTTCGGAGTATGTCAAAGAATTAATTTTAATTTTGGATGGATGCACTGATCATACTCAAGAAATTGTGGAAAAATTTTTAAATACTTATAATAAAGATAATAGATTTGATGCAAAAATTTTTATAACCCCAAATATTTTCGAAGTACAATCTTGTAATATTGGATTTAAAAACGCTACTTGTTCCTGGATTATCAACATGCAAGACGATATAGAAATTACAGAAAGACATTTTGATAAAAGATTAATGAAGCCATTTTTAAGAATACATAATCTTTTGGGTGTTACAGGTAGAGATGCTGCAAATGTTTACCTGAATACAAAATATGAAATTGAGTTTCTTGATTTAGCAGGAAGGGATGCAAAATTTCCTTTTTTAAAGGAAAGAAACAAATTTTATATCCGTGATATAATTAATCGTGCTCCAATTTTATTCAATCATGAAAAGTTAAAAGAATTAAATTATTTAGATGAAGATTTTGCTCCAATTTGCCAGGATGATACAGATTTATTTTTAAGAGCGTATAAAAAATTTGGTTACACTTGCGGATCTTATTTAATAGAGTATAATTCTCCCCTAGAGTGGGGAGGAACTAGAAAGAGTGTTGAAGTTAGTAATTTTGTTCATTGGTCTGAGCAAAAAAACATGCAATTATTGAAAGAAAGACATTTACACTTGATCTTAGGAGAAAAACATAATTTTGAAATCAATATATAAAGGAGAAAAATGAATTTTCAAGAATATTCACAAAAATATTTTACACTACCAATTGACTGTGATCCCATAGATAGAGCACTCAAAGGATTGAAGTATTGTATAAAAAATAATATTTTAATTATTGTTGCTGGAAATGGTGGATCTGGCTATACCGGAAGTCATTTTGTACAGGATTTAATAAAAGCCTGTCATGCTAATGCCAAATCTTTAAATGATAATACAGGATTATACTCTGCTTTATCTAATGATGTTAGACATGATGATGTTTTTATTGAACAATTATTTAGAATAAATGGAAAGTATCTGTTTGTTCCCATTAGTTTTTCTGGCAATTCCAATAATATAATTAAAGCATCAGATTATGTTAGGAATGTTCAAAAATTACCAGTTTTAAGTTTTACTGGCAATGATGGTGGAAAACTAAAAAAAATATCTAGTTTGAATATTAATATTGAAACAAGCAACATTTATGTTGGTGAGGGTTTTCATTCTTTGATCTTACATTATTTAGTTGATGAGTTAGCAAAGTCAATTTCTCAATTAGATTAAATCCTTGACTTTTTTATTGAAATATAGTAAACTATTGTTTAATATAGAATTGAAATAAGGAGAATAAATTGATTATAGCAAAAACTCCACTTAGAATAAGCCTTTTTGGTGGTGGCACTGATTTTCCAGATTATTTTAAAGATAACCCTGGTCAAGTTTTATCAACCGCTATTGATAAATATACATATGTCATTTTAAATAAAAGACCCTTTGATGAAAAAATAAGATTGGGATATTCTAAAACCGAACTTGTAAATTATGTTTTTGAGTTAGATCATGAATTAGCAAGGGAAGCCATTAAGTTATTTAGTGCTTCTGGAATAGAAATGTCAACAATCTCAGATGTTCCAGGAGGGGTCGGTTTAGCAACAAGCAGTTCTATTCTTGTAGGAATGTTGAATGCCTTAGCAACATATTCTAATGTGGAGTTTGATGTTTCTCATTTGATTGATTGGGCTATAAACATTGAGGTAAATAAATTAAATAAGCCTATTGGATATCAAGATCAAATTATTGTTGCTAAAGGTGGCTTTCAAAATATACATTTTAGTTCTTTATATCAGAAGCCATATAATTTTGTATACAATTTCAAACAAACCACAATAGATCAATTGGAAAGTTGTTTAAATTTATTTTATTTTGGAGGTCAAAGAAATTCTTCAGACATATTATTAGAACAAACTAAAAACATTGAAAAAAATAATGATACCCTAAGACAAATGTATAATATTTGTGATAATGCTTATGATGAACTATCTAAGGGAAATGTTTATGAAATCGGAAACATGTTGGATGAATCATGGAAATTAAAAAAGACTCTTGCATCAAATATCAGTAATACTGAAATTGATTATGTTTATGAAAAAGCCTTGCAAAATGGATCAAATGGTGGTAAACTTTTAGGTGCTGGAGGAAATGGATTTTTATTATTTTTTACAAAGGATTATGAAAGTAAAGAAAACTTGCTTAGATTTATGAAATATCATATGCTACGAATTAAACATGTTCCATTCAAGTTTGATAAACACGGTTCGAGAATAATTTTCAATAATGAATAAGGAGATAGTTTGAACATAAATATAATTTATACACCTACTGAAGAAGATTGGCTGAGAGTTAGAAATAATGCTCTTACAACTCAGCGAAAACAATCTGATAAAGTACCATCTCCTGAATTAAAAAAGAAAATGATTATTTCAGAGCATTCTCCAATTAGAGATTTAAAAGCTGTTTGGGAGTGGATTGATTTACCTTATTATGTTAGCGTACATTTTACCAGACATAAAATTGGAATTGAGCATTATGTATCGTCTCAAAGGAACGATATTCAAAAAGAATTTGATAGAAAAAATGCACCTCAATCAAATCCCGTTACACATCGTTGCTCTGCTAATTTTCAAGCAATATTAAATATAAGTCGTGCTAGATTATGTTTAAACGCATCTCCAGAAACAACAAAAGCCTGGAAATTATTTCTATCAAGACTTTATAATTATGAACCAGAGTTGGTACAATTGTGTGTAAAGCCTTGTATTTATAGAAATGGAATTTGTCCAGAAGTTTTTAAACAATGTGGTTATAATAAGACAAATCATTATCATATAGTTCAAAAAGGTTATAATTATTATATTGGTTTTACGAAGGAGGATGATTTGACATAATAAATAAAATTATTGTTTTATTGAGTTTATTTATTGTTTAAAATTTTATTAAATTAAAGGAGAAATTGTATGGCAAAAACGCATGAAAGTTTTGGTGATTTAGAACAAACCGATGGATCATTCGCCTTAAAAGGCGTGATTACTGGAGTGGCAAAACCAACATTTTACCAGGAAAAAAATGATAAAAATGGTAAACCATTTCGAATGATTAATTTCGGTGTTCAGGTTTCAAAGGATTGGGTTCATTATTTATCAATCAATGGAATGACTCAGGAAAAAGTATATTTCTATTCAAAAGACGATAAGAAAACACTTAGCCAGGATTGGAAATCTCGTAATTCTTTCCGCAAAGAAGGATATCGACTAATTGGAATGAACTTGGGTCTTGAAAAAACCAAAGATGAAAAAGGAAATGATGTAAACGATAAGAAAAATCTTGTTCCTTTTGATGCTTGTGGATATATTTATGAAAATTTAAAAGATGGAATGTCAGTGTTTGTTCGTGGAAAGCTAGAATATTCTAGTTTCAACAATAATAGCGGTGAACTGCAACGAAGTGTCAAACTTGTTCCTAACCAAATTTCTTTATGTAAAGACGTTGATTTTGATGAAAAAGATTTTGATGTTCAATCAGATTTTACTCAAACATTTGTCTTTATGGATATGGAAATGGTCAAGGATGGCGAAGAAATTCTTGGGGCAAATGTTCATGGAAGCATTATAAATTACAATAGCATTGAACAAGCTGAATTCTTTATTCGAGATTCCGCATTAGGAAAGAATTTCAAAACATTAAAACCCTATACTTTCATTAAAACATGGGGCAACCTAGAAACCGAACGCAATAAAGAAGAAGTTGCATCCGAAGATGTTTGGGGTTCAAGTAACACTATGGAATCTGTTCGTTCACCTTATAAGAAATTGTTTGTTATTACGGGTGCAGATCCAAAATCAATGAACCGTGAAGATTATAGTGAATTAAAAATGGATAAAGCATTGCAAGCAATGAAAAAATCACAATCAGAAAAAGAAGAATTTAAAACACAGAATACTTCTACTGCTGGAATTACCGAATGGGGAAATACTACACCCGTTGAAGATGAAGAAGAAACTGGTTGGTAATTATTATTAAAAATAGGTGGAATTGAAATATATTCCACCTAAATAAAATAGGAGATTTTATGAGAGAATTAAAAACCGTAAAAATGAGCGCAGTTGACGAACTCAGTAATGTAACAGTAAAACTTGATAGGAAAAATTTACCTGATGAGGAAACCGAAGATATTCAAATGATCACAGAAAATTTCGTTGAACTTCTACGAAAATTACATTATAATCCTTCGGATATTCGTAATGCTGTACGTGATGTTTTAGAAAACTATGATTTTGAAGATTAAGGAGTAATTAATGAAATATGTTTTAAATGAGCCAAAGGTTGCGTTAGAAAGTTTTCGACATTATTTACGTGGAACTAAAAAGGTTGGTAAAGCACAACCACTATATTCAAAAATTCAAACTCCTTATGGCGAAAAAACAATGGGAGAAATGAATGTTGGAGATGAAATTTTTACTATTGATGGAACTGTAACAAAAATCACTGATGTTTTTCCCCAAGGTGTTAAAGATATTTATGAAGTTACCTTTTCTGATGGAAGCAAAACAAGATGTTCGGAAGATCATTTGTGGTCTGTTAGAACTAAAAAAATGAAGATCCTCGGAAAGGGATTTAATCGAATTATGACTTTAGGAGAAATTAAAAAAGATTATTTTTCTTTGGAGAAAGACGGCTATAGACATCCTAAATTTGAAATTCCCATTGCAAGTGCCGTAGAATTTGAAAAAAGAGAAATTCCATTAGATCCCTATTTGCTAGGATTATTGTTGGGAGATGGATATATCTGTGGAAGAGTTGTTGGATTTTCCAATACAGAAGAAGATGTTTTAGAGAAAATTGAAAAAATATCTTTTGAAAAATATGGATGTGGTTTTGTTAAAAATTCAGAGCATAATTGCACGCATCATATAAAAAAACCAGATGGAGAATACAGAAATCCAATTCGAACAAAATTATCAGAATTGGGATTATTGGGATTAAAATCAAAAGATAAATTTATTCCCCAAGAATATTTATACAATGATTATTCAACAAGATTATCTATATTACAAGGATTAATGGATACAGATGGACACATTAGTCAAGAGGGACAAGTTAATTTTTCTTCAACATCTTTACAATTAATTGAAAATGTAAAGTGGTTAGTTCATTCCTTGGGAGGTCTTGCCACAATTCATGAAGATGCTAGAATTGGAAAAGAATCTTATTACTTAATTATTAGAGCAAATGGATTTGTACCCGTCACATCAGAAAAACATTCTCCAAAATTTGAAAAACATAATCCAAATTTAACTAGATTTATTTCCAATATTGAATACATTGGTAAAGAAGAATGTCAATGTATTAAAGTTGAAGATGATTCAGAATTATATTTAACAGATGAGTTTATTGTTACCCATAATAGCACGTTGTTCCGAGATTTAATTGTCGAATATTATGGAGATCCAAAATATGGATTAATGATTGCTCCAGGCAATGAAACAGGTTTTAAAGCCTTAGATAATCTGTATGCTATGGAAGCTCAAACATGGGAAGATTTCTGCGAAATTGTTAATGATTTAGTATTGAATAAGGCAGACAATGAATTTAAGATTATAGCAATTGATACCGTGGATGAACTAATTGCAATTGCAGAAGAAAAAGTATTGAAAATTCATTATCAACGAAAAGGCGAAAAGGCAACTTCTATCAATGCTGCTTTAGGTGGATATGGAGCAGGAAAGAAAATGCTTCGTAAACTCATCAATGATAAAATCAAAGAAGTTGAAAATGCAGGTTATACCTGGTTTTTCGTTGGACATACGAAAGTTCGTGATATTAAAGAAAAGGGACAAGAGGAATCATATCAACAATTAACTTCCAATCTTGAGTTTGATTATGATGCATTATTTACAGATAAAGCAGACATTATTGCCTCTTGTTACATAGAAAGAAACGTAAAAGATAATTCTTTAGAATCAACTACACGATACATTTATTTTCGCCCTAATGGTTTTGTTGATGCAGGAAGTCGTTTCAAAGATATGCCAGAGCGTGTTCCTATGACTGCACGTGATTACATTAGTGCTTTTGAACAAGGTGCAAAAGGAACTTATACAAAACCATTGACGAAAAAAGAATTGGATAAACGAAAGAAACAAGAAGAAACAGAACGTCAAGAACAAGCTCAAAAATTTACTGAAGCCAAAAAATCTAATTTTGAAGGATTAGAAACAGTTGAAGATTATCACAAAAAGATTCAGGAAATGAAAGAAGCATTGGACTCTGAGACTGCACGTGAAAAAGGTGAGCAATTAAAAGAAGCTGGATTGCCTCTAAGATTTAAAGAAATTGAAGATCTCGAACAACTAAAATTATTCTTAAAAATCGTTTCTTCAGACGATTAATTCGAATAAAAAATAAAATGTTCATTTTATTGGTTTTAGAAGGCTATTAGAGGCATGTTTTAGGCGATTTGGAACGTTTTTAATGGTATATTATCAGTAGACAGCTTTATAGGTATATTATCGGTAGAATTCAATAAAATAGGGAAGAAAAATAAAATTCTTCCCTATTTTAAAACAATAATACAAAATAAAAATTACTTCGGGAGGTACAATGATTATCACCACTCGGAAGTGTGGATTGTGTAAAGAAAACATAGAATTAGAAAAAGAGAAAAAAACAGTTCTTCAAAGTAAAAAATATTATCATTATGATTGTTTTATAGAAAAAGAGATAAATAAAAAACGCAATGTTTTAACTAAAGAAAAAATAGAAAATTTAGCAAATCAACTTATAGAAGAAAATAAAGATTTTATAAATGAAATAATTAATAAAAATCATTTATATTTATGGTTACAAAAAAAATATAATTTAATAATTATTCCAACTTATGTATATCAGAAATTAGCAGATATATATAATGGAACTTGGAAAGACATTAATATAAAAATTCCTCCAGAAGATATTCTGGATATGTTTAAAAGACAATGGCATAATCTAGAGCAAATCAATATTAGCAATATTAATAAAGGAAAAAAATTAAGTCCAGAAAATAGGTTGAATTATGACTTAAGTGTTATAATAAATAAATCAAGTAGTTATTATGAATGGAGGAAAAAACAGGAAGAGCAACAAATAGAAATGATGCAATCCATAGAATCTTCACAAGCAACTAATAATTTTAGAAGCTCTATGGGGATTGAACAAAATATTACAAGCAATGAAAACGACTTATCTCAATATTTAGAGGAGATTTAAAAATTGATAGAACAAAAAGACTTAGAAAACATTCCAAATGAAATAGCGTTAGTTGGAGCATTTTATAAAAATCCAGAATTATATATTTCATATGGATCATCAATTAAATCAAAGTATGATTTTTCAGGAGAGGTATCAAAATTTTTATACGATTGTTTTGAGCTAATATATCAAACCATATCTCAAAAAATAAATGAAACAAAAGTCAATTCGTTTATGATCATGGATGATAAAAGATTACAATTATATAAAAAATATGGGGGATATAAAACAATAGATGATTGGATGAATTTATCTGATCCAGAAGATTTTGATAATTATTTTGGAATATTAAAAAAATATTCTTTGCTAAGAGAATTTTATAGAAGTGGATATAATGTTGAAAAACTTATCACTCATAAAAAATTTGATGTTTGGAGCGCACAAGATATTTTCAAAATGTTGCGATCTAAAGTTGATAAGATTCACACTGTTATTCTTTCCAATCAAGAAAGTGTTATCTTAAATGAAAACGCAGAGAAAGACATTAAATCGTATGTAATAAAACCACAAGCAGGATTATCTTATCCCTGGATTGTTATTGATGAAATGTTTAAAGGAATGAGATTAGGAAAAGCTGTATTAACTGGATTCCTTAGCAATGAAGGAAAAACCAGAAATCTTATTATGCTCATGAGTTATATAGCATTAGTAAAAAATAAACCCGTTTTAATTATGTCAAATGAAATGGATGATGAAGATTTAAAATCCTGCTTGATTACTACAATTGTAAACAATGAATGCTTCCAAGAATTACATGGTGTCAAAATGAAGAAAATGGAAGGGGAAATTGTTTTAGGAAAATATAGAGATCAAAGAGGAGCAATTATTCAAAGAGAAAAAGATGAAAATGATATCTATACCGAAAGGGAAGAAGACTTCATTAACAGACTAGAAAGAGACTCCGAAGAATACAGAAACATAATAAAAATTGGTCAATGGATTGATAGCAGAAAAGAAAAACTTATATTTTTCAAAAATGTTGGAACAGATTATTCCGATCAAACACTAGAATTTGAAATTCGAAAACATAAACTTTTATATGGTGTTGATTATGTTGCCTATGACACTATGAAGGGCTATCGAACAGATGATTGGATGACGGTAAAACAATCATTTACTAAGTTAAAAGAATTGATGAGTGAATTGAATATTTGGGGATGGTTTGTATTTCAATTAGCTGACCAGGCAGTTCACATGGATATTTTCGATATGAGTAGTAATGAAATTGCCAATGCCAAACAGATTAAACATCCTGTAGACCACATGCTATTAGGAAAAAGAATTTATCCCTCAGAATATCATAAATATAAATATATTCCAAACTATCAATGGGGAGATCCTAGACCAATTCCATTAGACCTTTCTAAAAAATATATGGCTTTAAAAGTTGAAAAAAATAGAAGTGGTAACAAAGCAAATTATCCATTATTTGAATATGATTTAGATTATAATACTTGGGACAATGTTGGAAGTTTAGTTAGAGCATAATATGGATATCAAGGAATTGAAAAAATATATTATCGAAAACGATAAAGTAGAATATATTTTAGAAAATTTAGATTGCCAAAAAATAAAATTTCATAATTCTGGTTATTGGACTTGTGGTAATCCTCCTCCATCAGATAATCCTAATGCTGTTACAATATATAAAGATAATTTAAAAGTAATTAATTACACAAAAGATATGTCAGAACCATCAGACATATTTACATTGATTGAATATTATAAGAACATAAATTTCTTTGAATCTTTAAAATGGATTTGTGATTTATTAGAAATTGATTTCTATAAAGATTCCAATGAAGAACTACCAAAAGAGTTATTGATCACAAAACAATTAATTAGTATGCGAACTGGATCAAAGAGAGAGGATGATGATGATACTCCAATAAAACCACTATCAGAAGAAATAATAAAATATTATCCAGCAATTGGGAATACAATGTTTTTTGATGATGGAATAGATTATCAGACTCAATATGAATTTGGCTTATCATATGATAATGAAAGTAATCGAATATTAATTCCCGTACATTCTGAAATAGGAGATTTGGTATCTTATAAAGGAAGATTGTTTAAATATAAATTAAATAAGGACGAACAAAAATATATTTATTTATATCCTTGTCCTAGAAATAAACTCTTATTCGGATATAATAAAACACATTTGTATATTAAAAAAGAAAATTGGGTTTGGGTTGGAGAAGCTGAGAAATTTGTGTTACAATTATGGTCTTACGGTTATTATAATTCTATCGCTACAGGTGGTACAAAAATAGGACAGACACAAATAGATAAAATAAGTAGATTGGGAGTTCCAATTTGTTTTTGTTTTGATAAAGATATAAAAAAAGAAACTATAGAAAAAATATCTGAAAGGTTTACTGATGGAATTGATATTTATGCTATTTTCGATGAAGATAATTTGTTGAAAGAAAAAGAATCGCCTAGTGATCAAAAAGAAATTTGGGAATTATTGGTTAAAAATAATGTTTACAAAATAAAATAAATATGATAGAATAGAAAAATAAATTATTAAAGGAGAAAATTAATTGAAAAAAGAATTCAATAAAGTTTATAACATTGATTTCTTTGAAGGAATGTCTTCTATAAAAAATGATTTTATAGATTTATTACTTACAGATCCTCCATATGGAATAAACTTAACTCCTCAAAGACGAAATAGTAAATTTAAAAATACCAAAATAAAAAATGATAATAATTTAGATTGGTTAGAATCTTTTGTCAATGAATCTTATAGGATTATGAAAAATGCTGGATTTATTTTTTGTAATTGGCAAAAATATGATATTTTCAAACAAGCATTTGAAAAAAAATTTATTATCAAAAACCTTATAGTTTGGGATAAGATGTGGTTTGGAATGGGAAATAACTTTAGACCCAATCATGAATTTATTATGCTTATATGTAAAACAAATATTACAATAAAATCAAATAATTTATCTAATATTTTATCTTTTAGAAGACTTCATCCATCTAAAATGATTCATTCCTGCGAAAAGCCAGTTCCATTATTGCAATTATTAATTAATGAAACAACTAACGAAGAAGATATTATTTTAGATCCCTTTGCTGGAAGTGGAAGTTGTCTAGAGGCAAGCTTAAAAACAAAAAGAAAATTTATTGGATTTGATAATGGCAAAAATGAAAAAACCAATGAACATTGGGCTGATATAGCAAATCAAAGATGTCTTAATGTAAAAATAAAAGGAGAAACAAATGAATTATAAATTGCTAAATAAAAATTATAAAGAAGAGTTAGAAAATAAAACAATTAAGGAATTTATTTTATCTAACAGAAATATTGAAAATCCAAGTATCTATTTATCTCTTACAAAAGACAATGTTCATCATTATTCTTTATTAGAAAATATTGATAAAGCAAAAAATGTCTTGTTAGAAACAATAAAGAATAAAGGAAAAATCGGAATTATTGTGGATGTAGATGTAGACGGATTCTCTTCGGCATCTATTCTATATCAATATCTTGCAAGAAATTATGATCAATCAAAATTGTCTTATTTTATTCATACTAAAAAACAACATGGTATTTCAGATTTGTTATCTCAAATATTAAAATCAAAAATTAATCTTTTAATTGTTCCAGATGCAGGAACAAACGACACTAAGGAATGTAAAATTCTTCAAGAAAAAAATATTCAAGTAATTGTATTAGACCATCACCAGGTAGAAGAAGAAAATCCATATGCTATTGTTGTAAATAATCAACTTGGAAATTATCCCAATAAATATCTCAGTGGAGCAGGCGTAACTAAAAAATTCCTAGAAAGTTTAGATGATGAATTATGGGATGATTCAAGTGACTTTGATGATCTAGTTGCTATATCAATTATTGCAGATTCCATGTCCATATTAGAATATGAAAACCGTTATCTGGTTACAAAGGGTTTAAAAAATATTAGAAATAAATTTATTCAAGCAATTATAGAAAAACAATCTTATTCAATTGGCAACACAGATAATATCAATGTTAATATAGTTGCATTTTATATTTCTCCATTAATCAATGCTTTAATTAGATCGGGTTCTTTAGAAGAAAAAGAATTAATGTTCAGAGCTTTTATTAATGATCCAGAAACTTTTCCATATAAAAAACGAAGCGGAGAAGAAATTCAGGAAACAATGCAAGAAATGGTTGCCAGATTAGCAACTAATTTAAAAGCCAAACAGAATAGAGAAATTGATAAGTCTTTAGAATATTTACGTGGATTAATTGATAAGAACGAATGGAATAAAAACAAGATTTTATTTGTTGATGCTGATGGAGTGGATTATAGTTTCACAGGATTAACAGCAATGAAACTTGCTTCAGAATATCAAAAGCCTTGTCTATTAATTAGAAAAAATAGGGACAATGTTTTTGCTGGATCTGCGAGAAATTATGGAAATCAAATTGAAAACCTTAAAGATTATTTATTGGAAACAGGGTATTTTGAATATGCTCAAGGGCATCCATCGAGTTTCGGATTAGGAATAAAAATTGAAAATATAAAACCTGCACTAGAAAAATTAAATGAACAATTGAAAGACATTAACTTTGGAGAATTTATTCATTATATTGATTTTGAAATTAGCATAGAAAATTTAAGCGTTGAAATAATTAAAGATATGAATGAACTTTATGACTATTATGGAAATGGAATTGAAGAAAGTTTAGTGTTAGTAAAAAATATTCCAGTAAATACAACTAATATTGAACTTATGGGAAAAACAGAAGACACATGGAAATTCCTGTATAATAATGAAATTCAATTTATCAAATTTAAAAACAATAAAGATGATGCTATTATGAAAGCAAGACAAAACGATTGGTCTGGAGCAAATTTAAAAATTAATGCTATCTGTAAATTAAGCATGAACGAATATGGTGGAGTTAGAATTCCTCAATGTATTGTTGTTGATTATGAAAGTATAGAATAGAATAAATATGATTACTAATTTTGAAAAAAAATATGTTTATGATATTGAAGTATTTCCTAATTTTTTTTCTTCCATATTTTTAGATATAGATACTCAAGAAAAAGAAACTTTTATTATATTTCAAAAGAGAAATGATACTAAAGAATTATTCAATTTTTTAAACAGAAATATTCAAATAATAGGTTATAATAATATTTATTATGATGGTGCTATTTTATATTATATTCTTGAAAACATGGAATTATCAATAGAAGATTTACTAACTAATATATTTAGAATATCTAGCAAATTAGTTTCTGATGATTTTAGATTTGATAAAGAGATTAGAGAATTACAATTTCCAGGAAAAGAGTTACCTTATTATCAATTGGATTTGATGAAGATACTCGCTTTTGATAAGTTAGGTATAAGTTTAAAGCAAACATCCATTAACTTAAAATGGCATAAGGTACAAGATCTTCCTTTAGAATATGATACCCTGATAAAAAAAGAACAAATTAACATTATACTAGATTATAACTTCAATGATGTTTTAATTACTTTCGAGTTATATAAAAAAATATTACCCTTAATCAATTTAAGAAAAGATTTAGGAGAAATATTTAAGGTTGATTTAAATAACGCTAGCGATAGCAAAATGGCTAATGTTTTATTAGAAGAGATTTATTCTAAAGAATTAAATTTAGATATAAATACCATTAAAAATTTACGAACAAAGAGAGATCAATTCATGTTATCTGAATGTATATCAGATAAAATAGAGTTTAAGACAAATAAATTAAAGAAAATAAAACTAGAAATAGAGAATACTCTTGTTCGTAAAGACACTAATTATAGATATAAAAAGCAAATAGAATTCGCAGGATGTAAATACGAATTAGGTATTGGAGGATTGCATAGTGTAGATGATGCTAGATTGTTTGAAACAGATGATAACTATCTAATACAAGACTGTGATGTTTCTAGTTATTATCCTAATATTATATTGAATGAAAAAATTATTCCTGAGCATTTAGATGAAGGATTTCTAAAGGTATTAGACAAAATAACTAAGGAAAGATTAGAAGCTAAACACACAGGAGATAAAGTTAAAGCTGATGGTTTAAAAATCACAATCAATTCTATTTTTGGAAAATTAGGAAGTAATACTTTCTGGTTGGAAGATGCTAAAGCTATGATCAGTGTTACTTTATCTGGTCAATTATATTTATTAAGTTTAATAGAATCTCTAGTTTTAGAAGGAATACCTACCATATCTGCTAATACAGATGGTATAATTTGTAAAATACCAAAAAATCTAGAAAAAAAATATTATGAAGTATGTAAGCAATGGGAAAAAAGAACAAATTTTGAATTAGAGTACACTCCATATTCTTTATATATTAGGTCGGATGTTAATAATTATATTAGCAAAAAGACAGATAATGAAACAAAAGAAAAAGGAAGATATACAAAAGAGATAAGTATTAAAAAGGGCTATAAATATCCTATTGTTGCTGTAGCAATGTATGAATATTTTATTAATAAAAAACCAATTTTAGAAACGTATAAGGAATCTACTGATATTTTAGATTTTTGTATATCTCAAAAAGCTGGGGGAGATTTTCAAGTAGAATTTCATAAAAATGATAATATTGAATTTTTACAAAAAAATAATAGATTTTTTATTAGTAAAGATGGTGGAAAATTAATAAAAAGAAGAAAGTCAGATAATACTACAATTGGATTATTTGTAGATCAGCTAACTACAGTCATAAATGATTACGATAAAAATATATCAATTGATACTTATAATATAGATTATGACTTTTACGTAGAAGAAGCTTACAAATATATTAACGATATTGAACTTAATAAAGATACAAAAATAGATTTTTCTATTAATGATATTAGTGAAGACGAAATTAAAATAGAAAAACCTGATCCCGAAATAGAAAAAATATTAAATAAACTAAACAAAATAAAAGGTTTGAGTACTGGAGTAGTTCAAAATTTGCTAATCATTCATAATAAGTTTAAATCTGGAAGTTTTTTAGACTTATTAGTATTCGCAGAAGACAACTCTTATCTATCTACCAAATTTGAAGATCTAATAAAAATAAGATATTTTGAAGAATTTGGAAAAAACAAAAAACTATATGAATTTTATCAAGAATTTACTTCTGGTAAAAACAGATATTCCAAAACACACACAGATAAAACAAAAGAAAAAAGGATTTCTGAACTACAAAAAATATGGAATGACATTCCCAATAAAAATTATTCAATTCAAGAACAAATAAAAAACGAATTAGAAATCTTAAACGAAATTCAAACTAACTTTCCAGTAAACAAAAACTATGCAGTAGCAATAGAATTAGATTTAAAATATTCTCCAAAAATAGAATTTCAAAATCTCTTGACAGGAGAAAGAAAAACGTTTAAAATAAAGAGTAAGATTTATAATGAATTTTCTATAAATAAAGGTGACATTTTATTGTTTAAAAAGGTTATAAAAAAGAATTCTATGACTAAAAACGAAGAAGGTAAATGGGTTCAAATAGAAGATAAATTTGATTTATGGCTAGATGTATATTATATTATTAAAGAAAATGATAAATTATCGAAGTAAGACTGATATAGAAACGGAGATAATTCTTGAAAGAATTCAAAATAAAACACTACAAGGAAGAAGAGGATTTATTGTCTGTGATTTACAATAATAAAAAATCGGATTTACCAATAGATTTTGATCAAGTATATGAATTTACAGGATTTTCAACTCATGAAAGATTTTATTCTGATGATTCATCATGGGGTGTTTATACTTTTAATTCAGAAATAGAACTGCCTACTTCCATTATTATTAATGATATAAATATTTTTTCTACAAAAGAAGATGACAAAATTCTATATCAGGTAACTCTACGTGGAAAAATGCAACAATTAGATCCTTTTTCTAATGTTCCATATAAAGTAAAAGCTAAGTTATCCAATCATTCAAAATGGGGATATGGATTTGAAGTTATCAGTATTTCTCAAGATACTCCAAAAACCGTTGAAGATACTGGACTATTTTTAAAATCAATTTTAACAGAAAATCAAACCAATATACTTTTAGAGATTTATCCTGATATTGTAGATATGGTTATAAATAATCCTAATGTTGATTCAGAAATTGATTTGAATAAACTCAATGGAATTAAAGAATTTACCTGGAAAATTATAAAAAATAAAATTTTAGATAATTATTTAATGGCAGATGTATTATCACTTTTATCACCATATGGTATTTCACAAAAAAGAATTAAACAACTTTTCAATGAAGAGGCAAACCCATATTTATTAAAAGAAAAATTATTGAACGATCCATATATAATTACTGAAATAGATGGTATTGGATTTAAAACTGCTGATGCAATTTCATTAAAAATAAATCCAAGTTTATTGATTTCCGAACAAAGAACAAGAGGATTTGTTAAAGATTATTTAAAAAATATTGGAGAAGAAAGAGGCGATACCTGGATTTATTTAAGTGAATTAGATTCCGCTATTAAAGAAAATGTTCTTGAGACAGAAATATTGTATAACGAATTTATCGAATCTGAAAAACAACATGAAACCATTCTCCACATTGAAAAAGATGAAGAAAAAAATGATTATAAAGTAGGCTTTCATTATTACTATTGGATTGAAAGTGAAATATGGGATAAAATAATTGCTTCTAATAAAGAAGAACCTTTATGGATCAACCAAGAACATATTGATAATGGAATTAAAGAAGCAGAAAAAGAACAAGGTTTTACTTTTACTGAAGAACAAAAACAAGCAATTATAAACATGACTAAAAATAATTTTAATACTTTGTCATCTCCGGCAGGTTGTGGAAAATCAACCATATCTAGGGGTATATTAAAAATATATCAAAAGGCAGGATATTCTATAAATTGTGCTACGCTATCCGCAAAAGCAGCGATTAGATTAAATGAAACAACTGGATTTCCAAGTCAAACAATACATCGACTTTTAGAAGCCCGACCAGGAGGAGTATTCGGGCGCAATCGTAATTTAAAGCTATCAGAAGGAGTGTTCTTAATTGATGAATGCTCAATGATTAATTCTTATTTATTCAAAAAATTATTTGAAGCAATTTCAGAAAATTCTAAAATTATTCTTGTAGGAGATAACTACCAGGTCAGCCCAATAGGGTATGGAAATACTTTTGAAGATATACTAAAAAAAGATTTTTTACAAAACAATAAATTAACTAAAATACTTAGACAGGCTGCAAAAAGTGGAATTATTAGTGATTCCAATAAAATAAGACAAGGAATATCGCCTTTTATAAAAAAAGAACCCAAAATGGTCAGGGGAGAATTACAAGATATTTTTTATATATTTAGAGACAATCGAGAATCATTAAATAAAATAGCCATCAATAGTTTTATGAAATCTTTAGAAGAAGGGAGATCCATTGATGACATCGTTATTTTAGTTCCAAGAAAAAAAGATGTAATCAATTCCACTCAAGAAATAAATAAAAAAATACAATCTATATTAATGAAAAATGAAACAAGATTTATTGATTATGGAAATTCAAAATATTATTTTGGAGATAAGGTAATTCATATAAAAAATAATTATGATAAAAATGTAATGAATGGAGAAATGGGAAGAATAATATCTATTTATAAAAACAATGATAAGCAAGATTGTATCTTGGTGGATTTTGGGGATAAAGAAATTGAATATACAAAAAGAGATATGAAAGAATTAGATTTAGGTTATTCTCTCACAGCATATAAATTCCAAGGATCACAATCTTTAGATGTTATTACAATTATTGATAATACTCATTTTATGTTATTAAGTAAAAACTATCTCTACACCGCAATAACCAGATCAATCAGCCGTTGTTTACTTCTCGCAGAACCATATGCATTTGATATGTGTATAAAAACAGATAGAACATCAACTAGAAACACTTGGATGAAAGGATTTTAAGTTTTCTTTAACATTTCAAACCTTAAAAAACATAAAACTTAAAGAAATTTTAACATTCAAACATTGACTAAAATAAACTTACGTGATAAAATAAAATTCCATTTGCCAAACAAAGGAGATACTATATAAATAAATGATTATAAAATCAGAATTAGAACCACTAGACTATGATGATGTTTTATTAGTACCAGAACAATCATGTATTAAAAGTAGAAAAGATGTAAATATTTTTGTTACAGATAAAAAATATATGCCTATTTTTTCTGCCCCAATGAAAGGAATTAGCAGTGTTCCATTCATAAAGGAATTGAGTAAATTAGGTGGAATTGGCATACTTCATAGATTCTTTTCTACTGAAGCTGAAAGATTAGAATCGATCATACAACTAAAAGAAACTAAAAATTACGGTATTGCCATTGGAATAAATCAATGGAAAAAAGAACTTACTTATGTTAAATTGGCAATTGGCAATGGAGCAAGATTTATTTGTATTGATACTGCTACTGGTCATATGCAAAGAACCATAGATTCTGTTTATTCATTAAATGAATATAGAAAAGAAAGTGGATTAAATTTTGAAATTATTTCTGGAAATGTTGCCACATATGAGGGATCTTTTCATTTAGCTAAAGCAGGTAGTGATTTTATTAGAGTTGGCATCGGTTCAGGGGGAGTTTGTGCCACTCGCAATGTCACATCTGTAGGAGTTCCAGATTTAACAGCAATTCAAGATTGTTCCAGTATAAAAAATCTTTATCCAAATGTAAAAATTATTGCTGATGGTGGGATAAAAAATTCTGGAAACGTAATAAAGGCTTTTGTGTTTGGTGCTGACTATGTAATGATAGGAAGTTTATTTGGGAAAAGTAAGGAATCTAATAATGGAGGTATATTACATGGAATGAGTTCTTATAAATTGCAAAATGAAATGGGGAAACACTTAAAATCCAATGAGGGATTAGTAATACAAATACCCCAAGAAGAAATTAGACCATTGAAAGAAATATATGAAGAGTTTATATGGGGAGTTAAATCTGGTTTGTCATATCTTGATTGTTCAGATATTAATGAGTTACATAATCAAGAAGTGACATATATTAAAACAGGAAATGGAACTTTAAAAAAATTATGACAGAAAAAGAAATAATTATTGGAGTTGATTGTGATGATGTTGTTATCAATTTAGTTCCTAATTGGGTTAAAATGTATAATGAAGATTATGATGATAATTTGGATATTCAAAATATAACCGAATGGAAAATTGATAAGTTTGTAAAATGTGGTAATGATATTTATGATTATATTCATCCAACACCAGAATTCCTATTTAATATTTATGATTATTGTGAACCAATTGAAGGAGCACTTGATGGGATAAAGTCTCTAAGAAAAATTGGATTTAGAATCATATATGTTACAGCAAGCAATAAAATGGATTTTAAATATCAATGGTTAGAAAAATACGGATTCTTAGATAAACGAGAAAACTTCGTTCAGGCTTTTGATAAAAATTTAATTAATATAAATTTTCTTATTGATGACAGTTGGGAAAACGTTCAAAGTTTTATTAAAAATCCTAATAAAAGCGCAATTTTATTTAATGCACCCTGGAATACTTCAAAACAAGATAATTATAAAGAGGTCGATCATAGATATACTAGAATGAATAATTGGTATGAAATTGTAGATAGTTTTACCTGGTTGAGCAAACAAATAGAAGGAATTTTAGGATGAAAGTAATAACTTTTTCTGGAAAAGCACAACATGGAAAAGACACGACAGCAAAATATGTAAAAGAAGTTCTTGAATCTTATGGCAAAAGAGTTGTTATTTTACATTTTGCAGATTATTTAAAGTATGTTTGTAAAGAATATTTCAATTGGAATGGAATTAAGGATGAAAAAGGAAGAACCATTTTACAAAGGGTGGGAACTGATTTAGCCAGAAAAAATAATCCTGATATTTGGGTTAATGTAATATTAGATTTTATACTTGCTTTTAAAACAGAATTTGATTATTTTTTAGTTCCAGATTGTAGATTTCCAAATGAAATAAATTTGCTAAAAGTAAAATATTATTCAACCTATTCAGTGATAGTTAAAAGAACTAATTTTGATAATGGGTTAACAGAATTACAAAAATCACATCCTTCTGAAACCGCTTTAGATAACTATAGATTTGACATTATGATTTTAAATGAAGAAGGATTGGATTGTGTAAAAAAGAACGCCATAGAAATTTCTAGAATAATGGAATTACGTTCTGAGTAAGAATTAGAACATGGATTTTTTTAATATTAATATTATTTTATTTAAGGAGGTATGATTGGCAGAACTTAATGAAAAGGCAAAGAAAATTTTCGCATTAAAATATTCGAAAAATAAAACAAAAATTTGGAGTGAAAAATGTAGAACGATTGCAAAACAAATAGCTGAAGCAGGAAAAAATTATGGATTAACAGATGAACAAATATTAGAAGTCGAAGAAGAATATTATAAAGTCATATATGATCTACTGATTCTTCCTGGTGGAAGAATAATTGCAAATGCTGGAACAGGAATAAAAAATCTTGCAAACTGTTTTGTTTTAGCTATTCAAGATTCTAGAAGTTCCATATATGAAGCGTTAAAAGATGCTGCAGAAGTTTTTGCTATGGGTGGAGGGGTAGGATATTCTTTTTCCAATATTCGAGAAAAAGGTGCTTTAATTAATTCTACTGGCGGTGAAGCTTCTGGCGCTTTGAGTTTTATGACATTGTTTGATCAAACAGGAGAAGTAATTCAACAAGCATCTAGGAGAGGAGCTCAGTTAGGATCTTTAATTGTTTCACATCCCGATATTGAAAATTTTATTGAATTTAAATCTAATTTAGATGTGAGAAATTCAAGATTAATGGAAGAGTATGATCGTAATTTAAAATCTTTTGATGGGAGATTAAAAAATACAAAATATGAAAAAGTTTTAGAAAAAACTCTTTTGGATGATCAATTAACTCATTTCAATATTTCAGTTCTACTCACAGATGATTTTATGAATGCAGTAAAAGAAAATCGTAATTGGGATTTGATTTCTCCTGCAACAGGAAAAGTTATAAAAACAGTAAATGCAAAAGATTTATTATTACGAATGGCAACTCAAGCTTGGGAATCGGGAGATCCAGGGGAATTATTTTATGATCGAATAAATGAAGATAATATGGTGAAATTTTTAGAATTAATTTATGCAACCAACCCTTGTGGTGAAGTCCCCTTATTGTCTAACGAAAGTTGTATTCTGGCTTCAATTGTTCTTTTATATATTTTTGATCAAAAAACAAAACAAATTAATTGGGATTTATTAAAGACACTTATAAAAACATTGATTAGATTTTTAGATGATGTTACAGAAGTAACAGAAGCTCCATTAGATAAAATAAACATTGTTACAAAATCATTGAGACGCTTAGGCGGTGGAGTAATGGGTTTTGCAGATTTATTAGTAGAAATGAACATTCCATATGATTCAGATGAAGCAGTTGAATTATCGGAATATCTTTCATGGTTTATTAATTTCCATGCTTGGGAAGAATCATTTAAATTAGCTAAAGAACGTGGTGCTTTTGCTTACTATGATTCGGAAAAAGTCGATCTCCACGTAGTTGAAAAAGTTTTATATGATAACCCTTATGAAAAATCATATATTAATCGAGAAGAATTAAGACAAATTGGCGTTAGAAACGTTGCCTGCATCAGTCTTGCACCTACGGGGTCTATTGCTATTATTGGTGGCGTAAATAGCGCAATTGAGCCATTTTTTGCCCTTGCCTATAAACGCAACATCACAGAGGGGGTGGGAAATATTGCTAAAGATTCTATCTTTGAAGTGAATCCTGCATTAGAAAGAAAATTAAAAGAATTTGGATATGATAAAGAGAAAATAAATAATATATTGGAATACGCTTCTTCGACAGGAACATTAACCGGATGCAAATTAGTGTCTGAGGAAGTACAAAAATTATTCAAAACATCTAATGAGATTCCTTGGAAAAGGCATGTAGATATTCAAGCTGCATGGCAAAAATATACAAGTAATGCTATATCTAAAACCATTAATATTCCTGAAGAAGCTACTGTTCAAGATATTTTTGATATTTATCTCTATATGTGGGAAAAAAGATTAAAAGGCGGAACTATTTATAGAAACAATAGCAAATCATTTCAAATCTTAGAGAAACCAGAAAATATACAAAAGGAAAAATAAAAAATGAATATTAACGAATATTGTGAATTAGCAAACAGAACAAACGCCAATCTTGAAACTGAAGTCTTAAATACTCTCCACATGCTTATGGGAATGCAAACGGAAATTGGAGAATTAACAGATCCATTTAAAAAACAATTAGCATATAATAAACCTGTTGATTGGATAAATGTAAAAGAAGAAATTGGTGATTTAATGTGGTACATAGGAAATTTATGTTACATGTTAAACTTCGACTTAGAAAAAATATTAGAAAAAAATATTGAAAAATTAAAAACCCGTTATCCAGATAAATTTGATTCAGGATATGCCATACAAAGAAATCTCAACAAAGAACGAAGCATTTTAGAATCATAATAATCCTAATTATAATAATCATGATTATATAAAAATCCAAAAAAAAATAACTCCTATTTTTAGGAGTTATTTTAATATTGATACTTGACAACAAATAAGAAAAGGTGTAAAATATTTTATATCAATAAAAATTTTATAATAAGAAAGGAAAAATTATGAAATATGAAAATTTAGAAAAAGCAAGTGCATTATATGATAAAATTAATCAAGTAAAAAACGTTATAAGAAACATGGAAGAAGAAATGAATCAAAACAATGACATCACCAAATATATCAATATAGGTGAAGAACAATTTCAAATGGAACAAAAATTCTTTTTAGAAATATTAAATTGTATGATTTCTTATGATGAGTTTTTAATAAAAAAATTAGAAGAACTGTAATAAAACAAACATTTCATTAGGAATAAAGGAGACTAAATATGACTAAAAAACTTTCTGGAAGATATTGTTTTGAAGAAGATGGTTATAATCAAATGTACTGCATTCCCATAGAATTACAAAATAAATTTAATGAACTTTTTGATTATATAGTAATGTTAAAACAAGATGGTTCAACTAAACAATTAGAACAAATAGAATTGTTTAATTCTATTTTTGCAGGTTATCGCTTAAATAAAGATCTTAATAAATATAGTTTTACCGATCTTCAAGAAATAGAGGAATAATAAAAATGTCCACTCAACACACATTAGGATTTAAATTTACTCATGGAGGATTCATTAATGAAACAATAGAACAATCACACAGCTTTGATGAATCCGAAGAAGGATTATTAGTTGATATGATACGACAATACATGCATTTTCTAATTGCAGTTGGCTTTCATCCACAGTCAGTCGAAGATGTTATGGAAGAAATAGTGCAAGAAAAATCTTGGTCTGGTGGAAAATGAATAAACTAACACAACCAATAAAAAATATAGCCAAATGTTTGTTATGTGGAGATATCATAGAATCAAAACACAGACATGATTTTGTTACCTGTAAATGTGGAAATTTATCAGTAGATGGAGGACATGACTATTTTAAAAGAAGTATTGTTCATGGTCTTGATTCCTATAAAGAATTAAATCTCCTAAAAGATGAAGAAGATAGAGAATCTGATTATTGCGAAAATTGTGATTTAGATAATCCAAGTTGTGATAAGTGCATAGGTTCATAATATGCAATATTTTACATATAAGGAATAATAAAAATGAAGATAGAAAAATGGATGATAATTTATTGGATAGGCGCTATTTGTGCGTTTTGTGGATATTGTCTTGAGGATTTCGCTATTATACTTGGAGGATTATTAATTTTATTAATAGGAACTATTAAAGGAATGACAAAACAATGAAAATTTATTTAGCAGGTGGACTAAGAAATCCTTGGAGAAAAACCGTAAAAATAAATGCAAGTTATCCAGATATTAAATATCTTGATCCAAATGAACACGAATTAAACATTCCATCACAATATACTAATCTAGATCTAAATATGATCGATCATTCTGATTTGGTATTTGGATATTTAGAAGAGGATAATCCAGGTGGATATAATACCTTATTCGAATTGGGATATGCAATAGGAAAAGGAATACCCATTATTTTTATAAATGAAAAACCCGATTGGGATAAATATGTGGGAATGATAAAAGAGAGTTCCTTATTTTATACAGACATATTCGAAGAAGGGGCAATGTTTCTCAGGAAGTATTTGAGGATAATAAGATAAATGAAACAAGAATTAGAAGAAAAACTAAGAAAAGAATTTAATTTCTACAATGGATTTTGGGATAATGGACTTCCATTTGAATGTGGAGATGGATGGTTTAATATTTTATACGATTTATCTAAGGAAATACAAAAATTAATAGATAATAAAAAAATAAGCAAAGATTTCAATGTTTATCAAGTAAAAGAAAAATTTGCTTTTTTACACTACTATACAAATTTTTCAACCGATGAATTAGATGACCTGATAACTCAAGCAGAAGAAAAATCTATGACAACATGTGAACAATGTAGTCAACTAGGAGAAACAAGAAATATTGGACACTGGTATGTTACCTTATGCGATAATTGTTTGAATGAAAGAAATAAAGAAAGAAATTCAATATGAAATATTGGCTCACTACTGATACACATTTTGGTCATTCAAAAATGATGGAATATTGTAACCGACCTGAAGATTTTTCTGAAATAATATTGAAAAATCTTCGTCACTCTGTTAAACATGATGATATCTTAATACATCTAGGAGACATTTGTATTTATAATGATGTGATATGGCATTTACAACTTCTTACTGTTCCTGGTAGACATTGGTTAATTCGAGGAAACCACGATAAAAAATCTAACTCGTGGTATTTAGAAAATGGATGGAGCATGGTATGTGATCAATTTCAAGATAAAATATTTGGAAAAACTATTATGTTTTCTCATAAGCCTGTAATCTGGAATGGAGAATATGATATAAATATTCATGGTCACTTTCATAATGTAGATCCAAACAGACACGAGAAAGAATTAGTTGCTATTAAAAACGTGTCTCAAAAATTGTTAGCTTTAGAATATACAAATTATATGCCTGTTACTTTGGAAAAATTCATTGTTGGAAAAGCATAAATTAAAACCATTTTATTTTTAAGGAGAAAAAATGAAAAAAGCAATATTTACTATTTATAATGAAGTATTCGTAATGAAGTTTGAGCATAATGAAAAGTTTAGTAATAAAAAGAAAAGAAAAATAGCCAAAAAAATATTAAAAATATTCGATGCAGAAGCAGAAATAAACGAAATCTTTGGATTAGATGATTTAATTATTGAAGATAAAAGAACCTCGAAAAATATTTGACAATAAAATGATTATCGATTAGAATACTACTAACAGTACCTAGAACGCCTCTACCTAGTAAGCGTACCGATCTTGTTTTATAAAATAGGGAATTATTTTATAAAGCACGGACACCAATTATGTCTGAGGTCATACTCAATAAGGGTTGGATTGGCAACTCTTATTGTCTTGTTAGTAGAACAAAACTGGTTGTATTTCATCTTACTGGTAAGACACTACACATTTTACAAAGGAGTTTTGTGTATTTTCACACATTTTACATATAAAAAATGTGTAATTTAGGTCACATAACCTTTAGGTTATACAACCTATTTAATAGGTAAAATCATAAAAAAATAGACCATAGAAATTAATCCATAGTCTATTTTTAATTTATAAATATTTATTATTTATTATTCAATTCTTTTTAAATATTGCTTTCCAGCATGTTTTTCTGCAACCCATCCAATATTCTTATCAAAGATCCAATTTTCATAAGGAGCAAAAGAATTATCAAATTCTACTATGTTTCCTTTTAATAATTTTTTCCCCGTAAATGTATTTGCAGAAACTCTTGGTTGTGTCCTAATATTTAATTCATCTGAAACAACCTCAAATTTTATTGTTTTACCGTCATCAATAGGATCAGTTGGATCTACAGGAGGGGGTTCAACAGGAGGTTTTGGAACAGTTGGGACTTTAAATTGAGCACAAAGTTGTTCAAAAGATCCTTTATAGTAATTCATATCTAACCCAAGACTTTCAGCACCAAAAGCTAGTCCATCCCCTTTATCACTCCACTGCCAAAATGTAAACGTATCCCAAGGTGTAAGTCTTTTCACATTATCTTCCATATAAGATTGATTGGTATAAGAAGCAATCCATAATGGATAGTTTTTCCATACGTCCGCATCTGTACCATGCTCAGCCCAAAAAAAAGCACCAGTATATATAATTGGTTTTTTACCAGAAAGTCTTTCCATCTCTACTACATAGTTCCATAAAATATCATATGCTTTTGGAGGTGGTGGATTCCAATACTCAAAGTCAATAACGGGTGGCAATTCACCAGGATCATTTTGAATAATCGACCATGCGTATTGCGCCTGTTTTTTTGGATCAGCAATCCAATCGAGAAAATGATAAGCTCCTCTTAATAGCCCTGCCTGTTTTGAAGATTTCCAGTTATACAAAATATCTTCATCAGTCCATAAAGCTTGAGAAGATTTAATAAATACAAATTTAGCCCCCATTGCAACTGACTTTGTAAAGTCCATTTGTTGAGCGGTGGAATTATTGTCCTGCCATTTTGAAACATCAATGCCAAGTGTATAAGCCATAGATTCCTCCATTGTTTTCCAATCATTCATAATCAACGGTAAAAATACTGTTGTTATTTCAGTTTCCATTTCATTACTCCATTTTATATACCCCCACATATGGGGTATATCACATCACGATACACCATATATGGGGGTTAAAAACCAAATAAAATCAACATTTTATTTAAAATAAAATTTTATCCAAAACCATATAATGAAAGTAAAGTTCCTGCTCTAAAATTGTATCGAGTTGAATATGTTCCACCTGTTATATACGCTCTAATCCTAGTTATAGGAACAGTGTTTTTCCAAACACCATTTATAATAGAAGATTGTCCAGAAACACTTGAAAAAATAGAGGATGAAAATCCCATTGCTGTTTTGTACAATCCACCAGAAGCTGAGTAATTAGGAATAATTCCAAATACGCTGCCGCTATCAGTTGCTAGATAATTAGGAACACTTCCTATTATAACTCCTCCATTGGTATAAACTTGCAATGTATTGAGTCCTATTAAATCTCGTAACCATTGAGAAGCAATATAGTTTCCACTATTAGCATCTCCATTAAAATCCAATCCTACATCTGCAAAAGTTCCATTTGTTCCTGCTGCTAATCCCATAATTATTAAATGTTTGAAATCTTGAGGAATATCAGTGAAATCAGCCTGACCCAATCCTTCAAATTCATCTATTTTTTGTAATTTTAAATTTAAGGTATCAACAGCAGAACTTAAAGTAGAAATCGAAGAAGTTATTGTGGATATATCCGAATTAATAGCGGTTATAGAACCACTAATTTGACTTCTAGCGTCCGTTAAAGAACCACTAATATCTCCTGCAAATGTATCAATTATAGTCATATTACTAACTGATGATCCTGCTACATCATTAGTCCAACTAATAAAACTTCCACTTTGATCAGTTGTAGCGTTATACAGAATCAATCCTAAATTTGTACTTGTAGTTGTCATATTTTATTCCTTATTCTACACCATAAAGAGTTATTTCAGTTCCATCGACAAAATTATATCGTGTTGTATCTGATCCGCTCGAACCAAAAATTCTTATTCTGTCTATAGGACTAGCTGATTGCCAAACACCACCCGATATATTACTCTTTCTCCAAACATCCTGTGTTACAGAGCCAAATCCAAGTGCTGATTTTTTTAAAACTTGACTTCCAGAATAATTTGGTATAACTCCAAAAACAGAACCACCATATCCATAATTATCACTTCCAGAAACACTACTTAAAATTAAATGACCATTAACATCATAATAAGAAAGTGTTTCAGTAGGTGCTGGTATTGTAGAGCCTGATCTTTCCCAATTTACACTTATGTAACTTGAAGATGTTGAGACTCCATTAAAATCGATTCCGATAAAAGAAAACATTCCTGGACTTTGAGATGCAGCATTTCCCATTAAGATTAAATGTTTATAATCTTGAGAAATTGAACTGAAATCGGCTTGTCCAGATCCACTAAAAATACCAAGTATTTCAAATCTGCTAACGGTATCAGTTATTTGAGATCCACTTGCTTCGACTTGAGCAGAGGCACTTGTTATAGAACCCGATATAGACAAATCAGAACCCGAATAGCCGGTAATTAAATTAGTAATATTTAATACTAATTGTCCTGAAAAAATATCAATTTTGGTCATATTACTATCGAATATTCCATTCATCTGTTTTCTTAGTTCATCAAACCCTATATCTCCATCGGATTTTATATTATATGTAAATAAATTTAAATTAGTTGTAGACATATTAAACTCCACTTTCAATTATTAAGTCAAATGTTATAAAATTTATTCCTTCAGGTAAAATTCCAGATGATGGACTTCCGCTAGGCAATGTGTGATTTACAACATTTAAATCAGATAAAATTTTTAATGATAAATTAGAAAACATTAATGGATCATAGTATTTTAAAATTCCGGTTCTAACAACATGATCCTTTCCATAAAAATATAGAGTATTATTGCTACAAGCCGATATGTCAAAAAATAACCTTTCTAAATCTTCTGGCTGATCAATTAACAACGTACTTCCGCTAGGCAATGTATGGTTTATGGTGCTTAATGCAGCAAGGGTTTTTAATGATAAATTAGAAAACATCAATGGATCATAATATTTTAAAATTCCAGTTCTAACAACATGATCAGTTAAGGAAATATATAAATTCATACTCGCAGAAGTAGAAATTGGAGTAGCCATATTATCTTATCCTTTTTGTTATAACTAAAATTCCTTGTGCTGGAACTACTTCAACACCATCTTCAAAAACAATAGTTAATTGATGAGTATATTTTCCATCAGATAAATTTTTTGTATCAACTGAAGAAAGAATAATTTCAAAACTGTTTGTAGTAATTATATTTGCTGTTTTTGTTAATATTGCATAATCCGTACCAAATGGAGCTAAATTCCACGTACAATCAGCGGCGCTAATATCTATTGGATCGCCATCTTCATCATAAATTACAAATTCTAAAGTATATGTTGTTCCAGCAACAAAACTAATTTCAGATACATTATTTAAATTTGAAAAAGTAACATAATTCATTTTTTCACCTTTCTAAGTTATCAATGGAACATATTCAAACAACACGCCATCTCCAACTTGAATTTCATCAATCATAGTTGCGCCACTAGAAGAAACTTCAGTATAATGAACATCTTTAATTTGGGTAATTCCATTTACATAAATTCTACTTGAATTTGTTATATAATTTCCACTTATAGAAATATAACTTCCAGATTGACCAGTTAAATCTTCAATGACTGTTACAGAACTTCCTTCGGCTAAACCACTACCACTAATGAAAACTCCGTTTCTAAAAGAAACAACGCCTCCTCCAGCAGTAACAATATCTCTACTAATACCAACACCACCATCTATGGTATATATTGTAGGTTCTCGTAAAACAACACCTTCTTGATTTAAAATAAAATTTGACGAACCCGTTGTAGAATTTATATTTGTTATATTCAAAGTAGGAGTTGCTGTAATTGCTCCTTTAATATTTTCAGCAACTATTCCATAAGAAGAAATTCCAGATGGAGTCACTACATTATCTATAATAATAGGTTTATTTGTGCTCCAATCATTATAAGCATCTTTTGTAAAGCTAACATCCGAAGCAACTTTTAAAGTTTTCTGAATATAATCAGATAAAATAAAACTAGAATCATTTATTCTTTGTTTATTTGAAATAACTATTGAGAAATCAGTTGGATCTTCATAATTAAAACTATATTCTAAAAGTGTAGCAGACAACAATAAATTTTCATCTGTTTCTATAGTTATTTGATCTCCTAAAACAAACTGACCTGTTATAGAAGAAAATTCAAAAATTGTAGGAAAGTTTATTGTATTAAGCGTAATTTGATATCTAGGAACAGCCATTTTACTAAGAACAACACTGGCAGCATTATACAATTCTAAACTTTGAGCATTAATTTCTGCATTACTCATTAAACTTGTAATGATTATGTTTTCATTTTTATACGTATTTTCATATATAAAATTTGAAAGTTTTAAATATTGATCTGTTGTAAAATTTGATGTATTGGTAAAAGATAATTCATCATTAATATTACTCATAATCAACGTTGTAGAAGAAATATTGTTTTGTATATTGATAATAACGAGATTTTGATTGTTTATTAAAATTTCTTGTTGATCAATTAACGCTTCTATTTCTGTGGTATCTAATCCTTGTTCACTTCTTACGTCATAAGTTTGTTGATAAGCCGCCAATTGTGATTGAAGTTCTACTAATGTAGTTTGTTCTGTTGCTAATTCAGTTTGATAATCGGTCAATAAAACAGAATATGCAAAATAATCAGTTTCATATAATGTAATTTTATTCTCCCATGCGGTTATTGCATCTACTAAATCTTGAGACATCCAATTAGAATTTTTATAATAAGAAAAATCATATATCTTATTTGTTCCTAAAGGATTCACATTTCTAATAGTTAAATTTCCACCACCGTAACAGTATAATGCGGTTGTTATTTCTTCACTAATTTCATTATAATCCTGATCTTTTATTAAATTATCAAAGGACAAATAAATATCCGTTGCCGTTATGTCTCTTTCAACATCCAATATTTTTATCGATCTATTTAAAAAATCAAAAATAAAAAAACAATTATAAGCAGTTGAAGCATCTGATGTAAGAAATTGATACAAATTTGTATCTGTAACATTAAACGTTCTGTATAAATCAATTAATGTTGAATCTATTTGAGAAACACTCCAATTTGGAGCATAAAAAAGAATCAATCCTACCAATGTATCGGTACTTGTTGGATCATCTACATCATATAATTTATACGTTCCCGTCAATGTATTTATTCTCTTAAAAACAAGTTCAGATTCTCTGCTAAATCCTTTAATATGCTTAATGGGAGTTCCCCCATCGTCACTTTTTTCAGGATCTACAATTATAAAATATCCTATTCCATCTAACAAAACAAGTCTCTTAGATTGAAGATAATCAAAACCTGGAAGTTCAACTCCATCAATATATTTTGGAAAATCAAATTCTATTTCACTTTGAGCATTAAATCTTAGTATTGGTCTAACGTTATAAGCAGATTCCAAAGAATAAAGTTGTTCCTCATCTGGATTACATAAAACAATTGATGGACGTTCAGACTGATTATAAACATCAAATGATACCTGCATACTATCCTCCTAAACGTCTGATAAATTGATATGTAATGTTTAATTGTGTTATATCGCCTGTAAGTTCAAGATTGTTCAACCCATCTTTAAATCTCATAAAATTTTTATTAAAATTAGACAGTCTTCGATATCCTAAATTTGATTCAATAATTCCTAAGTCAGAATTTACGGTTATTACTTCATATGGAGATAAACTTGTAAATTCAAATTCTCTATCAGAATCGCTCGCATTAACAATAGAAATATCGCCACCAGAAGCATTCATTGTAAAAGAAATGTTAGGCTTATTGTATCCCTCATAATGTGAATTATTATAAAAAACAATAGAACTCCCTGAAGGAGCACTTGTATAATTATATGTTGTTGTTCTAGGGTATGTTCTAACCCATTGAGAATCACAAATACATGTTCCAGAAAATCCCCTTATCAAATTTCCAGATTTTATAATCTGTGGATTTGTAAAAATTGCTCTAAAATAAATTCCTTCCATATCTGGTTGAGCTATTGCTAAATCTTTATAGTTCAATGACCCAAACAACCATTTTTGAATATAACTTGCATCTAAAGCAGTTATTTCATCTGGAGAAAAAAAAGTTACAGGAAAAGATAAACTGGAACTATATTTTACACCATAAAAATATGGAACAGGTTTTCTAAAAATAAAATCTTGAATTATTTCTACAGTTCCACTTCCGTTTGAACTTATTGTTCCAACGTCACTTGATGCAATCTGAAGATTATAAGATTCACTTACTTCTCCACCATACACAAAATTTTTTGCATAAAAACCCATACTAATTTTCCTCCTTTCTTAATTATTAGGGGAGATTTTCTCTCCCCTATTTTTTAAACCATTAACCATAAATTGATGCGACATCTCTCACGCTTCCTTGTCTAACAAGAGTAGAATTGATTTCTTTTATAACATCTCTAGCAATGTCTTTTATTTTTGGAATTGTTTTTTCAATTACATCACCTTGAACCGTAATTAAACTTTCAATATTTAAACCTCCAGAACCTTGAGCCTTATTAATAATGTTAGCAACACGAGGAATCATCTTTAAGGTTTTCAATATATCATTGTTATTCATTACCTCTTCACCAACAAGAAGTTTAGAAAGAATTTCACCTGGTAATGTTCTAACTCCACCTACTGCACCAGAAGATAAACCACTATGATGAGTAGGAAGTGTTTCTGTAGATACAACTGGGGAAACTCCACCATATAATGCATCTGCTAAATTTCCGTATTTTAATAATGCATCATAAGCTTCATTCCATGCTTCGACAACATCTGTTACAATTCCAGATCCATATTCAGAATTCCAATCTATTAATGATTGATATAAATCAGGAGCTTGTTCCCCAATTCTATCTAATGCATCTTGAGCAATTTGACCAGTTTTATCTAAGTATTCATCAATAGCAGAAACAGCCTCTTCAATTATTGCAATTTGAGAATCGATGTTTTCTTTATATAGCTCATATTCTTGATCCAGTGCTTCTTCCTGCAAATCATAAGATCTATCTCTTTGAGTTTGTTCTAAGTCTTTTTGAGCATCTGCTAATTCTTCAGCGAGTTCTAACTGTCTTGCTTTAGACTCAGCGGAAGTATCAAGTGCCAAAATTGCCATTTCAGATTGAATCTGAGCAATAGTTTTAGTTTTATCCTCTAGTTCTTCTTGATATTCTACGGATTCTTGTTCTGCTCTTAAGATTTCTTTTTTGGCATCTATAATTTCTTCATAAGCGTCAAGTTGTGCTTCTAATCCATCTATTTGATCTTTTAAAGCATCTTTTCTTGCGTTTTGCTCCGCTTTAATTAAACTAATGACTAGATTGTGAAGATCTTTAAGTGTTTTTATTTCTTCTTTTGCAGCAGCAGAAGATCCACCACCGCCACCGCCTCCAGCACCACCACCTGAATATCCAGGAAAAGCAGATCGAGTTGGAACATTTGTAGGAGGTGGATTGAACGGCAAAGAAACGCCATTTAGAATATCATCACCCATTGGTTCTGTACTTTGATTAGAAATAACATTTCCACTTGTAGTAACAACAAAATTTAAATAATAATCTCCACTTATCGCATTTGCAGCATTTCCAATATTTAAAATGTTACCAATTGCTATTGCAGCAGCTTCATAAGATCCATTTGCTAAATCAATCATGGCTTGATCCATTGAACCCAATACTCTTACAGTTTCCGATCCCATGAATCCCCAAGCTGTCATCATATCAGCAGCCATAGTATAGGCTACATTTTTAGCTTCATTGCCTAAAGTAGATAATTGTATTCTTTGAATAAATGTACTAACGATAGATGCCTGAAGAGATTTCTCATAAGCATCAGCGGTTTTTAAAATATCCTGTTCAACATTATATAATTCATATTGTAGATCACCCAATTGAGTTAATTGCTCATCTGATAATGTTGGTTGTTCTGAAAGTAATCGTATTTCTTCTCTTAATTCTGCCGCTTGAATTCCTGCTTTTTCTTGTTTTTCGTGATAAGAATCAAATGCTTTTCCAAATGAATCATCGAGTATATATTGCAGATTATCAAATGCTTGAGATAATTCTTCTGTGCTATCAAAGATTTGACCATGCGCACGTCTCCAAGCTGTTACCCAAGTATCTAATTCTGCTTTCGTAGCATTAAATAAACCGAGTTCAGCATCAGTAAGAGTTCCAAAATCTTCAGCGGTTTTTACTATAACCTTTCCTCCGCTGCTTACAACTCTTATTAACTCACCGTTTTCACCGATGGTATATCCAGCAATTTCCGCTGCTCTTTCTACTGCTTCAATATAATCATTATAATTACCTGTTGTATCTTTTAGTGTGGAAATTACTTCTTTCAATCCTTGATCAAGTATTTTTTGTTTATTTACAAAAAGATCAGCTATAATTCCTGCTCTATTATGAGCTTCATTAACGGAATCCACCATTTTTTTGTATTCACCCATTACTTGTTCGGTGGTCTTAATTTCTTCACCTAAATTTTTAAAAGCATTAGACCAAGCATTAGTTGTATTTTCTAATCCTAAATCTTGCTGTTTCTTAACTGTTTGTTGATATGTTATAATTACAGCAGTTAAAGCAACAATTGCGATTTGAAAAATTGAAACCCAAGATATAGTTGTTTTTAATAAAAGTTGCAAACTAACTAATGAAAAAGAAAATCCTTGTATAGCCGTAGTTGCACCCATAATTTTAATAATAAAATTTGCCATTGCTTGGGCACTTAAAACTCCAACCAAACCAATAAGAGATTCTAAAATAGGAATTAGTCCACCCATAGAATCAATTGCTTCAACAGAAGAAATTCCTAAGTCTAAAAAGAATTTAATGACATCATCATCGATTGCTTTTTGCCATAGGTTTTCCATTGCTGCCTTTAATGTATTTGCTTTTCCCTCTATGGAATCCATGTAAATTTTATATCGTTCTGTAGCCAATCCAACAGAATGAAGTTGTTGTTCTTGAGCTTCTAGTACCTGGTTGTAGTTTTCCATCAAAATTAAAAAATTTTCGCGTTGCCGAACTTTTCTGTTGCTTTCACACCGCGAAGCATGTTACTGACCATTTTACAATGGCGATTAAGTATTTCTACTTAATTCTGCAATTTCTTTTTGTTATAGTTGCAGAGCAGACCATATCTTTTTCTTGTTTTATACAAGAAAGATGACGCGGGAATTTATGTCACCACAAACACCCAATTGGTCGTTACGGATTCTCAAAAATTATAAATAATGACTAAAAATTGTGTGTAGTTTAGTCAAATCTTTTCTAAAAATTTCTATTAATTTAATATTATTATCTTTACAAATATTTCTTTTTTCTTTCATTCTCTCAAAATAAAAAATTTTTTCTGGCATTCCAAAAAATTCTACAAATATATTTTTTTCAATTACCCAATCAACTCGTTTTAATCCACATCTATCATCTTCACAATACTTATTATACATTTCCTCTTTTTTATAATTTATATCATTATCTATTAAAAAATTTGTTATTGTCAATTCAGACTTGGAAAAACATAAATCTTTATTTGTAGAATAATATGTATTAGATTCTCCAAATAAAGAAGAATTTGAATCTAAATTAGCTAACCCACATGCATTTCGATATCCATCAAATCGTCTTTCAAATGTTTTTACAGATGGCAATCCATAAAGAACAAGTTCGCTACCATAAGGAGTTCTTCCTAAATATTCTCCTAATTCTTTTAGTTGTTCTATCATTTGATCTGCATCATACCATTTAACACTTTTTTCTTTAGTTTTATGAAATCCTAATTTAAGTGCCATAGTTCTTATGCTTTCCGGTTTTCTATTAAGAAAATATTTTTCACTCAAGTATTTATTAGTATAATGAGGATAAACGGTTTTTAATAATTTTATATCTTCGTTTGTCCAAGTTTTATTTACTTTCAATCTTAAATTATTTATTTTTGCATAAACACCAGATAAAGTTCGATTTAATTTTTTAGCAATTTCTTCATAAGATAATGTATCATAATTTTTTATTAAAAAATCAATTTCATCAGGTGAATAATCTCTGTTTTTTTCAACAATTATATTCAACTCAGAAGATTTATGACGAATTGAATCAATATTATTATTTTCTAAATTTTTCATTAATAACTCATAATTTCCACTAGGATATAATTCTTTTAATATTTTAATCCTATCATCCGTCCACTGATATCTTCCAATTCCCCAAGAAGAAATTAAATTTAATATTGTTGAAGAACATCTATTTACTTTTTTACATATTTCGTTTAATGGAATCTTATTATAATTATCTTTAATATAATCTAATTCATTAGGCGTCAATGGTTTCTTTTTCATACTGTTTAATTATCCTTTTAAAAATATTCGCTACACATCAAATATTTTTTAATAATTTATTTTTTTTTATAATTTTTGAGTCTTTCCTCGGAATTGTCTGCTTCCAGAGTTTTTCCGATATGGTCATCTTCTGAGATTTTTATTCTAATTATAGAAAATGCAATCTCTATATGTTACCATATATTCTGGCATTCTATTTTTACCAGCAATAGCATTTGCAACCGCACTTTGCTCTATTTCATTCATCGTAGACCATTTTTCAGCAATTTCATCCATTACATCACCCATAGGTCTAAATGAAGTAGCGGTATCTCTTAATCTGATATTGACTAAACCCAATGCTCTTTCAACATCGTTAATATTTGTTTTATCATCTTCAAACATTTTTCCAAGTTTAATGTTTTCTAAACGAGCGAACATCGTCTTCATACTTTGACCTATCGACTCAGCGGAGCGGCGTGAAACGCTCGAAATCGTAGCAATGTAACTTGTCAACTCATCAAAACTAACTCCTGCTTGTTGAGCAGAAGCAGCAGAATATTGTAGTGCTGTGGCAATTTCATTAGCCGAGGTTGCCATCCGATTATCCAAATCGATTATTTTATCAACAACCAAACTAGCATCCTCAGCCTCTAACTTAAATCCATTCAAAGTAGCTGTTAGTTTTTCAGTTGAATCTGCGGATTCCATGTTTCCTAACTTACTCAACATCAAAGTTGACTTCATTAATTCAGAGGTTTCTTCAATTGTCTTTCCTTGCCTGAACCATTCGAGGCTTCCCTGTGCCACCTGAATTGTTGTAGCACCCATTTCTTTTGCAAGTTTATTATATTCAACCGCTAATCTGTCAACTTCATCGGCAGTCATTCCCGTAACAATTTGAACATTTGTTAACTCTTTGTTCAAATCTTTAATATATTGTATTCCTTCTTCTATTTTTCGAAGACTTCCATAAATAGCTTGTGTTGCAAGAAACCATATTGCAACTTTTTTAATAGCAACTTCAAGCATGGATGTAAATCCATAACCATCTTTAGTCGTATTTTTCATAGAAGCACCGACTTTAGTAACAGAAGTTCTTAAATCATCAAAACTTCCCCTTACGTCTTGAATAGAAGCACCACCCCTTTGAGAAAAACTAGTAATGTTATCTTGAAGAACCTTTAACGATGCTTGAACGTCTGCGTTATTAAAAATATCTGGAGATTTAAATTGCATTCTTGCAATTTGATTATTCCACTGTTTAACATAAGAATCAATATCTTTCTGCCCCATATTGATACTTGTTGTTATTTTAATATTTTTAGTTTTTCTATCTAATTTATCTTGAAGACCTGTAACATCAGGTTCAATGCCAACTATAATATTATAACCACCATTAGCCATTAATAACCCTCCTTTCAACCTCTAGAAAAGAGGCAATTTCATAAACCAAACATTTTATCTATAATTTCGTCTGTATGATCTTTTGAATAATCTAAAGTAGTTTTTGGATCGGAATGATGAAGATAGACTTGAACTTGTTCCAAACTAAATTTTTTAGGAACTCCATCTTTATCTAAAATTCTTTTATCTTCTCCTTGTAATAAACATTCACATCTCGAATGTCGATAACTATGGGGAAAAATATTCATTTGCTTTCCTTCAATTTCACTCAAAATTTCTCTTATTTTTAAAACCCAATCATAAATCATTTCATAAGAGGCTTCTCTTTTTTTATCACCACTACCAACAATCCATAAAGATTCAACATTATCTTCTCCACGTTTATCCAACCAAAGTCTTATTAATTCCTTGGTATCGTCTAGGTAAATTAATGGAAATATCTTTCCTCTTTTTCCTATGACTGCGTTAGTCTTATTACTATTTAAAAGATTGTATTTTTTTATTTGAGCAATTTCATTTCTTCTTGCTCCACTATCAAACATCATCATATGGAGTAAAGCAAGTTGAATTTCCCCCATTTCCAATAACTTTTCTTTTACCCTTATGATTTGATCAAAAGTCATAAAAAAAGAATCTTCATCAGTTCTAACAGGCTCTTTCGGTAGTCCTTTTATTTTTTGAGCCTGATTAATATCATATTCATATTCATCAGAATCTTCAATATAAGAAAGCATACTTCTACAACAACTCATTACTCTATTTACTCTAGCATTTGACATTTTTAAATCATCACTTAACCAAATGCTAAGTTTTCTAAAATCTCTTTTTCCTAATTCTAATAAATTTCTATTTCCGCAAAATCTTTTTACAAAAATATTAATTATTCTGAGATCATTTTCATATTGTTTTATTGTACTTGCTTTCATTTTTCGTTGCTGATATTCTTCTAAGAAGTCCTGAACAATATCTTTGTTTTCTATATTTATGTGGGAATATTCTTCATCTGTGTATATTCTATTATATACTCTGCTCACATTCCCTCCTTATAAAATTCCTTGCTGTTTGAAATAAGTTAATCCAACAGCTAAAGAATCAGATTCATCATCATTATTAATTACTACATCTTTCCATTGTTTTAAAACAGATTTTTTAACTTGTTCTTTATCTGCTTTACCACTTCCTGTAACGGTTTTTTTTACTGTAGTTGCAGGAATATAAATTTGTTCAGACTTCCATAATAAACAATTTATTACACCAACACATCGATAGATCTGTTGGGTAACTGTCCCAAACTTGGAAAACCCCTTTTCGATAATGACTAAATCAAATTCATATCGTTTTTTTAAATTAATAAAGAAATCTGCAATTTTTTTTAATCTAATTTGTGTTAAATCTTTTGGTGAAGTGGGAACACTAAAAACTTCAATTACATTTCCCTTTTCATCAAAAATAGATCCACCAGTATTCACCAATGAAATATCTAATGCTAAAATATACATTTTTTATACTCCCATATATGCCGATATACATCACACATACCCCCATATATAGGGGTATAAAATTTCTTGACCCCCATATGTGGGGGTATAAAATCCAATAAAATGTGAATTTCATTATTTCTAAAAAAATAGAACACGCTCGGAGATCCGAAACGTGTTCTATATCCAATGTTTTCGTCTATTATGCGCTATTGTTTTTATCAACAATATGAAAAGCTTTAGTTCCTAAAACATAAGTAATTACAGTTACGACAACCATAAAATACGGAGAAGCCTGTGCAATAAGCTCCTGAGGAACAAAAGTTGTAATTGCTAAAGCCCCAATACCTAATAGAGAAGGAATGACAATCATTAAAAATTGTTTTACTTTAGCTGTTTGTGCTTGAAACCAATCCCATCTTTCAGCTAAAAATGAAACTAATAAAGCCCCACCGCCACCAGTCAACCAAATTAAAAACCCACCTAAATCTTGAAATTTTTCTTCAGCCATCTTTATATTTCTCCTAAAATATTCTAATAAATTTTATTTTATGTTTTCTAAAAGCCTTTTCAATTATTTGATTTATTTTACCATCATCTAATTCATCTATTAAAGGATGCCAAAAATCTCTAGGCTTTCTCCATTCTCCATCACCAAAAAGATCACCACTTTTTCCTTCAATTACAATGTACGCAAGCATATCTCTTATATCATTTTGATACCAAAATCTACTTCCATGTTGAAAGTCGTCTTCATTTAGAATTAATCTTTCTGGTTTTTCTTTTACTTCACCAATAACTTTTCCATTTACAATTTTCGCTCTTTCTTCTTCCCATAAATCTCTAAGACCACCATTGTCCCCTAATCTTTCATAAGTGGAAGGAGAAAAAGAATTATAAACCTTTTTATCAATGTTTTTTTTTAATAATTCTAAAATTTCATCGACAACCATATCCATGACAGATTTCATTTGACTTAATATTATAAGTTTTAATTGGGTTTCATTTTGAATTTTCATGTATCACCATCCTTATATTAAATCATTGAAAATCTTCTTGATATCGCTCCTTATGTTTTTTATCTCTAAATATTTCTAAACATTCACATGAGGAACAAAAAATATATTTTTCTGGATATATAATTCCATCTATTTCTTTATTTTTTAAAATTAAATACGTTTCTTTTGATTCACAATCTGAACAAGGTTTCCCCAATCGTTTCAACGTTTTATTTTTACCATGTTTAATCATATTCTACTCTAATTTTTTAGGTCTACCTGGTTTTTTCTTTGGTTCTTCCGATTTTTTTTCCAACAATCCAGGAACTCTATTATTCAATTCTTCTAAAGAACTATTGAATCCGTTTATCACATTTTTTAAATCTTCAACATCCAAATCTTTAAAATGATCAATTAATTTTACAATAGTATCTCTAACAATATCAACACTGTCATTTATATTTTTTGATAATTCATTGAATCCGTTCATTGCTTCATTTAAAATTTCTTCAATAGCAGATAATGACAATTGACCTTTTTGAATAAGAGAAATAACCTCATCTAAATGAAATCTAAAATTATCATAATTATCTATTCGATCTCTTATATCTTTCCAAATATATTGTTCAACAAAATTAGAGTTAAACTCGTCTCCTATTTCAATGTTTGTTAAATCTGCAACAATGTGAGACATCAAAACTTTTTCCGCTACAATGTATCCATCTGCAAAATGAGGATACTTATTTAGATTTTCTATGTATTCTTTAATATACTTTATTTCTTTTTCATAATCAATAAAATCTTGAATAACTATTTTTTGATTTAAAAAATAAAATATTTTTGGTTCTAATTCGGGAAAATTTATTTTTACCTTATCCATTATATAAAATCCTTATTTTAAATTATTAAAAAAAGTAACTATCATTTCTTTATTTTCAATCACCCATTTTGTAAAACTAATAAGTGATGTTCCAATAATTGATATCACAGCACCAGGAACAAATAAATGAGAGTTCTTATCTATAAAAGATTTGAAAACATCTCTAAAATCTAATTGAAATTTTTTTTCAGAACTTTCAAATTTTGTTTTTAATTCGTTGGTCGTATTTGATAAATCAATAATTTTTGAAGATTGATCTTTTATTTCAAATGTCATACGAGTTAGTGTATCATCAACACCTTCAATGACGCTTGTATTTTTATTAAATGCAACTTCAAGTTTTTCTAATAATACCTCCGTAATGGCACTACGTTTATCTACATCTTGAATCCAGCCTTCCATCTTTTCAACTCTCTTTGTTAAATCGTTAATTTGTTGGCAAGGATTATTATGATTTTCTGCTGTCATGTAATAACTCCTCCTATAAAATTTTTAGGGGAGATTAAACCCCCATATATTGAGAGAGATTTATTTCTCTCTCAATATACATGTTATTATCAAAATTATGCCGTGCCAACAGCACTGAATGTATCCGTCAAAGATCCGCTTGTAGCATCGTAATAAGTTGCAGTAAACAATGCAGCGTCTCCAGCCCCAACAGTTGCACAAGCAGAAACAATTCCGGTTGCTGCACCAATGTTGAACGTAGTACATCCACTTGTTCTAACCCAAGATGCCGATGTAGTAATACTAGCATTTGCATAAGTTCCACCACGAATACCTAAAAGATTAGCCTGTTTAGATTTTGGTAAATCTGCTGTACTGAAAGTTAAAACCGTAGGGGTAATAGCAATACTAGAAACAGCAATAGTAGAAGTAGAAACAGGAATCCACGCTACACGATAATAGTAGTTTGGATCGGTTGTAGTAGAAGTAACTTCTAAGGCTTTACCATCAAGGGTTTCAGTAGAAACACCATTAGCGGTCATAGCCAAACTATAATTACCGGAAATTTGAAATCGTGGAACATGAATTTGAAGTCTTTCAACAAGACCAGTGTTATCTTTGACTTCCGCAATCAAAATTAAATCTACGATATCTGGAGCTTCAGTTGTAGAACCAACAACATAATCAACAGTATCAGTATAAGTATAAATTGCAGTAACTTTTTGAGTTCCACCACCAGAAACTGTAATAGTCGTACTAACCGGAGTTACAGTTTGAATTGTTCCATTTGGCAGTACCACACTAACATTTCCAAGAGGAGTTTCACTTAAAGTCCCATCATCAGCAGCTAAAACTATATCTTCTTGTTTCACACAAGTCAATGCACCATTCTCTACTGATCCTCCTGCATTTAAAGCCAAAATAGACTTTGAAAAAATAGCAGATTCAATTGAAAGTTCAACCATACGATCATGATAGAAACTATAAAGTAATGGATTTCCAATTCCTCCACGAACATCTGTATTCTGCATAGTAATATTGAAAGCAGAATTAATGTTTGCTTTACCTATAGCTAAGGTTTCAAGAGTAGTTGGATTTCTCAATATTGCATCTGCAACACTAACTAAGAAATTATTTGCCATATTATTATCTCCTTTTTATTTATTGTTTTTTAAATTATTTTCTTTCATAAGTGGATGATTATTCATAAAGTCATCTTTACTTATTAAGATTGAATCATACCTTCCCTCTTGTCCAATATGAGACATATAATGTTTGACAATTTCTTTCCCTGTCTTTGACTTTATTTGTCCCGAAATCTCTAATGGGAATAAATTCTCATAATCAAGAAGTAACGCCAATCTTTGAAAACTTTTTTTAAATTGATAAATTGTTATATCCTTAATGGAATCATCACAAATTGGAATTCTAGACAATGCACAAAAAGTAAGCAATTGATCTTCAAAAGTAACTCCATCGTTTTTTCTATTCATCCAATTTAATTTTTCTTCCAAGGTTGGATCAAAATCTTCTATATATCTTACAGAACTTCCATTTTGTCTCAATATCATTTCTCTCAAGATATCAAAATCTTCTTCATTAAATGAAATGCCATTTATTTTTATACTTAAAAGTATGGAATCAATTTCATTTTTAATAAAGTCCAATTTCTGTATCTCTAAAGAAACCTTATCGGTTTTACAAATTTTTTTAAAAAATTTTTCTAAATTTTTTTGGACTAAAGAAGAATCTTCTTTTGTTGCTAATGGAACATAATATAAAATATATTTTAAATAACTTAATTTAATTATTTCTTTTTCTTTTATATACTCTTTTGGATAACCAAAAATTCTATAAAAAAGTTTTTCTGTTAAAAAATCACTCAATTTTATTGGATGAAATTCAATTCCCTTATATGTTTGAGGAAAACCCCAAACATCGTTTTCCTCATTATACATATATTCCATAATAAAATCCCGATTTTATTCTAATACATAGTTACACATTGTTAATCCCTTACCTTTATATGGAGGAATTCCAATGTTAATAAATTTAGATTGTCCACCTTGACGATAATCAAAAAATAATGTTCCGACACCATCAATTTCTTTACCATTTAAAGTTTCTATTATTTCTTGTAAAATAACCATATCTCTTGTTGTGTAATTCGATAATGTATTTACCTTATAATGAGAATAAATTTCAAATCCAACTGTTATATAACCAAAAACATGATTAGTAGGAATTCCTTTAACTACAGAAACTCTTAATTGAGTTGATTCAACTTGCCAAGAATCATCGTTGCCTGTGTCCATAAAAATCCTACAGTCTGTTTGTGTTTTTATTCCATCAAATATTAAAGATCCTTTTTGAACTTTTGTTAAATTTGGATGATTTGAATCTGATCTCCACGCATTAGAATCATTATAATAAAGTAATTTAAATATAGTCTCATTATTTTCAATTAAATAAGAAATAACATTATAAGAAATTAATGGGATAGACGAATAAGTATTGTAGGAATCTGTCATATTTTTCCCTTTCTAAATCCAATAACCATGAATACGTAACCATACATCCATTGTTCCTGCGCCACTTGCTATAATTTGATAATAAATATCTCCATTGGCATCACATGAAACAGTCATTTGAGTTGCTGTTCTTCTGTCATTTATTTCACTTGCCTTCCACACCAGCCCTTGATTTGCTGTATTTGTTGGGTCTAAATAAATATAGCTGTCTGTTCCTGCTGACGCACTATCTCTAATGTCTACATAGACTGACACAGCCTTTACTCCGGCAGGTACACCAAAGACTGCCGATAAATCAATAAGTGTTTTTGCGGTTGTGCTGAATGAATCGCCATCCCATGCCGTAGATGTAAGAGGAGTAGTAAGTGGTATGAATGTAGATGAACCAAAGGGCATGGTGTCCGCTACTGCTGCATGAGAATAATAAAAGTTTGATATAGCTGCATTGGACACTGTGTATGTCCCACCACCATATACAGTCACAGTAGTAACATCTGTTCCAGAATCATAACTTGAAGATAATACATAAAAATATTTTGTTGTGGTTTGATCAAATCTTACCTTAGTCCCTATAACAAACAGGTCAGTAAAATCCCCATCGTACACTTTGAATGATGATGCTGATACGTACTCAACAGTAACAACATTTACTCCCCAGTTTAGTTCGTTCCAGGGAAATAGTGCATTTGCATATACTCTATTTCCAGTTATTGAGAGTGTATAATCTGCATTTAATACTATTCCAACTGTGGCTGTGGTTGACACTCCAGAACTGGTTAGTTTCCACTGCGAATAAATTTGTGATAGCTCAAAAAGTCCTGCATATCCACCAGAAGATCCTGTATAGGCTAAACACTGTAAACTTAACTGTGCACCAGACCCGTACCCTCTCACTTTTACTGCTAACCTTGAAGTCATAGTTGGATCGTTGTCATACACACCACCCTGAATAGTGACAGCATTGGGAACATCTGTATTATAACTAGATAATGGATTCACCCATACTATTTGACTTCCTGGAGTGTCTTCTGGCAGTGACCCACTAGAGTAGTCATCCGCAGTCAGGTTTACTCCATCATCATCTAGCCAAGATAAAAACGATCCAGATACATTGCCAAATTTCAATCCCACATTGTCTAATACCGCCTTTTGTGTATCTGAATTTAGCGCATATAATCCGCTCCTGTCTAGCCATAATCCCGTACCAGAACCACTTGAGCTAGGAACAGGATCGCCTATAGATATTGCTGAATTAGTACCATTCATATTCAAAACGTTGCTAATAAACGCACCCGTACTTTTAAATTCCATAATTGGTGTATCATAAATATTTATTCTTACTCCATTAATTGAATCGATTGTTACGTTTCCGCTTCCACTTCCATACGATCCAATGGCAACGCCCCATTCTTCAGAGGAGTAATTCCAATTCCCATTCAAATCACCAATTCTAATAATCTCTTTTTGTTGATTATATGTTTCTCCCTGTTGAATTAATTGAATTCTCGGAGTATCATAAGCATTTAATTCAATTCTTCCATCTCCCGATTCACCTAATTCAAGAAAAACACTACCTTCAACCCAATCATTAGCTCCACTTCCATCTAAATCTCGAACCACATTATAAACAGTGCTTCCAGAAGCTAAAGAACCAGTTCCAATATATTCTACCTGTAAAGAGGATCTCAAAACAACAGATCCTCCCACAATCATAGTTTTACCAAAATCTATAGTAGCATCAGTAGAATCTACAAAAGAAGGAATTGAACCCTGATTCTTACCAATAATTAACCATCCTCCAACTAAAGAAGCAGTATTTTCAGCAAAAATAATCGTATCTAATTCACTAAGCCAACCTTTTCTCCACAAATTAATAGAAGATCCCAAATCGTAGGTATCCGTACTTTCAGGTAAAACATTTCTTAATGTGCTATTTCCTTGAACATTTAAAGAAGCAAGTGTAACTCCTCCAGAAGCCGTACTTTTTAATATTGTTTCAGCACTTCCACTAGAAACATTATAACTAGCAACAACTCCCATCTTGATATCTGGATAAACCCCCTGTTCCGTTAAATGACTTCCAGATAAATCAACTAAATTTAATTGTCTTGGAGTAATAGGATAAGGATTTGCCATATTATCACCATGCTCCCTTTAATTCAATACTCAGATTTTTAGTAATAGATCCACTAGAAGTAAGAGTTAATATTAATGGATAATCTAAGAACATTTCATTATTTTTTATAGAAAAATTATTTCCATCTATTTGAGTAAGAGTATATTTTGAATCAGGAACATTTTTGTCATATAGAGAAATAGAAAAAGTATCTGCTTGCAAAACATCATTTTGATATAAACTAACAGTATAATCTTCTGTATCTCCCTCTAAAATATATCTATCACTAGGAGTTATTCTAATATCACTTTCAATGATAGCACTAGACGAAACAAGAGAAACAGTATCATATACACTTGAATTATCCTCTAAATAAGATGTAATTACACAAGAACCAGTGGATAAAATATTTACAACACCACTTCCTGAAACACTTGCAACACTACATGAACTTGTAGTATATAAAACATCTTTACTAATTATCAATTCGTTTAATGTAACCACACTTTCTAATTTAAAGCTATCTCCAATTCCACCATAAATAGCTGAAGGAGAAGTAACCAATGAAAAGACAATTTTATTAGCATCTGCAATTCCATTTGTTAAATCATCTGTATCTTCATTCACGAGGCTTTTCCCTAAAACAAGTTCCATAACTGTCGATGTATCATTATCAACACTAGTGTTATTCAAATAATTTTTAACTCCACCTCCATAAACACGATAGCACATCCAATTATTTTCATTTCCAAATAAGAATCTTTGATTTTCTTTTATTTTATTTGTTCTACTATTTTGTTGTGCAAATATATGAATTGTACCTTCGGGCGTAATTGGATCAGTTGTGTTATTGTTGGGAGAAGCAATCTTATAATCAATTACACATGGTTCTTCATAAATGATTCCATTTTGATCAGTCCATCGTAAAACATTATTACATCTTCTCGCTAATGCTGTTACAGTAATTGATTTTACGACATTCACATTTGTTACAATCCAATAATTACTATCAAAATAATATTTATAACCAAGTCCAACAGTATGATCAGATTTAAATAATAATTGTTTAAAATCATCACTTAATTTCATTCCAGTATCATTTGATATTGCGGTTGTGACTCTTGCATCCACATCAACTAAAGATCCAGATGAAAAAACAGTTTCCTCTTGAATGGTATAAACATTTGGAGAGTTATAAAAATCAGCATCCAAAAAAGAATTAAAACTGTTTCTCCACCCTGTATTTGGAGGATATGCATTTATTGGAGATCCAGATAAAAAATATTTATATGTCATAGTTATTCTCCTAATATGCTGAAAAATCCTGGTCAAGCCAAGCATTCCACATATCCGCATCTTTTAATTTATAATTCATTAATTTTTGACTAATTTCAGATCTCTTACTATTGTACAACTGTTGTTTTTCCCTTAAATTTTGTGCATTAGAATGAATTTTAAAATCTCTATCTTGTATAAAATTATTCATCTGCAAAATATCTTGAACAGTTTTTTGCAGCCAAAACAATATCATTATCTCAGCTAACAGGTTTTTATTCTTTTGAGTTAAAGTTTCAGTAAAACTTTGTGTAGTTGTAGAATATTCTAAATCTTGATCACAAACATCAAACATATCTATTGAAAAGAGTAGCCAAGGCTCTAAATAAGTATTTAAGGCTGAACTTCCAGAAGAATTATAAACCGCTGTTAATCTATAATCTTCATTTAAACTTAAAAACAAATCAAAAACATCTTCAGCAGAAGTTCCCATAAAACCTCCTTTCAAAAATTTTATTTTTAAATTGAAGATGACAATTTTTGTCAATTCAATGTATTTTCTAAGTAAATAGCCCCTAATAAAGAGGCTATATATAAAAATTTAATATTTATTACTACACTTTATTTTTTGTGATTTCTAAAAATGCAACAGAATCCTCATATTTTTGGTTCAAATCCATATTCATTATTCTGGCTAATTTATCAAATAAATTTAAATCTATTGTTTCACCATTAATTCTTTTATCAATAATCATGGTTGCTAAAATTTTTTGTTGTTCTTTTGGTGCTGATTTTGCAAAAGTTAAAATATCATTTTCTTTTACTTCACCACCTTGAAAACCCAAAAGTATCATGTCCATCTTTTCTTTGTTCATAATGTTTTTGTAAACATCATCTAGACCATGTTTTCTAACAACCCTTCTATCTAAAATAACGAAAAATCCTCTTTCAAGAAAATGTCTGTTTTCTTCAATTATTTTTTCTAATTCTTGATAAATAATTCTTTTTGTTTTACCGTATCCCCTAAAAGTAAATATCCTTCCTCTTCCATGTCTTTCTGTACTTATATTCAATTCATATGGAATTAAAGACATTACTTTTATATAAGAATTCAAAGGAACTTCTTCCTCTTCTTCGTAAACATAGTTTTCTTCTACATCATCTTCAGAATCTTTTTTAGTTGTCAAATTAGAATTATTTTTTATATTATTTTGAAGATCTTTAATCATTTTATAAATATTTTCTAATTCTGTTTTTTTAATAATTACGGTTTCTTCCTCTGAAGATTTTGACTGAGAATTTTCAACTAAATCTTTATTTTCCGCATTTTGCGATTTATCTTTTGGAGGTCTTCCTCTTGTTGCCATTGCAAATTTTCCTTTTTTATATTATATAATTAATTTTTTATTTTTATTTTTCCAGACTTTATTTTATCCATAAAGTCATTCCATTGTTCGGGAGTATTGTCTCCCATTCCATAAATTTTATGAAATTTAACGTGGCATTTTTTAGTTAATGGTATTCCTAATGGATAGCGGTAATGAACTTCAACTAATTTATTGATAAGCAGCGCGATTTGATCACCATCATATTCACCAATTGTATTTTTTAATTCAAATCCCAATTCTTTTAATGACTCTTTTAATAGTGAATTAAACGATTGAACGTGATGAATATCTTCAAATCTTTTTCCACTAATGACACATTTATAATTAGAATTTTCCATACTGTCTTTTTTCCATTGAACAATGAACTTAGATAAATATGCTTTTAGTTCAGTTAATCCACCTTGCCAATTACTTGAATTTTCTTTTGAATATTTAATTTTATTTTCTTCTTTTGTACATATTGTACAGTTTTTATCTCTGTGTAAACCAGGATACCTTCTTGTTTCAATATGACCATTTGGACAAGAATAAGTAACAATACTTTTAAATTTAAGAAGATCTCCTTCAAAAGATATAAATTGAAATCCTATAGAATCAAAAAATTCCATCATTTTTTTTTCTGTTTTTTTAGAAACAGATTCCTGTTGTCTTTTAATGGCGTTGCAAGGATCTCTTTCTCCTGATTGAAATGCTGAAAAAGACATATTATGTATGTTTCCGCATTCAAACTTTATTTTTAAAAGACTTGAATGATTAACATATTCTTTTGAAATTAATTCACAATTTCTATCTTCAATATATTTTTTAACATATTCATAAGAAAGTTTGTTTTTAGAAGCAGATTTTTTATAACCACATTGTTGGCAAGAAGAATGTTTGGCATAAATTAATCGTGGAATGGATTTCCACTTATGTCCACAAACCAAACATTCAAAATCACATTCCGTTATTGTATTTACATAATTATAAAAAACAATGGTTTTATTATGTGCGATATCAATTCTTTTTTGTACTTCTTCTTGAGTTATTGAAGGCGTTCTAAATCTTTTGGCTCTTTCCATTATCAAGTCCAATCAATTATCTAGTATGAGAAAATTTCCCATACTAGATAATTTTATTTATTTAAAATACTAGATCGTAATTAGTCCCAGGACAGAATTGGAGGCTACAGCCGTTCCCCAAGACTTGTGCATAGTAGCACGCTGAATTAAATTACGATTCTCATAAACAGAATCAGTAATAGAAAGGGTTGAACCTTCTAATACTAATTTAACAAATTTCTGAGAAGCTGGTGATAAAATCCAGAGACGATCTGTGTCAATTTTCAAAGACCATTCGGTATCGTTATTGGCAACTTGGGGAAGTTCCATTACATCGTATCCAAATGCGGTACGAACATGACCGAGAGTCATATAGGGATCGTCTAAAGTATAGCGATAATTAGCATCATTGGGTAAAACATTTACTAACGCACGTGCAGTACCAACGATCATTGCTTTATTACCGTTATTCCAAGCAGTAACCTGTTCGCATAAGCGCATCAATGAATCTTGTGAATAACCAGCAACTTGTAAACCAGTTGTAGCTGTAGTTGGTAAAGCAGCAGCCATAGCGGCAAAAGCATCGTAAACATCATTACGCATAGCTGCTTCCATAGAACGAATAACTTTTACAACTAATTTAGCAAGAGATTCTTTTCCAGATAAAACACGATATAAATCAGCGTAAACAGTCAAAGCATGATTTACTGGAGTAACGGTTTTTGTTCCCATAAATTGTTTGTAGGCAAAAGAATTTCTCTGACCACGACCAATTTGAGAAACAGAAAACAGGTCATTAGATTCAACATCAAACTGAGCACTATCACCAAACCCAATAGTACGAACATCAGAATATAAGCTAATAGAGTCAATCAAAGTCTGTGGAATAATCATATCAACGATGCTTGCCACAACAGCAAAAATCTCATTGCGTAAACCCTGATGATTAAAGATTTGATCAGCCGGAGCTTCAGCAAGATAAGGAACGTTAGTTCGTTTCATTGCTTCTTTAATAATTGCATCAGTAATTTGTTTTTCTTTTTCCTCAAAAGTAATCAATTCCCCTTTATCATTAACTTTAGCGAATTCATAATTTCGAGTTTTGTCCTGTGAAGACTTGTAGTGATTCCACCAGTCAGGGATCATTTTATCATATAATGTGGGATTCCCAACAGCGAAATGAACAATATTATTCGGAATTTGCATATCATTTCCTCCTTATTTTTTTTTATTTACTATATAATGTGGAAAACCCAACATTAGTTAGAAAGACAAATCATTCGATAAGCTGTAACTCTACCACTTGCAACCGCAGGATTACCAATAGATATCCATTTTGTAGCCAGATATTTAAATGATAAAGCATTTGCGGCATGTGCTGATCCCCAAACCAATTGCCATAAACCAGTTGTAGCATTAGCATAAGTATTAGTAGATTTTGCGGCAGTGAAACAATCTTCACTTAAAGTTACAATATCACCTGGTTGTGGTTTAAAAGCATCAAACACACGATTTGCAGGATTGTAGAAATTACGAGGATCTTCTGAACCCTGATTAAAAATTTCACCATCTGCGGACTCTAAGAAAGGAATAACCTGTCCAACAGCCATCCATACGTCAACCAAACTGCCAGTTGCAATTTGAGTTGCGGCAAACACCTCTCCCTGTCCAGAACCACTTGAAAGTGAATCTAAACGAAACAGAGAAGCCTGTTCCAAATCACTACCACTCGTTGCTGTTCGATTGTAAATCGCCACATCGGTAGCGGCAACTTGATTTAATTCAATAACTGCATATGCCATATTTACCTCCTATTATTTCCAGAAACTTGTAGTGACTGGTTTGTTTTTATTTTCTGAATCCCAAGCATAACGAGGTTCTTCATCCTCTTGCTTTGAATCTTTCTTAATTGCAAAATCTAATGCTCTAGCCTTCGCCAAATTTTCCCAAACAGAAATATTCTCTAAACTAAAATCTTTAGATTTTTCTTTTAAAATATTCAACTCATCTTTTGGAATTTCAGTTTTTTCTTCAATTTTCTTTAAAATAGAATCAACAGAAAAATTAAATTGTTCATCTTCTTTTTCTTTCTTATATTTTTTCAAATTTTCATTTTCCGCCATATAAGAACTTGCTTCAGATTCTTTTTCTTTTAATTGCTCTGACATTTTCTTCATTTTTTCAAACATATAATTAGCCATTTTCGCAAAATTTTTAGTTTCTTTTTCATCGGAAAATTCAGCAGCCAAAGATTTATAATCTTGAGTTTCTTCCTGAAGAAACGCTAAAACAGCCTTAACATCTAAATTGGCATCCAAAGACATATCTTCTTTTTCAGATTCCTCTTCCTCTTCTGGTTTTTCATCTTTGGGTTCTTCATTTTCTTTTTCATCAGACATGTTTTCTTCCTTTGGCTTTTCAGCCATTTTTTCTTTGTCTTCTTCTTTGGTTTCTTGTTCAAAATCCTTTTTTTCTTCTTCCATATTTTTCGACTTCTCCTTTCTCACCCATTTTCCATTCTCAACTTTATGAGTTTTTTTAAAATTAGAAATAGCAATAGCCCAACCATTTTTTTCTTTATCTGAACCAAGGGTATCAGCTTGTCTCGCTATTGTATTTGCTTGAGAAACAGAAATAGGAGGATTTATTTCCTTTAAAGCAGGACTCATTTCCGATTTATCTTTATACAGAAAAGTAACTTTTTCAAAATTTTCAATATCAGAAAAATAAGTCATTTCTCTTTTATCTATTTCATTCATCTTTTCGACAATACTCGATGACCAATTTTTTCCCTCATTGCCACCTCTGTTTAACCAGGATATCCATTCATTAGATGTTTTATTGGTAAGATTGTCTTTTGCATGTCTGAAAAAATATTTCTCTATACTTCTTATTTTTTCTGGAGTTACAAATTGGTTTTTTATTATATATCTTGCAATTGCTAGTCCAACAGAAGTTCCACCGCCATATTTTTTATAAAGTTCAAGACTTTTTATAGCATTATTTTTCACTTCTTCTGGAATGGAAAAATCAATTTCATCATACATTCTTGAAAATTCTAAATGTAACGCCTTCTCATATTCTTTTTTTGCAAAACTAAGAACCTCTAAATGAGCACCAGGACTAGCTTCAGTAATAAGATCTCCCAATACACAAACGGCAGAATATTCAAAATCAAGCATTTCTTCTCCGTTTTCCATTTCGGAATAATCTTTTAACTCCATTTCAACAGAAACTTTTTTTTCATGATTTTCTGATTCTTTTAATAGTTGCATAAATTGAGGAGCATACATTTTCCATATTTTCGCTAAAACAGATAAGGATGTTCTTCCATCTTCAAGTTCAATAAATTCAGCAGAATCACGAACAATAAATCCTGCAATAAAAGATTTTTCTGGATCTGTATGAGAATCAAAATCACGAAACAGTTTAGAAAAAGAATAAATAACTGGTTTATCATAAATTGATTGAGCTGTGTTTTTTAATGTGTCTAATGAACAATACATGTCATGTCTATTCCAGCCACTATTAAAAGCAAAAATCTTTATTGTCGCAAACTGAGAAGACTCGTTTTCCTCTATGATTTCTCCACTTTCAATATCAAATAATAAATGCTTATTAGAACTCACATTGTTCCTCCTTTCCAGAAGGATTAATAAAATCTCTTCTCAATTTTTATAATTTATTAAGTAACCTTATATAAACAGGAACTTTTTTTAATTTTTCTTTAAATGAAACTGTGCTTACAAAATAATCCCTATTTTTTTTTCTATGGATTGGAACAGCCCCTAATTCTTGAATTAAATATTCCCCCATTCTTTTATTACAAGAAAACCACGAATCTAATTGCTCTTGAGTAGGATTAATAACATACATTATTTTTCTCCTAAATCCCAAAGGAATACATTGAACCAATTATTTCCAGTTAATTCAGCTTTATCCATAAAATCAGTTGCTTCTTCATATTCGTGTCTTTGTATTTCTATCATTTTTCTTATAAATTCTTCTACAACCGGATTTGATTCATCAATTGATATTTTTTTAATTTCATCAAGACTCGCAGTTGTTTCATATTCTCTTAACAAATATTTATCGGCAACATCCATAATCGAATTAATTGGAATATTTATTTCCTCAATTTCAGAAAGCGTAACATCTGCGTTGATATCAGTTAATAAATTTATAATCATTTCAGAATGTTCGTTTTCCTCTTTATATTGATTATAAAACTTACTCCCCAAATGATTCAATCCTTTATTTTTTAAGAAGGAAGATATATATAAATATAAATGTGCATTATATTTTTCATGCGCCCATTGTGCCAACAAAGAATCAATCAAATTATCACTAATTAATTTTATCCCCATTCTACCTCCTTTCTAAAAAATTAAATAAAAGGTATGTTTTATTGGAAAGTGACAAGATTAATAATATCGCCTGTTTGAATTACATTAGCGGCAGGACTTGAAATTGTAACTGTTCCTGAAGTATTTTTGACATAATACTGTGAACCACTTGTGGGAATAACCAAAGAACCAGATGAGCGAAATTGTTGAAAAATATATCCTGTAACAGAATCTAGTCCGCTATCAATTGCTACGCTTGAAGCACTCGCTTGAGCAGAAGAAACAGTAGTGGCAGATACACCCTGAAATCCCTGAACCAAAGTTCCCAATGAAACATCTTGAGATGCACGATTCATTTTATTTAATTTTGATTTTTGTGTTGCAGTAATCATAATAATTTATTCCTCCATTTTTTATCTATATATTGAAAATACGGAAGCCAAATATTTTGTTCGAAAAAATATTCGTTATACTTTCATTTTAATTTTTTAGCATCATTTGAGCCTGTTTCTCTTGTTTGAGCACCAGCCTCTCCCAATTCGCTATCCGATGATTTCGGTCTACCACTTTTATCACTATCTTTTCCACTCATTTGAAAGCCAGAAATAATTGGAGTAAGTTTATCAACAAAGCCACTTCCTCTAGCTTCTTGAAGCATTCTTTCTAACTCTTGTGGTAACAAACCTATAGCACTAGAAATCAATTGTGGAAGAACTATTCCTTTATCTGCCATCCCCATAGCTCTTTCATATCTTTGAGTTCTATTTAAATAGTAATCATTGCCTTCTAATCTAAATCTATATTTATATTTATTTGTTCTTAAATTTACCCAATAATTAAGAAATGAAACAAACTGAGGATATAATTGTTGTTCCATTATCTTAGAATCAGATTCAAATGATAATTGAGAATCTACTAAATTTGCTTTTGTTTGCATCGAATAAATCAAAGCAGTATCCATTCCAGACATAGACATAGAAGTTTGAATCCATTTACTCAAAACATCTGTATCGCCTTCAAAAGAAAATGCTTGCATATTCTCTAATGGAGCGGCAGAAACTTTAACGGCTTCTCCAACCGCAGATTTAGCCAAAGCCATAAACTGTCCTAATTGAACAGGATTTAATGCCACCATATCTGCAACCGAAGCACCTTTATCATCTTTTCTCATGGGAACTTCACCAAACAATATTTTTGCAGCAGCAGCCATATTAATGTTTTTCTGTAAGGCAATCATGGTTTGATCATTAATAAGTAAAGGCAACATGGCAGAAAAATACGGAATAGCAGTCATTAAAGATGTATCTAACTTAAATACCCAACCCTCAGATGGAGGTAAATCAACCCAAAAATTGTATTCTGAATTTCCTCTCAACTCAGGAGGAAGAGACGGGTTATATATTTGAGCACTAGTTTTACCGCCAAATAATTCAACGTATTTCTTTTTAAAGAAATCGGGATATAAATTTATATCAACTCCAGGTTGAATAAAATAATAAAAATTAAAAGATATTAAAGGTGCTCTACTTCCTTTGGCTGTAATTTTACAATATAGTAAAGGAAGTTCCTGTAAAACAATTGTATCTTTATTTTCTCTTGGAGTAACAACACATATTTCATTTCTCAACAACTGTTTTGAAATATTTCTAAAAAATGATCGATAATCAAATTTATCAAAATATTCATATAAAACTTCTTTATCTTTTATATAATTATTACTTTCATATTCTTTATCTTTCATTGAATTTCTTACGGTATATTGTAAATCAAAAGCTAAATGACTTGCCATATACGAAAATATTCTCTTCAAAGGCATAGACAATATTTCAAAAAATTCAATATAATCTCTTAATTGCTCTTCTGAATTTTTTGCATTACCTAATGCATCCGTAATATTTCTCTCAGTTGGAGAAAGAGGATTGAATGAAATTTCTTTTATTCTTTGATTCAATAAATCAGGAGTCAATAAATTATAACTTGCATTATACATTGTTTGTGCAAATTTTATTACATCAAAAACCTCTTCTTTAGAAAGAAGAATTTCATCATTTTTATTTTCTTCAGTCATGCACTCTCCTTTCTTTTAGTATTATTTTACCAATAACTAAGTGCAACCATAGCCTCTAAATCATCTTTATTATCTTTTTGTTTAACTAATTCAATATCAAATTCCTTTGATATAACATAGTTTACATAAGATATTGCAGAATATCTATCCTTATATGAACCAGGCTTTTCAACTAATTTAATTAATCCATTAACAGGTTTCATATCCAAATTGATACATTCTCCAATTAATAAACCTGTTTGAACATATGGGTTCAAAAAGAACCCTCTTAAATATGAATCATCTGGATCAGAAAGAAATTCCTTATTCTTTTTTAATAAGTATTCTTCACCTTCGGATTCAGGAATTAAAAATTCCCACATTCTTCTTTGAAGTAAAGACCTAAATGAAACAGCAATATCACTATTCAATGCTTGACTGGCAGTAATTGGAAATATAATTGGTTTTGCTTCCAAACCCCTGGTATGATTTCTTCTAAGATCTTCTCTGGCATCTTGTTTTATAATATCAAAATATTCATCGACAACTGTCATTGCTGGATAAACAATTCCTCTTTCCTCATCGATGGTTTCTTCACTAAGAAAGTCAAAGATACCAATACCTGCTGATTGAACATCTAAAACCAAATAATCAGCTTCAAAATCATAAAATACTCTTTTTAATCTTTTAGCCTGTTCTCCAGCATGAGATCCCTTATGTGATTCCGCATAAACAAGTTGTCTTCGATAACCAACCCCGATTAAAGGTAAAGCTCTAACACATTCAATAATGGAATTGTCATTTGCTTTATTCGCTCTTGTAGCAATATCACAACTTACAAACCTTATCTCTCCTGTTGTTTTTAGCAATCCATAAGGATTTTTTTTAGTATTAAAATTATCTTCTTTTTGAGGATAGAAAGCCTGTTTTATATTTCTTTTAAATAAAGTAGATTTAAAGTAACTTTTTCCACTAGAACCACTTGGAATATTTAAATACTCCATTTGAACGGTCAATGGATCGGCATCTTCCATTTCATTCTTAAGCATGGATTTTGTTTTAATACCATGATGCAACGAAATTAAATAATCAAAGGCTAAAAAGTTTGCCGTTTCATCACCAGAATTCATTCTTTTTATACATGTTTGAACATAAGTGTACCAATATTCCATTGTGTACCAAGAAGATGTAATATATGATATAGTTCCTTCTTCTTGAAGTCTTTTATCATTAGCATATTTAGGATTGTTTTTATAAGGAGGATTGCGTGTTTCTAAAAACGGCTTAATAACTCCCTCTAAAATTTCTTTAGGAACAAGACGACTTTCTTCTACAATGATATAATTAGCACGATTACCTCTAGCCGATTCTGAACTGGGAACAACTCTTATTGTTGATCCATTATGAAAAATACAATCATATGTATTAGGATTAGCTGTTATACTTTCAATTTCTCTTTCAAGATTAGGATGCTCTTTTCTAAGCTGCATAATCTTTTCAGAAATTATAATTCCACCTTGTTTTAATGTTTTAGCACAAACAATTATTTTTATACCTGGATATAAAACAGCCAAAGCACAAGACCAAACAGCAATAATCCACGTTTTAGCAGAAGCACGACTAGCAACGATATAAGCCAAACTACTTCTTTGAAGAACCCATATCATTAATATTTGATAGACATGTAAATGAATTCCAAAATAATCCATGATAAATCTATGGGGATTTCTTCTAAAAAAAGTAATCCATTTTTTCAATTTTTCTTTTCGTTCTTCTTCTAAAATCTCTTGAGTAATAAAAGATTTTTGTCTTTTGAAAATATCTTTACTATTTTTATTTTTAATTCTTTCATTTTGATATGGTCTAGGAGAAGTTGGCATGATTAGTTCTCCTATTCATCAACTGCTTGATCTAGAACATCGAAATCATCATTATCATCTTCAACTTCCGATACATCAAAATCTCTTGTAACCCTAAGAAAATTCCCCAATGGTCTAGTAACATATTTTTTAAAATAAAAATTTAAATTATCGAAATCTTTAAATAAGTTTTTATCTTTGTAATATTCTGCTGGTTCTGTTTCTTCAATAATTCTAATAAAATTAGAAAAGGTTTCTTTACTTTTACCAACAACCGCTGTTTTTGTTTCTTTTGGATCAACCCCTGCTAATTTCATTAAATCTGAAAGTTGTTTTACTAAATTACTTGTATCTGAACCAGGTTGCTCATTTGATATATCTATTTCTAATTGTTTTCGACAAACATTTATTAAAGAGACTTCATCGGCATAAGTATTTATACCATGAGATCCATCCCATTTTGATAATTTATCTTCTAAATAAGCCAATTCATCGACTGAATACTTATTTCCCCATTTTTTTCTTAATCTATCTATTTCCTCAATATCATACTCTGTATCTGTGATATCTTCTTCGAATTTTCTATTTTCTATTATATTATCCATAAATGTTAAATTTATTAAATCATCATTATTAACTGAACTTTGAATTTTGCTAATATAAAAACCAAAAGGATTATTGATAACTCTTCCTTTTTTCATAGTTGTGTCCAAATGAGTTTTTAATTTATCAAGAGCAACTTCACTATAAACAACATTTATGGTTTTACACACTCTATATACAGCTTTATCAAGTGTTCCTTCAACGCCATAAAAAGTGTTATACAATCCATCACAACAAGACTTGCAAACAGACATTCTTCCATTTGTATCTAAAACTAAATCTGTTGCTTTGTAAAACTGTCCTTCTGAAAGTAATCTTTGACATTTTCTACAATAATTTGAAGATAGTCCACTAGCATCAGAAGATAAAACACTTGATTTTAATATTTTTCTTCTGCTCCGAGTTGCCTTTTTAGGCTGTTCATTTTCCATATTTTTAAACTCCAATACCAATAAAAGATCTTTTTTATTTAAAAATTTGCATCCCAAGATGCATCAGTAAAGGTGACTGGATTTGAACCAGTGATATCTACTTCCCAAAAGTAGCGCCTTAACCAGACTCGACTACACCTTTATTTAAAATCCCCCTCAATCAATCTCAGTTATTCTTCTTCTTCATCCTCAAAAACGGCATCAATAGAACCCTTTATAGAACCCTTTAAAAATCCTAATAATTTAAATTCTAAATTGACATTCCATTTTTTGATGGGATCAAATTCCAATAAAACATCATCATCATATTCATCCTCATCAATAGGATCTTCTGAAGGAGGAATCACAACTGGTTCTTGGGGACTTTTTTCCCACATACCGGTTTCATCCTGTGCAATATAAGCAATTGTAGCTTTACTTGCATCAATGGGCAATCCATATTCAAACCATTTTACTAATCCTGTTTTAACTGAATTAGGTTTATTTCCTCCCCAACCAATAACCAAAGGATCAGCTAATTCAACAACCTTTTTTAATTCCGAATAAGAACCATCAAACCATGAATTCCATGTTCCAGATAAAATACGCAATATGGGTTTTGTTTTTAGATTTACTCTAGCATATAAATATTCTAAATAAGCTCGAATATGATATAGTTGAAAAGTATCTCCGGCAGTTGAATCATAAATATCTAAAAGAATAGGAACTTCATTATTCCAATTATTTTCCTGTAAATCATTAAGAACGGAGTGCATCACAGTTCCGTTTTCATTAATTCCAGCAGTTGTCGTAAGACCTAACTTATGAACCAATCCTTTTTTAGCATCTTTTATTTTGTTCCAGTTATCAAAAAACTGAGGATTAATTACATTTGACTTTACTGCTTCAATCCACACAATGTCCCAAGATGAAGGAACATTATTTATATAAAGATTATAAACATATCCTTTTTCCATAATAAAATAAAATCTCCCTTTTATTACATTTCTTCTTTTGATTTTTCTGGTTTTAGTTTTTCTTCTTGCAGTTTAGGACTCTCAAATATTCTAAGTTGTTGTAAACCGCCTATTAACTGAAAAACTTCAGCATAAGGTTTAGACGCTAAATATTGTAAAACTGCATTTGCTAAATCTTCTTGAATTATAAATTGTTTCTTTTCCATTTATTTTTTAACCTTTTTTAATTTGGAATATTTATATACCATTGTTCTTCAAGACCTTTTTCCAAATCCCAAAGAAAACAACAGGTACTTCTAACAGCACCAACAAATCCTTTTTCATAATGCCAATTATCCGTTGGAGACATACTTGGTAAATATCGGCAAATTGTTCCACTCTTCTCAACGGTATGCTGAGAGTGTATGTGACCCATGTGTACCTCAGAATATTTTGTTTTTCCCCACTCTTCTCTTGCCTCTACCTGTAACCAGCCACTAGAGTTAGCTTTAGATAGATTTCCGTGTGAAATTCCTAAAAGTGTATTTCCTATAACTCTAAATTTTCTAATTTTATGATCCGTATCAATTTTAACACCATTATGTTTTCTGAAATACATCTCCAATGATTTTACAAGATAATAAGAAAATCCTAAATCATGATTTCCAGGAATATGTAAAACTTCTACTTCAGCAATATTTGACAATTGTTCAATTGCATCTATAAACATGGTTGTTGTTTCATCAAAAACGGTTTGAAGTGTTTTATTATTAGAAACAGGAGTTCCACTTGTAGTAGCTCCATTAATACTATCAAAATTACTTGTATCGCCCATAGGAGTAAAATAAATTTTACTTATATTTTTGTCTTTTGTTCGATTTATAATTTCAGATAAAGTATAATAAAAATCATCCTGTACAGTATCATCGTTTAGATAAGGCAGTTTTCCATTATGTAAATCAGCTATATCTATTTCTAAAACCTTCTCATTAACATCTTTATATTTTTTTAAGTTTATCTTTGATTGATATTTATGATTCTCAAAAAAATTATCAACATCTTCAAAGGTAATAGATTTATTTTGTTTTGGTTTTGCGGTAAGACGAGATTGATAAAGTAGTAACCTTCCTTGATCATTTTTTCTTTGAGAATTCCATAGGTTATTTCTTACTAAATAAACTTCCCATAAATCAGGGTCAAGATTATGCAATTCTAACATTCTTTTAGGACTTCGTTTATCTTCTTCGCTCATTTCAACAAGCTTATCAGAATAATAAGTTCCATCTTGTTTCAATTCTGAAGCCTCATTATATATTACTTCATCTGCATCAATACTTTGATCCAAATCTTTTACATTATTATTAGAAACCATTTTTGTAAGAATGCCCTTTTTATATCTTTCTTTTTTAAATGCGGAGCGCATTGCTTCTTTACTAACATATTCATTGGGATATTTTTCCATTAATATATCCCAATATCTAGGTATTTTATTTAAATAATACTTGTAACATTCTTTGAAAATATGATCTTTCAAAAGTTTGCTCCTTGTTTAATAATTTTTATTTCCTTATAATAAAATCTCTGTTTTATTATTTTATCCGTTCTTTATCCACTCTTCATTACTTCCCAAAGAATCTATTTGATAATGAATGTCAAATTCCAAAAATCTTACATCTTGAGGATACGTGTCCGATCCACTTGATCCAATTCTCGAAATTCTCCATAAAATTATGGTAGATAAAACTTTTTCAGACATTTCCAAAACAGAAAAATTTGAAGCATTATGTTCATTTAAAGTTCCATCAGCATAAACAGAAATGGCACTGGTATATGTATAACTTCCACTATATGCCTCTCCTACGTTTGCGACATCACAATCTAACTGCCATACAATACTTCCTGTAGAAGTAGATGTTGGACTCCAATGGATATGAGGATGAACAAAACTTCCTTCTTTCCATCTATGAGGCATTTGAGCCTGTCCTGCACATATTTCAATTGATGCAGGATCAAATAAAAAAGTTCCGATAAAAGGAGTGTCCAATGTGTCTTTTGATGCATCCGAAAGTCCTCCAGGAGGATTGATACCAGATGCGGGATATCTTAAATCTTCCCATGTTACAGCAGATCCAGTTAATCTAAGTTCTCCACGATTATTTACAGATAAGAAATCATTTTCACTTCCTATTTTTACCACTGAACCAGATCCGTTTTGAAAAACATTTAATAAAGGAGATCCAGAAGAACCAGAAATATTTAATAAACTTATGGGACTTCCAGAATTTACCACATTATCTAATTGCTTTAAAATTGTTCCTAAATTTACATTTTGGGAGGCTCGATTCATTCTGTTTAGTTTGGTTTCGTGATCATTACTTATAGGCACATCTGCCTCCTTTTAAACAATAATATAAAAATAATATTCTGACATATATATTTTACGTCTCAAAAATAATTATAATAATAAAAATACGGACAACCTTTTGGCTAAAAGGGGTGATCTACCATATATGCTTGGCTGAATCTTATTATTTGAGTTGCCATCTCTCGATTCACTTTCTCTAACCAGAATATTATGTAAAAAAAACCTTAATTAAAAACCGTCTCAATCATCATTCTGTATTCGTTCTCGTTCCCGATTCGCTAATTCCTTGTAGTGCACAATCGCATCAAAGTTCAGCGGATCATCGGCTTCGTATATCTCAAGCATCATGAGAGCATAGTCAAGGTTGGTCATGACACTCTCCTTGTTCGGGTTGCGTGTTAGTGGTTTATAATCGGTTATCCATTTTTTCACTTCACCTCAACCCAATATGTCTTAGCTTTTTCAGGATCAAACGCCAATGTCGAAACATGAGCAATCAAACACCGATATACTTTGGATTTATATGTCGCCATATCATCAACAGAGTACGAAACACCTACCGCCCATTCTGCCACCGTTGCTGCTGCATCGTAGTATTTCGCCCATTTTGTTTTGTCCTTGTCGGGTGCTGTTAATAGGGTTGATGTATGCTGTACTAAACATTTGAATAAGTTTTTCGCATACAGAACAACCATATTAACCGGATATAAAACGCCCACTTTCCAATCGGCTTTACTCTTGACCTCTACAAGTGTTCCCACTAATGAAAGCGGTTCGTCAGTCCATGTGACAAGTGTCGCTACATCGAAACAATACGCTTCCTCAATCTTGAGTTTTATCTTTTCAACCTTGTCCGCTGTAAGTTTTGGTATTGTGCGTAATGCTGATACCTTTTAATAATCTGCTTTGATTGTTTCGGCTGCTTCAATGATTGGTTGGTCTGATAAATCAACCTGATTAATAATCACGTCTGCTACCATCTCACCGTTTACAAGTGCTGGTTCTGCCTGTATGATGTATTCGATAAGTTGCCCGAAGGCTGGAATATCTACGTATTTCATAGTTTTATCCTTTCTTGCATAAGCGACCACCGATAAACACGTACGTGTTCGCGGAGGAATAAAGCAGATACCAATACCAGAGACCAGCAAACCCACCGAGGCCCCAGCGCCCGCCGACGACGGCAATATATTGAGCAGTGCTTTGATAATAGTAATCTTTGTAGAAATTTGCACTAACATCCACAGGTAGCTCAATCATTGGATTAGCAGCATCAAAACCCATATACTTCACGTATCCACTTGCGTCTTTATTAACATATCCAATTTGTTCGTAGGGGCTCGCAAAAACATTACTGGCATAATCATCTGCGTCTTTGCAAAACCAGGCTTGCCGTGCGTTAATATTAAGGCCATCCACAAACTGCCAGACATTTCCATACAGATTTTCAATCCCTCGATACATAAATGGATTTTTACCGTTCGTATTATGCGCTAATGATCCACTGCTCGCAGAAATCCCACTTGAAAATCCACTTTTCCAGCCACAGTTCCAAAGCACGTTACCCGTTGAAGCGTTAAAAGCAGCCCCGTCTACAGTTATTGTTGTTGATCCTGCACCTGGAGTATCAACTTGAATAAGCGTAATATTGCGTCCATAAAATACAGACGTATTACCAGCCGCTGTTCCCAATCCAACGGGTTGCCCAACAGCGAATTTAGCACCAATAGTATTTGCTACAACAATTGTGTTAGCCGCTGATGTGTCCGCTGTCAATACTTCAGTCGCTGCATAATTTCCAGCAGTCCACCCAGTCATAATCGCCTGGCTATCCAGCTTTGCAAATTCCACCGTGAACAAAACCTGGAGCATATCATACACGTGAATGTCTAATTGCTGATACCCAGTACCGTTGGCTTCTGCGTAGGTTCTAAATTCGACGATGTTCTTGTTTATCAATGGATATTCGTTCGGCAAGCTGTTTAACTTCGTACCACCCGTCAGGGTCGTGCCTGCAGGATACTTTCCAACATAAACCTTATCTAACCTAGCACCGGTTGAAAAATTGTAGCACGCCCACGGCCAATATGAATTTGGCATTCTCGCCTTACATATCTGTCTTATAAGGTGTGTGC
>Ga0209318_1000096_pt1 | contig 107045 bp, 134 predicted proteins | sample RifGroE1_FD_183999 | JGI IMG/M metagenome (GOLD analysis project Ga0209318, IMG submission 183999) | Groundwater microbial communities from Rifle, Colorado, USA - Groundwater E1 (SPAdes) (version 2) | ecosystem: Environmental > Aquatic > Deep subsurface > Groundwater | place: Rifle, Colorado...
CCATTTATACATCAGCAAAATATAAATGTCAATCAATAATTTTTATTTATAAGACATCACTTTCTAATCATTACTCCCCGGTCCTGTATCAACTCTCGGATCTTTATTCTCCAATTTATATCCAAGTTTTCTCAACTTATCTACTTCCGCAACCGACAACTTTCTGGTCAATTCCGACATCTCCAAAGTCTCTGGATCAACCCCCATCTCCGAAGTCCCATCAGGTTTTATTACTCTATATGTACCACGCCTATCAACAAATTTCTCTACTCCCCTTTTTTCCATAATTTTTAAAAAATTAATATTAGAAATCTTCTGGCCTTATTGGCACTACTTTCCTACGTCTACTTGTTTCAACTCTTGCTTCCTCTACCATCGTTTGAATACCGGCATCACTAATTAGCAAACCACCAGGTGCATTTTTCCCCAACTCACCTAACCTTCGTCCAACAATTTGCCCGGGAGTCTTTCCCACCGGTTTAACTTTTTTTGGTTTTTTATCTTTTTCTTCAAATTCAAACATTTTTATTTTAAAAAATATTAACTATCTCTATTTTACCATTATTTCTCTGTTTTCCCTTCTGCAATTACTAAAACATTTCTCCCATTCTGTCTCACCACTAACTGTCTTAAATTACCCAAACACCCCGTCTGACAATCTTTTGGTAAATCTCCCCAATGCTTTTTTCCCACTCTACCTCTTAATTCTTCAATAATTTTCCAATCATCACTTCCCGATCCGTCTCCTGTTCCCCTTGTTGGTACGTAATCTGGTTTAAATTTTGCCATATTTATTTTAAATTTATAATTTATTTAATCTTCATCTTCTAATAAATCCGGCCACCCCACCGTCTCTTGAGGTGTTTCTTTGGTCTTAACCCCTTTACCTTTACCATCCGGAACCCTTTCTCTTCTTCTCAATCCATCTACCACGGTTCGCTTCACTCCTCTCTCAAAAGGCCTATTTAATACCGATCCGGGTATTTTACTTATTTCTGATTTTTCTCCTATTCCTATTCCTGGCATAATTTAAAAAAAATTATTATTCCTGTCCCCATTTTCAAGGGGGATACAGGGGGTTTTAATTTATAAATCCGTGTTTCTTTTTTTCTTGTTCTTTTTTGTGCTTGTCCCCCTTTGGGGGGGGGGAGATCTTTGAAAAGTCTTTCTCGGAAGGCCCGGGCGCATATCAATAAAGATAAAAAAATCGCCCGGACCTTCCATTTTTCCCCCAATCGGGTTACGACAATGAATTTCCGTCGTTCCCCGAACCCGACAAATTTGTCAGCTCAAAATCTCGCTGACTAATTTCTTTAGCTACCAATTTCAGGTTGGCAGCTGGTCGAGCTAGGGATTTACTACGACATAAAGCTTGAAAACTGCAACCTGCGCAGTTTTCTATTTGACACGTCCGAGGGTCGCCGGTTGGGTGGGCGGTCATTTTGACCCTCCGACTAAATTTTCCAACTGGCCGGTTGCCACAGCGTTTTCGAGCTGGACCTTCGACGCTTGGGGAAATTGCCGCCCAAGCTTCTGAAGTTCACGTTCACGTGCCGCTGCTTCCTGCTTCTCATCTTTTTTGGATTTTGTGCTGTTCTTAGCCATCATCATTCTCCTGTCGAAAAAAATTTTTTGTCTCCCTACGGGAAACACCAAAACAAAATACGAAAAATAAGCATTCATACTCTCTTTTGGTGTTTCCACTGGAAACTTTATTCCGATAATCACCGGAATCTCGAACAATTTTTTGTTTTACTCTCCTCTTATCAAAGAGGGGCTGGGGGAGATTTTGATTTAGGGATGGGTTTGTTAAAGAAACACGGATTGTTAAGGAACTATTATAGTCCGAACTTGGCTAACTGCTTTAGTTAGATAGTCCAACCTATAATATGATAGTCATATTCTACCCAAGTCCTTTTATTTTTGCAATAGGCCAAATACACACCAAATACACCTATTTTTCCAACCTATCGTGTAATATTCCCCGCAAAACACTCCCGGGGCTTTCTACCGGCCCGATATCCTGCCTGGGAGTCGCCACCCTGGCCAACTGAGTCGGCAAATGATCCCGTCTGTCCACCCAATCTTCCCTAAAACCCTGTACCACCTTCGTTCTGACATTCTCACTTCTCTGATCTATTCTATAAGTCGGAAACAAATCTGCCGGATTCAATTCCCCTCCATTTACCATTCTCCGGCACCTGGGACACATTTCTGCATTCAACGGTCCAATCCTGGTACTCAAACCTTCAAACCTGGTTGGTCTCACTTCTAAAGAACTTTCGCCGCAATTTATACATGTCCGCATTTCCGGCAAATTTGCCTTGGTCTCATTTGCCATTTCCCCATCCGTTTGATCATCAAATCTTCTGATCTCTGAAGCTATTTTTCTTGCCAAATTATGCTTTCTCTTTTTTTCTTTCTCCAAGTCTTTTCTGACTTGCCATTCAGATTTTGCCCGACCTCTTCCTCCCATCCCATTTTCTTTTGCATATCTCTTTGATGTCATCTAACTCAAATTACAATCAAAATTAAACTGTTTCAAGCAATATCTTTTCATGTTAAATTTAGCTAGACTCGTTTTTGCCCTGGTTTTTATTGTCCTTATCAAGGCTTTTATCATCTATAATACTTTTATGCCCGATACCGGAAATCCCAATCTTACCTTTCTTGAAATCCGTCTACCCCAGGATAATGAACTTACCGTCGAATCCATGTCCTCTCTCCTTTCCAATTTCTCCCAAGCTGCGTCAATTTCATTTTTTGACCGTCTTTTCGGTAAAAAACCAACCATCGCCTCCCTGGAAATCGTCCTGACTGCCGGCCAAATTCATTTCTACCTGGTCGCCAACAAAGATCAAATTGAATTTTTCCGCGCCCAAATTTTAGCCCAATACCCCTCTGCCCTCACCCGCCAAACCGATGATTATTTGAATAATGGAAGCGAAGTAAATAATTTTTCGGCGCGCAGCGATCGCGTGACTCCCGATTTATCGGGAGGACAGCCCGAAGGTAGCGAGCACCGCAAAAATTTATTTACAAGCAAAAATTTACAATTTTCCCAATTAACCCTCGCCCGCTCCTACGACTATCCCATCAAAACCATCCGCGACTTCAAAGACACCGATCCTTTAAATTCCATCCTCTCTCCCCTGGCCCGTGCCATCAACACCTCTGATTTTTTCCTATATCAAATCCTTCTTTCCCCCGCTCCCCGCAATTGGCAGTCACGAATTACCTCCACCATCCAAAACGGTATTTTGGTAGACAAAGAAAAAAATTTCCGCCAATCACATCCCGATAAAATGGTTTTTGAACAAAAAATTGCCTATCCCGGTGTTTTGACTCAAATAAATTTAGTTACCAACAGTCCCCATCTGACTTCATCTTTTTCTTCTTCTTTTGGAATCTACACCTCTCCCCGGGGCAACTACATCAAAATTTCTTCTCCTGGATTCTTATCCAAAAACAAACTCCCCAAATCTATCAAAAACCGCGCTCTTGACACCTCACTCAAAACTCAAGTTTTAAATACCGACGAACTGGCCGCCCTTTGGCATCTCCCCAACAAACGCACCCAAATCCCAAACATCGCCTGGGGCAAAAAGCTTTATGCCGATCCTCCCGAGAATTTACCAATAGCCGACGGAGCCAGCGACGAAGAAAAACAAAACACTACTTTCTTTGCCAAAGCCGAATTCCGAAACAAGGATTCCATCTTTGGTATCAAACAAGGCGAAGACCGTCGTCGCCATATGTATGTCATCGGAAAATCCGGTACCGGTAAAACCACCATGATCGCCAACATGGCCATCGATGATATCCGCAAAGGTCGTGGTGTCGCTATCATCGACCCTCACGGCGATTTATGCAATACCATTCTCGACTATATCCCCTCTTCCCGAATCAACGATTGCTGTTACTTTAATCCCGCCGATCCCGATTATGTTTATCCTCTCAATGTTTTGGAAGCCAAAAGCGATTCTCAACGCGAATTAGTCGCCTCCGGTACCCTTTCCATTTTCAAAAAACTTTACGGTAATATTTCCTGGGGTCCCCGCCTCGAGCATATCCTTCGCAACGCTATTCTAACTTTAGTCAATACTCCCGATTCCCATTTGGGTAATGTTATTGACATTCTTACCGACAAAAATTACCGCACCAAAGTCGTCGGTCAACTCCAAAATCCAACTCTCAAAAATTTTTGGGTCAACGAATTTGCCCAAATGGACGCCAAATTCCAAAACGAAGCCATCTCTCCTATTTTAAATAAAGTCGGTCAATTTATTTCCTCCACCAACATCCGAAACACCGTTGCCCACGCCCAATCCAAAATTAATATCGAAGATATTATGGATCAGAAAAAAATTCTTATTGCCGATCTTTCCACCGGTAAATTAGGCGAAGATAATTCAGCGCTACTGGGTGCCATGTTAATTACCAAAATCCAACTGGCTGCCATGAACCGTGTCTTCCAATCCCACGAAGAACGCGGCGATTTTTACCTATATGTCGACGAATTTCAAAACTTTGCCACCGAAGCTTTCATCAAAATTCTTTCTGAAGCCCGCAAATTTAAATTAAATCTTATTGTCGCCAACCAATACATGGCCCAACTCGAACGTCCCATCCAGGAAGCCATTCTCGGCAATGTCGGCTCCATCGCTTCCTTCGTTGTTGGCAACAACGACGCCTACGTCCTCCAAAAAGAATTTGGCGATCAATTCCCCGCCTCAGATTTGGTCAAAATTGGTCGTTATCAAATTATCTGTAAATTAAGTATCGATTCCGAAACTACCCAACCCTTTTACGCCGTCACTCTGCCTCCTCTTGACTGTAAAAATCAACAACGCGACAAACTAATCCGAATTTCTCAGGAACGTTGGGGTAAAAAGAAATAAGATCCTCCCACCCCTCTTTTCTCCCATTGCAATTAGCACCAGCAAACGAGTATAGTTTTTAAATTATGCCAAAAGAAAAACTACTATCTCCTCCCCAAAAAAAATCAAAAAAAGATACAAAAACAAATCCGCCCTCTCACCCCAAACTTGTAAATTTACAAACTAGAATTATGGATGGTACCTGTTTTTTAGATTGCCCTCGACCCTGTGATGGTGAACCATTCGATCATTGCACCCAAAGACGCCTACCTCCATCCGGACACTAATTCCAACCAGACCCTGCATTTTTTCCAACCCTAATTATAACTGCATCAGAAAAATAAAGACAGACCTTTACCTTTGTTGCCTTTTGTCTATATAATCGCCTATATTAATTAACCTGCACTTATGGCCAAAACACTTTCCCCGGATCAACAAATCGGACTCCAAGAAGAAATTTCAGATCGGTTTGGTGATAATTACGATCAAGCAGATTTTTCTCTAACCAGACTGGATACAACTGGAAATCATTTTACTTCTCCCCAATGCCGTAATTGTTCTGCTCACGACTGTCTCGATCAAGGTCCAAAATGTAAAAAAAACCGACGTACCGCAATTATCAACTAACTATGTCCGAAAAAAAGAAATTTAAACTAAGAATACCTGGACTAGGCGGTACCAAACTCGAACCCGCTCCCCAACCGGATTATATTGCCCTTACTAACGGCCAAATCAATAGTTGTCACGGATGTGGTAAAGATTGTCGCAGAGGATCCTTACCAGGAGGTTCTGATTGCACCGTTCAAAATGAGATAAATCAACGCCGTCTAGGTCGTCTGAATTAGAATTTGGTATAATACCAGCCATGAATTCAAGATTCGAAATAAGAAAAGGACTCATTCTATATCGGGGTACAGAGCTTAAAAAATACGAATTATCCGGTAAATTTCTTCTTCAACCACTAAATCCTAGAAATTGTCTGGATTGTCCGACTCAAATCGCCCTTCTCTGTCTGCAAAACGAAACTCTACCCAATACTCCGGACTGTCGCGCTACCCTTTTTTCCGACCAAGCCCAAGCCAGCGGCCTTCAAAACTAAACAAATCTATTTATCCCCTTGACAAGTGTTATAGGACATCCTATAGTTTTAATTAGTTATACATTAACTAAAAAAGACTATGGCAGAAACATTATCTTATCTACCCGAAGGAACCATTATTCCTTCCCGCCAAGTCGAAGCAGCTCTTCCTGAACGGAGATTAAGTAATTCAGAACAATTGATCGCTAATTTAGCTCCGGGACAACTCCCTACTGAATTAGACCTTGCAATATCTTCTATTATCTCCAGAAGAATGTCAAAAGACTAACATTTTTATCAATATAATTTTATAAAATACAATTATGTCAGAAAAATTTACCCCCTATTTTAAAACTTCCGCCGGAGAATCTTTAGCCAGACCATCCGTTGTTGAAAATTTTGCCAAAAGACAAGATTTATCCCCCGCTACCAGCAGACCTTTAGGTGAAGAAATTCAAATCAGACTAAATAAAGACTAAGGTTTTTTCCATCCCGCCCATTTACACTTGGGATAATTGGCACAACCATAAAATTTCCTACCTTTCTTGGTCTTTTTAACCACGGCCTCTCCGCCGCAATCCGGACATTTAAACCCGGCCAATTCCTTAAACTGAGCCGTATATTTACAATCCGGAAATCGGGAACATGATATAAATTTTCCAAATCTTCCCACCCTAATTACCAATTCCCCCTCTTTACAATCCGGGCATTTTTTCCCCAACTTTTCCACCTCTACCTTGACTCTTTCCGATTCTTTAGTCGCGGTAACTACTTTTTTCTCAAATATTCCCCAAAAATCCTTCATCATTTTTTTCCAATCCAATTTTCCCAAAGCCACCTTATCCAAATCCTCCTCCATATTTGCCGTAAAAGGCAACGATAACACATCATCAAAATTGGTCACCAAATATTGATTTACCGCCACACCCAAAGACGTTGGCTTAAATTTCCCCTCATCCTTGTCCACATATTGTCTTATCTGAATTGTCGAAATTATCGGCGCATAAGTACTGGGGCGGCCAATCCCCTGTTTTTCCAAACTGGAAATCAACGAAGCATCAGTATAACGGGGTGGCGGACTGGTTTCATATTCTTCCGCTGCCGTCTTTTTCGCTTTTAATTTATCCCCCACCTTCATCTCCGGCAAAATTTGATCTTCATACGTTTCCCCGGTAATTTTCAAAAAACCCGGAAACATCATTCTGACTCCGCTCGACTCAAACAAACCATCCTTATTTACCATCAATACCTTGGTATTTTTCAAAATTGCTGCCGCCGCCTGAGTCGCCACGGCTCTTTTCCAAATCATTTCGTATAATTTTTTCTCCCTGGCTTCCAAATCCTCTCCCAAATTACTTACACTGGTCGGCCTTATAGCTTCATGAGCTTCCTGAGCATTTTTGGAATTATTCCGGTAATGTCTTACCGTTTTAACCACATATTCCGCCCCAAATTTTTTCTCAATATACGATCGAAACTCATTTACTGCCTTGTCAGATAAATATACCGAATCTGTTCGATGATAAGTAATCAAACCTTTTTCATACAAATGCTGTGCCACACTCATTGTTTGTTTACCCGACCAACCCATTCTTCGGGAAGCATTCTGTTGTAATTTTGAAGTCGTAAACGGAGGTAATGGTGTCCGGTGAACTTCTTTCCCGCTCACCTTATCTATCAAATATTGATCACTTAAAGTTTTTACATAATCTTCAGCTTTCTTTTTATCCTCAAATATAGTCCGACTATACGTGTAATTTCCATCAAATAATTCCAATTTTTGACTCTTATGAACCCTTTGCTCACCCACCTTCATCAACTCCGCCCTAAATACATTTTCTCCCGATTTAAACTCGGCAAAAATTCGATAAAATTTTTCAGATTTAAATTTTTCAATTTCCTTTTCCCTCTCTACAATCAATCTTACTGTTACCGACTGAACCCTACCCGCCGACAAACCTCTACGTACTTTTCGCCACAAAACAGGGGAAAGTGAATAACCCACCATTCTATCCAAAACTCTTCTGGCTTGTTGAGCATCAACCAAATCCAAATCCACATCTCCGGCTTTCTTCAACGCCTCTTCTACCGCCTCCTTGGTAATTTCATGAAAAGAAATCCGGGAAATCTTTTTACTATCCACCGGCTTTTTATCATTTTCCATCAGCCACTTAACATGCCAGGATATCGCCTCCCCTTCACGGTCCGGATCTGTTGCCAACAATATACTGTCCGCCCTTTTTGCCCCTTCCAACAACTCTTTTACTACCTTTTTTTTGTCCGGACTTATTTCATAGTCAACTCTGAAATTATCTTCAGGATCAACTCCCATTTTACTTTTTGGCAAATCCCTCAAATGACCCACCGTCGCAATCACTTCATAGTCGCTACCCAAATATTTACCGATTGTACGTGCTTTTGTCGGAGATTCCACTACCAATAGCTTTTTTTGCATATCTGCCATTGTCGTCTATCTTAACACCATCTGTCAAGCCTTCAATATCCCTGCCTTCTTCTTCCTGTACTTAATTTTTTATTTCTAATTTCAGTAGGGTGTGCCTGACTTGACGAAAGTACGGCAAATTCTGATTCAACTCCTCCTGAGCTCACTCTCACATATCCCTGTCTCTTCAATACTTCTTTAGCAGCCCTAATTCTCCCATCATTTGGACCAAGAGCTTTCGTCGATTCCCCATCTTTAATAACATACACACCATCTTCTCCCCTAGGAGGTAATTCAAATGCAACCCGAACTATTTCTTGTGTTTTTCTCCAACTCATGGCCGTATTATATCACCACTCTGCCATCTTTCGTCAAAACCAAATTAAATTGCCCTGAACTTTCACTTTTTCTTACCCCTACTGCTTTAGTCTTTATCAAAACCCTAGCTGCAATTCCTGTCCCCACACACGCTCCCATTTTTACAGCCACATCTATCAGCGATAATTCCTTAAATTCTCCTCTCCTGCCAAAAATTAATTCATTAACCAATCTGTTCTCTCTTGCCTTTACTAACCTGGCTTTAGCCGGGTCCAAATCATTTTTCAAAACATTTGTCCGACCATATTCTATCTCCAAAGCCACATCCACCCCTCTTCGGACCAAAGGAAAATCAAAAAATTTTCTCACATTATTTTCCACCGATTTCAACATATCTCTATTATATCACTTTAAACCTATCTCTTGGGTATTTATCACTATTGTAGCCCCGTTTTTTATCAGCCAATTAGTCGCCATTGAATTTTCATCAAATATTCTCCCCGGTACCGCCCATACCTCCCTCCCTTCTTCCGCCGCCAACCTAGCCGTCACCAAACTTCCGCTTTGCCCTCCTCCCTCAATCACCACCACTCCAATCCCGATTCCGGCTACTATCCGATTTCTCTTTAAAAACTCATTTTTACTTTTTGGCATTTCTCCAAAATTTATCTCCGAAATTACTAATCCTCCATTATTTACAATATTTCTATAAATTTCACTATTTCCTTTTGGTGTCGCTATATCCGCTCCCGAAGCCAATACCGCAATAGTTTTGCCCTTATTTTGGACACATTTCCGATGTACCTCACTATCCACCCCATAAGCCATCCCCGACACAATCACCCAATCATCTTTTACCAATCCACCTACCAATTCACCAATCACTTTTTTACCATACACACTCATATTTCTGCTCCCCACCACCGAAATAATTTTTTTACTCTTCAACAATTCCACATTCCCCACACAATATAGCTTTTTTGGACAATCCGACATTTCTTTCAACAAATCAGGAAATTCAAAATCAGAATATTTGATTATTAATTTTGTCACCCGTAATAATTATCACACACCTATTCCGAAAGAATCTCTTCTTCATTTATTGTATCTCCATAAATTACCTTATGATCGGCATCATATCTCGGTACTTTCGTCTCCGGTTCACCAAACCATTCTTTTAAAATATCTCCCACAATCGGAGCCGCCACATCCGAACCCTCACCTCCCCTCTCCACCAATACCGTTATCGAAATCTCAGGATTATCCACCGGTCCATAAGCCGTCAACCAGGCGTGGGTATCATCACTTCCGTCCCCGACTTCTGCCGTTCCTGTTTTACATGCCAACTTTGTCTTAAAATTAAACAAAGGCCATGCTGTTCCCCCACTTTGACATGCTTGTCTTAAACCTTCTTTAACCAAAGTCAAAGTTGTCTTATTTAATTTCAAATCAATACAATTAGGTTTTTTATCCTTATCAATACTCATCGCACATCTGATTCCATTGTTGGCAATCACATTTGTCATTTGATTTACCTGCAAGGGCGTCACACTCAAATATCCCTGTCCTATCGCCAAATGATAAGTATCTCCCAAATACCACCTTTCTCCCTTCGTATCCAATTTCCACTTATTATCCGGTACAATTCCTTCCAATTCTCCCGGTAATTCCACTCCCGTCTTTTGCCCATAACCAAATTTCATCGCCCATTTTTTAATTTCATCCACTCCCAACCTTTCTCCTAATTTATAAAAAAAGATATCATTTGATCTTTTTATCGCCGTCACTATATCCACCATTCCATCCGTTGTTCCGCTTTTAGTCCACAGCCAATTAGAATAACTATAATCACCGACTTTCAATATCCCCGTATCTTCTATCAAACTATTTTTATCAATTTTTTTAGATTCCAATCCGGCACTGGCTATCGCAATTTTAAAAACCGATCCCGGGTAATATCTAGCTCCGATAGTTCGGTTTAACAAAGGCAATCCTTCCTTATCATGCAAATAATTTGTAATTGCCTGATTATCTTTTTGATATGAAAAAACATTGGGATCAAAACCGGGAGAAGACACCAAAGCAATAATTTTACCGGTTTTTGGGTCACTCATTACCACTGTCGCTTTTTTACCATCCAAAATTTTATAAATTTTATCCTGCCAAAAAGCATCTATACTTAAATTTAAATCCGTTCCTTCCACCGGCTCCTGGCGACCCAACTCCCGAACATAGCGGCCAACGGCATCCACCTCCACCAATCTTCTGCCATCTTTTCCGCGTAATTTACATTCCCAATACTCCTCAACTCCTCCCCTCCCCGCTAACATATCACCGCTCAATTCTTCCCCGCACTTATCATTTTTCATTTCTTCCTCATTCACCTTTCCCAAATATCCGCTTACCAAAGACATTGATTCTTTGTAGAGATACTGTCTTTTCAAATCATACGATAAATCCTTACCCTCAAACTTTAGTCCGGAAAAATCTCCCGAGCTATCATAAACTTTCACACCGTTCACAATCTTAAAATACTGATATACACTGTTGGCAATTACTCTGCCTTTTCTGTCCAATATCTGTCCTCTGGCTGCCGGAATCTTTGTTTCAAAAATTTTATTATCCCTGGCCAAACTCAAGTAATAACTGTTTTTTATCACCGATAATTTAAAAACCACCACCAAAAGTAAACCTAAACTTATCAAAACAGTTAATTTGGCCAAATAATAAAACCAGCTATTTTTAATTTCTTCACCCATTTTTTATTCCCCCAATACCAACCTAACCTGTCCCAAATATTCCGGATTTTCAATCAATATCCCCAATCCCTTAGCCACAGTCAAAGCCGGATCTTCCACTACTCTGGTCGCGATTTTTGTCTCTTCCTCAATCACCCGATCAATTCCTCTTAAAGACGCCCCCGCTCCGCTCAAAATAATACCTCTTTTTAATACATCCTCCATCAATTCCGGCGGTGTTTGATCCAAAATATCTTTTACTAATCTGACTATTTTTGATACTTCCAACCCCAATGCCTCAGATATTTCTCCGCCACTCACTTTTACTGTCTTAGGCAATCCTGTCGCCAAATCCCGGCCTCTTACTATCATTGTTTTTTGTGGTTCTCCGCTCTTTAGCGATAAACTTCCCACCTCAATTTTGATATTCTCTGCCGTATTTGTCCCAATCAACAAACCATATTTCATTTTTATAAAATTCAAAATCGCCAAATCCAAATCGTCTCCTCCGGTTTTTATCCCTCCACCCACCACCACCCCACCCAAAGAAACCAAAGTTACTTCCGTCTTGCCACCGCCAATATCCACCACCATCAACCCGGCCGAACTCCCAACCGGTAACCCGGCCCCTACAGCCGCCAAAATTGCCTCCTCAACCAAAATTACTTCACCGGCACCTGCCGTTAAAAATACTGATCTTACCGCTCTTTTTTGAACTTCCGTGATACTACATGGTACTCCGGCCAATACTTTAGGTTTTAAAAATTTCGGATATTTCGAAGGAATCTCATTGACAATTTTCAAATAATGCGACACCATCGTTTCAGCCGCCCCCAAATCCGAAATAATTCCGTTTTTTATCGGCGCCACAACTTCCAAATGTTTTGGTTCGCGATTCAACATTTCTTTTGCCTTTGCTCCAAACGCCATCGGTACCGCCAAACTAGTCTTTGGCGCCGATAAACCCGTCCACCTTTTCTTTTTTTGTCTGGCAATCAAAGACGGCTCATCCACCACCAATCCCCTCTCCTTCAAATAAATTACAATATTACTGCTACCCAAATCCACTCCAAATTCCCAATAAAACTCCCTAGTCAAATTATAAATTTTTGATTTAATTTTGCCAAATGATAACACCTGTTAAGTATAAACTAATCCCTACCTCTCCGGTACCACAAACAACTAGTTCTAATATAAAATAAACAAAATGTCTCTTTCAAAAACTATTAAAGCCCTTTTTCTCTTCCTCTTCTTTGCCACTCCTCTAATTTACGTTTCTGCCAACTCCGAACTTTTCGAACTCCCCAAAATGATTTTTGTCTATACGACGGCAATTATTATAATATATCTTCATCTTCTCAATCATTTTCATCATCAAATTCCCCTCTTTCGCCCTCATCCCCTAAATCTCTATTTAAATTTATTTCTTATCTCACAAACAATTTCAACCTTTTTTTCTATTGATCTCCACACCTCTCTCATGGGTTATTATTCCCGCCTAAACGGCGGACTTTATTCACTTATCACCTACTATCTTCTTTTTCAGGTTTTAAACGTCTATATCGATCAAAAACTTATCCAAAAAATCATTAATGTTTCCCTACTTTCCGGTTTTTTTGTAGCCATTTTTGGAATAGCCCAACACTTCGGCATTGATGCCCATCTTTGGGTTCAGGACGTCCGCTCCCGGGTTTTTTCCACCCTAGGCCAACCCAACTGGCTGGCCGCCTATCTTTGTATTTTAATCCCCCTTTCTTTTTACAAAATTTTATCAACACTCCAAAACCAATACAGACAACATATTATGCTGTCTTTACTATCAATTACCTATTTCACCTCCCTTCTTTTTACCAAATCCAAATCAGGAATTATTGCCGTCATAATTTCTCTAATTATTTTCACCCTACTTTACCTTATTAAATCCACTTCCAGAAATTATCTCGCTCTGATTTCCAATCTCATCTTACTTGTTTCATTATCCTTAATTATCTCAAACCCTATCAAAGACTATATCTTTCCCTCTCAAATTATCCCCACCGCCAAAGAAGAACAAGGAAAAATCCCGACTCTCAATATCACCCCGTCCGAAGATATCCGCAAAATTGTCTGGCAAGGCGCTATCAAACTTTGGCAACAATATCCCATGTTTGGCACCGGTCCCGAAACTTTTGCCTACTCTTACTACTGGGTCCGCCCCGCTGCTCACAACCTAACTTCCGAATGGGACTTTTTATACAACAAAGCCCACAATGAGTATTTAAATTATCTGGCAACTACCGGCACCTTTGGACTTATCACCTATCTTTTGGCCATCTTGGCATTCATCTTTATTCTCCTAAATAATTTAATTAAAAAAAATTCCGATCATATTTTAACTATCGCCGTCATCTCGAGCTATGTTTCAATTTTAATTACCAATACGGTCGGTTTTTCCGTAGTTATTGTTTCCCTCTATTTTTTTCTTTTCCCGACATTTTTCCCTTCCTCCTCCCCTATTTCTACCGCCAAAGTTTCCAAATTCAAATGGCCACTGATCATCATTATTTCTCTGATTACTTTCAAAATACTTTCCCAAACCATCTACTTTTATATTTCAGATTTAACTTTCTCTCAGGCTCAAAAACTTCAGGAAACCTCTCTTCTGCCCGCTCGTGACCAAATCAATATCAGTCTCAGTCATTTCCCCAATCAAGCCACTTATCTTAGTTTGGCCTCCTCAATCTACACCAATCTTTCCCTAAGCTATCACCAACAAAATGATGCCGCCAATACTTCCAAATATCTTTCCCAAGCCATCCAAACTTCCGATCAATCCGTCCGTCTTTCTCCTTACAATCTCAATTTTTGGAAAATCAGAGCCCAAAATTATTATCTTTTGAGTACTATCGATTCAAAATACTTTACCGATGCCATCAAATCTCTGGCTCAAGTCGCCGACCTTGCCCCCACCGACGCCAAAACATTTTATACCCTAGCCAGATTTTTCGACACCATCGAAGATACCGAAAATGCCATAAAATTTTACCAAGAAGCCATAAATTTAAAACCAAATTATGACTATGCCCACTTTAATTTGGCCAAAATTTATTTCAATTTGAAAGATTACCCTATGGCTCAAAAATATTTCGAATATACCCTAAAATATGCCCCCACCAATCCCGACGCCCAAAATTATCTCAAACAAATCAAATCAATTAATAATCAATAAACTTTGAAATCATATTTTTTTGAAGCCCAAAGACATAACGATCTTGAAGCGAAAAAAAATATGATGAAAAATTTATAAATCTAATTATAAATTCCCTTTTATCACTTCATCCAAATTCCACTTAACCATCTTTTCCCCCATCCATCGATAAAACTTTCCGCCATCTGCCTTTATATGATCGATAAATAATACTCCGTCCAAATGATCCAACTCATGCTGAAACTCTATCGATTCCAATCCTTCCAATATTTCTTTTTTATTTTCCAATTTACCCTTATTCAATTCCTGCCAACTCGCCGAAATTTTAAAATAACGCTTTACTGTCCCCCAATAATCGGGAAAACTTAAACACCCCTCCAAAAATTCATCCTGATTTCCTTTCTCGTCAACCATTATTGGATAAATTTTTTGGCCAATTACTTGCTCAATTTTGGGATTTATGTAAACTTTTACCTTTTTTGTTTTCTCATCCTTTAGTCCAAAAAATCTTCTATCCATCCCCAATTGAGGTCCTGCCAATCCCACACCATAACTTTTTTCCAAAGCCATCGCCAAATCTTTAACATCAGATTTTAATCTACCATTAAAATCCTCAATTATTTTGGTCTTAACCCTCAAAATTTTATCTGGATACACCACAACTTTTTTCATTGAACTATATTTTACCAAAGACTCGCTCTAAGTTATAATCAAGCATGATTAATATCGTCTTTTTTGGATCCTCACCATACTCAACCATATTTCTAAAACAACTGTTAAATTCCCCGGAATTTAACATATTAGTCGTAATTACCAAGCCGGACCGGCCCCAAGGTCGTCTTCAACACATTACCCCCAACCAAGTTGCCCAATTTGCCCAAAATCATCAATTAAAGCTCCTCCAACCGCAAAAATTTGATAGCGAATTTACCGACCTTTTTAAATCTCTAAAACCTGACCTGGCCCTAGTCGTCGCCTATGGGCCACCATTTTTTGACCAAACCCTCATCGACATCCTCAAATATAAAATTATCAATATTCATCCCTCACCCCTCCCCAAATACCGAGGCGCGACTCCCGGTCCCTGGCAAATCATCAATGGTGAAACCACCTCCGCTGTCACCTTTTTTCAAATCGATTCTCTCCCGGATCACGGCCCGATTATCACCCAAATTCCCCTCAATATCTCCCCAAACGATACCGCCGACTCTTTTTACCAAAAAGCTTTTTCTCTGGCTTCTCAAAACCTAAATTCCATCCTCAAATCCTATGTCCAAAACCCTCATCTTCTGACCCCTCAAGACCACTCTCAAAAAACTTATTTCCCCAAATTTACCAAAAAAGACGGTCAAATCGATTGGAGTCAACCTGCCGACAAAATCGAAAGATTCATCCGGGCTCTCATCCCCTGGCCAACAGCCTGGACCTACGTTACCAATCAATCAAAAGATCTTTTCAAAATGAAAATTTTATCCGCCACCCTAAATCAAAATCAAATTACTCCCCAACAAATCCAAATCGAAGGCAAAAAAGTTACCAACTGGTCTGAAGTTGAAAATTACTACACTATAAAAAAATCTTAAGCCGTCACCACCGCCGAATCCTTGACATCTTTTTTGATTCTTTTCAAACACTTTGTACAAAAATTACCACTGATTTTATCCCCTCCTACCGTTAAAGTTACCTTTTGAATGTTGGCTTTAAAAGTTCTAGGGGTTCTGTTTTGGGCATGTGATCTATTTCTTCCAATAGAAGTGCCTTTTTGACAAATGCTGCAAGTTCTCATATGGGGTATACTATAACAAATAAGCCCATTTTTTTAAACATGATAAATTTTCTGGCATTTATAGCCCTAATTATCACAATCACCGTCCACGAATTCAGTCATGCTCTGGCCGCCGACATTCTCGGTGATCCGACTCCCCGTTCTTATGGCCGTTTAAGCCTCAATCCTCTGGTACATGCCGATCTTATCGGAACTTTTCTCCTTCCTTTTGTCACCGCTCTCACCGGATTACCCACCATTGGTTGGGCCAAACCTGTCCCCATTGACACCTACAACCTCGCCCATCCCCGACGCGACGAATTTATCATCGCCCTGGCCGGTCCCGCAAGTAATTTTATAATTGCCATCATTACCGCTATATTTATAAATATTACCGGTTACAACCTAATTTTTTTACAGCTCATCATTCTCATCAATATATCCATTGCCATTTTTAATCTGATTCCTCTCTGGCCCCTGGATGGTTCCAAAATTTTTCTCAATCTGCTTCCCGTTACCGAATCCGTTCAATGGCAGGATGCACTTAGTCGTTATAGTACTCCTATTCTTTTAATTGCACTATTTCTTCCGATTAACGGGTCAAATCTACTTTCTATCATTATGACTCCTCCTATCCAATTTTTTAGCCGAATTTTAATTCCCGGTTTTTGACTTTCCTGAATTTTTCTCACTCATCAATAGCTCATTTAAATTCTCTATCATCACTTTGATATCCTCCTTTCCCATCCCATGCACCATTGCCCCCTGCTCCAGAGTCTCCATTCCGGAAGCAAAACAACCAATACAGTGAAATCCATAGTCCTCTACCAAGACCATGGCCAAATCCGGGTATTTTTCCACCAACTCAGCTATCACCATATCTTTACTAATTAATTTTTCTTCTTTTTTCATTTCTGTTTATTGTAATTCTGATAACTTAATATTTTTCAATTCATCCACAAAGACCGTCTCCAACTTTTGCCATATCAATTTGGCACTACATTTGGCTTCCCTGACACATTTTTCCCCTGCCAGGCACTTAACCATATGATCGTTTTCTCCCAAAGCTTTTACCAAATCATAAATATTTCTTGATTTCCAACCCTTCTCCAAATTATACCCGCCTGTTTTTCCTTCCTTACTTTCCAACAGTCCTCCCTGTTTTAAAGATGATGCCAACTGTGCCAAAAACCTATAAGGCAAACCTAATTCCCTAGACGCATCCTTCAGAGAAATTATTTTCCCCTCAAATTTAGACAAATACGTAATTAAGCTGATACTGTACTCCACCTTTTTGGATATGCTTATCATACTGGCTATATTATCACAAATTTACTAATAGATTCAATCTTTAAACACAAATGTTATAATTAATTGTCCTACCAAAATGCAAATCTTTAAGAAGGTGTTTTTTCTTACTAACCTTTGGTTAAGGAGAACGTTTTTTTAAAGCAATTCGCTTTAAAATAGTTTTCCGCACGTAATTTTCCTTTTTGGAAAAGCCACTATTGAAGAAAAGCTTTTGGTAGGATTTTTTTATATCCCCAAATCCTTTTTAACTCTTTTCCAAACCAATTCGCCACTACCCTTGTTTTTTATCGCTTCCGCATGAATACTCATCTCATATTTTTTATGAAAATAACTCGGACGCTTCAAATATAATCTAAAAAATCTCAACAAACTGGTATTCTTTTCTTTCACCCAACCCAATTTTTTCTTTTTTATAATCTCCAAATTACCGTCCTCTTGTCCGCCAATATGAGTAATTGCCACAAAAGGTTTTTCCGCCGCCACTACATCAAACATAAAATTAGGACCGGCTTTTCCAAAAACAATGTCAACTGCCGATAATATTTCCGCCATATTCTCAATCCATCCCAAATTTTTTATTAACACCTTATCTTTCTTCTTTAATCTGGCCAATAATCTCATATACTCTTTAACCATTTTAAAAGCTACTTTATCTTTTCCGGTATTAAAAATTACCCCAATCTTCCGTCTAGACAACAAAAGCACCGGAAGAAATTTGGCCAAAGAATTTGTCCCCAAACTGCCTCCTCCAACAAAAATCACCGGTCTTTCATCATCAAAACCCAAACTCTTTCGCATTTTTTGACGCATATTTTTTTTCTCAAACATTTCTTTCCTTGTCCACCAACCTGTTGCCAAAACCTTATCCTTTTCAATACCAAAATCAAGCGCTTTCTTTACTCCCACCTCATCATACACCAAATGCAAATCCGCACCCTCAACTATCGCCGCCTGATAACTAGTCCAAGGGTCCGCCACCACCGTCCACAATTTAAAATCCTTACCCTCCGTCTCCCGCCACCGTTGTAATGATTGACTATGCAAAAAATATGCCGAAATTATCAAATCAGGTTTGTATTGATTAACTAATTTTTTCAATCTCCATACATTCCTGTCCGCCACATCCTTCACCACCAATCTTGAAATTTTCGTTGATGAAAACTTATACACCAACCTATGAGCTTTTGGTAAATATCTATATAACAACACATACGCATCCCCTCCTATCCCCGTTTCTGCCCTAACTTCAGCATATTTTAATTCAACCTTCACACCTTTGGCCTTATCCTCTAAATTTCCGTATATAGCTTTTGCTATTGACCTATGTCCCCATGGCATATGATCCGTCAATACCAAGATTCTCTTTGACTTCATAAATCAATTTTACACATAAATCTGCCTTTTGCTTTGGTATAATTTCCTATTGCCTGAATAGCTCAGTTGGTAGAGCAGCTGTTTTGTAAACAGCAGGTCGTCAGTTCAAATCTGACTTCAGGCTCAAAGCAAATTCCTTCTCCACATCCCTTCCAATGGCCTACTATTTAATTGCTCCAATAACACTTCACCCGATCCGGCCATCTCCGCCACCTTACCCAACCTGTCTATAACTCTCCTTCCAAACCTTTCCGCTGGCGTTTCCCTTCTTTTAAATTCCCTGAATCCACCCATTAAAAACTCCGTCAATTGTTTTGTATCCACCTTATCCGGATCTTCCTCTACCACCCTACCGTTTCGACCTGTTAACTCAATATCCATAAGCCATTCTAGAGACAATACCAAAGCCCTGTAAACCACCAAATCAAAACTCTTACTTAAACCAGCTTCAAAATTCTATCAACCAGTTTTTCTCCGCCAACTTCTTCACCTTCCGTCCAAAAATCAGCCTTCAAACTTTTAGGATCGGTACTGACATCAATTCCCACTCCGTTTCTCATATCCCTATCATTTATTCCATTTCCCACAATCATTATTTCATCCATATTTATACCCAAAATATCCGCCATTTTTTTTAACCCACTTGCCTTATTAAATCTTTTTGGTCCGATATCATATGCCTCACCGTTCCACCAACAATACAACCATCCCTTCTCATCATTCTCTTTTACCGTTTTATTAATTAATTCAATTTCATTTTTTGCATGAATTGTAATTATCATTTCCTTTTCTTCAAAAGCAATAAAATCATCCATTCTCAACAATTTCTCTTCTAAAATTTTTCTGATTTTTTCCACCCGTTCCAGTTCATATTCACTCCAAAGTTCCCTAAATTCCCCATCTTTATACCAACCAATATTACCTATCTCAGCCTGCAAACTAAACTTATCCCCCAATACCAGCTCATACCTTTTTTTTAAAAATTCCAAATTTCTACCCGAAGTCACATTAATCCAAAATTTATCCTTTAATTTAAGCATTTTATTCCCCATCTCCGGACTCAAATCCTGAGTTATCGTCCAGCCACTATCCAAAAATTTTGTCCCTTTCTCTACCGTCACTCCATCCGAATCAAAACACAACATTTTGATATTTTCCAAATCTTTTTTACCCATTTCTTCTATGGGTAACATTTTATTTCCTTTCATGGATACATTCTACCAAACCCATCAACAAAAATATTATTTCAAATCATATTTTCTTTATCACTTCCAACCCCAAATAAGCACATTTTTTTCTGGCTGGCGTCAAATCCATTCCCAACATTTTTTCAATTTCTTCCCCCTTCATCTTTTTCACCTGACTCAACTTTTTCCCCACAATCTCATCCAAAAGTAAATCCACCGCTGCCATCGAAATCGCACAACCACCACCCATAAATTTTGCCTCCTCAATTACTCCGTCTTTATCCGTTTTAATATATATTTTCAATTTATCTCCACACAAATAATTAGCCTGTTCTGCCTGCTTAACATCCTCAATTTCCCCGAAATTCTGGGGATTTTTATATCTATCTAAAATTATTTCTTTATACAAATTGTCGTCCATTAGTCTTCCTTTACAAAAATTTTATTAACTTTTTTAATTCCCCCAATAAGTTTATCAACATCTGATTTGTCATTATAAACCGCCAAACTTACTCTGGTACTAGCCATTAGTCCTAATTTTTGATGCAAAGGCATAGCACAATGATGTCCGGCCCTGACACATACCCCAACCGTATCCAATATCTGAGCTACATCATGTGGATGCGCCCCCTTCATCACCAGAATTTTTATCGTCCCTTCACCCATCATCTCCGCCAACCCTCCGATCTTTTCCTCCAAATATTTATACGTATTTATCTCTTGCTCCATAATATCTTTCCATCCTAATTCTTCAATAAAATCAACCGCCTCCCCCAAACCAATTGCCTCCCCAATCGGCGGTGTCCCGCCTTCAAATCTAAACGGAATACTTGCCATTCTAAAACCTTCCTCCGTCACTTCCTCTATCATCCCTCCGCCAAAATTAACCGGTTCCGTCTCTTCCAACCTTTCTTTTTTACCCCAAAGTACGCCAATTCCTGTCGGCCCATACATTTTATGACCTGAAAATGCATAAAAATCCGCCCCCAGGTCTTTCACTTTTATTGGCATATGAGCTACTGCCTGGGCCCCATCCACTACCACCACTATTTTTGGATTTATCTTTTTTACTTTTTCAATAATATCTTTAACCGGATTTACCGTCCCCAATACATTTGACACCTGCACCATTGCCATCATTTTCGTCTTTTCATTTACCAAATTTTTTAAAACTTCATCAGAAATATCCAAAAAAATTCCATTCAATGGTAAAAATTTTATTTTTAACCCTTTCTTTTTGGCCAAATTTTGCCAGGGAACCAAATTCGAATGATGCTCCATTTCTGTTACCAAAATTTCATCACCTCTTTTTAAATTTTTATCCGCCCAACCACTGGCCACCAAATTTATACTGGCCGTAGTCCCGAAAGTAAAAATTATCTCAGAAGGCGCCGCCCCAATAAATCTAGCCACCTTCACCCTGGCACTCTCATATTCCTCAGTCGCTCTCTCAGAAATTCCATAAATACCGCGATGAATATTTGCACTATATTCCCGATAATATTCATTCATCTTTTCCAGCACTATTTCTGGTTTTAATGTAGTTGCCCCATTATCCAAATATGCCAAATCCGGATATTTCTTAAAAATTGGAAATTTACTTTTAATATCCATAACTCAGTTCCCTTTCTAATTTTACTCTAATTATTTCTGCTTCTTTTGAATCAATTTGACTCAACACCTCTTCCAAAAAAGCTTCAACTATCATCTTGGTAGCCACACCCTGAGAAATTCCTCTGGAAGTCAAATAAAATAATTGTTCTTTGTCAATTTGTCCGACCGTGGCTGCGTGTGACGCTTTTACATCATCGGTTTCTATTTCCAATTCCGGTACTGCCGTAGCCTTAGCATCTTCACCCAAAAGCAAAATATTTTGTCTCAAGAATGCTTCAGTCAACACCGCTTTTTCACCTATCTTAATCATCCCTTTCAGCTCCAAACTCCCCTTTCCCATTACTACTGCTTTTACCACTATTTCTCCCCTACCTCTGGGCATTTTATATTCCGAAATTGTCTCCAAATCCACCGTTTCCCCTCTTCCCACCACCAATGCCATCATCAAATTTTGTTTTTTAATTATCACTTTATTCATCCAACCGATCCCTCCATTTGCAAATTTATCAATCTGTTTAATTCAATACTGTATTCCATCGGCAATTCCTTCACAATCGGTTCAATAAATCCATTGACTATCATCGCTTCGGCTTCATGTTCCTCAAATCCCCTACTCATCAAATAAAATAATTGTTCCTCACCAATTTTTGAAACTGTTGCCTCATGTTCCAAACTAACCTCACTTTCAAATATCTTATTAACCGGATAAGTATCCGATCTGGAATTTCTATCCAAAATTAATGCATCACAAACTACCTTACTTTTGGCATTTTTTGCTCCTTTATTCATGGTAACCATTCCCCTATAACTGCTTCTTCCTCCTCTAAAACTTATCGACTTAGAAATTATTCTGGAAGTCGTCTCAGCCGCCAAATGAATACATTTCCCTCCGGCATCCTGATGTTGACCCTTACCTGCCACTGCAATCGACAATATTTCTCCATGAGCCCTTTTCCCTGCCAAAAACACCGACGGATATTTCATTGTCAACTTACTCCCCAAATTTCCATCCACCCATTCCATCACTCCGTCTTCTTCCACCCAAGCCCTCTTAGTTACTAAATTGTAAACATTAGTCGACCAATTTTGAATTGTAGTATATCGACATCTTCCGCCTTTTTTTACAAATATTTCCACCACTGCCGCATGAAGTGAATCAGTTGTATAAATCGGTGCCGTACACCCTTCCACATAATGAACATACGCCCCTTCATCCACAATAATTAAAGTTCTCTCAAATTGCCCCATGTTGGCGCTGTTTATTCTAAAATATGCCTGCAAAGGTTTGTCACATTTTACCCCCTTGGGAATATAAACAAACGACCCTCCCGACCAAACCGCGGTATTTAATGCTGCAAATTTATTATCACCCGGAGGTATTATCTTTCCAAAATATTCCTCTACCAACTCCGGATATTTCACCACCGCTTCATCCATCCCGCAAAATATAATCCCCAAATCTTCCAAATCTTTTCTCAAAGATCCATAAACCACCTCCGATTCATACTGGGCTTTCACCCCTCCCAAAAATTCTTTCTCGGCTTCCGGTATTCCCAATTTATCATAAGTATCTCTGACTTCCTTTGGCACATCATCCCAACTTTTTTCTACTTTTTGATTTGGTTTTATATAATAAAAAATATCATTGAAATCAATTTTTGATAAATCTCCTCCCCAATCGGGCATTTTTTTCTCCCCAAATACCCTATACCCTTTCAATCTTTTCTCCCTCATCCAAACAGGCTCCTTTTTCATCGCTGAAATCATCTTTACCACTTCTTCATCCAAACCTTTTTTTGACTTAAAAACATAATTCTCCGGCATCGAAAAACCATATTTATAATCTCCCAAACCATTTTGATCTAGCCGAGTATTTTTATTATTTTTGCTATTAATTAGGGCAAATCTACTCATTTCTTTGACACCTCATAACCTTCTTTTTCTATTTTTATTACCAAATCAGCTCCTCCGCTCTCCACCATCTTACCCTCTCTCATAATATGAACCCTATCGGCTTTAACATAATCCAATATTCTTGAATAATGAGTAATCAGCAATACTCCGATATTCATTTCTTTTGCAATTTTAGCCACAGTTTGGGCAATTTTTTTCAAAGCATCCACGTCCAAACCCGAATCAATTTCATCTAGTATGATGTATTTAGGAGAAGACACTATCATTTGCAATATTTCTAATTTTTTCTTTTCACCACCCGAAAAACCATCATTCAAACCACGCTTCAATAATTCCGGATTCAAACTCAATACCTCTGATTGCTTTAGCAACCAATTCCTAAACTCCACCACCTTAGTCTTATTCTTATTTCTATTTTTATATATTTGCCACAAAAAACTAAAAGTCGTCAATCCCGGTACTGCTACCGGATACTGCATCGCCAAAAACAATCCCAAATTAGCCCTTTCATCCGGACTCATTTCCTGAATCTCATTTTTGTCGATATATATTTTACCCGATTCTACCTTATATTTCGGATGACCTGCCAAAGTATAAGCCAAAGTCGATTTCCCCGATCCGTTTGGACCCATCACCGCATGGACCTCCCCTGGTTTTATCTCCAAGCTTAATCCGTTTAAAATTTTTTTATTATCCACGCTGACATTCAGCTTTTCTATCTTGAGCATACCCTGCTATTTTACTATAACTAGTAGAATACTAGTAGTAGTTAATCATTTCTGTCCACTGAGCCCGGAAAGGAACTCGAATCCTTGACCTTCCCCTTACCAAGGGGATGCTCTACCAACTGAGCTATCCGGGCAATTGCCTTTGTATTTTATCAAAAAATTCAAGTCCATATATGTATCTGTTTGTTATAATCTTAAAACTACTCTTTATTAAATTTTTATCCTTCCCCATTGAAATTAATTTACTCCATATTATTCATCATCATCGTAGTTTTAATTTTTTTCCTTTCTATATTCAATCCGTTTTCTCCAAACACTTCCCCCAAATCAATTTTGCCAGACCCAACTATCACCACCACCCCTACCCCCTCTGCCCCTCAACCCCAAAATTTATCCTTTCTTAACCGCAATTTTCAATATTATTTTCTAAAAATCAAATCAAATCAAACATTATCACTCATCTCTAATTTTTCAAATCACCAGACCTCCTCTGCCATCATCAAAAACAATCAATGTCTTTTTGGTATCAACGGTGGTTTCTATCATCCCGACAACACCCCGCTAGGTCTGTTTGTCATCAACGGCCAACAACTTGGACAATACACCTCCTCTCCCACTTTTTCCGGCTTTCTCACCAAAAATCAAAAAAACCAAATAGCTATCCAAAACATTGATCCAAACAATCCCGATTTATTAAAAAATTACCAATTTATCCTCCAATCCGGCCCCTTATTTGATCCGATAAATAATCCTAATCCTATTTTTTCCGATTCCGAATACGCCCGTCGACATCTTATCGCCCAAGATACCGAAGGAAACCTTTATCTTTTTTCAATATTTGAAAAAGGCGCCGCCTTTGGCGGCCCTCGTTTAAAAGACATCATCCCCATCTTTCAGTCCCCTCAATTCCGTCAAATCGCCGACTTTACCAAAATTTTAAATCTCGACGGAGGTACCGCCTCTGCTTTTTTTAACCAAAACATCAAAGTTGAAGAACTCCAATTCGTTGGTTCTTTTTTGTGTGGGATTTCTGTTCAAAAGTAGGTTAAAATATACCAACCGGAGGGTTGGCCGAGCGGTTCATGGCGCTGGTTTTGAAAACCAGTGGGAGAAATCCCTCGGGGGTTCGAATCCCTCACCCTCCGCCTACGCCCGCCATTTCTTTAAGTTCAGCTGTCATATGGGTAATCCACCCTCAGGAATAAATATCACATACCCTTCCCTATCTCTTCATTATTCCCACCACCATCGACAATACACTCATCACCACACTTGCCAACAAAGTCGTCACAAAACCATCACTCCCAACTCCGTCCACCAAACTCACCGCCAACTGCAACACTACTGCATTTATTACCAAAGTAAAAAGACCCAGGGTCAACAAATTTATCGGCAAAGTCAACAATACCAGCAACGGTTTAACCAAAATATTTAACAATCCCAAAATCAATACCAAAACCAATGCCGCCATAAACGAATTTACCGCAAATCCCGGTATCAAATAAGCCGTTACCAATATCAACAAAGCCCTCAAAATCCATTCGAGTAGTATTTCCATAAGCAATTCTAACTACTTTCACAAATTTTTGCAAACAAAAAACCCCCGAGAATATCGGGGGAATTTTTTGGTCTTTTCTAAGGGATTCGGCCTGAGTCTTTCAAAGGCCTCATCAGTTCCGATCTATCGGAAATCCCTACCAAAAGCAAACGCACGAACAAACAAAAAAACTATTCGATGACGCATTGTCATCTTTAATCTTTTTGAAAGCGTTTGCCTTCGGTTTTTTTAACTCTCCGCCTGATTGGGCTCTTATCAGTTTTTACACCGATGGTGGGCTTTCTCAGGCGGAGGCCGGAACGGGTTTTGGTTTTGGGATACATCCTTTCGGGTGTACCTTGCGGAATCCTTTTAAGAATTCCACCCGTTCTGTCGCAGGACTTTTTTCTTCATTGCTGAAGACCCAAGGTCGCTGCTACCGTCTCCACGTTTGGGTGCTACCAGAATAAACTAGTTCGCAATTTTTTCCCAAACCTTTGTTTTTACGCGGAGCCCTTTTAGGGATTACGGATTTACAAATCTTCCCTTTTGGGGTTTAGACTTGGGGAGTAGGATCTGATTCTCATCAGTAGGGACCTCTCAACCAAGCAAGGCTCTGTTCGCAAAAAAGCTTGCAGAACCCTCTTTGGTTAAGACGTCCTTCGACTCCCTAATTTATTTTTTAAAGAACTTTATACACTCAGTGTATCTTTTAATTATCACAAACATCAACATGCATGTCAAGCATATTTACCCAATTAATACGCAATATTTACAATACTCTTACTCTTCCACTATTAGATTACCAACCATTCCATTGGCTCTATGTTGTCCTATCGAACAATAATATTCAAATGTTCCCACCATATCGGCCACAAATGTCACACTGCTTGCCCCATCTACTTCAATTACCTCTGTCATCGCCTCAAATTCATCAACTCTCCAATCATGCATTCCCTCTATCACTGTGAAATTTATCGTTACCGTCTCCCCTTTTTTTACTCTAATTTCCTTCACATCATACTCAAAATCACTACCAACCAAATCAAAAACACGTTCTTCCGCCAAAACTATTGCTTCAGTCGGTGTTACCACTTCTTGCGTCATATTTTCTCCCGTAACCTCCTGTTTTCCCATACCGCCTCCCAACCACAACCCCAAGGCCAATAATACCACCACCGCTACTCCGATCAATAAAAATTTATTCATTTATAACTCCTATCAAATTTATAATAGATATAACTTAATTTTAACAAATGCTATAATTAAATATCCAGTGCTAACTTTTGAATTGTTATCTTTACCTTTAAATCAACATTTTTTTTATCTGTTTTCCAATTTATTAATTTTAAATTTAGGAGATTCCCCTACTATGGATATTCGCATCTCTTCCGAAGGCATAAACATTTCCCCCAAAAGTAAACTTAAAATTCAAAAAAAAATCGGCACTAAGGTCGAAAAACTCCTTGCTCATCTTAGTCAGGACCTAAAAACCGGTCATCTTCGTATTGAAAAATTAAAATACCGCCAATATAAAGCTAACTTTGAAATGCTTCTCCCCGGCAAAAACGGTCGAATTGTCGCCCAAAGCATTAACCATCAGCTCCTTACCACTGTCACCGGACTTCGAGAAATTATCGAACGCCAAATCACCAAATATAAAAACCTCACTTTTAATCCAAAAAAGAAAAACCAAAACAACAAATTGAATTAAATCCTGGCTTCTATATACTGATTTTATGATTCTTGCGGTTTTTATTGTTGCTCTGGGTTTATTTCTCCAACAACCCGCGCCCGCCAAAGCCCAAACTCCCTTATTTTACCTTCTTCTTTCCAGTTACTATCCCACATCCATTAACTACACTCCTCCCACAACTACCAATCCTTCTCTTCAAAATTCAACTCCGGAAAAACTACCTCCACTCTCATCATCAGCTCCTTTTTATACCATCGCCCTCCTGGGAGATTCCATGATTGATACTCTCGGCCGCAATATTCCCAACCTCCAAAAAGCACTTCACCATTATTACCCTAACTTTAGGTTTCAAATTCTTAATTATGGCTATGGTGCCAGCAACATTGAATATGCTCTTTTCCGTTTAACCCACAACTACAGTTACCTTAACCAAAATTTTCCCAGCTTAATTTCTCTCAAACCGGATATCATTGTTGTCGAGTCTTTCGCCTATAACAATTTTGGTAACAATCAGGAAGGATTCGACCGCCAACGTCAGGCTTTGGAAAAAATCACTTCAGAGATTCAAAATTCCTCACCGCAAACTAAAATTTTATTAGCCTCAACTATTGCCCCAAATTCGGTATTTTTTGCTAATGGTATCCCCGGAATCGATTACAATTCTTTTGAAAAAATTGAAAAAACTGAAACCATCAAGCTCTATCTTCAAAATCTAATCAACTTCGCCAAAACCAATGACTTTCCCCTGGCCAATGCCTATCATCCCAGCCTAACCGCCAACGATGGCGATCGCAGTTTAATTAATCCTTCCGATAATCTTCATCCCTCTCAACGTGGCTCCGATTTTTTCTGTTCCATTCTGGCCAAATCCATCTTTGAAAATCAACTAATACCACAATAATCACCAAAATCCCATAATTTCGCCAATTGCCAAATAGGTTAACTTAGTCTAAAATAGCACTCATGGCTAAAGCAAAAAAGACTCCTCGGATTTTAATCGCCCTCCTCTGTGAAAAATGTGGGGCTCAAAATTACCTAACCGAGAAAAACAAAATGAACACTCCGGAAAAACTCAAATTCCGTAAATATTGTAAATGGTGCCGGGCTACCACAGATCACAAAGAATCCACCAAACTCAAGTAAACTCACTTCTTAAGGTATAATCAAGCCTGTGAACCCCCAAATCCGTACCGCATTGGAAAATATCTACATCTCTCCACTGGAACTCTGCAATCTTAATTGCCGGCTCTGCTACACCAAAAAAACCAAAAATATCCTTACCAACGAGCAAATTTTAGACTTTATCTCCCGATATCAAAAAAATATTAATCTAAAATCAGTCTTGTTCTGCGGGGGTGAAGTTTTCACACTCAAAGATTTCCCCCATCTTGTCAACCAAATTCTTTCCAAAAATATTTTCGTCAGTATTATCACCAACGGTACAATTGACAAATTAGAACAAATCAAAGATCCGTCAAATTGCCAACTCCTTGTCTCTCTTGATGGCCCCAAACAAATCCACGATGCCAACCGCGGTATCGGTAACTTCGATAAAACCATAAAATTTATCAAACACGCCCTGTCATTAAAATTCCCCGTCGAAATCATGTTTCTTGTCACCTCTGATTCCTACAAACATATCAAAACCTATCCACAATATTTATCCCGCCAATTATACAAAAAGCCTTCCACACCGGCTCCTCGCATAAATTATATTACCTATAAATCCACCTTTTATTGCGACAATCACCCGTTGGCCACTAGTGTACAAAACGGACATGTCCGTTCCCTACAGCCAAAACAACTAATAAATATCAAAAAGCATTACCCTTCTATCCCTGCCAAAAATTTCGGATGTTTCCAGCTTTCAGTGCAATCTAATGGTTCAATCTATGGCTGTTGCGAATCCCCCTTAGCTTTGGGAAAACTATCAGACCCTATCAAAACCCTCATTTCGAAATTTCTTTTATCCCTTACCCCCTGCACCCACTGTCCTATCTCCTCCCTAAACCCTGAAACAAATACTTGTTCATTTACAAAAAATATCTGCCTCGCCTGTACCAACCCTGATTTTCTTTGTGGCTACAAAAAAGAATTATCCCTTGCCAGCTGTCAACAGGTGGTCGAAAAATTCAATCATGAAACCCCAAAATCTTAAAAATATTATTCTTCGTCAACAAATTATCTCGGCAATTCGTCATTTTTTTGTCCAAAAAAAATTCCAGGAAATCGATCTTCCTGTCCTAAAATACTCACTTCCATTAGAACAAAATATTTATTCATTAGAAACATCTTGTAAGCAAATACAGGACAAATTATATCTATCAACCTCCCCGGAATCCGGTCTCAAAAAAATTATTTCTCAAAGACCCGGCAACTATTTCTCTATCTCTCCGTCTTTTCGCAATCTTGAGGCTAAAGGACCAACCCATCAACCTGAATTTTTGATGCTTGAATGGTATCAAACCAATAGTAATTATCTCCGCACCATGAAAATAGCCCAAAAATTGATAATTAATATTGCACAAGGATTAGACAATATTAAGTACAATCGAACAAATAATATACTCATCTACCAAAACTTCAACTTTGACCTCTCCCTTCCCTGGCCCAAAATTTCTATCAAACAATTATTTTTAGACCACACCAACATCGATCTCGACCTTTTTCTCACTTCTTCAAAATTTTCTGAAAATAATTTCAACCAAATTTTTCTAAATGACATCGAACCCCATTTATCAACTTCTCGTCCGACTTTTATTACCGACTACCCCGCCTCTCTTTCACCTCTCGCCAAAAAAAAATCAAACCCCTTGTACTCAAAAAGATTTGAATTATATTTTGGACCTCTGGAAATCGCCAATGGTAATACCGAAAACAACTCAATGGACGAAATCACTAGCGCCTCTCTGCTTGAAGAAAAATACCGCCGATTACACCAATTACCTACTCCACCCATTGATTACGATTTTATTAAGGCTTCATCCAAAATGTCTCATGTCGCCGGATGCGGTTTGGGAATTGATAGACTCACCATGTTACTTACCGACTCCGCCCACATTAACTCCGTCCGACCATTCAGTCTTTAATTTATCTTCTCCTTCTTCTTCTCAACTTTACCACCAAGCGACTTTTACTATGAGGCCACTCAACCAACAAACGCTCAGTCGATTTTTCATTTTCTCCCAACACCCTTCTTTTGTACCATATCCAACTGGCTTCCTTTCCTATCTGAAAATAATCCTCCCTCCCTTTCGCCCGATTAATCCTTCTAAGCAAAAAATCAACATCCCCATCCTCCAACCCTGAAGGAAAAATTGTCCCTACATACTTTTCTCCTTTTTTACACGACACCCTCCTTTATACACTCTCCAAATTAAAAATCAGTAAGAAAATCGTAATTGATTTTTATTTTACCTAGAGATATGATTATGTTGCATTTTAATGTGAGTTATAAGTTATAAAATTACTGGAGGAAGTGAGATTTATGAAGAAAAAAATTTTAATTGTAGGAGGAATAATTTTATTACTGATTATTATTGGAAGCTCTGGAAGTAAGGACAGTAGTAATGTGGTATCCGAAGATCAACCCAACAAAGAAGAAATTGTCCAACAAGAAGAAGAAAAACCAGTAGAAGAAACTATGCTTGTAGTTACGGCCGATTTTATTGATGAATTTGATAAAAACCAGCTTGCTGCTGAGGAGAAATATGAAGGAAGAAAAATTGAGTTTACTGCATATATAGATAACATTAGTGAAGATATAACAGGAACTCCATTTTTATCTTTACAGCCTTCAAACGATGAGTACTACTTTGGCACCAATATTCAATGTTTCTTCAAGGACAAATCAGAACTTATCTCTCTTGAAAATGGACAACAAGTGACTGTCCAAGGAAAAGTGGACACGCAGATGATGAATATTCTAATAAAAGATTGTAAAGTAGTAAAATAAATAATCCTAACTCGTCTACTTAATCCTATTTTTACAACTAAATTAGTTTTTCGTTAGAAAATATCGAGTCCTTCTTCTAGGTGGTCAATTTCAAAATATCAAAAAAATAATATATAATTAGCCATGGACCAAAATAAAAAAACTGTCAAACCATCTTTACCCAACCGACCTTTTGCCTCTCAACTCCCTCCCAAACCCAATATTCTTCCCAAAATCAACCAACCCAAATTCAACGGACCCAAATTTACTCAATCATTTCGAACTCAAAACCGCGGCGGCAATAAGTAAATTTCAACTAATCTATCGGTAAATCAAAAGAAGTTCTGATATCAATATCAGGAAAATCACCCAGCATATTTTCCAAAGCTTCAAGCTTTCCACAACCGACCTCCCGCGCCATCTCTACCACTCGCTTTGCCTCAGCTCGGGAAACTCTTGCTTCCAAATCTACTCCCCCTCCCTTATCCACTGCCGCCGATCCCTCCAAAAACCCCAACCTACGGCATTCTTCCTGACGCTGACAATCTTCACACAACTCCCCTCTTTCTTCAATCCTATTTTCCACCATCAAAAATTCTACCAAAAATATCACACCCGTCTGTACAGTTTATGTAATAAACCTGAAAGATTTACTTTAGTGGCAAAATCTTACTGTCACCATCCAAATTAAGTACCGAAACCAGCTGACCACTGGTAGGCAAAACATACTTAGTCGACTCGCCGCCTAAAACTTTCTCCGCCACCTCCAACTGTCTTAATTTTTCCGCTCTTTGGGTAAAATTACTCTCTGCGGACTTAGCCACCACCTCAATCGACTTGGCTTCGGCATTGGCCCGAAGCAATCTGGCTTGTGCCGCTCCTTCAGCTTTCAAAATATCTGATTGACGAATTCCCTCCGCTTCCAAAATCAATGCCCTCTTTTCTCTCTCTGCCTTCATTTGTCGGCTCATTGAATCGGTAATATCTTGCGGCGGATCAATCTTTTGCAATTCAACTTTGGCTACCTTGACCCCCCAAGCATTAGTTGCCTCATCCAAAATCAATCTCAAAGAAGTATTAATCGTATCTCTGGCTGTCAGCGACTCATCTAAAGTCTTATCACCAATTAAATTTCTTAAATTAGTCTGAGCCAAAGTTGTTGCCGCATAAGCAAAATTCTGAATTTCAAACTCAGCTTTAACCGGATCTACCACCTTATAATAAATTACGGCATCTACCACTACCCCTACATTATCTTTGGTAATAACTTTCTGTGGTTCTACATTAATCACTTGCTCCCGCATATCCACCAAAATTACACTATCTATAAATGGAATTAAAAACACTATCCCCGAATCTACCGTATGACTATATCTCCCCAACCGGACTACCAAACCTTTTTCATATTGCTTAACAATTTTTAAGCTCTTGACCAATGCCAATATGGCAATAGCAAATAATGCGAAAGTAAAATATGATCCAAACATATTATTTTTTAATTTTTTCAACTATTAATGAAACCCCTTCAATTGATTTAATTTTTACTTTTTCTTTTTCATAAATCAGTTCATCGCTCACCGCTCTCCAATCTTCATCATCCAGTCTCACCATTCCGGCTGTATCCGAAGTTACAGTCCTAATAATTACACCTGTTTTACCATGTAATTTATCTATATTTGTATTATGTGACATCACTACAACCTTTTGTTTTACAATTTTTCTCCCCCAAAATATATACAAAAAACTTAAAAATGCCGACATCACCAAAGCCACTGTCAAACTATCCAGCCAAATACCTCCAAAACCTCCGATTATCAAAATACTGCCAATTAATACCAAGTCAAAACCTGTCTGAATCCCCACAATCAATTCCGCCAAAATCAAAACCATACCTAACATCACCAACATCTGTGTCAAACTGATCATAATTGATTATAACTCAAATTTGTCAGAACTTAAGCACCGAATCTACCGCTTCAACCAAAGGCTTATAGTTAAAATACGATTCCAACTGTCCCTGCCAATTATTATCTGCCGTTTTAATCACCGGCTCTACCCCATGCCCCTCAATCGGCTCACCGTCTTCTTTTAAGGTTAAACTATGCACCAAAAATATCGAATATTTTTCCGATTTGTCAATTTGTTGTTTTAAAGGAAACACTCTTTCTACCGTTCCCCAACCCTTAGTTGTCTCCCCTACTAACACTCCGACATTATATTTTTTCATCGACGCTGCCATTAACTCTGCCGTAGATTGACTATTTTTATTTATAAGTATCACCACTTTTTTGTATCTTACCAGGCTATTTAACCAACCCGTTCTGGTTTTAAAGTCTAATTTGTCCCCCTGATGAAAAAATTGATACGCATATTGATCGTTTCCGATAAATGGTCCCAAAAAATAAGGTAATCCGTCTATTGCCCCGCCAATGTTATCCCGCAAATCAAAAATCAACGAATCAGATTCACCCTTATCTAATTGCTCGGTAGCCCTGACCAATTCATCAAAAGTAGTCGGGGAAAACTTTGTTATGTGAATATAAGATACCCCGGACGATAACAACTTATAATCCACTGTCGGGTCAATTCCGGCAACATCATAATTATTTTTACTGCTGTCATCAGACAATACTTTATATGACTTGTTTATTTCTTCTAATTTTTGTTTGGCTTCCGGATCTGTTTCGGCTACATCTTCCAACTCAGATTTCTGTTTTTCAAAAGCAGCTGCAATCTCACCTTTACTGGCATCTTTATCTACCCCCAATTCTTTATAATGATCAACTTCCGTCACATTAGAAACTGTGTCACTTAAGGCCTTTTCATCTTTTTGAGCATATAGTCTTGACCTGCCAAACGGCTCTAAATTTTGAAGTACCAAATCGCTCAATGTCACTACAAATCCCTTCTTTTTTTCTTCCTCCGGATAAGAATTAACAATTTCCTTAAACATAGCCTTTAACTCCGATTTTTCCTTACCCTTTATACTTTGAGTTTGTCCGGTAATCTTTTCTGTTCCCAAAACAAATATTTTTATCAGATCCTGATCTGATAATTTATTCCAATATTCAGACATAATCGTACTGTATACCTCATCCAAAAACGCCACATACTTATCCTGACTCACTCCCGCTACTTCCGGTTTTACCTTATCATTTTTTGCTATCACCCAAGTCCCTATCCCCACTCCCAACCCAAAAATCAACACCGCACCCAAAATAAAACCTAAAATTTTTCTGGACATACATTACCTTACCCTAATAAGACTTCCACTTCCAGCCATCAAGTTGAATGTAAACTACATATTTTTCGTACCTCATCATCAACTCATCCGACAAAAATCCATCCCATGTCGGTCGGACATACTTATTCTGCTTTTGATTAATTTTCGATTTCATAAATTATTTCCTCCAGTTGTTTTTCTAAAAATTTAATATCCTTAGTATTGACTATTGTATAGTCCGCCATGGCTATCGTTCCACCCTTATTTAGATTCTCAATTTCGGCAAAATCCCTTGATTCGGCTTCTGTTTTGCTTAAAGATCTATTTCTCAAAGCAATGTCATTTTTGTCCATTTTTCGACCTGAAATTCTTTCATATCTCAACTTAGGTGGAGCATAAACCGCAATCACCACAAATTTATTTCCAAAATTCTCTTTCAAGATCTTATATTCCTCAAAACTATATAATCCGTCTCCCACCACATTTCCCTTTCTCAACAATTTTTTTAATTTTTCCAAGTTTAAAATTACAAAGGCTGCCATCCCATATAGTTTTCGAAATTCTTCTCTGACCCTTTTTTCGGTAACTTCATTTAATTCCAATCCTTCTTTTTTAATTTTATCCAAAGTAATCTGTCCAAAACGTAAAAATTCAAAATTCTTTTTATTTACTAAATAATCCGATACTACACTTTTCCCCGATCCACACAATCCAGTTATACAAACCAATTTATTCATTTTTCTAATATAGCACACAGAAGACCATTACTTTTCATGTTATAATGAACCCATATTCACCTACCAACCATTGGTACGTAATCAAATTAAGTGATTTATTAAGGAATAAAGCTATAAACGATTTAAAACTAAATACCGGTAATTATTTGATTGACTCACGTCAAATTTATATTATTACCGCCATCAAAAGCCAACGGGATACTAAAGGCAACAAGACCGAATACGTCCACTATAAACCTATTGTTGAAAGTCAAAACCAAGACCAAAATTCTCTCGTCTGCTATATCCCCATCGACAATCTCCCCAAAGCCGGACTTCGCCTGACTATTACAAAAGACACTCTCAAAAAATTCTACAAAGACATCTCCCAACCTCTTCCTCCCAAAGTTCCGTCAAATGTCTACGATACCAAAAGTAATATGGAAATCTTTTGGCAAAACGATATCGAAAAAATAACCACTCTTTTAAGAAATCTTTGGAAAGAATCAAAATATCCCAGCTCAGAAAAACAAAATCCTTCAAATCTCAAATCCTTCCAGGACACCCTTGATACCGTTTTGGAACATCTGATTAATGAAATTTCCTTTATTACTCAAAAACCTACCAAAGAAATCCGTAAAAAAATCATCAACAACCTCAACCAGGGACTCAAAAAAACCGTCAAAGATTAATGTTTTCTACCGACCATTAGCCTGCCAACATAAATACTTGCCATTTGATTCAGCCTTTCAACATCATCTCCACCTCTTGCACACCGATCCAACCATCTATAGGTTCTCTCTTCTGCCCCATCTCCCGTCGTCTCAGTCAAGCATTCCGCCAATGTCATTTGTTCCGCAGCAATTATTGCCGATTTTAAAATAACAGGTAAATCCTTTAAATCCGTATCTTCATTCATCAATCCACGGCATACGATCAAACGACTTAAATCAACCCTAAGTCTGGCCATTCTTCTCTGATGCGGACCACAAACTATTCCCCAATAACTTATCTTTCCTATCCTTTCATCATTCATTTATTTAATTCGGGAAAATTTAAGTATCTTTCCATATGATTTCTAATCCATGATAAATACTTTCTGGCTATATAGATCTGTATTATTCCCTTCCCTCGACCAAAACTAACTTCCCTCTCAGATGAAGCATAATCAAGACTGTCCGCATCTTGTAAAATTTTTGAATATATATCTTTTTCCTTATTCAAAACTAAAAATGGAATAGAATTTGGATGATTAATTATTGCTTCTGCAATTATTTGATCTTCTTCCCAGGGCAAGTCAAAATCAGCAAGTACTTTTCCTAAATATTTTTTGTTTAAATTTTTTTCAAAAAAATGACTAACAAAACGACTAAAATAATTCCGACTATCTCTTTTCATCACCACCACATCATGCAGATAACAAGCCGCCTGAAGCAAATTCCTGTCCACACTCTCTCCAATTTTCAACGTATCTAAAATCCACATAGCATTTCTGGTCACCCTTTCAGCATGGCCAAAATCATGTCGTTTATCATCTGACAAATCCGATACTTTTTTTACATAAACTTTGATTTTCTCCAAGGTTTTACTATCCATTTAATTTAAAAAATTATCAACATATGCATAATCCACCTCACCAAACACATCATAATGAAACCCTTCAGAAACCATCAATTTACTATTTTTCATCACCGAATTCATCTCTTTTGATAATTGAACTGGCATTATTTTATCGTGTTTACCGGCAATAATTAAAGTTTTATTTGGCATTTGCCACAAAATCTTTAAATTATTTGTTCCCCTTACCATTTTTAAAATTTCTTTAATTTCATTTATGGGTACTTCAAAAACTTTCTCGTAATTTTCATCTGCCCGGCTCTGCATTTCTCTGTCCGTTAAATCCTTATTTTTATTTACCAATTTATAAAAAAATCCATACAACCACTTGGGTGTCAATTTTAACAATCTAACCAATATCAACCTTTCATCTCCCGCCTCCAGTTTTACTAACCAATTATAAAGAGATATTTTCGTTTTAAAATACGCAGCCGTCCCGATTAGCATTAATTTTGACTCCGGAAATAGCTTTGCCAAATGAGGCGCCAACAATCCCCCCATTGATATACCAACTATCACATCCGGCTTTTTTCCTTTTAATAAACTCAAAACTTTTTTTAATACCTCATCCCTACCCAAAATATATTCTTTAGACAACAAATAAGGCATTATTATACGATATTTATTTTTCAAAAAATATTTGAATACCGAAGAATTCGACCTTGACAACTCATCCGGAAACCCATGAAAAATAACTACCGTTTTCATACTTCAAATATAACAGGTTTATCTGCCAAAGCTTTAGCGTAGGCAGGCCCATGAGGATTCGAACCTCAAATAAAGGTTTTGGAGACCTTGGTGATAGCCATTTCACTATGGGCCTAAATTTTTAAGGAAGCTTTGCAATTTTAAATCATTTTAACCTTTTCCGCTACCTTGACATTTTTTACATATAGTTTTAAATTTAACTGAATCTACCTATATTTTCGTCAAATAATGTCTACATATCAAGATATCTATCGCCCCCCAATCACTATCAAAAATGATCTTTTGGAAACTTATGTCAAACTTTACCAGGGAATTCGTGACCGGTCCGACCCCGTCAGCTGGCGGACTTTCATAGTCGACACCAAAATTCTTTTGGGTAGTCGCGACCCACAACACCATTCACTTTCTCCCTCAAAATTCTCCAACGCCAAAAAATTAGTCAAATCACTAACCAAAGACACCTACCTCCAACCCCTAACTGACGAAATCTATTACGCCCTGGGTTTTAGAAATAAACTCGGAAAAAATGATAAAAAAATTGATGTTCTGATTTTCAATGGCCGTCACCAAAGCCAACCTCTCCTCTGGACTCTAGCTGATAATCTTAAAAACCAAGGAAAAATCGTGGCTGTTGTTAATCCCGTCGGTCACTACAATGACAATCAATGTCGTATTATTTCCCCTTTCAAACTTTCTTCCTCAGTTGAAAAAATGGTAATTTTGGCTTCCACCCAAGAAATTTATGGCGGTAATATCGCCGTTCTTGCCAATGTCATCCGCACCCTGGCCAATCCGGAATTTTCCCGATCCATCAAGGAAGTTGACATCGTTATTCCCATGTTTGGCGGTTCCCGTGGCCATCGGCTTGGTCAATCCGAAGAACTTGGTTACGAAGTTCTTGAAGCTATTTTTAATGCCAAAATTCTAACCTTAGTCACCAAAGATGTCCTGGCTGAACTTGCCCAAACTACCAAAAACCCTCTTCCTCAAATCCGTTTTCTCTCTATCGACATTCACAGCCATCTCTACCCTTCCCAAATATTTACTTCAGCCGATTTCCAATTCATTTCCATATCTCCCGCTATTGAAATAGCCAACACTCTCTATCAACATCTCCAAGAAAACCATCTTCTCGATACCCCCATCCGCCTAATAGCTTGCGATAAAGGAGCCATTACCCGTGTCGAACTTCTAGCCATCGCTCTTTTGAAACATCCTCAAAACATCCTCCAAAATCTCGACATTATTTATATAGACAAAATTCGACAAAAAGCAGGAATAGTTGACTCCGCCAAAGTCAAAACAATCATCCGCTGGAGCTTAAAATCTGACCAAATCGTCAAAGAAAAATTACCCCTCAAAAAAGTGGACTATCATCCTTACGTTTTATGTTATACCGACGACATGATCGACACCGGCGGTACCGCCAAAAAAGACATTGAACTGTTATCGCTCAAATTTCCCAACACCTTACTCAAAGTATTCGCTTCCACCCACCCAATTTTTTCCCAAGGATACGGTGCCCTGGATACCATAGAAGCCGATCTTTATCTGATTGGCAATACCCTATCTCCACCAAATTTACTTGAAAATAAAAAAATCAAAATAGTTGATCTTGGTCCGGCCATTGCCCGGGAAATTTATTGGTAAATTATTTGTGGACCTGAGGGGACTCGAACCCCTGACCTTCCCCATGCCATGGGGACGCGCTACCAACTACGCTACAGGCCCATTATCAAACGTCTTTTATTTTACCAAAATTTACTGGATTCTCCATTATATATCTTTCCACCCTTAACAAATCACTTTTATTTCTGATAATTCGCTCATAATAATTCCTTTGCCATAATCTTTTATCAAATCTAGGCCAATTTTTCTCCTTCACCCCTTTAATATATTGATTGGTGCTAAATATTTTAAATCTACCCACCAATTCTCCCAATGATATCGCCGTACGGGCGGGATTCCATTCCCGCCCCATTCCAATTCCCGGGCGGATATTGAAATCCGCCCCTACCCCATCCCATCCCATTCCAATTATCAAATGAATATGATCAGGCATCACAATAAATTTTCCCAATTCCAATAAAAAATAATTCGGAAACCCTATTATTACCTTTTCCACCATCATTCCAATCTCCGATAATTCCATAATGCCATTTTTCACTTCGCCCAAAATTCTCTTCTTATTTTCAATATCAATTGTTACAAAATACATCGCCTTCCCACCATAATCCCAATTTTTTAGTCTTATCGATTTACGTATATGTAACATATATTACATAATATCTTATTTTCCCATCTGTTATCATCTTCTTATTATGAAAATCACTAAAGCCGTTATCGCTACTGCCGGTTGGTCTACCCGTTTTTTACCCGCCGTCAAATCCTACGCCAAACATTTAGTCCCCATTTGGGACAAACCCCAAATCCAGTATGTCATCGAAGAATTGGTCGGTGCCGGAATTACTCAAATCTGTCTTGTCCACCGCCATGGCGAAAAAACTCTCAAGCAATATTTTCAATACGATCAAGAATTAGAAAAATATCTCAAAGATACCGGCAAACAATCACGGCTCGACAGCCTTCATCAAATCTGGCAAAAAGTTGAAAAATTCAAATTTATTCCTCAACCCCGTCATTTACCTTATGGCAACGGTTCTCCCATCATTGCTGCCAAATCCTTTATCGGCTCCGATCCTTTTGTCTATCTTTGGGGTGATGATCTGACAATTGAATCCAAACCCGGTCATTTTCTTTCCCAAATGATTTCTACCTTTATAAAATACCAACCTGCCTCGGTTTTGGCTGTCCAACAGGTAACTCCAGAAGAAATGACCAAACTCGGATCCATGATTTACGCCGACAATCCCAAATACCCCAATCAAATCATCGGTATGGTAGAAAAACCTCCTCTGGGAAAACAACCCTCGCTTATGGGTCAGGGCGGACGCTTTATTGTTTCCCCAAAATATATCAAAATTCTTCAAAACCAGGCCATTTCCAAAGGAGAGCTCTGGTTTACCGATGCCAGCAACACTCTGGCCAAAACCGACATCGTTTTGACCGAAAAATACCAAGATCACCAGGCTTTCTGGACTACCACCGGTGATCCCCTAAATTGGCTCAAGACAAACTTACTCTTTGTCCGGCAAAATCCCGAAATTTATCCCCAAATTAAGGAATTTTTCAAAAATCTCTAATACCCTCTTCTCAAAAGCCTTCTTCTTATAATATTTTCCGGCACTCCTCCGTTAACCATCCTAATCGCCTCAGACAATCCCCCCAACTCCGCTGCTGTCAACGATACCTTTCTAAGTTCAGCCGGATCGTTTGTCGTATCATGCAATCTCTGATGACAACTTGCCTTTCCCTTTAAAGACGCACTACATACCGGCATTCCCATATCTCTATGAGTCCTGTCCAAAGAATGAGCATCCAGTTCCGGCCTTAACTCATGCTTCCTTGGCGGATGCCACTCTCCACAAATCGCACAATAATAACCGGAATCTCTCCTGATCTCCTTTGCTCTTGATCCTCCAAATGCCATATTTATAACAAGTCTGACCTGAACCTCCTTACAATTCAACCAATTTCTTTAAAATATCTGTTATGATTAGCTAAGTTCTGCCTCAATACTTCTTATTATCCCCCATCAGCTTTCTGACTATTTTTTCAGGCTTTTTAGTCCGTCTTGACATATCCTATATTATTGCTATAATAGCCCATAATTATTTTTAACCAAACAATTATGAAGCAGGTGGTAAAAATTCTAACAATCGTTCTCTTAGCCACAGTCTTTTTGATGCCCAAAACTGCTATGGCTCAGTATTATCAACCCGACGAAGAAGTCAACCAAATCGTCGTTGATAAACAAATCAAAGGTCTCAAGGAATCCGTCTGGAAAGACAATTATCCTTCCGATTTTATGGTTTTCGGACCCAACACCCAGTTTGAATTCAAAATTATCGTCAAAAATACCGGTAACCGCAATTTAACCTGGATTAAAGTCACCGATACCTTACCTCCTACCGTCGACTATCTATATGGTCGTATCGAGGCCACATTCGATAAATCTACCCATCAAATTACCTGGAAAATTCCCGAGATCAAACCCGGTGAACAACAGGTAACCATCATCGGTGTCCGCACCAAGTCCAAAAATTTACTTCCTTACTCCATCAAAGAAAGTATCAACAAGGTCTGCGCCGTAGCCGAAAGTAACGCCTCCGATTGTGATGAATCCCGATTCTTCACCAATATGGGTGCTGCCGAAACTCCCAAGACCCTTCCTGTTACCGGAAGCAATGATTTGATCACCTTAATCGGTCTAACCATGTCATCCATAGGAGCCGCCGGCTACTTCTTCAAAAAGCACCTCAACCAGGCCTAAACCAAAATCTGAATAAAATTAAACCCCGGGACTAACCCGGGGTTTTTATTTATAATTTACCGGATTATTCATATCTCTGCACCATTTTTCCGGATTCATCCTGATATATTCCTTAATTTTTATATATTCTTCCTCGTCTCTGATTATGTGTTCATAGTTTCCCGACCGTAGGGGCGATTCACGAATCGCCCTAAAATAATCATTATCCCTATCCTTTTTGGGCGCATCATGATGCGCCCCTACCCCAATCATCAAATGCAAATGATTCGGCATCACCACAAATTCATCTTATTTTCAATAATTTCCCCAAACATCTCCCGCCTATCTTTGGTACACACCGTCACAAAATAATACCCACCCCAGCTATAATTCCACTTCCTTAATCTAACAGACCTTCTTTTGAATTCCATAATTGTAATAATTCTAACATCTCACCTAAATTGTACGGGCGATTCATGAATCGCCCTCTTTACTTATCCCTTACACACCTTTCCCCTATCTTTCTACTTGACATTATAGGCTTGATCACCTATACTATAGGCTAGAACAGATGGTTGATAATGATTATCTGCTTTCTGTTTAATTTAACAATCCATCCGGAAAAGTAGGGGCGAGGCTCGTCCTCGCCCTTACCACCGGAATTTATATCTAAATGCCAAAGGAGAGACTGGAGTAAGTGGCTCCTCTAAAGCTTCACTTACCCCGTTCTCCTTTGGCCTTTAACAAGCCAAATTGTGCCCGGATTTGTTTTAGGCACCGCGCCTGACTACAAGTCTAGACACAGTACCTTAACAATCTCTTTCTTTCTTAATCTTGTGTACATGTGTGGATGCTGCGGTCAGATAAATTCCCCTATCTTTCCAAAATTCAGGTAGAAATTTTGCATATCAATTAGCTTTGATATCTAGAATTTCTACTTGAATCCAAAAGAAAGGAGGTTTGGTTTTTTGTCTGATTTGAAAGCCTTTGGCTTTCAGTTAGCTCACGCTAACTAAACAACGCGGCACTTGGGACTTCCAAGGCTAGCCGTTCAATGAACTAATTCTGGGAGGCCACCCAAAAGGAGGCTATAATGAACCCCAGAAACGCCCGACGTGGCTTTCGCGATCGCGATCTTCGCCGTCGCAAAAAAGCCGCGCAAGGGCAACAGAAAGTTACCCCCAAGGAGGGTAAAAAAATGAACGAGAGAAACACGAACGTGTTTGTTGGCTGTGGAACAGTTTTGGCCTTGACTATGCTATGCATGGTTCTGGCTTTCGGTGGCTGGTTTATTGCCGGTCGCCCAGGGCTGACAGCAGCCAACCCCTCGACCCCTGCTCCGCAGGTGGTCGAAAAAGTTGTAGTAGTCACCGTTGAGGTGCCTGCTACAGCCCCCACCCAGGCTCCCGTCCTCACGACGGAAGCCCCCGTTGTCACGGAAGCCCCCGCGCCCGCCTCGACCGAAGCCCCCGTCGTCGCCGCTGTCCCCTGCGAAACCATTATGGTTTCACGAGACGGTGGCGTCACCTGGAAAAAAACCGGCGAATCGCTCAAAACCGAATCGAAATTTGATTACGGTGATCGCGAAACGTCAACCGGCCGGGCAATCCTTGTCCCAACCGTACCGTGGAACGAAAAGCTTACGGCTGAACAGCTGGAGCTCGTCGAGACCACTTGGTTGGATTACAAGATCAATGCCTGCAGCACCGAAGCTGTGATTTTCGCCGGAGGTTTCGAAATGAACAATACCAAGTTCGACGGTGGCGTTCTATTCAACCTCGGAAAAGGTGAAAAACAGTTTCGCTCCAGAAACGGGGAAATCGTACTCTGGTACGACCAGCCTCACCGCGACAAGGACCTGGGCAGAATTATCGATCAAATCAAAAACGGCAACTTTGACATCCAAGGCCCCCTGGCCCTGGCTCTGGCGGACGGTCTCAAAGACGTCCCAGTTGTCGCGGACTTCCTGGCAACCCGCCCGGAAGTAAAGATCGTGATCCTCCCGTAGGCACAACCCCAATCCCCCGTGGGAACAAGTATCAGTGCAAACTGAGAAAGTTCCCACGGGAGCAAGGGAAACACAAGAGAAAGAAGAAAGAGATTAGCGTATTACGGTTACTTACTCACCGTACTGATGAGCCCCGAAGGGCGAATACTATGAAAAACTCCCAAAAAAAACCTCTGGTTTCCGTCATCATGCCGGTCTACAATCCCGGAGTCTTTTTGGTAGATGCTATCGAAAGTATCCTGTCCCAATCCTACAAAAACTTTGAATTTATCATTGTCGACGACGCTTCTACTGATGATTCCTGGAAAACCATCCGTGCCTACGCCCGTCAAGACTCCCGCATTAAAGCCTTCAAAAATCATATCAACCTAGGCGTTTCTTTAACTGCAAATATCGCCCTGAGCCAGTCGAAGGGCCAATACATCGCCCGTATGGACTCAGACGACATCTCCGCCCCCGACAGGCTCCAAAAACAAGTCAAATTTTTACAAAAAAACAAAAAAATTATCCTTGTCGGCGGTCAATGCACCATCATCAATCAAGACGGTCTTACCATCGGCTACAAACAATTTCCTCTCTCCCCTCACCAGGCTCTACTCGACATGCTTTTTTGGGCTGTCCCCGTCCAGCAAGGATTTATGATGATCAATCGCACCCTTTTGCCCAAAAATTTTGTCTGGTATGCCGCCAACAAAACTTCTGCCGAAGAAATTGATCTCTTTTTCAATTTAAACAATTACGGTCAATTTGCCAATTTACCTGATTTTCTCTATTTCTATCGCCAAATTCCCGGTTCTCTCTCCCGTATCAACCCCAAAAAAACTTTCCGTCTTACCCTCCAATCCCGCCTTAACGCCGTCAAAAACGGCTATCGTCCCTCAGCTAAAGCCTGGTTTTTAAACCTAGCTCAAATTATTGCCATTTCCCTTATCCCCTCTACCTTTATCTATGAACTTTGGTACTTTATCCGCGGTGTCAGTCATTTCAAAACCGTCAGTCTTCTAATTCCCTCCAAAATCAGTGTAAAATCATAATAAATGATCTCACTGCCCCGCTTCAAACATCCCTGGGACCAAATTCTTCTTGTTTTGATACTTTTGACAATTATAATTGTCAATTTTTCTCCCGCCACCTGGCTCATCGGTTGGGACAATCTCATGCCCGAGTTCAACATTTGGATGAACCTCAAACGTTCCTTTTTTGCCGTCTGGCAGGAATATCAGGGTTTGGGACTAGTCGGAGGCATGGGTCACGCTACCGATTTAATCCGCCAACTCATCCTTTTACCCTTTACCCTAATTCTTCCCAACTCTCTTATCCGCTATCTCTGGCATTTTGCCATGCTTTTTTTGGGCACTTTTGGCATTTATTTTGGATTAAAAAAATTATTTTGCCGTACGGATCAGGCATGCCTGATCCCTACAATCGCCTCCCTCTTTTACCTTCTCAATTTTGGCACCATCCAATATTTTTGGGTGCCCCTGGAATCCTTTTCTACCTTTTGGGGCTTTTTTCCCTGGCTAATTTTTTCTCTTTGGGATTATTTAAATTGCGTATGGAACAGGCATGCCTGTTCCCTACAACTAAAAAAATTAATTTTTCTAAATATCCTTGCCATCCCCTCTTTTTATGTTCAAACAATTTTTCTTGTTTATCTGGCCTGTATTTTTTTAATTATATTTGCCTTTCTCATCCGTACAGGGCAGGCATGCCTGCCCTCTACAATCAAGATTGTAATTTTAATCTTTCTTATCAATTCTTTCTGGCTGCTTCCCTTTGGCTACTTTCTCAAAACCAATCTCACCAATCCGGTAGCCGGTATCGGTAATTTCATGTCCTCCGATGAAAGTTTTGACAGAAACCTTCGCCGCGGCTATATTTCTGATTTTCTTCTTCTGCGTGGCTATTATTTTGATTTTCCCGATACTCACGCCACTTTTATGGCACCCTGGGGTATTCATTTCTCCAACAATTTCAATCTTGCCGCCGGCTATCTTTTGTCCCTCTTTGTCCTCATTGGCATTGTTTATTCTATTTATAAAATTAAAAAACCAATTCATCTCAGCCTTCTTTTAATTTTATCTCTGGTTAGTCTTGCCCTTCTCTCCGCTACTCCCCCCTTTAGTTTCATAAATCAATTTATTCGCCAAAACCCTCTCCTCAATCAGGTTTTTCGGGCTCCCTTTACCAAATTCATCGTCCCTGCCATCTTTGTCTTTTCTATTTTTACCGCTTATGGTCTCCAAACCTTAGTCACTCTGGCCACCCGTCTCAAATACTCCCAAAAAATTTTCACTTTAATTTTAGTTTCCGGCTACCTTTTTCTTATTTCAATTTTTTCTTTTCCGGTTTTTAGGGGTCAACTTTTTTATTCCCTCAACAAACAATCCGTCCCAAAACAATATTTCCAAATGTTTGACTACTTCCGTCAGCAATCCCCCACCGCCCGTATCGCCAATCTGCCTCAAGGTTCCTTTTGGGGTTGGACTAGCTATCGTTTTGGAATCGTCGGTTCCGGTTTTATCTGGTACGACATCGAGCAACCCATCCTTGATCGGGCTTTTGACGCCTGGAATCTCAAAAATGAACAATATTATTGGGAACTTACAACCGCTCTTCAAAGCCGCGACCCTCTCCTTCTTTCCAGAATTCTCTCCAAATACTCCATCGAATTTGTCCTCTTTGACGATAACATCTTTTTTCCCAGTGAAAAAATTTACTCCAAAACTGCCCTATCTACCAAAGATTTTCTTTCTCAAGTTCCCGGATTAAGTCTGGAAAAACAGTTCGACAAAATCAGCATCTACCGTTTTCATCAACCTACCAAACCTTATTTAATTTCTTCTCCCCCCATCCTCAACGCCCAAGCATTCTTCTATACCGATTTTGCTTTTATCGATCACCCGGATTATCTCACTTCTCCCTCTGCCAAAATTAATTATCCCTATTTAAATTTATTCACCAATCGTCTCCAATCAGAAATTACTTTCGATATTAAGATCAATAATCAACAAATCCAAATCGGTACTACTAACTTTCCCCTAAACAATTCTCTAAATCAAACCAAAAATCACTCCCCCCTAATTTCCAACACCCAACAACTTGTACAGACAAATGACGATCCGTCCCTACAATTCATCCGTCTCACCAACATCGACAGTTCCAATCTTATCGCCTGGAATTTCCCCGACGCCGCTTTTGAAAATTCATACCTACTTCGGATAATTTATCGCCACCACCAAGGTCTTCCTCTGACCGTTTCCGCCACCAGTGAAAATTTAAATTACAAATTTTTCTATACCCGCCTGGACCAAAAACCAGGCTGGCAAACCGCCTGGTTTATCATTCCCCGTTTTGAAAACTATAACTACGGCACCGGTATTAATGTAATCTTTAACAATACTTCACTCAGTTATCGGACCTCCCAAAACGATATTCAATCAGTCGATCTCTATCCTCTCAATTATTACCCTCTGGCTTCCACCCAATTACCACAATATTCCAAAACTCTCCAAAACCGTCAATATTTGGACGAAAAATCCTCAATATTTTTCCATAAAATTAAAATTTCCTCTCCACCCCCACCCAATTCTTATCTGGTCTTACCCCAAACCTTTTCTCCCGACTGGCTCGCCTTCTATTTTGATGGCCTCCGACCGGTTTTCCTTCCCAATCATCAAATGGCCAACAACTGGGCTAATTCTTGGGAAATTCCTGATGAATTTCGTACGGAACAGGCATCATTCCCACGTACGGAACAGGCATGCCTGTTCCCTACCATTTATATCCTCTTTTGGCCTCAACTTCTGGAATTTGCCGGATTTGGCTTACTGATAATTTCTTTGATTTATATTTTTAAATCAAAATCTCATAAATCCAAATCGTACGATGCAGACACCACCCCGCCGTACAGAACAGGCATGCCTGTTCCCTACAACCAATTCGATCCCAAAATTTAATTATTTTCCCCAATTCATTGGATTATTCTTAATATATCTCCTAACATTCTCCAACTCTTTTTCATTTCTAATAATCCGATCATGATACGATTTATGCCACTCAAATTCGTTTCTCCCTGTCCAGTGAATCATTTTTGATGACGCGGATTTAAATGATCCAATTATCGTTGGCAATAATTGAACATTTCGTCGTACAAAACAGGCATCATTTCCCCATACCCGTACGGAACAGGCATGCCTGTTCCCTACAACATTTTCAACATGCCTGTTCCCTACAACAATAATCCCATGAACATGATCCGGCATGACTATATATTCATCCAATTCCACATTTTTAAAATGATTCGGAATTTCTTTCCAACACTCATCAACAATCTCTCCCATCCTATTCAATTTCACTTGTACGGTGCAGGCATGCCTGCACCCTACCGTAATATTCCCCAAAATATTCCCTTTTTCTCTCGCTCCAATCGTCACAAAATACCATCCCACCCCTGAATAATCCCAATTATTCCACCTATTTAATTTTCTTTCCCTTAAAACCACATATAATTGTAACAAATATTACAATTAATCGTCACCGTACGGTGCAGGCATGCCTGCACCCTCCCTTTCACCATGCCTGTTCCCTACAACTCCACCGGAAATCTCTTGCAAAACGCCAGCACTTCCGCCCTTACCCGATTTATCAACTCATCATTTTGCATTTCCACTTTAAATTTATCCAAATAATCTTTTCTTTCCTCCGCATCCTCCTGACTACCCGCCGAAGCAGGTATCTCTCTTTCACCTATTTTTCCAATAATCTCAATTATCCAACTGGCTATTGCCTTCATCTCCTCTTCCTTCATTCCCCGCACCGTTATTGCCGGCGTCCCCATCCGCAATCCTGACGGATAAAATGGTGAAGCCGTTTCCTGCGGCACGGTATTTCTATTCATAATTATCCCGGCATATTCCAAAGCCCAAGCCACAAACCATCCTGACACATGATGATCGCGAAGATCTACCAACACCAAATGTTTATCCGTCCCTCCCGATACCACATCCAACCCCCCCTTTACTAATTCATCAGCCAGTACCTGTGCATTTTTAACCGTTTGCACCGCATATTCCTTAAATTGCGGTTCTTTTGTTTTCTCCAATGCCACTCCAATTCCGGCAATCGTATGCAGATGTGGTCCGCCTTGCAATCCCGGCATTACCGCCAAATCCATTCTGTTTTGCAAATCTTTTTTGCAAAATATCATCGCCCCTCTCGGACCCCGTAACGTTTTGTGAGTAGTCATCGTCACTACATCCGCCGCTTCAAAAGGCGAACTTAACACCCCGGCTGCTATCAATCCGGCCTCATGCGACACATCTGCCAAATAATATGCCCCTACCTTCCTGGCAATCTCCCCCATTCTTTTATAATCAATTTCTCTGGCATATGCCGTCCCCCCCGAAATTATCATCTTTGGCTTGAATTGCATTGCCTGGGCTTCAATCTGATCATAATCAAGCAACCTGGTCACCGGCGATGTCTTGTAAAAATTAACTTCAAAAATTTTTGAAACCAAAGTTACCTTATTTCCCGGCTTACCCTCAGAAGCAACAATTTCCCATCCGTGTGATAAATGTCCTCCATCCGGCAAATACATCGACAAAATTTTATCTCCCGGATTTAATAGGGCATTATAAACCGCCAAATTTGCCTCACAGCCCGAATGCGGCTGGACATTCACCTGCCAAGCCTGAGCCTGTCGAAGGCCAAACACCTCCAACGCCCTAAGCCTCACCAAATCTTCAATCATATCCACTACTTTATTCCCCTGATAATAGCGCTTTTTGGGATACCCCTCTGCATATTTATGCATCAATATCGACCCCACCGCCTCCCTTACCTCACTGTAAGTATAATTTTCCGAAGGAATCATCATCAAAGTTTCCTGTTGTCTTTCTTTTTCCGATTCTATCAATTCAAAAATTTGATCTGCCATGACATATTTTACCCTATCAATCGTATACTTGGCAGACTTCTTTCCAATCGTGTCGAAATATCCGCCCCACCCAAACCAACCGCACCTTCTACCGGCTTACCCCAAATACACAAATTACATCTTTCTTTTACCTCAGAATTTCCCTTGTTTTCACAAACATCCAAATTAGTATCTCCCTTAAAACACCAAGGCACCCCTTTAACTACTGTTTGTCTCTCCATTTTTTCCTTCTACACCCAAACCTATAAACACCTTTCCATCATCCCAAACCTCATATTTCGGATCTCTTCTCATTTCAGCCAAATCCTTCTGACCTAAAGGAAGAATCTCACTATTAAGTTGCTTTCCACCTAATATTTTTATCGCTTCTTTTTTCATAACTATTTTTACTTTTTTCTCCAATCAATATCAATATCTCACACTATAACAAAAAAATTTTCTGCGGTTTTTCTACACTTATTTTTTCCTTCTTAACTCAAAAATTTCTTTTTTAACACTAATTATCATATCCTGATATACCTTTATCTGCATTTCCAAATATTCGTCCCCATAACGGCTTCCTCCTCGCGACGCCGACCAATCTTTCTGCATTTGCGTCAATTTTTTTCTATACAAATCAAGTTCCTTCTCCAGATTTTTTAGCTTTTCATTCTCCACCCTCAGATTTTAGCATTCCTTCTCCCAATTAATTCAATTCAAAAGTCACCGTCAGACTCTTTGAAACTGTACTGGTACCCGGCTCAAGCGCCGCCCCGCCACCCATGCCGTCAGTCGCCCTATACATCGGCCCGATTATACTACCACTGATACCTTCAGTTACACTCAATACCTTTCCTAATTTTCTTCCGGCTGCCGACGCTGCCGCTTCAGCTTTTACCTTGGCATTTTCCATTGCCGCCTCAAACAATGCTGTTTCTTCCTCTGAGGTATCTTCCAATTGGAAATTCGGTCCCCACACATTGTTTGCTCCACTACTTGTCAATAAATCCGTCAATTCAGATGCCTTACTCATATCCCTCAATTTAATTTCAATTGAATTATTTACCCGCCATTGACCTTTTCTGGTTCTCTGAACCCCATCTTCCCAAAAAGATTCTTCATTTTGATAAATACTCATGTTTTGAGTTTTAATATCCTCAGCCGCTATCCCAAATTTTTTCATCGACTCAATCACCGTTTTAATAGTGTCGTTTACTTCTTTTACCGCCGCATCTTTATCATTGTTAACAGCATCAACTCCGGCACTAAACACCGCTGTACTATTCGCTTCTTGCGATTTTGCCTCACCGGCCACCGTCACTACTTCGGCCGGAGTATACTGCATTTTTCCCCAATTTACATTCCTCCACGGCAACAAAAATGCCGCCAAAATCGCCAAAACCAAAAACCCTGACAAAGCACCTGACAAATTCGCTTGACCTTTTTGTTGTTTCATATAACTCCATTTTATCTAAACACCTATATTATTTTCAACTAATCAATTCAAATTCTGTTACAATCCAAACATTATGGAAAAAATAAATCCCGCAAAAATAATTGGTAAAGCCTGTGGCATCCAACCAAAAAAAGGTTTTGAAATCGCTGAAATTGAATTTAAGAACTACACCCAAGGACTTCCTCCTCCGGAATTTGGTAGACGTCAAACAATTAACACCGTATTAATTCAAGAAGACGAAAATGGTAGGCCAATAGGCATTGAACCTGCTATAGTTTATATCAAAAAATCTTAGTCCGCATCCCCTCTTATCCGACTATCAAACGATTCCAAACTAAGTGCCCCACTCGGACATATTTGACACCTCAACAAACTACATCTTCCACTGGTTGACTTACAACAACCTTTAATAATCTCCCCGTCTACTTTTGCAATCCTCACATGCACTCTTCCCCCGCTTTCTTCACAAACACCACTCCCCAAATTCTCTACTTCAATATTGTTTTTAATGCTCACTAAAAGGGTATTATACCTCATTTATTTCAATTTCACCCCACACTTAGGACAACTGCCTTTTCCCTCTCCGATTTCCTCACCGCATACCGGACAAACCCGCTTTCCATTCCTCTCTATCGGTCTTGTATAAAATTCATCTCCCATTTTATTTATTCTGAAACTAAAAATTCCCCTATCCGCCAAAGCACTCAACCAGGAACCTCCATGCCCTCCGGCTATATTCAACCGATAACCCATTTGTCTCATCTCCATTTCAAAAAGTATATTATTGCCGTGAGCTTTTTCCTTAGCCTTTTTTACCAGCCCGACAATTTCTTTCATTTTCTTATCCACTCCCCCTTTACCAATTTCAACCCACACCTCATCCATCTCGGGCATCAATTCTCTAACTTTTTCCAACCAATTTTCATCTTTTTTCAACCTAAATCCCAACGGTTGTCGTCTCAAAGCTTCCTCATCATAAATTGGATCCATCGACACCCCTCCCTCTTTCATCAATCTTTTTGCCAAATCCATCGACTCATCTTCATCCAAAAGCAAAGGTACCCCCCATGGGTCTAGTGTCTCTCCCCCGTCATTGGACAACATAATATTTAATCTGCCCTCTTCATAAATATCACTTTTAGGGCTGATCCAAACCACCAAATCATAACCGTCTTTTATTAAATCAAATGAATTTATAGTTGCTAATTTTTCCGCTTGCGAATGTTTGTTATACTCCCAACCGTCTATTTCAATTCTTTCTCTGGAATAACTTTGCGCGTGTACTGCTCTCAAACTTAGCTCACTTACTCCTGTCCTTTCTTCCTGATATACCCTGGCAATAATCTCATCTGAAAAATCAGTAGTAAAATATGGTTTAAATTCTTTTATTTTCATGCTCGTGAATTTGGGCTCGGACTATCACCGTAGCGGCACTGTCAGGGAATTCCACCCTTGTTCTATTAATTTTTTACTTTTGCCTTCTGCTTAAAATAAATAAATAATCTGACAATCTATTGATAAATATTAATATATTTTTATCAATTTTTTCAACTTTATTCAAACTCACCATTCTTCTCTCTGCCCGCCTGCAAACCGTCCTCGCCCAATTCAACCATACATCCAAATCATCACCGGGTTTTAAAAACCGATTTACTAACTTCATTTTCTTTTCCTTTTTATAAATCTCATCCTCCATTTTTTTTATTTTACTTACTAAATCAATTTCTACTTTCCATCCCGCCAACAATCCGCTGATTTTATACAAATCATTGTTAATATTTTTAATTATTAATTCATTAATCTTAATTTTTAATTTTACAATCCCCATCACTGCCATCAATTCATCCAATTCCCCTATAGTCTCAAGCAACACATCATCCTTGGACAATCTTTTGCCCATCACTCCCGTCTCTCCCTTATCTCCTGTTTTGGTAACTATTGACATTTATTAATTTAAATTAAATTTTCGACTCGAAATCGTTTTTTTTTCGAAGCCTAAAGACATTACGATCTTGAAGCGAGAAAAAAAATGATGAGAGTCGGAGAAATTTATGAACATTTGCTATATCCGCAATAAGCGTTTGAACATTTAAAACAACCTTCTTCCGCATACAACGGCGACCCGCAATCCGGACAAGACGAAAACTTACTTTCTGCTACCGCAATCTCTGTCCTGATTTCCGCCAATGCTGTCTGTACCGGTGCAGTTTGTATCGGCACATCGCTATGTGTCCTCTCCTGGGCATTAGAAAACAAATCCAATTGTTCACCCCTTGACACTTCCAACAAAGATTTTCCAACCGCATCAAACATACTCAAAATCGTCCCCGTCCCAAATCCTACTTTTTGTCCGCAAAATATTCCCACCAACTCAGACGCCACCTCCTCCAATGTCGCTCCGTACTTTAACGACAAAGATGCCAATCTCCCTGTCACTTCAGCCGCTCCTGTCATGTAGCCGCCCGATTTCCCCAAATTAACAAACACCTCCACCGGACCGTCCCCCGCTTCAAAAAATACCGATGTATACACCTTTCCCATATCACAGGGTTTCCGCACCCTCACTCCTCTGGCTGCTTCCGGTGTTGCTTTCTTTTTGGGTTTCTCATTTTTCAACATCATTAACATTTCTTCTCTTGTCAATTCCGATTTTCCATTATTTTTTTCTTTAACCGGCGCAATTACTTCTTTTTCTCTCGACCCGGATCTATAAATAGTAATCCCTTTCGTCCCCAAACTATACGCCAACCTATATGCATCTCTGACATTCTCCACACTGGCCTCTTTAGGAAAATTAATGGTTTTGGAAACAGCATTATCTATATATTCCTGAAAAGCCGCTTGAATTTTTACATGCCATTCCGGTTCAATTTCCAAAGCCGTCCGATATATATTTTTGACATCATCGGGTAATTCCGTAATCCCTTCCAATTTTCCCCCATTTTTAACAACCTTATCCATCAACTCATCGCTATACAAACCCCGTTTCTCCAAATCCTCCTTAAACACCGGATTCATCAAATACAAAGTCTTGCCCTCTACCGTATTTTTTTGATAACCCAATGAAAACACCGGCTCAATTCCGCTACTGGAATCAGCTATCATCGAAATCGTTCCTGTCGGAGCAATTGTCGTCAAAGCCATATTTCTCGGACGATAATCTGTCCCTGCATATACCGATATATTCCAGGCATCGAAAACACCCCTTTTTTTGGCCAAATCTACCGTTGCCCCCCGGGCACACCCGTCGATAAACTTCATCACTTTTTTGGCCCAAGCCACTCCCTCATCCGAATCATATCGGACTCCCAACTTAAACAACATATCTGCAAAACCCATTACTCCCAAACCGATTCTTCTGGTTTTCGTTACCATCTCTCTGATTTCATCCACCGGAAATTCATTAATTTCTACTACATTATCCAAAAAATGAATCGATTCTCTAACTACCCTCTCAAGCTCTCGCCAATCCAAATCCAATTTATCCTGAGCTTGTCGAAGGACAAACTTTGCCAAATTTATCGATCCCAAATTACATGCGTCATAAGGCAAAAGCGGCTGTTCTCCACAGGGATTTGTCGCTTCAATTCTTCCCAATTTTGGTACCGGATTTGATTTTTCATCATTCATCCGATCAATAAAAACCAAACCCGGATCACCATATTGCCAAGCCAATCTGGTTACCAAATTAAACACTTTATATGCATTTAATTTTCCCATCACTTCCCCGTTTCTTGGATTAATCAACTCATATCCCTCACCCTCATCAACCTGCTTTGCCGATGCCCAAGCATAAAGTTTTTTAACCCCTTCTTCAATTTGTCTTAATCTGGCATCAACATCTCTGTTTGCTTCTGCTGCTCTGATTTCCTCTACCACTTCCTCCGGAATTGCATCATTCTCACAAAATTTCTTGTCTTCATCAATCTTATTCATAAACTCATTGGTCACCGCCAAAGAAATATTGAAATTTGTCAAACAATATTCATCCAACTTAACTACCGCAAATCTCAACACATCCGGATGATCCACCGCCAACATCCCCATATTTGCCCCTCGTCTGACTCCGCCTTGTTTTATCTGAGATGTCACATCATTGTAGGCTTGCATAAAACTTATCGGGCCCACTGTTGTCCCTCCGCTGGTCTTTATGTAATCACCATAAGGCCTGAGTCGGGAAAAAGAAAACCCGGTCCCTCCACCTGATTTATGAATCAGCGCCATATCCGACATTGTCTTTAATATTCCCTTCATTGAATCCTCTATTGGCAATACAAAACAAGCAGACAACTGTTGATGTTCTTTTCCGGCATTAACCAAACAGGGAGTGTTTGGAAAAAATTTTTGCTCCGCCATAAGGTTGTAAAATACCCAAGCCTTATCCTCATCAAACCCAACATCTTGTTTCCCGTTTCTGGCCCTAAATTTTTCATCACCTTTTGCCACCGAAACTGCCACCCTCCAAAAAATATCCTTTACTTTTTCGATAGTCTTCCCCTCCTCATTCTTCATGGCATATCTGGTTTCCGCAATATAAGTCGCATTATCCGAAAGTGTCGGATTCATCAATTCAATTTTTTTACTCTCTTTTAATGTTTTTTCCATTAATTATTTTTTAATTTTTAAGTCTCACTTTTTTCAAAGAAGGATTTGCTGTCATTTTTAAATTTTTAATAATTTTTTCAAAATCTCCTACATTTTTTACATCCAAATACACTGTGGCAAATCTGATATAAGCCACCTGATCAATATTTTTCAATTTGTCCATTACCATCAGTCCGATTTCTCTCGACGGTATTTCCACACTTTTCCAATTTAACAATTTCATTTCAATCTCATCAATCAATTTGGATCTCTCATCTTTGGTCAACTTCCAACAGGCTTTCTCAAAACACTTTTCTAATTTTTCCCGGTTATAGTCCTGCACCCGACCGTCTTTTTTGATAATTTTCAATTCTATATTCCCCACTCTTTCATAAGTCGTGAATCTCTTTTTGCACTTTAGACACTCCCTCCTTCTTCTAGTCGCCTTGCCGTCTTCCGAATCCCGGCTTTCCAAAACATTACTTTCATCAAAAGCACAATAAGGACAAAGCATATTTATGTCATGCTGAGTTTATTTCAGCATTTATCGTTAAATCTTTAACTTTTTAAATTACACTAATCCTAGTGTATATCCACCATCATACCCACCACCCTTAGTGTCCGTCAACTAGAAATTAATATCTCAATGACCATCAAATCCCATTCTTGCGGAGATTTCCAAATGAACAATTTATTTACTCTAAATCGATCTTAAAACCCCAACTCCATTACTCACTTGCTCGATTTTTTATATATCCAAAATATAGCATATAAACTCACATTTCTGATATTATTAACAAATGACCAATACTGAAACAATCATACCTCCAATTATTGATACAACTTCTGAATCCGATCCCAGAATCAATCGAATTACCAACAATCTTGTTTCCGGTATGATATTCGCTCTGAGAAATCCACCCGTTGATCAAACTCCGGCTATTGATCATTTAAAAGAAGTTTTTATTCAGCAAAGCCAGGGTGTAGAAATGTCTGAAATTTTTCAACAACTATCCCTTCTACAAAAAAGCATCCTCACTCAACAAATTGAAGCCCTGACTTCCTTAGAAGAACAACTTTTAGATAATTCTTTCCAACCGGCGGCCACCACTCAATCTATCAGCAGCCACTCCCGTCTCGTCGAAATCACGACTCCCAGACTTCAAGCCATTACCGCCTGCCGGGCTCTCGTAAGAAGCCTTACTCCCACCCAATAGCAAAATTGTTCAATATTTTTGCTAAAATACCCTCATGCATAAAATCCTTACCTATCTTTCTGAGGTCAAAACCGAACTTAAAAATATTTCCTGGCCAAACAAAGACACTTTAATTCAGCTCACAGTTGTGGTAATATTCATCTCCGTTGCAATTTCGGCAATTCTTGGAGGTGCTGATTATCTTTTAACCAGATCATTTGCCTTCATTACTTCCACCAAAAGCAACCAAGTCCAACAAATTATCGAACCCGAACCAATCCAGATAAATCCATCTATTATGCCGACAATACCCTTACCGACAAATGTTAAAAAATAAATTATGGTCAAAAAACTAATCAAATCCAAAAAGAAAAATAAAAAACAATTTATTTTTCAACTCTCTCCCCTATCAGCCACCATCGATGCTGGTTGGTATGTTATCAACACTTATTCCGGTCACGAATACAAAGTCATCGAAGCTCTCAAAACCAGAATCAAAACCATGGGCCTAGAAGATCAGATTTTTCAGGCCATTGTCCCGATTCAATCCAAAATGGTCATCCGTCGTGGTAAAAAAATCAAAACTCAGGAAAAAACCCTCCCCGGTTATGTCATTATCCAAATGACCGTCACCGACGATTCCTGGATCACCGTCCGCACTACTCCCGGAGTTACCGGTTTTATCGGTATCGACAACAAACCCTCTCCCATCTCCCAAAAAGAAGTTGATCATATTATCAAAGAAATCGAAGAGGACAAACCCAAATATCAGGCTCCTTTCACCATCGGAGAAGTTGTCAAAATCACTTCCGGTCCTTTTGCTGATTTTATCGGCACCATCGACACCATCGACCAGGAAAAAGGTAAAGTTAGAGTTTTCGTCTCTTTCTTCGAACGCGAAACCCCCGTCGAAGTCGATTTTCTCCAAATCAGCAAAGAACTTTAGTGTTATAATACCTCTACTCTTTCCTATGGCCGGGCAACCGGGCTTCACTTAGGAAATTTTTAAAAAAATTTCAAAAATTATGGCAAAAAAAATAAAAATAGTTGTTAAATTGGCAATTATGGCCGGCTCCGCCAATCCTGCACCTCCCGTCGGTACCGCTCTCGGCCCTCACGGTATCAAAATCATGGATTTTTGTAACGAATTCAACGAAAAAACCAAAGACATGAAAGGATCTCTCATTCCTTCTGTCATCACTATCTACGAAGACCGTTCCTTTGATTTCTTTCTCAAAAAACCTCCGGTTTCCGACATGATCAAAAAAGCCACCGGTATTGAAAAAGGAAGCGGCACCACCGGCCGTGAAAAAATCGCCAAAATCACCGACGCCCAAATCACCAAAATTGCCCAAGACAAAATGGATGATTTAAATACCAAGGACCTTGAAGCTGCCAAAAGAATGGTCATCGGCACCGCCAAAAGTATGGGTCTTGAAATCACCAAGTAATACATTATTTTTTTATATAAATTAAATCCAAAATGAGCAAAACCACCAAAAAATCAAAAGTGGAAGAGTCAGCCCTAGAGACTACTCGCCAGGCTCAGAATGAAATCCAACCGGAAGCCATTACTGAACCAGTTACTACCGAAGAAATCGACGAAAAAGACGCCAAATCTGAAGTCGAATCAAAAACCCCCAAAAAGACCAAAACCCGGGGAAAAAAATATTTGGCCGCCAAAAAGAAAATCGACCATGATAAATTTTATCCCATTAAAAAGGCAGTCGAACTGGTCAAACAAACATCTTTTTCCAAATTCGAAGGTAAAATCGAAGCCCATATCAACACTTTTGATATCGGTACCGTCGGTGAAATCACCTTCCCCCATCTCGATCGTGGCAGCAAAAAAATTGTTGTCCTAAATGATGCCATTTTAAAAGACATTAAAGCCGGTACCATTGATTTTGATATTCTTATTGCCACTCCGGCCACCATGCCCAAACTTTTACCCTTTGCCCGTCTTTTGGGACCAAAAGGCCTTATGCCCAATCCCAAAAATGGTACCCTGACCGACAAACCGGAAGATGCCGTCAAAAAACTTTCAGTCGCCAAAACTATTTTAAAAACTGAAAAGAAATCTGCCGTCGTCCACACCATCGTCGGTAAAACATCTCAAGAAGATCAGGAAATTATTGCCAATATAAATGAACTCATCAGGATCATCAAACCTGTCAAGATCAAAAAATTGACAATTTGTGCCACCATGGGTCCCGGAATCAAAATCGACATAAATAGTTAATTTGGATATTGGCAAAACTGCCCCAATCTTCTACAATTAAATAATGTTGCCAAGCAATCCAGACACTTCTGACTGTCTTTGGAAAAAAGTAATGTGCAATCCCGACTCAACATCTTCCCGGGAAGCCAACCCTATCCAAAAAAATAAATGCCTCCATTGTCGAGGTAGCCGATCCAGCTCTCACCCACATGATTGTGAAAAATTTTTAGAAAACCCCAACCGCTAGGATAATTCCCCTACTCATAATTATTTTTCCAAAGCCAAACTTATTATTTTGTCCAATAACTCGGTATAACTTATTCCGTCAGCCATCGCCTCTTTGGGTAAAAGAGAATTTGGTGTTAATCCCGGCAAAGTATTTATCTCTAACACATAAGGCTTATTCTTACTAATAATAAAATCAATTCTTGCATAACCCCTAAAACCTAAAACTTTAAAAATTTCTACACTTATTTTCATAACTTCATCAGTTATTTTTTGGTCCAGTCTAGCTGGACAGATTTCTTTAGACATTCCCTCACTATATTTCGCATCATAATCGAAAAAATCATTCTTTGGTATTATTTCAATCACCGGTAATGCTACTGGAGCCTCATTTCCTAACACACCACATGATACCTCCACTCCCTCCAAAAATTCCTCAATAATTATCTCTTTATCAAATTTTTTTGCCTCTTTTATCGCTTTTTCAAAATTAGCTTCATCCTTAACTATACTTACCCCTACACTCGAACCACAATTAACCGGCTTAACCACGCATTTACCCTCAAAATTAACTTCCTCTCCCCAAACCTTCCAATCCGCTGTTCGAATCCCCAAATCCTCTATTATTCTTTTAAAAAATATTTTATTCATCCCCAAAGCCGAAGCCAACACACCCGATCCGGTATATTTTAAATTCATCGTCTCCAACCAACCCTGAATCCTTCCGTCTTCTCCGAACTCTCCATGCAAAGCCAAAAAAACTAAATCCGGTTTTATTTCATCCACCCACTTAAAACTATCTTCTCTTCCTTCTTTTGACAAAACTATCGAAAATACTTCGTATTTTTCCTTATCCAAACTATCCACCACCCTCTTTCCCGACATCAAAGATACTTCATGTTCCGCACTCCTCCCGCCCATCAAAACCACAACTTTAGTTTTATCCATCTAGATTATTGTAAAATAACTAAGTGAAAAAACAACTATCTCTTATCCTCCTTACTTATTTTCGCCTTTCAGCCCGAATTCAATTGGCCAAAATTAAGTTGCTACAAAAACTCCATGGTCAAAAACTCACCATCATTGGTGTTACCGGTTCCACCGGTAAAACTTCTACCATTCAAGTCATCAAAGCTGCTCTTTCCCCAAATTTTTCTCTTAAATCCACTACCGGCTCCAATTCTGAGTACGGTATCCCTCTCAACATCCTAAACATCAAAGTCACCGGATTTTCAGCCTTAAATTATCTCAAATATGTCCTGCTGACTCCCATTAAACTTCTCACAAGCTGGCAATCTTTCCAAATATATCTTGTAGAAATGGGAATCGACGGACCAAAAGAACCCCAAAACATGTCATATCTTCTCAAAATTATCAAACCTGATATCGGAATCGTTCTAAATGTCAACCCAGTCCACTCCCAATATTTCGACAATACTATATCAAAAAATATCAAAGATAAACAACGACTACATCAAATACTATTAAATATCGCTATTGAAAAAGCCAAATTAATCAATTCCTTACCATCTACCGCCCTGGCTATTATCAATGGCGACGATACCTCAGTCATGTCCACCACTCAAATAACTCTCGCTCCCAAACTTATTTTCAGCCACCTTTCCGGTTTTAACCTTCAATTACTTTCATCCTCCGTCAATCAACAAGGTTCCGTCTTTAATTTTAAATATCAAAATAAATCTTTTTCCATTAATTTCCCTCAATTTGTCCTACCCGACAGTTTTCAAACTTCATTAGCCTCCGCTTTTTTAGTTTCTACCCACTTAGGAATTTCCCCAAAAAAAATAATCAACAATATTGAGAAACATCTTTCCCTCCCGGCTGGTCGTTCTAATATATTAAAAGGTATCAACCATAGCCAAATTATTGATAGTACCTATAATTCATCTCCCTACGCCACCCAACAAATGCTTCAAGTTCTTTCCCAATTCCCCTCACCAAAAATTTCCGTTCTCGGCGACATGCGCGAACTTGGACTCCAATCTTCTCAAGCTCACAAAGATTTATATTCCCAGGCGCAAAAATTTTCCGATCAAATTATTTCTATCGGACCCGAAACCAAAAAATATTTCGGTGATAAATCCAAAAAATTTGATAATTGGTGGTCCGCAGCTGATTATTTAACCAAAAATATTCCCCAAAATTCCACCATATTAGTTAAAGGCTCCCAAAATACCATATTTCTGGAAGAATTAGTCAAACAAATCCTCGCCAATCCAGACGATTCTTCCCAACTCTGCCGCCAATCCCCTCACTGGCTAAAAATAAAAAATAAATTCCGTAATTCTATTCCAAACTAACCAACCCCGCCTTCTCCCGCCTAATTTCATCCAACTTTCTCCAATCCAAAACATAAAAATCATCCATTTTCCCTTTTTCTTTACTTTCTTCATCATAAAATGTCTCCCCTCTTTTTACAAAACCACAATGTTCCAATAATCGTACGGATTCTACAATTTTCCGGATCCACATACACCGTCACTAACATTTTTGGTTCACTCAAATTCACCAACCCCCCCTTTATTTGATTCAACATCCAACAAACCTGTCTAACCCCACTCGCCATCTGTTTTTCTTTCGACTCCGGATTTCTGGCATAACTGATTTCATAAGGTTTTACTATTTCATCCTCCGACAATATTCCTTCTTTTACTAAATTCTCCAATCTTTCCTTTTCCTCCGGATAACAATATACAAACCCCTGCGCCTCTCCCGCCTCATCTTTCCCCGCCCACTCCTTGGTTCCACTTATGGCAAACAAAATTTCCAAAGTCCTTAAACTATCCTCATTTGCCCAATCAACAATACCCTTATCACTTGTCTCATCTGCTCCTATCATCCATTTTTTTACCTTCTCATCATCATTAATACTTCTTAATCTTTGCATATCTTCCCTATCACTCGGGTCAAACAAACGAATTGCCGCCGTCTCTCCCTTCATCCTTACTTGTTCCCGTCCATTTTCTTGATAATTTCCAATATTTAAATTATCAATTTTTATTTCTTCAGCCATTTTTTTAAATAAATTCTATACAACCTATTGTATTACATGTAATATAAAACTATGCTATTTCAAAAACAAAAAGAAGACATCAAGGATCTCCCAAAAGAATCGCCTAAAATCGCCAAACCCTCCAAAGTAGATTTGGCCATCGATAAAGCCGCTTTAAAAAAACTTAATTTTGTCACTGTCGCTTTTTCTCACGTCGAACGCGCTTGGTTTCCTACCGAAGACGCCTACATTGCCGAAGTCGAAGTCGAAGACCGTTCCGCTGAAGTCGCCGAAGAAATCAAAAAACTCGGTATCGATACCAAATGTACCCCGGGTAACCAATATTTTTTAACCAATCTACTGGTCGACAAACCTGATCTGGTTTTAAATTTAGTTGATACCTTAAAAGGCAAGGACACTCTCCAAACTTCAGTTCCCGCCGCTCTGGAATTATCCGGAATCCCCTATACCGGAGCCGGAATGGATGGCATGGTCATCGGTAACGACCGCAATCTTACCAAAAGACTTTTAATGGCCTATGACGTCCCTACCCCTGCCTACCAATTTATCCGTCGTGCCGGTACCAGAATCCATGAAGATCTTGGTTTACCCCTGATTGTCAAACTTTGCGGTTCGGGAGGCAGTGTCGGTATCGACAATAAAGCCGTCAAAGAAACCTACAAAGACGCTCAAAAAAAAGTTGACTTCATGATTACCACCTACCATCAACCTGTCATTGTCGAACAATTCATCGACGGACCCGAAATCACCGTCTGTGTCTTTGATGATGGTGTTAAAAAACACGTATTCATGGGCCAAAAAGTATTTAGAAAAAAACCTGATGGCAAACATTTCTTCACCTCTATCGAATCTTATGACGATGCCAAGGCCTACACTTACGTTCATGTTGAAGAGCCCATCCGCACCAAATTGGCCAGACTATCCGTCCGTGCTTTCAACGGTCTCCGCCACAAAGACTATGCCAAATTTGACGTCCGCTACGACGAAAGTACCAATACTCCTTATTTTACCGATTCCAACCCAAATACCGCCTTTGGACCGGACCTCGGTCTACCTTACACCGAAGTCGCCGCTATGCACGGTCTAAAATTCCAAGATATTTTGGCCAGTCTTTTAAGTAAGTATGCCCGACAACTCAAATGAGTATCCTTTTCCAACCCTCAAGCGGATAGCCCAGATCACCAGTTCTTATTGTGGTCCGGCAGTTTTAGAAATGCTTTTAAGTTTTCTAAGTTACGGCGCCCATCAACATCAAATTGTCCAGGCCGCCAACATTCAGCATAAAGTAAATATTAACGGCTCCACCATTGCCGAGTTAGCCCTCGCCACCAAATCTCTTTTTCCTGAACTTCAATTTTGGTACAAACACGAAGCTACTTTAAGTGAACTCTCCAAAATAGTCAACCAATTTCAATATCCGGTCGGAGTCGAGTGGCAGGGTGTTTTTGATTGGCCGGATGAAGACGAAGAAGAATATAATTCATTCAGTCCGGATGAAGAAGAGGATTATGGCGAATACGATGACGACGAAGGCCATTACAGTATCGTTACCTACATCAATACCCAACAAAATCTTGTCCTCATCGCCGACCCCGAACGTCACTACGCCGGCACCGATAGAAATTTTTCTATCCTTCAATTTGAAAAACGTTGGTGGGATCAAAATATCATCACCGACCCCAAAACCGGCCACCGTCAATCCATCAATGACTTTCACACCATGTTTATTATCACTCCAAAAGACATCACCTTTCCCCTCTCATTAAATATGATCCCCACCTAATTATCCTTATATTCCTTGTCTTTCTTCATCTCTTTCTCAATCAAATCTCTCAAAAAAACTGATCTTGGTGTCATTCTCTTTTTCGCAATCCAATCTAAATAATTCAAAATTTTGGGAGATACAAAAAAATTAAAACGAACGTCGGACTGATCCTTCGCCTTTACCAAAGCTTCAGTTAGCACCTCTTTGAGATTATTATCATTGTATTCCACCCAAATTACTTTTTCGCTTTTCAATCCCAACAAAAAACTAGGATCACGACCTTTCATATACAATACAATAACTGGTTTACCTTTCTCAGAAGCTAAAGTAATCTCATGCCCAATACTCAAAGTAGAAGGGAACGAGGCCTCGGCTACCACCAAATTTGATTTATCTATCCATTTAAGTACTCTTTTATAATAATCAACTCTTTCACTATCTGTTTTATCTATCGCTTCTTGATAACTTACCTTTGTTGTATCTTCAAAAACCTCAAAATCATTACTCTTTAAAATATCAACAATCTGATTATATTTATCATCAAACTTATCCTTTTGAAATATTGCTGCAGTAAAATATGCTTTCATATACTCTATTTTCTCAAAATATACGCGTGAAATCCAGGCCTATCATCATTAAGATGATTGGAACAATAATCACTCACCACTTTAAATCCATTACCATTTACCATCCTCTTAGATTCTTCCTTTCGATATGAAGTAAAATACCTAGTCCCAACCATATCATCAACTCTAAAGACCTTTCCGTTACCTAACCTAAAACGCAACAACATCACACCATTTTTTTTCAATGATTTATACAATTTTTCTAAAATTTTATCTATATCAACTTTTCTAATATGTTCAATAGCACTATCAATCAAAATACCGTCGAAAGAATTTTCCACCAAGCTCAAAGATTCCAAATCCGAACATAACACCGGTCCGTCAACATTTCTTTGATTTATTGCCTCCATTAACATTCCTCTCGAACTGTCTATACCAAGATAATGAAATCCTAATTCCCCCAATACTTTCAAATCTCTTCCTGTCCCACACCCAACTACTAACACAACCCCATTCTTCTTAATTTCCTTTGCAAACGGATCAATATAGTCTTTCTTTGTACGCTGTCTAGCTATGCTACTCCATTCCCATGCTTCCGCATATTCTTGAGAATGTGTGTCATAAGAAAGTCTAGTTATCTCAATTTGCGAGGAAACCAAATCATCAAGACTAGTGTATGACCATTTATTTAACATAAAAAAATTAATTTTTCAGAGGTATTTTACCACAATAGTTAACTTTTAAAACCATCTCTCAAAAAATCCCAAATCCCTTGCCACTACCTCCTCCCAATTCTTCGAAAAGTTATGATCATCACCCTCATAAATATATAAATCCGCATCTTTCCCTACCTCTTTTAACCCATTTACCACTTCCTCTTGCCACTCCACCTCACACCACTCATCTGCCGTCCCCTGATGAATCATCACCGGCGCATTTATCCAGGCATAATAATTTTCAAAGGCATAACGTCTATAATCATAATGCTTCCCAAATTCATCCAAAATCTCTTTTACCATACTTCCTTCCTCTAAAGTTTCATACACCGATTGGGGAAATGGATTTGTCATCGGCGCCCACAAACTAGTCGGATAATTTGCCCCCGTCACTTCCAACACCGACAATGCAATCTGCCCACCGTTTGAATGCGCCCAAATCCCAATTCTTTCCGAATCTACAAATGGCAAATTTTTTACCGAAGCGATCAAATCTAATACCGCCGGCACCTTTTCAAATCTGGCTTCCAACACATCCGTCGATCCTATCTCCGAATTAGCATATCCCAAAAAATCCAAAGACACCGTCATTATTCCCATGTCTGCCAATCTATCCGCCACTCTCCATGTCCCTGATCCCGGATAATACCCCACCGGTTCCGCATACCCCCGAATCATTATCACCACCGGACTCAAACTCGATCTCTCCGGATAATAGTTAATCATTCCCGAAATTTTTTTACCATTACTCACAAAACTTATCTCCCTGGTACTGAAAATATTTTCATATTTTAGTCCCATACTTTTTCTTCTGTCTTCAACCGCCTCTATCGGTCCCAAAATTTCTATCTCTGATACCATCGGCAGCCTCTTTCTCAAACTATCAAAATCATATTTTGCCAAATCCCGGCTTATTTCTATCTTATTTTTTGCCCTCGGATTGATCCACCCGATTCCATACTCCACATACCACCATCCCCCGCTGGCCAATATTCCCACTGCCAAGGCTCCAAAAAGCAGCCACTTCTTTTGCATTACCTATTTTAACTTAATTTCTCCTAGACGGCAGATTTCCTAATTCAGTTTGTAATTTTTTGAGAACCAATCTCCCGACAGGAGACCTCCACAATTCCGGCCTAACCTCATCCGGTAATACCAAACCGCCAAAATCGGCAATAATTCTTCTTAGTTTATCCTCAACCTTATTCTCCTCTTGCCCAAAAACACTCTCGGTCTCTTTTTACACATCTCAATTAAAGTATTTGCGGCTATCCTCTCACCTCCGGTTACTTTAATCACTGCCTCTGCCACCGTCTCACGGCTCTTTTTGTCAAAATAAAAAGGATTCATATCCCATCCTCCCCTGTTCAAATCATTTTAGACACAAAGTCCTAACCAAGTCATCTTCTGACTTTTTCCGTCAAAACTATATTTCTAAAATTTGAACCAATTTTTAATTACCCAAAGTATACCAATTCATGTATCAATAAAACACCCACTTCACTTTTTCCCCATATTCATATATAATCACTCTACTTAAGCCGAAGACAGTAGGTTTATTCCGGTTACCACCGGAATTATAATTAATTCCTACCGAGGAAATATTCTTTCACTCGCTGTCAAAGGCGAGTTTTTTATTTTTAATTTTTAAAAATCATCAATGCCAGCACAATCAAAAATTGACCAGGTCAAAGACGTCACCGACAAATTGACCGCCGCCAAATCCGCCGCCCTCATTCAATATCAGGGTCTCACTGCTCTTGACATCTCCGATCTCCGCGATAAAGTCCGGGCTTCCGGTGGTCGCATCGAAGTCATCAAAAACCGTCTTATCACTCTGGCTCTCAAGAATTTAAATATCGAATTGCCCGAAACCCTCACCGGTCCTACCGCTATTGCCTTTTCCAACGACGACGAAATCTCACCTCTCAAAGAAATCGACAAAGTCAACAAGTCCAAAGAAGTCACCAGTTTCAAATACGGCATCTTCGATCAAAAATTACTTTCAGTCGATCAACTCAAAACCATCCTCTCCCTTCCTTCAAAATCCACACTCATTGCTCAATTTGTCGGTGGATTGGCCAATCCTTTACATAGATTGCTCTACACTTTTAGGTACAACCAAACTCAATTGGTTCTAACTCTAAAAGCACTCGCTGACAAACAGGCAAATTAATTATTATTTAAACCAAAAATATTATGGCAGATGAAACCAAAGTATCCGCAAAGCTCCAGAAAATAATTGATTCTGTAGCTGAATTATCGGTATTAGAGCTTTCCGAGTTAGTTAAAGCTCTCGAAGAAAAATTTGACGTCAAGGCGGCAGCAGCCGTTCCGGTCGCTAGCACCGGAACCGGATCCTCCGCAGCTGGTGGAGAAGCCGCTCCTGCAGTCGAAGAAAAGACCGAGTTTGATGTTGTTATCACCAATGCCGGTGCCAACAAAATCGCCGTCATCAAAGTTGTTCGCGAATTCAAACCCGATCTCGGACTTAAAGAAGCCAAAGACATGGTCGATGCACCTCCCGCTTCTCTCGGTACTATGAAAAAAGAACAGGCCGAAGAAGCCAAAACCAAACTTACCGCCGCTGGCGCTCAAGTTGAACTTAAATAAATTGTCATTCTGAATCAATTTCAGAATCTGTCAAAAATCAAGTCCCTCTGGGTTTATCTCCAGGGGGACTTGACATTTTCAACCACTTTGCTATACTAAGTACAAGATAACAACGCCTTGCTCTGAGTTTATCGAAGAGATTTACGACCGGCCAATCTATTAATAGATGCCGGCCTTTTTGTTTTTGGCACCGGTAAAAAGGAGACAAAATGTCACCAGTAAAATGGACTGAAATAGTTAGTGAACTAGTCACTCACTCCGGAGCCACTCGGACCAAAACCACCCATGGTATTATCTCGGCTACCGAAAATAAAGAGTTTATTTTTCCTCTCCCCGGAACACGGTTCTCCATTCAAGTTTTTGGTGATGGTACCATGTACGAGGTTACCTTAGACAGAAATGGCAAACCGCAAGGTGTTCCCAATAACATTCGCCGCAGTCATGAAACCGCCTACGAAAAAAACGGCAAAAGGGTCACTTTGGAATACATTCCCCCAAATCAACCCAGTACCCTGGACCTCCTCACCGGAGACACTTTCCGTCCAAAATCTCAACTTGACGATATTAATAATTATTAATTTATAAAAAAATATGATCAATCTTGAAAATGTTCGCAGTTGGCGCCGAATCAACGGTGCACCCAAGCGCCTCGATCTAAATTTTGACGAGGCATTTCGTTTTCACTTAGTTCGTCCGGGTAACGAAATTCCGGATACTTACTATTCCAAAGCCAGCGGTGGCACTGTTTACATGCGCTCTGAACAAATAAAGTCCATCGCTCAAAACACTTCTCGTGATAGAAGATACCCTCGGGTTATCGTTGAAGGCCAGACCCTGGCAGATATTGAAACCTTCGCCGACATCCTTTGCCGTCTTAATTATCAGGAGGAAAAATAATTATTAATTTATAAAAATTATGTCACCAGTAAATTATGACCTAATTCAACCTCGTGACCAGGAAAATCTACCCAAAGTAGGTTTGCAAATTACTTATCCTTTCAGAGGTGATATTGCCGAAAATCGTCATCATATCTTCCTTTTTGGTCACGAACCTCAAAAGAGAATCAAAGTCCACGGCGATGGTCGTGTCAATATTACTGATGTCTTTGGTTATCCTATTGACGAATTCACCTTCGGTCAAAAAGATAGTCCTATCGTAATAGAGGATCAAATAACCCACCAAAAGTTGACTCTCACATACGAACCTCCCGACCGGGCAAGAGATTTTCTTTCCAATTTTAATGATAGTTATAAATAATAATTTAAAAAATAAAAAACATGACCACTGAAGTTTTTATTACCAATCATCCTGATTCCGGAATTATCTTGGAACCAGGTCAACGTATTAGCTTTAAACAGCGCGCCTCATTGGCCAAATACTTCATCAAACATGTCGATCCTCGCCAAAAATCAAATATTTATCATTTAGCTCAAGGGATTGGTGACATCCACGACTGCAAAACCGTCACCACCATCTCCGCTAATCAGGTAATATATCGCGGTCAAATAATCCCGGGGAGAAATGAAAACAACCGTCCCCGTCAAATTAAAAACGGTGAATCGCTTATTGTTATAAAAAACGAGCAACCATACATCACCGTCCGCCGATTGGCTAGAAAATAGTATATAATATACTTATATACTAATTAAATTAAATTATGTCTCCCGTTAAATGGCGAAAAGAAACAAATCTTGAACCCGATAATCCTGCTATTAATGACAGAGCTACCGTCATTTCTGTTACCAAAGGCACAATATACGATGGAGTGGAACCTTTCATCATGAACGAAGGAGATGGTCCACAGAAATCAATTAGGGTCAACGTTAATGGAGGTTCCGGTCAAGTGACCATTACACCGGAAGAAGGTGGACCCGGACAACCCTTTGAACATCAGCTAAAAATTGGTGAAGAACTTATAATCAGCTATACACCGCGTAATCAAATTAAGTTAAAACGAACCCGACGCTAAACTTTTCTGGCCGCTTTCAAAAACCCAATAAACAAAGGGTGTGGTACCAAAGGCCGACTGCTATATTCCGGGTGAAACTGGACTCCGACAAAAAACGGATGATTCTTGATCTCCACTGCTTCCACTAACAATCCGTCCGAGCTGGTCCCCGACACCACCAACCCTGCCTTTTCCAATTCATCTCTATATTTATTATTAAATTCATAACGATGTCGATGTCTTTCCCAAACTGTTCGGGTAGGCACTAGACCGACTCCTTTCTTATTCCACGGTGCTTCTTCCTCGTCACCATATTTCTCATACATCTTTTCCAACACCGTCCCTCTTTTAATTTCGCAAGGCCATGAGCCAAGTCGAATGGTCCCTCCGTATTGCTTCTTTTTTAAAAATTTCTTTTGCAAAGACATAATATGAATAACCGGATATTTGGTTTTTCCATTTATTTCCTCCGAATCGGCTCCTTCCCACCCTAATATATTTCTGGCTGTCTCAATCACCGCCATCTGCATCCCGTAACATAGACCCAAATATGGAATTTTATTTTCTCTGGCATAACGTATCGCCAACACCTTCCCCTCCGATCCCCGGCTCCCCCAACCCTGCGGCACTACTATTCCCCCAAATCCTTTCAGTTTTTCTTTGTAATTTTCTTCCGTCAGCCCTTCCGACGACACCATGTCCAACTTGACGGTCACTTTCGACGGTCCACAGGCATGCCTGATAGCATCCAACACCGACTTGTACGTATCCAAATGATCGTGATTACCATGTTTGACATACTTCCCCACCAAAGCAATCTTTACCTCCTCCACTCCCTTGTCATTTTGACAATTCACAAATTTTTGCCATTTTTTGTAAAGTTTATTTGATTTATCCCTGGGTTTACTTCTAAAAAATTTCAAAATAGAATCAATCAGTCCCTGTTCCATCAATACCTGCGGTACCCGGTAAGGACTATCCAAATCCGGCACATCAAAAATCCTTTCACGATCCAAAAAACATCTCTTTGATATATTATCTAATCTTGGTTCATCCACCGCCTCCTCTGCCCTGGTTACAATAAAATCCGGATTTATACCCACTTGACGCAACAACATTACTGCATGTTGAGTCGGTTTGGTTTTCATTTCTCCTACATTTCGCAAATACGGCACATAAGTCACCATCATGTAAGCCGATTTATGTTCCCGGCCAATTTCTCTGGCTGCTATCAAAAAAGGCATATTCTCAATATCCCCCACTGTTCCGCCCACTTCTACCATCACAAAATCATAACCCCTCCCCACCTTATAAATTCTCTTTTTAATCTCATCAATTACATCCGGAATAATCTCGGCGTCCCTTCCCCCGTAGACAAAGTGTCTTTCATTATCAATCACCTGCCAATATACTTTCCCGGTAGTAATATTATGATCTTTAGTAAAATCCTCTCCTAAAAATCTTTCATAATTTCCCAAATCCTGATCTATCTCTCCTCCATCCGTAGTTACAAAAACTTCACCATGTTCCTGTGGCCGCATTGTCCCGGCATCTATTGAAACATAAGGATCAATTTTTACTGCCGTCACCTTAAATCCGGCATTTTTCAATAAAAAACCTATCGACGCCGCCGTTATTCCTTTACCCAATCCGCTAATTACTCCCCCGGTAACAAAAATAAATTTCATTCTCTCATTCTACTCCCACCCACCCAACTTTCAATTACTTTCTTTCAATTTTGGTCTATACTAAACTATCTTTAATCCCCCTAAAACAACTCTTCTTTTCCTTCTCCTTTTAATCTCTCCACTACCTGTCCAACCTTCCCTGTTTCATCTCCTTTTGCTACCAATAAAGCATCTCCGGAATCTATCACCACCAGTCCTTCAACCCCGATCAACACCACTTGTTTTTCCCTAGGCACCCGAACATAATTATCGTTTGAATCAATATTGATTTCATTTTGACCGACCTGATATAAGTTATTACTCACTAAATACTTTTTAACACTTTCCCACGTCCCAAAATCCCAAATTTCAAACGGAAATTCTACCACTACCGCCTCACCCGCTCTTTCCGCCTTTACTGTCACCTCCTCCAAAGGACCTTTAGACATCTGACTATAATTTTCAACAACATCACCACCATCAATCATTTTTTTCAAAAATTCAAACCATTCCGGTTTATACTTTTGATACATTTCCATCAAATTATTTCCCGTCATTGCCGTATGATTCCAATGTAGTAGTAAATTATCTGAACCCATCATCGATTTTATTTTCTCCTTTTCAGTCCTATCAATATAATCTGCTACCCTGTAAAGCTTGACTCCCGACACTTCCTTAATCAGTTCACCCTTCACCAAATAATCAACTCCTTCTACAATAAATTCCGGTTTCATTCCTCCGGTTATATAAACTTTTTCCCTCCTGGCTATTTCATCCGCCAAATCCATTGCTTTTAAAAATAATTCGTTATCCGTCCTTATTAAATCAGTCTGAATCAGCATAAAAGGCTCATCGCCCATGCCTCTTTTTATCATCTCCATTGCTGTAAATCCTGTTGCCGGACCATGATTTCTCATCTCCGGTTCCAGAAAAAAATTTCTCTCGTCCAATTCCGGCACCAATTCCTTTGCCATCTTCGCTTGCTCTTCTTGTGTTTGTAAAAAAATCTCTTCCGGTTTAAATTTACTCCTCAAGGCTTCATAATTAAGTTCAAACAAAGATTTGCCGTTTATCAAAGGTAAAAAATGTTTTGGTTTTGATCTTCGGCTTACCGGCCACATTTTAGTTCCATACCCCCCACAGATTATTACTGGTTTCATAATTTATTCTATCAAATTTGAAATCCCCCAATCTATGGTAAAATATACTTATGGTAAATAAATTGGATCATGAACCACAATCAAACAATCAGGAATCCAAGCGCGGCTTTGTCCTTACCATTGTCTGTTCCCGATATCGACACCCAAATGGCCATCTCAAAGTTGAAGCTGTAAATTTCGAAAAAGCTGTTGAAGAAGCAGAATTAGATTTACTTAACGACCGCTTATGTAAGGAACACTACTGTGGTAGTCCCCTAATTGTTCATCGCTCCAACAGCCGTCTATAAATTTTTCTGAATATACTCTCCGATATTTTCCACTGTAGTTTTGACTATCCTCTCCAAAGCTTCTTTGGTATTAAAAGCATTATGCGGCGTAAATACCACATCATCCCGATCCCGCAACAAATGATACGACAGCAATTCCTTTAAATCATCCTTACTAATTTTGTCTCCCATCACCGTTGAACAGCTCTCCAACATCGTTTCTTCCTCTGTCACATCTAATCCGGCTCCTGCCAAAATTCCTTTGTTTAAAGCCCAAATAATCGCTTCTGTCTCAATTATCGGCCCCCGGGAGGTATTAATCAGATAACTTCCTTCTTTCATCAATTTAATATTCGTTCTGTTTATCAAATGATAAGTTCCCGGATCATTCGACGTAGCCGGAAAATACGGCACATGCACGGTTACAACATCAGAATCCTTTAATAAATTTTCCAAATCCACATATTTAAATCCCAAACTTTTTGCCAATTTTTCATCCCTTGCCCTCTCAACAGCCACCACCTTCATCCCAAACCCCTTTGCAATCCGAATTACGTTTTGACCGATTTTTCCTGCTCCGATCACCCCCAAAGTCTTTCCTTCCAAATCTATCCCCGTTAATCCTTCCGGACTAAATTCGCCATCTTCCACCGCCTGATTGGCAGACACAATTTTTTTAGTTATCGCCAAAATCAAAGCAAAAGTATATTCCGCCACCGTGTGCGATCCGTAAACCGGCACATTTTTAACCACAATTTTTCTTTTCTCACACTCTTTTATGTCAATATGGTCCGTTCCGGTCGACCTGGTCGCTATCATTTTCAAATCCGGCAATTTATCTATCACTTCCTTTGACATTTTCGAATAGATAAAAGGGGAAATCACTTCATAATTAGAAGCCAAATCAATCTTATCCTGTACTTCTTCTTCAAAAATCCCAATCCCGGTCGCCTCCAAATTTATAATTTCCTTTTCGATTAACTCCCTCTCCCAAGGCTTTACCCCAAAAAAAGCAATTTTTAAATCAGACATAAAATTATTCTACCCTAAACTATCTCTTTTTTGGCAAATCAGCATCATCACCCACCACTCCCCTTCATTCCACACTTCTTTTACAATTCTGTTAATTTTATCTTATATTTCAACCAATTTCTTCTTTTTCCTTTTGTACCCTATTGACACACTAGTATGCTTTATGTTTAACTGATTATAGTTAAACATTCATTTGATGTAGGAGGACATACATGGACGATGTTCAAAACGAATCACAGAATAACTCTGTAAATCAAAAACCCATTGCCAAAAAGGTTAATGGAGTTTCAATCGAAAATCTGCCTGATCTTCTAACCGTCGCCGAGGTTGCCGACCTCCTTCGTGTTTCCAAACTCACCGTTAAAAGATGGGGAAAGCGCGGCAAACTACCCGCTATCCGTATCAATGCCCGTGGAGATCGTCGCTACCGCAAGGAAGCCGTTCTCTGGCTGCTTGGCATCCAAGCCGAGTAATTTATTCCGGCAAAACCGGAACTTACATTCGCCCACTAAGCTGTTTTGATTAGTTTCGAAACAGCTTTTTTGGTGCAAATTTTAAGATAAATATATATCCGATACATAGCTTATAATGCAATATTATTGTATAATTAGGGACTAACGTATAGATACGTTAAAAGTTAAATTAGCCTCCGGCAAAAGCTGCCATTAAAGCATAATTTGACTTTGCGCACTTTAAAATTTGGGTCATTAACTCCGGGATACGGTTTGGGGATAATCCCTCTATCCTCAGTCCGTATCCCGGAATGGTTCCGTGGGTATTTTAGAAAGATTTTAAGTCCATCTCAGAAAGGAGAAAAAATGGACAAAAAGTTTGGTAGAAGAGTTTTTTTGACGACAGCGATAATCGTTATCGCTTTCGTCTTGGCTGGACTAGTTCCAGCCGTCGTATGGGGGCAAACAGAGCCGTCTTTTTTTAACGGCTTTCTACCCCTGGTGGCAAAGGCCCCGCTAGCCACCGTTACCCCAATCCCCACCCCAACCCCAGATCTTATCTTTTACACTACCAAAGATCTAGGGTTCACTGGACCTGGAGGAGCCCAGCTTTTTGAGCTGACTAACTCCACAGGGTGGAAGATTCAGGCGTATTGCCTGGATGTGGACAAAGCCCCACCACCCATAGGGGCCCGGTATCTGTTGGACGATCCAACAGATATTTTATACGGTGGAGAGGCTTATCAACCACTCATGCTAAAGAGAGTGGTTGAAACCCCCACCGCCACGGCAACGTTGCCTCCAACGGCAACGTTCACGCCGTTTCCTACAAATACGCCCACGGCCACGGCCACCCGGACGCCGACGCCGACGGACACGTCCACGCCGACGCCCACGGAGACCAACACGCCCACTCGGACACCCACGGCAACAGCAACCCAGACGCCGACACCCACAGCGACCAACACCCCCACCCCGTTGCCCATTTGCCCCCAGGTCACCTTGCGGGCACTCAAAAACGACAACCTCCCGGGCAAGTCAATCCCATATGGGGTTGATTTTATAAACATGGACCTGAATCGGTTTCTTATGTACTACGAAACCGACTTCATCCATGTTTGGACGGAGGACTCCCTCGGAAACAAAATTACCCTGCCAACTGGAGCCGTCGCCTTTATCCGACTGGGTAATCAGGTTAAATATATCGGAAACCCAAGCGAGTTTTGGGTAAGAAATTCCGATCTGTTTAATTTGACTGATGACCACGAGGTCATCATCATCTTCCCCTCCAACGGTGCTGACTGTGGGGCTGGGTTTTTGGTCAAGGATCCTCCTCCGCCAGTTTTGGAGGCCATGGATTCCCACCCTGCCCAAGCCGACGCAATTTTGTCGGCCTACGCTCTGGCCTTGGAAAATGGTCAAAGCGAGCAGGAAGCGGTCGAGGCAGCCTTGGCTGTCCCGACTGAATGATGACCCAAGTTCAGGAGTCCTCCAAATTTTGGAGGACTCCTGGGTGCAATCCGATCCGGCCGAGCCGGGAACCAACACTCAAAGGTTCCCGCGCTCGGCTTTTTTAATATCTTTTTTATTTAACATCTCTAACTCTAATTCCACACTTTGTCACTTCTATTTCCCCAATCTGATTGATATAAATTTTGGCACTGCCATCATATCTAAATCCGGTACAGCCATCACACTTTTCTCCACAAGAAAAATTTCTTCCCTCAGGCGTCCTTGCCAACATCAAATTTCCTCTCGACCCCACCCTGTAAGTCACCACCGGCTTTTCCATCTCTTCCTCACTTAATCTATTACTTTCCAAAATAATTCCGCTCATGCCCTATTATGCAGTTTTTATTCACTTAATTACAATGGGCAAACTTTAAACCACCACTCTGCCTCTCGGAGTCCTCTTAACCAAACCTTTTTTCAATCTCCCCTAACCCCTCTTTGACAAGAGGGGAATATAATTTTTAAAGATGAATAAAATTAACAACGAAGCAATTCACTCTCAAAGAGGATGTGTCCGATATCTAAAACAACTTACTTTCATGGCTAATCAAAACAGAAAAAATCCAACCAAAGCTGAAAAAATAATGTGGGATAATTTTTTATCCAAGGATAAAACTGGTTATAGATTTCTACGACAAAAACCAATCCATCGCTTTATCGCAGATTTCTATTGCGTTAAATTAAATTTAATCATCGAAATTGATGGTGATTCTCATAAAAATAAAACAAAAACCGACATCAAACGAGATAAATTTTTACAACAAATTGGAATCAAAACCATTAGATTTACCAATGATCAGGTATTAAACAATCCAGAATATGTCAAACAAGTTTTACTTCCCCTTGTTAAAGGGGACTGAGGGGATTGAAACTAAACCACCACTCTGCCTCTCGGCGTCCTCTTTACCAAACCTTTTTTCATTAAATAAGGCTCATAGACATCGGTAATCGTTCCCACATCTTCCGTCAATGCCGCCGCAATATTTTCCACCCCCACCGGTCCCCCTCCATAATTTTTTTTAACTACATCCAAATACTTCCTATCCGCCTCCGACAATCCCAACTCGTCCACTCCCAACATTTCCAAAGCCTCTCTGGCTTCATTTATAGTAATCAATCCGTCATTATTAATTTGGGCATAGTCCCTCACTCTTCTCAACAATCTATTGGCAATTCTGGGAGTCCCTCTGGCTCTTTTGGCAATTTCCACCGCCGCTCCCAAATCCACCTTTACCCCCAACACATCAGCCGTCCGGCTAACAATTTCTGTCAAACTATCATCTTCATAAAAATCCAACTGTTGAACATACCCAAACCTATCTCTCATCGGTCCGGAAATTAACCCAATTCTGGTAGTCGCCCCCACCACCGTAAATTTTTCCAAATTTAATCGCACCGAGCGGGCCGAAGGCCCCTTTCCCAATACAATATCCAAAGCAAAATCTTCCATCGCCGCATATAAAGTTTCCTCTACAATTTTATTTAAACGATGAACCTCGTCAATAAACAAGACTCCTCCCTTTTTCATCGCCGACAAAATCGACGCCAAATCCCCGGCTCTGGTCAACGCCGGACCTGAAGTAATTTTTATTGTTACTCCCATTTCCTTGGCCATCAAAAATGCCAAAGTCGTCTTTCCCAAACCCGGAGGTCCGTAAAATAAAATATGATCCAAAGCTTCTTTTCTCTCTTTAGCCGCCCTCAAAAATATATCCAACTGCTCTTTTAGTTTATTTTGACCAATAAATTCTGCCAAACTCTGCGGCCGCAAATTCCTTTCTACCAATTTTTCATCCTTTTTTATTTTAGGATCAAGATTTTCTTCCACAAACCATTCTACTATATGCCCCAACAAAACCCAAACCCTAATCCACCTTAGGTAAACAATTCCTGACCAACAAATCCGTCACCCCCAAAACACACTCCAACCTGCCTCCCAAAGTCCCATCCTTATTTCTAGTCAATTCAAACTTTTTCTTTCCCGCACCAGCTTTACAATTTCCACAATCAATTATCACCACTCTCAGCACCACGCCCAGTTCTCCACTTACTTCAACAGACCTTCCGTCATCCGATTGTTTTATTTTTACATCTTTTGAAAACATTCCCAATTATACAATCAATTACTCCCGTTTTCATTTTTTCTTTGTTCCTTCCACCACCATCTGCCACATTAATACCAAATTAATCTTTTGACCTTTATTCTCGTTCTCATCAATACGTTCAATATCATTTCCTAATACACCCTGCACTTCACAAAGCCGGTGATAACGACACTTTTCTCTACATACTATCATCGACAAACCACTTCCTCTTTTCTCAACTATATCCGGTCCCCAAGAATCTTTTTTATCGCTATGCTCTTTACATTCTTGGCAATTAGCCTTAGAAAAATCAGCTACTTCTTCACTGCCTCCTACCACCTGCACCCCTTTCCTTCTGAAGTTAACCACCAATTTATTGCTGTCTAGAACTCCTATTGTATACAATCTATAATTACCTTCCTTCCGATTTTTTTTCATATCTATTCCATATTTCTCAAACACCAACTTAACTTATCCTCAATTGTCTCTAATTTTTCCGGTATCTTTTTGACTACTTTTTCAATTTCTTTTTTATCAAATCCTAATTGCTTCAAACTCAATACAATATCATCTTCTTCCTTATCCCCCGTTGACTCTTTTCTCAAATCCAATTCTCCCAAACCACCCACCTTTGATTTCAAATCTACAATAATTCTCTGAGCCGTTTTTTTGCCAATCCCTTTTAATTTTTCAAAAAAATCCACATCGGCATCCCCTATCGCTTTCAAAATTTCTTCACTTTGTTTACTTCCCAAAATTCCCGCCGCCGTCCTCGGCCCCACCCCCGACACGGAAATCAAAAGTTTAAATAAATTCAATTCTTCCCAACTGTCAAACCCGTACAAAGACATATCATTTTCCGATACCGCCATATAAGTTTGAACTTTTACTTCTTCCCCTTCATTATGTTTCTTCAAAAAACCTTCACCTACCATCAACCAATATCCCACCCCTGACACTTCAATCTCAATATTATTTCCCGTTATCTTACTAATTTTCCCGGTCAATGATGAAATCATAACTCATTATACTTCACTCTCCACACTTATCCCAATAATTTCTTGTACAACTAAATTGCCGCGCACCCTTTTTAAATCTTCATCGTAAACAAATCCGTCAAAGCCGCCGCCACCGCATCGGCCGCATGCGACGGTGAAATTGGTTTTTCCAAATTCAAACTAGCCCGCACCATTTCTTCCACCTGAAATTTTTCTGCTCTCCCGTATCCCACCAAAGCCATTTTTATCTGAAGTGGCGTATAGGTTACCACTTCCAATCCCAAATTCGCTCCGCAAACCTTTATCACCCCTATCGCCTCCGCCACCGGCAGTGCCGATTTTGCATTTTTTGCAAAAAACAAACTCTCCACCGCAATCCTCTCCACCCCATATTTCTTTATTATTTTTTCCAGCTCCATATATATCTCTTTTAATCTTTCTACATCACTTTCACTACTCTTAGTCAACCACACTCCACATTCTTTTAACTTAATTTCATTTTCCTGTCCCGAGTCACTTGTTTCTAAAACCGCAAAACCGGTATTAGCCAATCCCGGATCAATTCCTAAAATCATATCCTATTCTACCTTAAAATTTTTTTACCCTAAAACCACCCTTTCTATTCGACATGTCAGCAAAATCATCTCTGGCCTCCCTTCCCGCACAATTTTCTCTTGCCTCCTCCTCCAACCCCTCCTTTGTCGGTTCCAAAGGTATTGCCTTTGATCTATATATCCTCAATGTCCCCTCCATTCTGGATCTCTCTGCCATCGGACTTTTTGATATTAATTTCCTGGCCTGACTTTCACAACAGCCCACATGCACTGCCACATCACTTATTCTGAATTCCTGACCGGCTCTACCCTGTAAAAACCCTTCAAACAACATTTTTGTTCTTTTACATTCATTCTGTATGACTTTCCGGCCTTCGTCTCCGCTACTTCCGCCCACCAAACCATCCTCACGTTCAAGATGTCTCAAAATAGCTTCAAAATCGTTATTTCCCATTTAACGACTATTGTACCACCTCTCCCCATCTGAATTCGGACATTTCATAATTATAGGCCATTCACTTTTTCTCCACTTTTCCACACCAACAACAATAGATATTATTATATAAGATAAACAACTCAATTTACTTCCAATACGCTATAATAAATTAATGAACTATCAACAAATTTACCTTGACCTTATCCAAAAATTTCCCGATTTCGAAATTCACCAAAATCATCCCCTAGCCCCCTACACTACCCTAAAAATTGGCGGTCCTGCCGATATATTTATCCATACCAAAAATAATTTTCAATTCAAAACTATTCTCCAATATCTAAGTAAAAACTCAGATTTTGCCCCCCTTCTTCAAGGGGGGATCAAGGGGGGTTTAGTTATCCTTGGCAATGGCTCCAACGTTCTTATTTCCGACTCCGGTATCCGCGGCATCGTCATCAAAAACTCCTCCCAAAAAATCGACATTTTACCGGGAAAAACCACCTCATCAGTCACCAATAAAATTTCCGCTCATCGTACCGAAAACGACCCAATAAATTACCTAAATTTCGCCAAAATCGACTATGACGAAGGCAGCTCCCCTAAAATCAAAGTGAAAATGACCTCCGGTACTCTGTTGCCTTTTGCCATCAATTACCTCTTTAACCAAGGTATCACTGGTCTTCAATGGTTTGCCTATATTCCCGGCACAATTGGTGGTGCTATCTGGTACAACCTTCACGGTGGTTCCCGTCATTTCTCCGATTATCTTCAAACCATCACCGTCTTTAATTTCAAAACCAATCAAATCGAAAAACTTGACGCCCAAAAAATTGACTGGGACTACGACAACTCCCATTTTCAAAAAAATCCCCATCTTATCATTCTCAACGCCACGTTTAATTTATATCAAGGCGACACCGACCGTGCCCGCCAAACCGCCGCCGCCTGGATACTTCAAAAATCCAAAGTCCAACCCATGAACTCTGCCGGTTCCATATTTCAAAACCCGCCCTTGGAAATTTGTCAAAAAATTTGGGGTGAACAAAAATCTACCGGCTGGATCATCGATCACGAACTAAATTTGAAAGGTACCAAATCAGGCCAAGCCGAAATCGGTCCTCAACACGCCAACATCTTCACCAACAACGGCAACGCCACCGCCAAAGATTTTCTAAATCTTATCAATCTGGTCCAAAACAAAGCCAAAGAGAAATTAAATCTAAATTTAACCCCCGAAATCAAACTTATTGGCGACCATTAAGTGGCAATAACCCTTCATACCTCCCTGCTGCTCCTCTAACCTCGGGACATTTATTAAAATCCCCATCTCTAGCCGGACCATCACAATAAAAGAAATCAGCATTCACACCTACTCCCTCACGCCTATGTCTACACCCCTCAACTCCCAATATTTCTGAATCAGGTCTGTTATGTACAATACAACAAGCTTCATCAGTAATTTCATCAAGTTCACTTTCCAAAAAATTATTTGCCATTTTATATCTAAAAAATTAATCTAAAACATCATAGCACACCACTCTCCACAAAAACTTTGGAATTTCCAACTGCCGTCTTAGTCTTTTCGGTTCCCTTATCAGGCTATAAAGCCACTCCAGTCCCATTCTCCTCCAACCCACAGGCGCCCTTTTCAAATCTCCACTATAATAGTCAAAGCTCCTGCCCACTCCCATGGCCAATTTTACCCCTGATTTTCCCAATTTTTCCGAATTTTCTCCAATCCACATCTCCTGACTCTTCATCCCATACGCCACCAAAAGAATATCCGGCCTAAACTCAGCTATCTTTTTTAAAACTTCCTCGTTTTTATATTTTGGTCTTCCCAAACAATATCTGATTTTCAATTTTTTATATTTAGCTTCAAAATATTTGGCTGTTTTCTCCGCCCTATCCTCCCAACCACCCAAAAGATACACCCTACTTCCCTTACTTTCCGCCATTTTTACCAAATCCTCCATCAAACTACTTCCCGGTACCACCCGATCAACATATCTACCTCTCAATACCCCCATCCCCACTCTCAAACCTTCCACCAATCTGCTCACCACCCCCTCCTTATTTAACACCTCTCCTGCCCAAACCAAAGCTATCCCGTCAATGATATTTAAATGACTTTTTCTCAACAGTTCCATATATTTTGGGTCTTTTATCGCTGCCATCACATGCTCCGGGTTTAGGGTTGTAAACAATCTCACTTTGTTATCTTTTGAACCTAAAACCTCAACTGCCCTACTTAGCACTTCCCTCTTAGCTCCGCCAAAAATAGGTATACCTAATATTTCCCGTATATTTAGGTCTAAATTATCACTTACCCTATCTATTTTTTGACTCATCATTGCACCAATTTTACCAAATTTTTATCCATCTTACACTTTAAAGCTAATTTTTTTATCTTTTCCATACATTTTCCGACATCAAAAACATCTTATACTTATCAAATACATACATTTACCCTATTTTTAGCCCTTCTCATCAATATAATATAAGTTATTTTTACTAAATATATCAACCTTCAATAACCCCTTTTATTACAAGATATTTCAATATATATGTTATATTGCCGAATAATTCATATTTGAACACAATTATTACTCAATATATTACCTAGATTAAGATAAAATCTAAAAAATACCCCAATAATCAAAAAAATTACCAAAATCACTTATAAAGATATCCTAACCAAAGAATTTAACTCAAATCAATTCTGTAAAAATAACGACTATAGGATTTAAAATATGACTATATCACCTCAAAGCCCGTCGGTAAACTTCCAGATTTTCTATAGCAATGCCGGTCCCCCTGATCACACAAAACTGAGGTTCAATCGCCACATGTGCCGACACCCCAATTTCCGAGGTCACTAACTTATTTAAATTCCGCAACTGTACCGACCCTCCCGACAACACAATCCCTCTGTCCGCAATATCAGCCACCAATTCCGGCGGCGTAATCTCCAAAGTCTCCCTAATCACTCCAACCATCGATCTCAACACTTCAATAATCGCTTCATACACCTCATCTGAAGACATCATTAAAGATTTTGGCAATCCATAGACCGTATCCCGACCACTAATCTCCATCATTTCCGGCCGTTTTAGCTTTGTTGCGCTTCCTATCTTAATTTTGACCATTTCAGCCGTCAACTCCCCTATCACCAAATTGTGTTTCTTGCGAACATACTCAATGATTGCCTGATCTAATTTATTACCTCCGACTCTTAAACTCTTATGTGTCACCACCCCTCCCAAAGCAATAATCGCCGCCTCCGTCGCCCCTCCGCCGATATCTACAATCATATTACCGAAACTCTCCGACACCGGAATTTTTGCTCCAATGGCAGCAGCTAACGGTTCATCGATAAGATAGGCCTTTTTCGCCCCTGCCGACAATGTTGCATCCAACACCGCCCTTTGTTCTACCTGAGTCACTCCGGCCGGCACACACACCATCACCTCCGGACCGATAAACCAGCCCGCTCCCATCACCTGTCTCAAAAAATACTTCAACATTGCCTCGGTTACCTCATAGTCAGCTACCACTCCATCCTGCAACGGCCGCCTGACTTCAATATATTCCGGTGTTTTTCCCAACATTAATTTGGCTTCATTACCCACCGCCAACACCTTTCTGTCCTCAATCCCCACTGCCACCACTGTCGGTTCATCCAACACTATCCCTACCCCTGCCTCCCAAACCACACTATTGGCAGTTCCCAAATCTATACCCAACTTTCTAAACAATTTCATAAATTAATTCTAGCAGTTCAACCAAAAATCTCACCCACTTAAATTTTAGCCCTATCCAAATCCTACTTATCTATATCATTAACACTCATTTATGCAATTATTATCATTTTTCATTCTGTTTCAAAAAAAAGACAAGAAACATTCTAAATACTATATAATATAGACATGGTTACATCACCCTCCGACCGCAAAAGTTTAGCCGTCATGGCTTTCGTTTTTTCTCTGGTAATTTTTGGCACCCTTGCCGTATCCTATCTGGCCAGGGGATACCAAATCAGTTTTCGTCAGGGACCTACCCTCACCTCCACCGGATTACTTTCGGTAACCTCCAAACCCAAGTCCGCTTCTGTCTACATCAACGACCGTTTGACTACCGCCACTGATGACACCCTCAACCTACCTCCGGGAGACTATCATATTAAAATCACCAAAGACGGCTATCTGCCTTGGGACAAAGATATCCAAATCAAAAAAGAAGTTGTTTTTCAAACCGATGCTCAATTGTTCCGCTCCGCCCCCGATCTCAAACCCATAACCTATGCCGGTGCCATCAACCCAACCATTAGTAATGATGGCAGTAAAGTAATTTTCGCCGTAGCTTCGGCCTCGGCCACCCAGGACAATGGTCTTTACCTGGTTGAAATTACTGACAACCCTCTTTTGATCAACAAAAACATTCCCCGTCAAATCAGCCCCAATTATCCCGGTACTGACTGGTCTCAAGCCTCCTTTGAATTTTCCCCCAATTCAAGGCAATTTATAGCCACTTTCCCCGGAGACATCTATCTTTTATCCCTCGATACTCCCATAACCTCCAAAAGTCTTTTAGATATCACTCCTCAATTGGCCTCCATCAAACAAGATTGGCAGACCCAAACCGACCAAATTATCAAGGCCAAAATTGATAAATTACCCGCCAGCATCCAGGCCTTAGTCTCTACCGCCTCAGCCAATGACATCTCTTTTTCCACCTCCGAAGATAAAATTCTATATTTAGCCATAAAAGATGCCAATTTGCCCCAAAACATCATCACTCCACCTCCTGCTCAAAGCACTCAACAACAACATCGGGACATTAAAAGTCAAAATTACTACGTCTACGACCTCAAAGATGATACCAATTTCCTAATCGGCCCCAGCCTAGATATCCACCAACCCCAATGGCTACCCGGATCAACCAACATCATCTACAACCAATCAGACAAAATCAAAGTTGTCGAATATGATTCAACCAATCTTAAAACAGTATTTGCTGGTAAATTCGACCAAAATGCCATCTATGTCTCTGCCGACGGTAATAAAATCATCACCCTTACCTCAGCCTATCACTCGGCCCCGGAAAATCTCTACGCTATCACCATCAGATAATCGTTCTCAAACTCTCTTATCTACAAACACTGTTTGCCACAAACTGCATATCCTGACTACTGGCACCGGCTTCATATAACTGATCAATTACTCCGGCTACATATTCTTTCGAAATGCAATTTACATTAGTTACTACGTTTTCAGTTGTCACTCCCAAAACATTTTCTGTCTCCGCTTCTATCTCGTCATATGGTGCTTCCAAAATTGCCTCATTGCTCATTTCCATTGGACTGGCAGTCTCTGGCAAAATTATTTCTGATCCGCCATTATCTTCAGTACCCAATACTCTTACATTCTCAGCCCGATACCAAAGACTACTATCCATTTGACCATCTGCCACAAATCTCAATGGTACTAAAGCAAATATTGCCACCACAAAAGCGGCTATCAAAGTTCTGGTGTTTCTGTTTAAATCTGTCATTTAATTAATTAATATTTATATTATCAGTCTAGGTGTTTAGTTTTCCCCTGTCAAGCGACATAACAACTCACTTTTATAGCTCCTAAAACTATATTCATATACTTGTAATTTTCACAACAATATTTCACAGCAAAATTTTAAAATCTAGCTTCAAAAATACTAACTTAGCAATAAATATTTTTTCTGCTAGACCAATAATAATGCTATTTTAACCTATCCTTTTACCTTATTCATATCAAATTCTTACTCCAAATTAACTTCTCCTTTCACTTTATTCAATTATTTAAATTTACTAATACTTTTAAATCATAAATATATAACTCTAGTTCATATCCCCATTTAAAAATTTTTGAATTTAAAATTGCTATAATATCTCTAGCCTTTATCTAAAGCAAACCAACGGGGATTGGCGCAATTGGTAGCGCGCACGGTTCGGGATCGTGAGGCTGCAGGTTCGAATCCTGTATCCCCGACTAGGTCGCAAAGCTTTAGCCTAAGTGACTCAAAGTCCTTATAGTTCAATGGATAGAACGGCTGCCTCCTAAGCGGCAAATCCAGGTTCGATTCCTGGTAGGGACACAACATATTTATCCCAAGATTAGGCAATATTAACTTTCTCCGCACTATATTCCGCATAAAAATATAACATTCCCGAATATTTACCGCATCTTTTTTGCCAAAAATCACAAAAATATATACCGCACATAAAATTTTTAAAACCCCTACTTATCTAACTCAAATAAATTCAATATACTTCTTATTAACCGCATTTAGCTTTAAAATATACCTAAATTTTATTACATTTCTCTTATATACCCCTTATCTTTCTCTTACACTTATACCCATAATTAAATATTGCCAAAAATTTAGCCATGACTTATCCACAATCAGTAAAAAACAACTTAATCCAAAAAAATACACTCAAATAACCCAAAATTATGACTAGCAAACAATCACGAAACTGCCAAAATCACTATATATTGAAAAATTGCCACGCCTATAATAAATTCAAAAAGACAGATCCCTATTTTCTCTTTTTTATATCATCTAGCTGTTGCATGAATGCCAACATTTCCTCTCTTTTCTTAATCTGTTCATCCGTTAAAGGTTTTATTGTAGAACTTTCTTCCTCTTTAGGCCAGTACGCTGACGGTACACCGGGAAACCTTTTTAAATTTTCTTGATATTTTGATGCCATGGCTACCAGTCTACCTTTTCTTTTGCCCCAATTTCAACCCCCAGTTTATTTCACTACCAAATTGACCATTTTACCTTTTACATATATCTCTCTTACGATTTCTTTTCCTACCAACCAGCTTTTCATCTTTTCATCCTCCCTGGCAAGCAATAACACCTTTTGCTCATCATTTTCATCTTCACTACTCACTTCTATCTCGGACCGTACTTTACCGTTCACCGCCACCGCCACCCTAAAAATATCCTCAATTAAATACTTTTCCTCCACCTCCGGCCATTGTTGCTGATGTACAGAGCCTTCCGAAGCTTTAGCCCAGTAGGCCCACAATTCTTCTGCCGTATAAGGTGCAAACGGAGCCAACAGTTTTATCAATGATCTCAGATCTTCTTTGGACACTTCATTATATTTATCGACCAAAGCATTGTTAGCTTCCATTAACTTGGCAATTGCCGTATTGTAACTAAACCTTTCAATGTCTTCAGACACACCTTTTATGGTCTTATTTATTATCAATTTAATTTTATTACTGCTATCAGACTCAACATTACTCTGCTTATTATCTATTGCCTTTAGTATATTTTTACTGTATTTTTCCAAAAATCTTTTTACCCCCATTAAAGTTTTTTCATTCCACGCCATCGTCCCTTCAAAGGGCCCCATAAACATTAAATACATTCTCAGTACATCAACACCATATTTATCTGCAACCGTTTCCGGAACGATTACATTCCCCTTAGACTTACTCATTCTTTGATTGTCCGGACCTAAAATCACTCCATGAGAAATTCTTTTATAATAAGGTTCCGGAATCTCTTTGGGTACTGATCCGATATCCCACAAAAATTGATAAATAAATCGAGAATACAACAAGTGCAGGGTGTTATGCTCGTCTCCACCTATATATACATCCACCGGCATCCATTTTTTTAACCATTCTTCTCTAGCAATAACTGTATCATTATTAGGATCAATATATCTCAAAAAATACCAATCGCTACCTGCCCAATTTGGCATGGTATCTGTCTCCCTTTTTGCCTCTCCTCCGCATACCAGACACTTACAATTCACAAACTCTTCAATCTTTGCCAAAGGACTTTGTCCGTCTTCTGTCGGCTCATAAGCCTCCACCTCCGGTAATACTATTGGTAAATCAGACTCGTCTACCGGCTGCCACCCACACTTCTCACAATAAATCATCGGAATCGGCTCTCCCCAATAATGTTGCCGGGAAAAAATCCAATCCCGTATATGATAAGTAGTTGATCTTTCACCAATCCCCTTCTTTTCAATCCAATCAAGCACCTTATCAAAATCTCTGGGCACTTCCCATCCATTCCAATCACCCGACCCCCATATTTCTCCAACTGCCTCAACATAAGGCTTTATCGTCCCTACTACATGATAAAACTCATCAGCCGTTGCACCATCTTCCTGACCATCCTCCATATCTCCACCCCAATAAAAACTCATGAACTTATTCAAGTTTTTCAAGTTTTTTGGATATATTGCTGGCCTTATCGGCAAGCGAAATTTTTTAGCAAAATCCCAATCCCGCTGATCATGTGCCGGAACAGCCATAATTGCCCCAGTGCCATAATTTCCCAAAACAAAATCTGATATCCAAATTTCAATTTCCTCTCTGCTGACTGGATTAATGGCATGCAACCCGGTCCAAACTCCGGTTTTCTCCTTTACCAAATCCGTCCTCTCCAAATCACTTTTCTTCTTTGATTCTAAAACATAATTTTCAATCTCACTCCATTTTTTCCCGCCCACTCTTTCTTTTAATTTTTTTACAAACAGATGTTCTGGCGCTACCACCATAAATGTCGCCCCAAAAAGCGTATCCGGCCTGGTAGTAAATACTTCCAATTCCTCATCGTAATTTTTTATTTTAAATTTCACCCTTGCCCCTTCCGATTTTCCTATCCAATTTATCTGTGCCGCCTTTACCTTATCTATAAAATCAGTCTTTTCTAGTCCCTCAATCAACCTGTCAGCATAATCGGTAATTTTTACCACCCATTGAGAAATTGTTCGCCTTTCTACCTCGGCTCCGCATCTTTCGCAAACGTTTTTACCAGTTTTGCTTTGCAAAACTTCTTCATTAGCCAAACCAATCCTACAACTCGGACACCAATTGATCGGCATTTCTTGTTTATATGCCAAACCTTTTTTATATAGTTGAACAAAAATCCACTGCGTCCATTTGTAATAAGCCGGATCGGTCGTATTCACTTCCCGGCTCCAATCAAAAGAAAAAGCCAATTTCTTCATTTGTGATTTATACATTTCCGTATTTTCTTTAGTTATCTTTTGAGGTTTCTGTTTGGTTTTGATAGCATAATTCTCCGTCGGCAAACCAAAAGCATCCCACCCCATCGGAAACAACACTTCAAAACCCTTCATTCTTAAATATCTGGCATACACATCACCCCCGGTAAAAGTAAAGGTGTGACCTATATGTAATCCCGATCCACTGGGATAAGGGAACTCTACTAGCACATACTTCTTCTCTCTGCTTGATACATTTTGAGCCTTATACAAATCAGGATGTTCCTCCCAAAACTTCTGCCACTTCGACTCGACTTCTCTAAAATCCATATCACTTATTATACGACAACTCTTGCCTAAATCTTTAGGCTATATCTGTCTCAATTTGATAATTTTCATCCGTCGCTTGCTGTCTTGTCAAAAAACTACCGTCTTTCCACCTTGGCCAAGGTTTCTTTTCTGCCGGTTTTTCTCGTACCCTTCTCTTGGGCAACTGGGCCAACTTCAACTCATCCAAACTCTTTTTAACTTCAAAAATCACAGTTCCGTCACTGTTAACTCCAACTAGCTTTCCGCCCTCAATTTTTACTAGCTTTCCCATACCTCTATTATATCTCAATTCTCTTCATCGTGCCTAAAAATCTCTTAAAAGCTGATTGCGTTTGTTCAATCGCCTGCCTGGGAGTGTATTCCTTTCCACTCTGGCTACTGATAATCACCGGATCCGCTTGATCCAAAATCTGAGACATTGGTATCATCCCCAACTTACTCTGAGATCTGGCTCCTTTCATACGGGGAGGTCGGTATGCTCCTCTGACCACATCAGCCCAACCAAGTATTTGTTCCAACGCCCCTATAGTTTCCTCCGGACAACTGCTCTGATGACTGATAATCTTTCCGCTCGACAATTCAATCTCCAACAACTCCGGAAACTCAGACAAACCGCTGCACACCCCTTCCAACATTAACTGCAAAGCCGTTGACCCTCTTCCTGAACTTCTCTTCAAATCTATCAATTTTGTCCTTCCCTGATCATTAGACCTCCTCTGATCCTGGACTCCGGCTACCAACACCGATCTCCCTGAGGCTCTCATCCCGTCGAGACGGTTTATCGTTTTTACTCCCCCCGACACTCCTATTTCCGCCAAAAACCTCTCTTCTTTTGACAATCCCAAATGAGAAAAACCCCTCGAAATCCTGCCCAAAGCCCCTTTATAGTTCGCCAACATCGACATCACCTTCTCCCGGCCTTCACCTTCAAGTTTATGCTCTTCCACAAAATCTGTTTTGGCTCTTCCCCGAAGTTTCCTTTTTACTACCATTTCCGAAAGCACCTCCTCCCACTCTTTCTCAACTTCTTCAACACCGGGTACCCTATTATATTTGGCTATCAGTCTATGTGTCACGATTCCCTCCAAAGTTTCCTCCGAAGGCATTGTTCTGGCTCGACACCTGATCAAATCCGGATTACTTATCATCCCAATCAAACTCGATGGACTCAACGGTTGTCTTCTATAATCATTCTCTCCGGCTTTTAAAAAATTTACTCTCAGCAAACTTCCACCCGCTCTCCAACCCTTCTCGTCTCTGGTCACCCCCGGCATACTTTCTCTTTCAGTTTTTCTAAAAACACCCATTTCAAACCAGTATAACACCCTGCCTTAAAACTTCCCTCTCCACATTTTTTATAAACCTTTTATAATCATATGATGAATATCAAAGGCTATAAAGTCTGGATAAAATATTTGCTAATCACTACTGTTGCCTTTTTGATGGGCTTCATTTCCAAATCTATCATCGACCCCATCCTCCAAACTACCGTCACTGAAACCAGAAATTCTCAAAACTATAGATTTATCAATCCCCTTCTCGAATGTGAATCCAGCAACTTCTCCCAAAATGCCGCCCTCCAACCCCTCCGAAATCAACTCAATGACAGCATTGAAAACACCGACAACAAACAAGTTTCTCACGTCAGCGTTTACTATCGCGACCTAAACAACGGACCCTGGATTGGAATTGACGAAAAAGAAAATTTTTCTCCCGCTTCACTTGTTAAAGTCCCACTTATGATTGCCTATTTCAAAGCTGCAGAAACTGATCCCGGACTTCTTGGGCAAACTATCCCCGTTCCCGGCACCTTCAATCACCAACAAACAATACTGCCTCAAATTACCCTTACCCCCAACCAAACTTATACCGTCGAAGAATTAATTAATCGAATGATAATTTACTCCGACAACCAAGCTTATGAACTTCTCCAGGAATACATCGACAATCAAATTCTTGTTAAGACTTACACTGATCTTGGTATCGACATCAGCCAGGCCTATGATGATCCCACTGGCAATATCATTTCCGTCAAATCATACGCTTCCTTTTTCCGTATTCTCTTTAATGCTTCCTATTTAAACAAAGACACTTCCGAAAAAGCCCTAAAATTACTTTCTCAGACAAAATACGACCAGGGAATCGTCAAGGGTGTCGCTGATCCCCTCATTTCTGTTTCCAATAAGTTTGGTGAAAGAACTTATTTAGAAACCGGCGAAAGACAACTCCATGATTGCGGCATCGTCTACGCCCCGGCCAAACCCTATCTATTATGTATCATGACTCGCGGATCAAATTTCCCTCTTATGGAAAAAATCATCAACGACGTCTCTTCTCTCGTTTTTCAAACCGTCAACAGCCAAATCTAGTTCACCATCACATCTCCTGACTTATCTGTCCTTTTCACTTCCACCCCAAAATTTTCCAACCTATTTATTACTTCCATGCTCGGATGTCCATAACTATTTCTCCCGACACTAACAACAGCTATTTTCGGTCTGACCATATTTATCAAATCATCACTTGTCGAAGTCCCCGAACCATGATGACTAACTTTTAAAATATCTATTCCACCGTCATGCTGAATTTGTTTCAGCATCCCTCTCCACACCAATTTTTGCTCTACCTCTGCTCCGGCATCCCCCATCATCAAAATTTTATTATCCCTATAATATAAAATACCCACTAAAGACGAATCATTCTCCTCCCCTCCATCATTCACATTTTCGATACTCGAACTAATTACATCAAACCTTACCTTCCCTACCTGAACTACATCTCCGACATTTAACACTTTTGAATAACTATATTGTTCATATTCACCACCCGGCAATCTGTTTGCCAACAAATCATTTATCTTATAATAACGTGACAGTTTTATCAGTCCTCCGCAATGATCCTTATCCCAATGAGAAATTATCACCAATTCTATCGTCTTATCCCAAAACGGAACGTGTCTCTCCAAACAACGCATCACCTTCCCGTCATCCCCTCCTACATCCAGAAGCATTTCCCAATTTCCCTCCCGAATTAACATGGCATCTCCCTGTCCCACATCGCAAAATACCAACTTTGAACTATCTTTTGACTGCCAATAAATTACCAAAACTCCTAACAACACCAAACTGATTATCAAAATAATTTTAATTTTCATTTTTTTTATTTCGCACGGAACGCATATCCCCGAATTGTACGGAACGCATATATGCGTTCCCCCCCAATGAACAGGCATGCCTGTTCCCTGCAAAATTATTCCCCCGTACGGAACAGGCATGCCTGTTCCCTACAATCAACCAATAACCCAAAACCAAATACCATCCAACCAACATCAACCAATTAAATTCAAAATCAATCGCCGCCCACTTCCACCCTCCAAAACCTTCAACCACCCATACCAAATACCCCACTAATGGATATATCCCCATCAAAATCACTCTGCCCAACATCGGAATCAACACCCCCAGCACACTCCCCAACCCTCCCACCAGGCAAATCGTCTCCACCAACCAAAACACTGCCACGTTGCTTATCGGCGCCACCAAACTTATCCGGCCAAACACCAATCCTAAAATCGGTGTTACCCACAAACTAATCCAAATAGTCGACCATGAAGCCTGCCATAACAACGTCACCCCCTTCCCAATCCTCATATTCTGCCTGGCAAAATCCGCCGTCACCACTCCCACAAATGCCGCCAAACTCAACCAAAAACTAACAGAAACTATCATTCCCGGATCAATCACTACCATTATCGCCACCGTTACTCCCAAACTCCGAATCAAATCATATTTCCTTCCCAATAGCTGTCCCCAATAAAAAATTGAAATCAGCAACAAAGCTCGAATCATTGGCGGCTCCCATCCTACTATTCCTGCATAAGCCCACAGGCACACCAATACCATCACTATCACCCATCTCCTGTTCCACCATCCCGCCAACATCCCAATCCCTCCTGAAGCCAACAAAGTCACGTTTGTTCCTGACGCCACCATCAGATGCACCAAACCACTGTCTTTTAATTTGTTATAAAAATCCTTATCAAAACCGCTTTTATCTCCCCAAACCATCCCCTTCAGCACTCCCGCCTCCCGATAAGGCAAACTCCTCTCTATTACCCCTATCAGACTATCCTTATCTAAAAACTTATATATCAATAACATTATCCCTATCCCCATCAAATATCTCCACCAAAACCTTCTTTTCATAAACCCACCTTATCCTTAATTCGCTCAAACAACTTGTCTCCGATCCCGGATACCAACTTCAACTCATTAATATCTCTAAAACCGCCATTGGCCTCCCGATATGCAATAATCCGTCCTGCCAAAGCCGGACCAATTCCCTCCAATTTATCCAACTCCGCCAAATCACCGCTATTGAGACTAATTAATCCGTCATCCGTCCCCAAAACCTTCGCCACACCCACCGCCACTTCCCCCACTTTTGGAATATAAATCTTCTCCCCGTCCATTAAAATCTTGGCCTTATTAATATTTTTCTCCACCCAATCCCGATCTGCCTCCTTTCCCAAACCTCCCGCCGCCAACAACCCATCCTCCACCCTGGCCCCCGCCTCCAAACTATAAACCCCGGGTTTTAGCACCTCACCAGACATATCAATCCTTACCTTACTATCGCTTTTTACATCTTTATGTACGGGCGGGATTCCATTCCCGCCCTCTGCATTGCCTGCTTTCTCAATCTTTACTTCCTCCCCTGCCTTCTGCCCCTCCAAACTCACCCCCCACCCCAAACCCACCAACAACAAAAGCAAACCCAATCCCAACACTCCATCCATCCAATATTTCTTCAACCATTTCATTAATAAAATATTACATCTAATGTAATAATAATTACAGATACATCAGTACCCTAATCACAAGAATTATTGTTTTCCAAAAGATGCTTTATACTTATCTCAATGTCCGACATCAAACTTATTGGCCTCTTATCACTCTCCGCCTTTATCTCCTATCTTGTCTCCGTCACTCCCCTAATCAATTTCACCCCCCAGCTCATCGCTCTCCTCACCATTATCATCATCTTTTCCTATCGGCGTCATCCCCTTCTTTTTTTAAATCATATCTCCTACATTATTAATCTTTTGATTTTTACCACCAGTGGTGTCAATTCCCCCTTCTTTTTTCTCAATTATTTCTTCCTCTTTCTTCTTACCTTCCAATCCAGTCCGACCATCACCCTTAGTTATTCCCTCATTCTCACCATTCTCCTCTCCCAATCCCTCAACTCACCACTATCACTTTTACCCCTACTTTCCCTTCTTTTTGTCGCGCCCTTGGCTTATTACATCAGCCGTCAATTTATGGAAAAATCACACACCGATCGTCAAATCAGCATGACTCAAACCGAAGTCTTTCTCTGGTTATCTCTTAAATTCAAAACCGGTATCACTACTATAATAGACTCCGCCTCCCTGCTTCTCTCCAATCCCTCCCTCTCTCCTCCTCAAAAAGATCAGCTCAAAAAAATAAAATCCAGTGCCCGCAATCTGCTCAATTCTTCCTATGATTTAACCGACGATGTCCAAGACAATGAAATTGATAATGAAATTTAGAATTTTTCTATTTTTTTTCGTTCTGATTTCTTATTTCTTATTCCCGGCCTCCACTGCACAAGGTCAACATTTTGAATCCGACAGTTATATTATCGATTGGGGCAACTTCAACATGACTTCCGGTTCCAAAACCTCAGATAATTACCGTCTCACCGACACCGTCGGCCAAAATGCCCCCGGCCAATACAATTCCGATGGTTACATTCTCAAATCAGGCTTCCAATATATCTACGAACAATCCAATCAACTCTCATTCCAAATTGACAACCTGGAAATCGCCTTCGGCACCCTGATTCCCGGTATCGGCAGTACTCTTTTTAATACCATCACCATTACCACTCCCTCCGGACATGGTTACGAAATATATGCCCACCAAAACCACCCTCTTCAGGCCAACCTCTCCAACTTCATCCCCGACACCCTGTGCGACAACAACGACTGCGATCAATCCGTCTCCGGCATCTGGACCCTCAACACCACCTACGGCTTTGGCTTCAATGCCGTCGGTATCGACTCAAACAGTGCCCCGGTAGGCATCGGTACCTCCCAATACTTCCCCGATTCCAGCTATTTCCGTCAATTCGCCGATGTCTCCGGTTCCGAAACGCCCCAAATCATCATGTCTCAAAATCTCCCTGTCAGCAACCAATCGGCTCAAGTCAGCTACAAAGTCAATATCAGCTCTTCCCAAACTGGTGGTAATTACCAAAATGCCATAATATTTACAGCTGTTCCAAAATATTAAATTATGTCTGCCTACAATCTCACCATCAAACCAGCCCAAATCGAAATCATCGCCAAACCTGGCTCTTCCATCACTCAAGCCTACCTAATCACCAATAATTCCCCAAATACCCTCTACCTGACTCCCTCCGTTGAAGCCTGGACCCCCCAAGGCAACGATGGCTCGGTTAAGTATTGCTCTCCCGCCTGTCCCGACGCCTACAATGCCATTTCTTATTCTCTGGGCAATGCCGATCTCAAAATCAACCAATCCTTTACCCTCACCCCCAACCAAAGCCAACAACTGGTCCTCAAAATCAAATCCACCCCCGATGCCTCCCTTGGCGACTACTACGCCACTTTTTTTATCTCCCAATTCACTACTGATAAAATCCGCAATTCCGACCCTGCCGCCCCCCAAACCAGCGCCAAACTCGGTTCCCACATCCTGCTTAGCCTCTCCAAAACCGAATCAAACCCCGCTTCCTCCCAAATTAAACTCTTCAAAACCTCTCCTCGCCTAAAAGATATCTTTTTTGGCAAAGTAAACTTTACCGCTCAAATCGATAACACTTCCGACTATTATTACCCTATTGTCGGCAAAATCAATATAGTTAAAAACGGAAAAACTCAAACCAGTCTTGACCTTGCCCCTCAAAATGTCCTCGCCCATCACTCCCGAAATATCAACTGTATCTCCCCTGACAAACAATCCCTCCAAACCTGTAGCCTCAAAGCTCCTTTTTGGCCCGGTCACTACACCGCCACCCTTAGTCTCAACCCCGCCATCAAATCTACCCCCGTCACCATTTCTTACTATATATTTCCTTATTACCTTGGACTAGCCTTACTTTTATTATCTCTGGCTGCAATATTGTTTTTCAAACGTAAACCTTCCTCCACCTGAAAACCGCATACCGGTTCTCTCTCTTTAATTAAATCCGTATTTATAATCGCCTCTACCAAAATTCCCTTTACTCCAAAACCGGTACAACCGTCACCCAACATTTCACACCTACCCCCGATACAATCCGCCTCTCTCAAGCCTTCCTCCTTCTTCCTAAACCTGACTATCTTAAATATCGGCTCATAATACTCTATTTCAACCATTTAAAGCTATTATACCACCAATTTAGCCTTAAAACCCAATTTACCCACTTGACAATATATTTTTATTATAAGACAATGATAATACTTATCCGATACACATCTAAAGCAGGTGGAACACAGGATAGGTACCGCACTTTAACAGTCAGGTAGAGACGATTTTTACAGCACCAAGGAGGTGCTACCCCCATCTTTTTGATGCTGTAAAAATCAACTTTTAAGGAGAAAAAAATGACGACCGTAATATGTGTTTTAATATTGTTCTATCTCTGGCGAATTTATCACCGCTGGACAAAACTTCGAAATAGTATCATCGAAGCTCTTTTCAAATCAAGTTTGGAAATAGCAATCCTCATAGTCTGGGTTGCATTCCTCAACTGGTACCTTCCGTTTTTTTTTGAAAAGGAGATTTTCCATGTACGGTACCTATAGTACAAGAACGAAATTTTTTGTTTGGCTTCTCTTTTTATCAACTATCCTCATCGGAATACTCGCTCTGTCGAGCATCCCCCAATTTTAAGGAGAAAAACAATGTCTAAAAAAGAATTTTTTCTGATTTGTCTGTTAGGCCTGGGCTTCGGCCTTGGCATCGGTCTCGGCTATTCCGGCGAGACCACGTGGGGGGCCATCTCTTTTTTTGCTACCGCAATTTTTTGCGGTGCCGTTGTCTGGAAAGACTTGTAGTCTGTCCAGACAAAAAAAGAGAAAAGTAGGGATGGCCCCAAGCCATCCCTACTCCCACCCCACGCAAAAAAACAAACCAAACCCATTTTATCTCCTTCCTTCCCCTCTACCTGACTGTCTCACCCTCTTTTTATATCAGACCATAGCAATATCTTACCCTACACCCCTACTCCTTGACTTTTACCTTTCTCCCATCTTATCTTTAATTATCTATAATTGCATAAACTAAGGCTACTAAATGAAAAAGATATTCACTTCAATTGCCATTTTTCTTTTAACCATTGGTTTTCTTACTCATTTTGCTCAGACCCGAAAACTAAATTCCGCCGCCGCCACCCTGATAAAAGACACTCTTTCTACCTCTCAACTCTCTTATTTTGCCGTCCTTGGTTCCGGCAACACTTTCGGCGACAGTATTCTTACCATCAGTACCACTTTAGGTCCTTCTAAAACTACCAATAATTTATTTATCGGCGATACTCTCTCTATCGGTATCGGCGACAGTATGCACACCTACCTCGTCAGAGACATCGGCAATACCGCCACTATTGCCCTAAATGTCGGACTTTCTGCCGTTGATCTTGGTACCGGCGCTGTCGCTATCGCTACCCGTTCTGCTGTCCACACCATCACCTTTAATCCCCAATCAAATGTTGCTGGCGGTATTTGGCAATTTCTTATCAAAGCCACTGACGGCACAGATGAGTCCTACAACGACGGTATTCCGGACCAAAAAGGTTTTGATCTTGGCGCCGCTGGAGCCAATATTCTCACCGCCGGTGATGTCACCTGTCCTTGGGGTGCCACTGCCTCTGTCGGTACCACCACCTCCGTCACTACCGGCACTCCTTCCGTCACCAGTTACTATCATGTCATTCAATGTGCTCTTGGGGCTGGTGAAACCAACCCCACTACCGGTTCCAGCACTGTCGTCATCGGTAACACCAACAAGCTCATCAATCCCACCAAAGGTATAGGCAATACCGTTGAAGGATATGCCGATCTCTATACTTTTTATATCCGTCACACCGATTCCGGAGGTACCCCCATAGAACCCGATGCTCAAGGTAAAATTGCTCTTATCGAAGCTGTCCGTGTCACTGCCACTGTCGATCCAACCCTTACCTTCACCATTGACACCACCGACACCATCGGCTCTACCGCCTGCGGTCCCGGTACCGTTCTCTCCAGTGCCCAAACCAATGTTACCGCTACCGCCGTTCCCTTCGGTTCCGTCGCTATCGGCTCTACCGCCAACCAATTAGCCCAAAGATTAGGTGTAATTACCAACGGTGCCAGTTATGTCGTCACTGCCTACGAAAATAATAATATGGTAATCACCAATGGTACCGGCGCCACCATCCCCGACACCAACTGTGACGGTGCCTGTACCCCCACTTCCGCCACCGTCTGGACCACTGTCGACACCGCCAACTCCGAATGGGGATACACCATGGCTGGCACTGTCGTCCCCTTCACTTCCTACTACTTTAAACCCTTTGGTCTTGGTTCAGCCAATGCTCAAAGCGTTATGGCCAATGCCTCCACCCCCATCGCTACCGAATACACCCAAGTTTGTTATCGTTTAACAGTTAACACTACCCAAAGGGCTGGTGACTACGAAAACGGTGTCATCTACACTGCCACCGCCACCTTTTAAAATGAAATATATAATTTTTCTTCTTATTCTGGCTTCTAATTTCACTTTTCCGATTTCTGCTCTGGCTCAAAATGCTCTCGGCCTAACCGCCATCCCTCCCCGACTGGAAATCACTGGGCAACCTGGTACTGCTATCACTAAAGAAATCAAAATCCGTAATGAATCCAATACTCCCAAAACCGTCAATTTGACTTCAAAAGATATCATTGTTGTTGACGATGCCGGCACTCCGGTTCAATTGGAAAATGTTCCTGAATCTGAAAATCGCTGGGCTGCCAGCTCCTGGATTCTGGTTACTCCTTCCCGCCTTCAACTTCAACCTGGTGAAACCAAAAACGCCTTTGTCACCATCGACATTCCCCAAAATGCCCTCCCCGGTGGTCATTATGCTATTGTTTTAAATTCTCCCGAAAATGAAGTCTATCTAAACAGCACCGGCGCCAGTGTTCAGGCAAATGTTGGTAATTTAATCTATATCACCGTCCCCGGTGATATTTCCCAAAACGCCAAAGTCAAACAATTTACCGCTCCCAAATTTTCCGAATACGGACCGGTAAATTTTAAAACTACCATTACCAACCTTTCCGATATCCATATTACCCCCGTCGGTGCCATCAACGTCACCAACTGGCTCGGTGGTAAAACCGCCAAACTCACCCTCGATCAAAAAAATATCTTTCCTTATACCTCCCTCAATTATTCCAACGATCTCGATAAAAAATTCCTTTTTGGCCGCTACAAAGCCCAACTTCTTACTGCTTACGGCACTGCCGGAGGTACTTTGGTAGCTACCATTTTCTTCTGGGTAATTCCCTGGAGATTACTTCTCGCTCTTCTTTTTGGCATTATCTCTCTGGTTCTCCTCTGGATACTTTTCAAAAAGAAAGATGCTCTCCTGGCGCAAAGCGAAACCATTGATGATCTCGAAAAAGAACTTGAAACCCTTCGAAAGAAATATAAAGATCGAAAATAAAGTGTTTTCCATATTCTTTATTCTAATTTCTTCTTTCTCCTTTCTATTTTCTTCCTTTTCTCCGGCTTACGCCTATGACTTTAGCTCCCACCGCTCTGTCAAAGTATCTGCCCTAATCGGCTCCGGCGCCGTTACCATCTTTGGCTATACTTCACCCAACTCCAAAGTCGAATTAAGCAATCCTCAGATTTACGATCAAACCTACAGCCTCCCTGATGGTTTTTTTGTTTTCAACCGCACTGTCCTCCCCTATACCCCTTTAGACCTCTGTCTCAGCTCTACCGACCAATCCGGCCGTCGTACCACCCCTGTCTGCATTCCTCCCCCGCCACCGGCCAATTTCCACAGCGATATCGGCCCCATCCTTCTGGCTCCGTCTCTTAGTCTCGATCGTTCCGATATTACTCCCAATTCCACCATCCAAGCCTCCGGCCAATCCATCCCCAATTCAGAAGTCAGTATTTACTTTTTTCAAACCAAAGACAATGCTCCCTCCTTTCCCAAAGAAGCCCAAGCGTTTTCTCTCCCAAAACTCACCGTCTCCACCGAACCCGATGGCTCCTACAGCTTTACTCTACCCACTGCCTATGCCAGCGATTATCGTTTATTTTCATCGGCTCAATTCTTAGACGAACCTTCTCCCAAATCAAATATTCTCACTTTCCATCTTCCCTCACTCTGGTATCTGTTTTGGTCTCAATACTGGATTTACATCATCTTTACCCCTCTGCTCATTCTCACTCTCAGCTATCTATTTTATCTGATCCATCTCTACCTAAATCCGTACGTAACAGGCATGCCTGTTACCTACTGGCTGGCCCTCTACCCAAAATCCCTAATCACAATTAAATAAAAAAAATCCTCGTACGGAACAGACATGTCTGTTCCCTACAATAATCCCCAATACATCTTTTCTATAACTTTCCCTATCAAATTTTATTAATTTTTCCTTCACCTGCACGGAACGCATATCTGCCTTCCCTTCATTATTTTCTGCGTTCCCTACGTTTGACACACATTCCAATTGGCTATTTATTGAAATATCCCCCTCTCCGCTTATTTCTTTTATCTCTGATTTCTCACATTCCTCTCCATTGGCGCTCGAACTGACCGAATTATTTATTATCACCCTATTTTCTGCCCGCACCAACGCCATCCGTAGAGGCCAAACATGCCTGGCCCCTATCCAAATCATCCCAAAAATCACCAACAACAAAAACCTCATCTATCTTAATTATACTTCAAAGGGCAGGCATAAAACCTGCCCCTAGTACGGAACAGGCATGCCTGTTCCCTACGTTCCCCAATCCTGCCCGCCTCTCCCATTAAATTTCCAATCATATATAATTAATTCATTGACCCGCGCCAAATATCTAACCATTATCTTTTTTTTACTTTTATCCCTATTTGCCTCAGTGTTCCTGGTTCTCAAAACCACTGTCTTTTACGGTAAAGCCGCCTCCGGTAACTCCGCCTCCGTTGCTTTGGAAAATTCTTACCTCTTTGCCTCACCTCTCACCGCCGCCGCCGACGGCCAACAACTCATCCGTATCACCGCCTTTATTCTCGACGGCCGGGGAGTCGGTATTCCCAATCAAACCGTCACTCTCAACAGTCACCCTCAATTGACTATCAAAAACACCCAATCCGTCACCGACGACTCCGGCAAAGCCGTCTTTGATATCTCCTCCACCACTGCCAATCTCTACCCCATCACCGCCCAAGTCGGCAACCAGCCTTTGCCTCAAAAAATCAAGATCAACTTTCACTAGATTTGCTAAGCTTAATCACCCATCCTACTTACCTTTCTCTTACCCGCCTCCCCTATCACTCTAATAACCCTCTTGCCAAAATTTTTCGCCTCATTATATCGGTGAATTATGGCTAGCTTTAATTTCGAAATGTCACCGTGATTGTCTTGCCTACCGGCACTCCATCCACCATCGCCTCCACTCGGTACTGCCCCTCAATCAAACTTGTCAGTTCATAAGCAATTTTCCCATTATCATCGGTCACTGCATTCATTTGTCTAATATCAACCCCCGAATCCACAGCTATCAAATCTGCTGTTTTACCCTTCACTCCCTTTCCGGACTCATCCATCAAAAAAATATTGACCACACACTTATCCAAACCATCCGCCTTGGCCAAAATTCTCGATCCCAAAACTCTTGACTGATTAATTGACACCTTTGTCGCCGGTGCCGCCTTGGTCAAAGTCACCATCACGTTTGGAATCACACTTGTCGTCAAATAATAAACAACTCCCAGACTTATCAATGCCGAAATCATAATTAACCACGTTTTCTTATTTATTTTTTTCATAATATGATTAAATTTCTACCAATATCATAGCACAACCCCCTTATTTGTATATAATTTTCACCTTTTAACAATCAACTCCCCCAACTGCTAGGCTAAATAGCTTTCATTAAACCCCTATCTTTTCACTTACTCTAAATTATCCATTCTCTTACAATTCCCTTTTCATTATCTTTCTCTTACATATCTCAGTTTACTTTTCTTTAACTATATCTTTTTAAGTACAATTCTAACTTTTAGCTATCAAATTATTACTCACTCTTCATATTTTCTTTATACATTCGAAATGCCTTTTACTACCCACTAACCCCCTATATAGATATATATCATTTAAAATCATTTCTCATTTACCGACATTCTCCGCATACTAAATTTCCTTTATCCCTATTCAACGAAGTACTTAGTAAGTAATTAGTATTAATTTGATAGTACCATGACTCACCGTGGTAACTATTCGTGAAATATCTCCGCATACCCTATTCGGTAAATATACCAACTTTAGATACTATCACAATGCATCATTTTGACTTGAAATTGGAGTCTTGACACCTTTTTTCTAATAGTAGATAGTTATATTAATACTTATTAGAAAAAGGTAATAAAACCATATAATTATGTATAAAAAATATAATTCTAAGTTCAATAATTTATCTCCGTACTCAAATGGCTACCATATCAATCCCTCCAGCCAACTGTCCCAGGTCGCAGAAAGATTAGTCCCTTTCTTAATCATTGCCTCCACTTTTGTTTGGCTCTGGAAATAAGCGCTTATGGATTCTTCTGCCCTCCAAACTCTTACTGCCGCTTTTCGCGCTTGGCTCTCTGCCCGCCAATACTCCGACTCAACCGTTCGCAACTACCTCGTTGATATCAACAAATACATCTCCTTTACCGACGATCATCTTCTGTTTGATGAATCAACCTTAAAAAACTATTTTGAATCGGTCTCTTCCCACCCCAACTACCCCCGTACCCTGGCTTCTCTTAAAAAATTCTTCCAATTTGCCCTCGATCAGAAATTAATTGAAAAAAATTCTTTTAAATCCGCCCTCCGATCCGCTTCCCGTACGGGCCAGGCATGCCTTGCCACTACCACCGAATCCCTTATTCCCTCCTTCCAAACCTATCTCGAATCCAAAAAGAAAACTCCCGCAACTATAAAAAACTATATCAATGATATCCAACAATTTATAAATTGGGCAGAAAATCAATCTGAAACCTAAAAACCTTATCAACCAATCTCGCTTCGACCAATACGCGGCTTTCCTCAAGACCCAAGGGCTTTCTGATGCCTCCATCCGCCGTAAACTCTCCTCACTCTCTACCTTTCATAAATTCTTAATTAAAAAGAAATATTTAAATCTCGAATCTGCTCCAGTACGGGCGGGTCTTGAGCCCGCCCTTCCCGCCACAAAAACCCTACGCTGGCAGCTCCCTTCCCAACTTCAAAATAAATCTTTTACCAAATATCTTGCCTTTTCCGCCCTTATCATTGCCCTCACCGGACTTGGTATTGGTATCTACAATCAGGCTGTAACCAGAGCCAAATCCCGACTCGCCTATACCACCGCCTCCCAACCTGTCCGTGCCGGCCGTTATTTATCCTTCCAAGGTCGACTTACCGACTCCGATGGTAATCCCATTTCTGTTTCTACTCCTATCTTATTCAAACTTTTCAACACCGGTGTTATGGGAGAAGGCACTACACTATATACTTCCGAAATCGGAAATTCTCAAGCTGTTACTCCCGACGACAGCGGTATTTTTTCAGTCATGATCGGTAAATCCCATGGAACCGAGATCCCCAACTCCGTTTTTACTGAAAATCCTGAGGTTTGGTTGGAAATTACTGCTGTTGGCGAAACTATGGCTCCTCGTCAACAAATAGCCACTGTCGCCTACGCTCTCAACTCTGAAACCTTGCAAGGACTTCCACCATCTGCTAGCGGAATGGCCAACACAGTGCTAGTCATTGATGAACAGGGCAATATCAATTTAGGTGAAACCTCTCCTTCAATAATCTCTCAATCAGGCACCTTTGGCCTTGAAGGCCAAGCCATGCTTATCAAGGCTACTGACGGCTCAGGCGGCAATATCACCATCAACCCCGATTCCAGCGGTGTCATCAAATTTATCACCGAAGGCACCACCCCCAATTCAGAAGGCGGCTTTATTGAAGCCACCAACGCCAACCTCCTTTCCGGCAATCTATATAGTGGCCTTATCAGAAATGACAATCGCGACTACAATTTTATCGATTTTTCCAATTATGACATTGGTACCACCCAACTCACTTCCCGATTCAGTGTTAATGCTTCAGGCACTTTATTTACTCAAAATATATCAATCGGCAATACTCTCATCACTGCCAGCCCAACTCAGATAAATTTCCTCTCCGGAATTGGTTCTACAACTGGATCATTAGTTATCTTTAATGGATCAAACCTTACAAATTTTGAACAAGGCGGCTCCGGTCAGCTATTAGTCAGTAACGGTTTCGACTCTGCTCCCTCCTGGATCTCTGCCTCCTCAGTTGGCGGCACCTACGTTGCCAATAATGGTATCGGTATCAGTGGCGGCAATGTCATCCAACTCGGCGGTGAAATTATCAAAAACACCCGTCTCAATATCGGTAACACCGAAGTTATGTATTTCCAGCAATCCACCGGCAACATCGGTATCGGTACCACCAATCCTTCCAAAAAATTAGATGTTGCTGGTGACATCAATCTTACCGGTACAATATTTAGTGCCGGAACCAGTGGCTCCAGTGGTCAAATCCTATCCTCCACCGGCACCGGCCTTTCCTGGATCGATGCTAATGCTTCCGGTATTGGTACTACCTATGCTGCCGGAGTTGGTTTAACTCTCTCCTCTGCCAACATCTTTTCTCTTGATTTAGCCTCTACCAATGTCTGGACAGGAGTTCAAACCTTTTCTAATAATTTCAATGTTGGTTCCTCTGCTTTGATTACTGATCTTAACGCTGATTATCTTGATGGATTATCCTCTTCCTCTTTTCTTCAGGTTGGCGGTACCGGATTTATTACTTCTGCTACCAATGGTTTATCTCTCTTTGGTACTAATTCTATTGGTCTGGGCGGTACTCTCTCTCAACTCACCAAAATTGATTTAAATAGTTACAACTTTGGTTTCTTTGGTACTGGTAATGTTGGGATTGGTACCACCAATCCTGCCTCCCCTCTTTCAACCTACGTAAACAGCACCAGTGTCTCCAATACCGGAGTCTTAATTGAACAAGATGGAACCGGTGACGCCGCCATGACCTTCTTACTCACCAGTACCCAAAACTGGTCTCTCGGAATCGACAACAGCAACAATGATGTTTTTCAAATTTCAAATGGAATAAACCTCGCCAACAATCCTTATCTATCCATCACCACCGCCGGTTATGTCGGTATCGGTACCACTGCTCCTACTCAAAAACTCGATGTTGTCGGTGCTGCCAATATCTCTGTCGGTATCACCACTCCCACCATCCGTCTAACCAATGTCACTATTGGTACCGGTACCACTGCTCTCTTCATTGATGCCAATGGTAATTTAAGTCAAAGAATGCTTGGTACCATGGCTTTTGATTCCGGTACCTATGATAACTACAATCACTGGGATCTCCAAACCAATGGTGTTGGGTCAACTGCCATTCTCTCTGGTAATCTAGTCAACTTTGTCAATGGTGTTGGTATCTCTCTTTCTCAATCTGGTTCTACTGTCACCATCAGTAATGTTGGTATTGGTACTACTTATGCTGCTGGTTCCGGTCTTACTTTAACTTCAAATGTCTTCAGTCTTAATCTAGGTTCTACCAATGTCTGGTTAGCTCCTCAATACTTTGGCAATGGTATCGGAGTCACTGGTAATTCTACCTTCC